>JAEEGL011720760.1_pt1 | contig 17709 bp, 12 predicted proteins | sample 9134231 | NCBI WGS metagenome assembly JAEEGL01 (sample SAMN16246548, study PRJNA631951) | gut metagenome | biome: gut microbiome; feature: rumen; material: fiber-attached | host: Bos | place: Iran: Karaj | collected 2018-10 | reverse complement strand
AATGGATTTTGCAGACGGCTTTGATTGCCTACAACGATTATCTATACACGGGCGACATCTCTTTCCTCAAAAAACATTATGAAGACCTGAAAATGAGGACGTTGTGGAATCTTCACGACAACGATGACCATCTCCTGCACTCTGGCACCGACATCAGGGATTCTCACCTATTGTCGCACATCAACACCCATTCCACCTATCTCCGCGACATCATCGACTGGCCGCCGTCGGAGCAAAACCGTTACCATAAGAAGGAGTGCAATACAGTAGTTAATGCTTTTTATTACAGGGGGTTAATTATATTTGCAGAGATTGCCGCCGCCCTTGGCAACAATTACGACGCAGAGTGTTTCCAAAATCTTGCCCAGGAGGTGCGCGACTCCATCAATGTGAAGATGCTTGGCACTGACAGCCTGTACATCGACGCCATCGACTCCCGTCATTCGTCGCTCCACGCCAATATGATGGCACTTGCGTTGGGTGTGCCGGACGATTCGTGCCAAAATGCGTTGATGAAATTCATCAAAAAGGGCGGTATGGGATGTTCGCCTTACGGAGCGCAATTCTTGTTGGATGCGGTGTTTGCCGCTGGCGATGCCAATTACGCCCTACAACTGCTCACCGACACCACCAAACGTTCTTGGTATCAGATGATTAGGCGCGGAAGCACGATGACTACGGAGAGTTGGAACGATTCCATCAAGAGAAATCAGGATTGGAATCACGCCTGGGGAGCTGCTCCTGCCAACATCATCTGCCGCAAACTGATGGGCATAGAGCCAACACAGCCCGGATACGCCCGTGTGAGGATTGCGCCGCAGACCGGCAACCTCGGATACGCTTACATCAAGCACCCGACCCCGCGAGGCACTGTCGTTGTGGAAATTAGCTACGACAAAAACTCCGCCCAAAAACTTGTCATTGACATTCCGCCAAATATGACCGCCGATGTCATTCTGCCCGACGGCAAACTCAAAACCGTTGGCTCTGGGCATTGGAAGTTCACGACATCAAAACAATAAAGGAAGATGACAACGGCTTTTGTGATATTGCATTACAGGACGTTGGACGTAACGATCCAATGTCTTGACAGCCTCCTGAAAGTTGCGCCCGACAGCCAAATTGTTGTTGTTGACAATAATTCTGGCGACGGCAGCGGCGAGGAGGTGCGGCGGCGTTTTGCTGGTTGCAACAATGTTGCCGTAGTCATCAACGACCAAAACCTCGGTTTCGCCAAGGGCAACAATACCGGCTACAAGTACGTCAAGGACAATTTTGATGTGGATTGCGTAGTGGTAATGAACAACGATGTCATCATCACACAATCAGGTTTTGCGGATATAATTGCCAATTATATGAAAGACCATCATCTTGATGTCTGCGGTCCAGATGTTGTAACGCCCGAAGGCAGGCATCAAAATCCGCTGCAACGGCAACCTTTCCCCACGTTCAGGATTGTCAAGTGGATGTTGATGGATTGTATTAGGTTGATAATGTTGAAGTTGCATCTCTTTGAGAAAAAAATCCTCGCCACATATACATCCGTCAGCAATTCGTATCAACGTCAGGACATAGACCTCAATGGCATCACCGATTGTGTGCTTCACGGGTCGTGCGTGGCATATTCGAGAGATTATTTAAGTAAGGAGGATTTTGCCTTTGTGCCAGTGACGTTTCTCTATGCGGAGGAAATGATTTTGGCGGACTATTGCAAGCGCAAAAATTACCGCACCGGCATCTGTCCCACCGCCAATGTCACACACCTCGGCGGCAAGACCATTATGAACGGCGCACTCCCCCGCGAAAAACAGATTTTCAAGACCGCACAGGTGGTCAAGTCGCTGTGGCAACTGCTGAAATTGAGGTGGTTGGGTTAGTGGTCGCCGATTATTTTGTAGTAAAATTTTTTTTGCGATTTCATATAAAAGACTTATCTTTGCAGTAATCAACAAAAGCCGTCTGATATGGAAGATAACAACACAAATATGGCATCAGAACCCGCTGTGGCATTCAGGACTAACTCATACGCCGATGTTATGGGTTATCTGCACAGGATTAGGATAACGCCGGAGGTCAAAAAATCTGTGGCGCAGAGGCTTCTTGTCGAAATTTCCGAGCCATATCTCTCCAAAGCCTTCGCCCGCATCGACGAACTGAGCCAATTGAAGGAAGATTGGGACGGCAGAGGGGCGTTGCCGATTTCTAAGGATGTTTTGGCTAATGTCAAAAGTGTGCTTTTGATTTCGGAGGGTGCAGATTGGCAAAATTGGTTGATTGCTCCCGATGTTAACGCGACTATATGTTTGCAATCGAAGAAAAACCGTGCAAGCATCAGTTTGGGTAACAACGAATATTCATATTATGCTTTAATCGGAGGAAAACGTTTCGGTAAAAGTCATATAAATTTTACGGCAGAAAGTTTTTTATCGTTAATGCGCAATCTTGACAAATGAAAAGCACAGTATCTTCGGAAGAAAAAATAGCCCGTATAATTAGGAACGAATGGATATTTGACGGGAAACTTTTGATAACGGCGTTTGCATTGGCTCCGAAAGAGACTTACTTGTCCGTCAACCGACCTGCCATTGACACATACGAAAGCGACGTCCGCGAATTTGTGTCAAAACATTTTGATTTTCAGTGTGATAACGGCACATCATATAATCGTGCTTTAATGAATGTTGGTGAAGTTAGAAATATTGACATTTTATTCAATGAAGACAAACTTAATGTAGATGTGGAGGTAGAGCCACGAGATTCCCATACAAAATCTCATGCAGGGGTTTTTGTCAGGGCTGCAAAACAGAACATTATTCATGGTCGTGAATTGTTTGAAGGTTCTGTCCCCGCAGGCATATCTGCCGATGATATTCTGCATGAGGTTCGATGGGCATTGCATGATATTGCCGAGCTTCAAAAATGCAAATTATAGGGCACTAATAATACATCTCAATATAATTGTACGCCTTTTCAAAGACGTCGTTGTCTTTGATTTGGTATTTGATCCAGAGGATTGAACGAAGTTTTTTCTTGATTTCGCGGCGGGCGGTTACGCTTTGGAAGGCGTCGGTGAATTGGCGGATGATGTTGACAACTTCGTTGTCGATGTCGTTGACCACCTTTTCTACTATGATTGGCGTTTCCTCCGACTTTACGCTTTCAAAGAGTTCCGTGAGCGCGGCTTTGGCTTGTGCTCGCTTGTCAACAGGCTGTTTCATTTTCTGTTCCTCTTCAAGAAGGTCTTTGGCCATTTGCAACAATTGTTTCAAAAAGTCGATGCTTGAAATGAGGCTCTGAATCATACGTTCGCGAAGTTCGTCAAGTTTTTCGGCAAACTTCTTGAATTTTGGATCGCCTTTGTGAAGTCCAAGACGCATTTTCAACATCTTTTCTACTTCAACAATCTTTTTTTCGCGTTTCTTCTCGTCTTCCAATACCGAATCTATGATGTCGGCATCTATTACCAAATCTTCGAGCGGTGTGCCTATGTCGATAGTGTCAATGTTGTTGTGGATGATTTCGATGGTTTTTGCGCCGAGTACCTTCCATATCAAATTGCCTCCGCTTACGGGACGCACACTCTGAAATACTTGCGCCATCCATGTGTAGTCGTTGGTGTAAGTCGTGAGAAAATCGTCGGGCATAATGATTTCCCAAGCCTTTGCAAGCCGTGCAAAATGCTGCGCAAAGTTGTTTTTTACAGCGTCGTCTTTTAAGCATTGCTGAGCCGCCGACAAGCCCTCCCAGCCGCCTATGGTGCGATCGACTCCGGGGAAGAAATCGAGACATTCCTGCATGAATTTTGGAATTAGAGATTTGATTTCTTCCATATTTTTGATGATGGTTTTTACACTCTCCTCATCAAAGGCAAGGCTCTTGGCAACGTCTTCAAACACGCCTACAAAATCCACAATCAAACCGCATTTCTTGTTTTCGTTGTATTTGCGGTTGGTGCGGCAAATGGCTTGCAGAAGGGTGTGGTTTTTCATCGGCTTGTCGAGATACATACATTGAAGTATCGGCGCATCAAAGCCGGTAAGAAGTTTGCTTGTTACAATTACAAATTTGAGAGGGGACATCGGGTCGCGAAATTTGTCGAGGAGTTTGCGCTCGGTGTCGCGGTCCATCTTGTATTCTTTGAATTTGTCGCCCTTGTCGCCGGTTGTATGCATCACTACGGCGGTTTGCTCGTCGGTGTCGAGAAGGGCGTCGATGGCCTTTTTGTATTTAACGCAACAATCGCGGTTGAATACCACTATCTGCGCTTTCATGCCCATAGGCTCTACGTTTTCGCGAAAATGGTTCACAATATATTTGCAAACGTCGTTGATGCGCTTGTCGGCGGTGAAAAAAGCCTCCACACTTGTATGGCGTACAAGTTCCTGTTTGTCGTCCTCGCTTATCTGGTCGGTGAGGGCGTCAAATTCGGCTTGAAGTTTTTTCTGGTCGAGGTGCATCTCCACAGGCACGGTCTTAAAATTGAGTTCGAGCGTTGCGCCGTCGGCAATGGAGTTTTGGAATGTGTATTTCGACATGTAGCCGTATTGGTCTTCCTCGCTGCCAAAACATGCGAATGTATTGTGGTCTTTTCGGTTGATGGGCGTGCCTGTAAGACCGAAAAAGAATGCGTTTGGCAATGCTGCACGCATTTGGGTGCCAAGGTTGCCTTCTTGTGTGCGGTGCGCTTCGTCCATCAGGAGTATGATGTTGTCGCGGGTGTCGAGTATCTCTCCTTCTATGAGGTCGCCAAACTTAAATATCGTGGTGATAAGGATTTTGCGTTGGTGAATTTTGGTCTTCAAATCCTCTTTTGAGGTGATATTTTCCACGTTTGGTATTTCGGCGCGTGTAAAATCGCCTGTTATCTGGTCTTCGAGGTCGATACGGTCGTCCACAATCAACACTGTGGGTGCTTTGAGTACCTGTTGGCGGCGGAGTTTTTGAGCGGCAAAAACCATCAGCCACGATTTGCCAGAGCCTTGGAAATGCCAGATGAGACCTTTGCGAGGACCTTTGCCGGCTCGGTATGTGCCAAGCACACGTTGTACAATTGCTTCGCCGCCAAGATACTGTTGATAACGGCATACAATCTTGATTTTATGACCGGTAGAAGTGCCCGAAAATACTGTGTAATAGCGATATATGTCGAGTATGCGCTCAGGCGAAATCAATGTTTTGAAATTGTGTTCTACTGCGCTGAGGTCGCCATGAAGACGGTTTTCGTCGGCATACCATGGACCCCATTTGTCGATTGGGCAGCATATACCGCCGTATTGGAGTTCGCGACCTTCGGATGCGAATGAAAGCACGTTGGACACAAACATTTCGGGTATGCTTTTTTGATAATGAAGGATGTCGGTGGCGCCGTCTGCCCATGTTATAGATGCTTTTACGGGTGTTTTGGCTTCGCCGATTACCATTGGGATGCCGTTGATAAGGAAAACGAGGTCGAGCCTTTTGCCGCCTTCGCTGCTATGACGCGGAAATTCCCATTGATTGGTAACCACATAACGGTTTTCGTCAGGATTGTCGCTGAAAAAACGGATGCTAATATTTTCGCCATTTTCGCCAAACGGATACGAATTGTCGTCGAACATCAAACTGCGGAAACGGTCGTTGGCGGAGATGAGTTCGTCGCTGTCGTTGGTGATGGTGCAGGCGGCACGCAAACGATAAATCACCTGTTCGGCTTGATCGGCTGTTATGTCGTTGAATTTCATCAATGCCGTAGAAAGCCACTGAACCACAAGTACATCTTCGGGTTGACGAGGTATTGCCTGAGGCTCTACGTATATCCAACCGCAGTCGCCTGCGGCATTTACGAGCATCTGCTCCACTGTATTTCCTTCGTTAAAGTATGCCATATTTTTTTATTTAACGTTTATTTTATAACCGAATTATAACCGAATTATAACCGAAATTATAACCGAAATTATAACCGAATTACGTGCGAATTTATTTTGCTTAAATTATTAATAATCAATTTATTAATAAAAATTACGTGCGAATTACGTGCGAATTATAACCGAAATTATAACCGAATTATAACCGCAAATCCATTTCGCCCTTGTCTGTTATATACCATGTTTTACCAACAGTTTTTAACAAACCTTCTTCATTCAATTTTATAAGAATGCGACCCAAATAAACAAGTTTCGCATTGTGACTCTTAACATTAGGTAAACTGTGCTCCAATACTTCAAATGCGTCTACACGTTTAAAACCATTTCCATTGGCGTTGTGGGCTAATTGGAGAATTAGTTTTTTTAGCGTATCGTATGCCAATCCTTTGTTTTTGGTGTATTCGACAACTTGATGTGTAAGCCTTGCAACCGTCAATGAAATGGTAAGATTAGAGTTTTTCCCTTCAATTAATTTACGGTTTTTCAGATGCTCGATTGCGCTCTTAGTAATGGGACGATGTTTTTGTATTGCATCCAACCATATACATTCTTTCAATGACAATTGATTGCTACTTTTAAGAAGGTTGGAATACTTCTCATCCAACATTTTGCCATAGATGGTTACTCCAACTGTCTGTTTGTCGTTGTCGATGTCGTAGTCAGGCATAGGGAAAAAACGTTTTCTCTGCTCGGTATATATTTTTTTGATACCGCGACCTACTGTATCAATCATATTGAAATGCACCATTCCTTTGCAAAGACATTCGTTGCGATAATGCAATTGTGGACCTTTATGTTCAAGTGCATTTTCGATGGTGCCAGGCATAAAAGTGCCGCCATTGCCGTAATATAGCATACCCGGACTTTCAACAAAAACTATGCGTTGTTGTAGTGTGTAGTCCTGATGTGCAATTGCATTATGGAGAGCCTCACGGATGGTATAGTCGTCGTACTGTTTCATAGTGTCAGGAAACAGAGTACCGCCAGGCAACTCGCGCATAGTCTTGTTGCGAATTTTTGCCAAAACCTTATCAACAGTCAACAAAAATGGAATGGTGAAGTGTTCATAATCATCCACTATTTCTTCCTCATTTTGCAGCGTCCATGTGATTTGTGCAACTGCCGGATGAATTTTGTTGAGAGAAAGTGGTTTGCCAAGAAGCAATATGGCAGCACGGGTGATTTGCCCATCACGCATCATGTTGCTATGGCTCAAAAACTCTTCCATACTCCATCCATCTACCTCCTCGCCTGATATGTTGGATGCATGTACTTTTTTGTACATAACCCTTGCTGTGGCAAGAGCCAACTCGTCGAGATCAGCAATTGTTGCATTTGGCACCAATTGAGCCGACCAATCAGGAATAGGCGGCTGATGTCGTATCTCATCGCGTTTGGCTTGATTCAATGGTTTCAAACTTTCACCATCGCGAGCGTATGCAATGCCCTTCCAATGCATTACAATATTGCGTGGTGAAGGCGGTACTTTAAAAATAAGCACACGCTTATTGTCAACAAAAATTGGCACTATTTCACGAAAAATCAAATTGTCGGTTGTGTGTTGCGACATGTCGTTTTTCAATTTATTTAATGCCGCTTCGCCTTCTTTAAAGTTAGTTCCTGTTACAGCATGAGAGTCGTTGTCTATTCCAAATACTATCCATGCAGAATCGCGTTCGCGAAGGTTGGCCTCGTTGCTAAGCGCGGAAAAATACTTGCCTAAGTTGTCGATGTCGAAGTTGCTTTTGGCAGACTTAAACTCAACAACCTCATTTTCTGAATGAGTTAATAACCTGTTTAATATGTCATAATAGTTCTCCATAATTTTCATTCTTATTTGTTTATCATACTCTTTATTACCAAATCTATCGATTCAATAGATTTTTGTAATGCGGTTTTGGAGGTTTCCGCTTGTTCTGCAATGGTCGTAAATTTGGTTTGCAAGTCTTTCGGGGGTAGAGGAACTTGTATTTTGCCAAGATTATTTCTACTTATGCGCAACCTTGTTGTGCCACTAAGAAACTTTTTTACTTGCATTGCATAATCATACGTATTAGTAAATGCGATAATGTATTGTGGTAAAACTTTGTCATTCAACCTTATTATCGTACAATCAACAGCGGTGATTGACTTCCCTATGCCTTGGGGCAAAATACAAGCCCTACCAACGGGGTCAGGCAATCGTGATATTAAAATATCACCTTCATATATTTCTGTACAATTTAATCGTGCAAAAGTTTCTTCGCTAATATAACGTGCTTTATCTCCTTTATCTTTATAAATGCCAATTCCTACATTGCCAGTTTGTATTAGCCTAATGCCAGATTCTGCTTGATCCTTTGCTTCAATCCAATCGCCGTCAATGAAAGTGTTACATAATGAGGATAATGATACTTTTTCGGTTATATCCCCAAACATCTCCACAAACTTTGCCTTCACCATTTCGTCGGTAGCGGCAAGCAATTTTTTGTATGCCTCTTTCAAACGATACGCCGCCCAAAGTTTTTCGGCAAGGGCTTTTTGTTCGGGGAGCGGTGGAAGGGTGAATTCGTAATCGGCCAAAGTGCTCCAATTAAGGAAATAATTAACGCCACCACTTTTGTTTTCTTCACAATAATTCCAAAAATCATCACTTTGCATAACTAATGCTAAGTATTCCTGTAAAAGAATATTGTTATCTTTTGTTTCAATTACTAACGTTTTCTCAGAACAAATTCCATCAAATTCTGCAACCCCACATTTCTTTAAATGTGGATTCCTTGTAACAAATAGGATTTGCCCTGCCTTAAAACCATAGTAAAACATTGGTCCAATTGTAGAACCTTTGATTATTCCTTTGTGGCGAATAATCAATTCTTCTGATTCTATATGCTCACCCCCGACATAATAAATCTTATCGGTATTGAATCTGTCTTCTTTGGTATTGGCTCTGTGAGCAACGTCTGCAAGTTTAACAATATTCATATAAGCCCCTCCATTAATGTTGATAAACTATTATGTAAACTTACTGATGCCTCTTTCCAGTTTTGAAGAAGAACATCTAAATTTTGACTTTCTCTTGTGTCTGTCGATTTGACATAATATTTAGGAGATATTGTGTAATTGTTAGTTGGAACATCTTTATTCTCAATAACACAAGAACGACCTTCAATATAGCTGTAACTATTATAAATTGACAGAATGGTTTTAATATGTTCTTCTGTTAAATAACTTTCAGAATTTTTACGTTCAACCAAATCCGTTGCTTTAATCAACAAGATTTTTCCTTTTTTCTTTTCTTCTTTTTGTGTTCGGCAAATAAGAATACAAGCCTCCATTGGAGAATTGTAAAAAAGATTTTTGCCTATACTTATTACCGTATCAATCAAATCTGCTTCAAGAAGTTTTTTCCTTATTTCTGTTTCAATAAGGCGATTAAGGATTCCGTGCGGCAAAAGAATTGCACACCGTCCGTTTTTTTCATTCATAGAAGAAAGAATATGCTGAATAAAAGCATAATCTGCTTTTGATTGTGGCGGAGTTCCTAAAAAATTACGTCCCCATTTGTCGTGCTCAAATGCTTCACGATTCCAATTTTTGATGGAATAGGGCGGATTTGCCAACACAATATCAAATTTTCTTAGTTGGCTGCCATCCACATACGCCGGATACAAAAGCGTATCTTTGCGCACTATGCTAAAATCTTCTACGCCGTTGAGGTAAAGATTCATTCGTGCTATTGATGCCGAAATTGCATTGATTTCTTGTCCAAAAACTTTGACGCCTTGCCACGGCAAATTTTTGTCTTTCAGGTAATTGAGACATTTAATCAACATACCTCCCGAGCCGCATGTAGGGTCGTAGATAGTTTCGTTGGGCTTTGGTTGCAGAATCTCTGCCATGAGGGTTACAACGGTGCGGTTGGTATAAAATTCTTGCGCCGTATTACCCGCGTCGTCGGCAAATTTGCCTATAAGATATTCGTAAGCCTGTCCCATTTCATCGGCGGGGCAGGTTTTTAGGTTGAGTTCGTAACGCGAAAAATCTTCGATAAGCGATGTTATGATGTAGTCGGGCATTTTGGCTTTGTTGAGCCATCCGTCTTTGGGTCCAAAAATGCTTTCCAATCCGCCTATTATTCGTCCGTCTGCCACAATGCCGGGGTTGGCTTGCTCTATGGCAACAAAAGCCTCCACAAGCCTTCTGCCAACATCTTCGGTAACTTCGCGCACGTTTTTCCAGTGTGCGCCGTCGGGGATGCGTATGGCAAGGTCTTCGGCTTGCATTTTGGCGTATGCCTCGCCGCCTTCGGCTGCATATCCTGCAAACTGCTCGTCGTACACGTCGCTTATGCGCTTGAAAAACAGCAACGGAAAGATATATTCTTTGTAGCCAGCGGCGTCTATCTGTCCTCTCAACCTTGTAGCCGCACCCCAAAGAAACTCTTTGAGGTCGTCAAGCGATATAGGGTCGTTGATGGAACGAAATTGTTTTACCTTTTTTTCTTTTTTCTTTTCCATCATTGGTTACGCAGTTAAAAGGTTGATAAACTGAGATTCGCGAAGTTTTACTTCTTGGTATGCCGCCTTAAAGTCGGCAAGCACTTCGTCGTAAGGTCGTTGGGCTTCGCGGTGGTACTGCACGTATTTGTTGGGCGAAAGGTCGTAGCCTTTGCCCGCTATATCGTTGAGTGTTACCACTTTTGCAAAGTCTTCCACATCCTGATAATTGGTGTACAACTCGTAAAAACGGTCAACATCATTATCAGAGAGGATATTTTGGGCGCGTTGAGGGGTTAGGATTTTAGTGCCGTCAATCATAAGCACTCTTGCGCTGTGTGGCGCGGGTTTCATCCTTCTTAATATCAGGAAACAAGGCGAGAGCCCTGTGCCGTAAAAAAGTTTGTCGCCCAAAGTAACCACGGCTTCGAGCATGTCGCTTTTTACAAGTTTTTCGCGGATTCGCCCCTCTTCGCCTCCTCGGAATAGAATTCCTTGCGGCATCACTACCGCCATTCTGCCGGTGCCGGGTTTCATAGATTTTATCATGTGCTGTATCCATGCATAGTCGCCGCATGAGTCGCTCGGAGTGCCCCAGATGTTGCGCCCGTATTTGTCGGACGCCCATTCTACTGCGCCCCATTTGTCTAATGAAAACGGAGGGTTGGCAATTACGCAGTCAAACTTGGCGATTTCGCCGTTTTGCAAAATTTTTGGGCTGCGCAATGTGTCGCCCTGCATTATGTTGAAATCGCTCGCGCCATGCAAAAAGAGGTTCATCTTGGCAATGGCAGAGTTGATGACGTTTTTTTCTTGACCGAAAATGCTGCCGCAGCACAGGTTGCTGTAATTCATGTGACGGACGGCTTCGATAAGCATGCCGCCGCTGCCGCAAGCCGGGTCGTAAACTGATTCGCCGGGTTTTGGGTCGAGGATTCTCACAAGCAACTGCACCACGGGACGCGGCGTGTAAAATTCGCCCGCCTGAGCCTTTGAGTCGTCGGCAAATTTTTTCAAAAGTATTTCGTAGGCGTCGCCCATCAAATCCGACGGATATTGTCTGTTGCCTAAGTTTTTCTTGCTCAGGTGCTCTATAAGGTCGCGGATTTTGGCGTCGGAGAGGTTTCTCTTGTCCATCCATTTTTGCGAGCCAAACATACTGAGCACGCCGTAGAGTGTGTCGGGGTTGGCAAGTTCGATACCGCGCATAGCACCCACGAGGGCTGCACCAAGGTTTTCGGAGCGTGAGCGCACTTGTTCCCATTGGCAGTCGTCGGGAATCACAAACCTATGTTGCTCCGGCAGATTGGCATATTCCTCGTCGTTGTTGCTCTCTTCGAGGGCATATTGCCTTTCTTCTTCATAGACATCAGAGATGCGTTTATAATACAATATAGGTGTGATATAATCCTTGAAATTGTCTTGACTCACCGGCCCCCTGATAATATTGCATGCTTCAAAAAGAAAATTGTAAAGTTCCTTAACATTCTCTAAACGAAGTTCTTGCTCGGTTTTCGGCTTGTCAAACAATCCCTGTGTAGTATCTTTCTTTTTCTTGGCCATATAATTGATATTCGAGGGAAAATTTCGAGGGGTAAAGGTATAACATTTTTGTATTTGTCGCAAAAAAACGGAAAAAAACTTTTTGTAACCAAAACAAATTTTCTTTTTTCCTCAATTTATTGTACCTTTGCGCTGTTGTTAATTAGCACCAATGGAAGAACGCAAGGCGACTCTCATTAATATTGAGAATATTATCAAGACCAAGAATCCGGCGCTGTACAAGAAGCTGCCGAGGTTTGCAATCAGGTGGTTGGAGAAGATTATCCGGCAGGACCAAAACAACCGTCTGCTGTCGCTGTATGGCCACCACGACGGCGTGGGCTTTATAGACGCGGTGTTTGAAGACATGAAGATAGAGACCAATTGCTACGGCCTCGAAAACGTTGACTACCAGGGCAAAAAAGTCTTCGTAGCCAACCATCCGCTCGGTGCGCTTGACGGGCTTGCGGTCATCTCGATGATCAACAAGCATTTTGGCAGGGCGCGGGGCATCGTCAACGAATTGTTGCTGAACCTCGACCCCTTGAAAAGCGTTTTTTGCGGGGTCAACGTGTATGGTCACAATACGCCCGACATAGTGCGCAACATCGACGCCCTTTACGAAGGCGACGAGAATATCTGCATCTTCCCGGCGGGGCTCGTGAGCAGGCGCATCGACGGCGTGATACAGGATCTGCCGTGGAAAAAGAATTTTATCGAGAAGGCTTACAACAACCGCATCCCGATAGTGCCCGTGTATGTGGACGCGCAAAACACGAGCTTTTTCTATTCGGTCGCCAATTGGCGCAAGAGGATAGGCATCAAGTTCAATTACGAATTGATACTGCTGCCCTCCGAGGTGTTCAAGTACAGCGGCAAGCCGATTGGACTCCATTTTGGCAGGCCGATAATGCCCGATGAACTCGCCGCATACAAGACTCCGGCGGAGAGGACATTGAAGGTCAGGGAATTGACATATAGTTTGAAACAACAAGGTTAATCTATTTCATAGATGGAAAATATAATTGCACCTATTGAAAGGAAAAAGATAATCGCGGAATTGACGGAAGACAAGTTCATCCGCAATTCCAATTTTGGCGGCAACCGCATCTTCGTCTGCGACGCCCACAATGCGCCCAACACAATGCAGGAGATTGGACGTCTGAGGGAATTGTCGTTTCGCGAGGCGGGGGGCGGCACGGGCAAGTCTGTTGACATCGACGACGCCGACCTCTGGGAGCATCCTTACAAGCAGCTCATAGTCTGGAACGACGAATTGCAGGAGATAATTGGCGGCTACCGTTACATCGATTGCAGCAAGGACATCGTATTCCACAATGGGCAGCCCGAACTCTCGACGTCGGAGATTTTCAAGTTTTCGCAGAAGTTCATAGACGAATACATGCCCTACACCATCGAGCTCGGGCGCAGTTTTGTGCAGCCAAAATTCCAGAGCCGCACCAATTTCAGGTTTTCGATATATGCGTTGGACAACCTCTGGGACGGCCTTGGCGCCATCTTCCGCCAAAACGAAGACCACGCCAAATACTTCTTTGGCAAGGTGACGATGTACACCACCTTCAATACCGAGGCGAGGGACATGATATTGACTTTCCTCGACATCTACTTCCGCGACAAGGAGGGTCTCGTGACGCCCAAGGAATCCATCTCTTACGAGTACAAGGGCAATAAGTTTGCCGGCGACGACTTCAAGTCTGATTACAGGATACTCAATCAGACCGTCCGCTCGCTTGGCGAAAACATTCCCCCGCTCGTCAACGCCTACATGAACCTCTCGCCGACGATGAAAGTGTTTGGCACTGCCATCAATCCGTTTTTTGGCGGGGTGGAGGAGACAGGCATCCTCGTCAACGTCAATGATATTTTCCCTGAGAAACGCGAACGACACATCGACACTTACCAGACATGCTGAAAAAACTTGACATATTCCTCCTCAAATCGTACATGGGGCCTTTTGTGGCAACGTTTTTCATTTCCGTATTCGTGCTGCTGATGCAGTTTCTATGGAAGTGGATTGACGACCTCGTGGGTAAGGGTCTCGATTTTATGGTGATTGCCGAGCTGTTGTATTATGCGTCAATAAGCCTGATACCGATGGCATTGCCGCTTGCGATACTTTTGGCGTCAATTATGACCTACGGCAACCTCGGCGAGAAATTTGAGCTCACGGCCATCAAGGCGGCGGGCATATCATTGCAGAGGGCGATGCTCCCGCTCACGGTGTTTACCGTCATAGTGAGCATTGGTGCGTTTTTCATTTCCAACAATGTCATCCCATACGCCAACCTCAAGATGTCGGCGCTTATATGGTCAATACGCAACCAGCGTCCCGAGCTCAATATCAAGCCGTCGATATTCAATAACGACATCGAAGACTTCTCCATCCGCATATCGCGCAAGGACGAAAAAACCGGCATGATGTACGATTTTGTGGTGTATGACCACACCAAGGGCAAGGCCAACAATATCTGCATCGTAGCTGATTCGGGCAGCATGAGGGTGACTGACGACGGACGCTATATGATTGTAACACTCTACAGCGGCGTACGTTACGAGGAGATGGAGGACAAGAAGAAGACCAATTTCCCGTACCAAAAGGACGAATTTGGCGAACAGTCGCTGGTATTCAATCTTGCGGGATTCGATTTCAACAAGGCTGACGAAAACGGCTTCAAGAATCGTTATCAGGTCATGAACGTGAGCGAGCTTGAAGTGAGCACCGACTCGTTGCAGCGCGATTTCAAAAAATACGCCACCGACCTCCACGAAAGCCTCACCACGACGCAATATTTCCGTCAGAGCAAGCACCGTGAGAAGGTGTACGCCGATTCTGTGAGGGCGGCTCGCGAGCACAAGTCGCAGTACAATACGCGACGCGCCGGAGTCACGGTTTCGTACACGATGTCAATTGATTCGGCATACGCAGCCGAGGATTCTGTCATCAGGCTCAAGATTGCGCATTTCAGGGATTCCATCTACAATAACAACTACAATGTCAACCTCGCCGACATGAAGCCGGTGGCAAAGATCGACAGCATTTTTGATTCGATGACCAAGAGCGAGAGGCAGAGGGTGGTGCAGCGTGTCAAGGAGTACGCCACTCAGGTCAATACCACCATCGTGCGCGAGGTCGATGAACTTGCATCGCGTCAGAAGACAATAGCCCGCTACCGCAACGCATGGCATCAGAAGTTTACATTGTCGGTGGCATGCATGATATTCTTCTTCATCGGCGCACCCCTCGGCGCAATCATCCGCAAGGGCGGTTTTGGACTTCCGATTGTGGTGAGCGTCATTGTGTTCCTGATTTATTACCTGATATCCACCGCCGGTATGAAGATGTCGCGTGACGGACTTTGGGAGCCGTGGCAGGGCATGTGGATAAGCACAATTGTAATCCTGCCCCTCGGCGTGTTCTTCACTTACAAGGCCACAGTCGATGCACAGCTCTTCAATAAGGAGGCGTGGATGAAGGCGTTCGATACAATCTCCAAATTCTTCCGCAGAGGAAAGAAGAAGGGTGAAGAAGAAGGATTAAAGATTAAAGAGTAAAGTTTTTCGCCGCCGGACGGCAATTATGAATTATGCATTATGAATTATGAATTATGCATTGAGCATTATGCATTAAAAAAATTTTTTTGACTATGAATACAATTGAAGAGGCAATCGAAGAATTTGCCAAAGGAAACATAATAATTGTGGTTGACGACGAAGACCGCGAGAATGAGGGCGATTTCATTACCGCCGCAGAGACCATCACCGAGGAGAAGATCAATTTTATGCTCCAGAATGGCCGTGGCGTGTTGTGCGCTCCGATTACCATTTCACGTGCCAACGAGCTTAAACTTGCGCACCAGGTTGTGGACAATACCTCGATACTTGGCACGCCGTTCACTGTCACCGTGGATAAGATAGAAGGCTGCACCACAGGAGTTTCTGTTCACGACAGAACCGCCACCATCAAGGCATTGGCGGATACAAAGTCGATACCTGAAACTTTTGCGCGTCCGGGTCATATCAATCCGCTCTACGCGCAGGACAGGGGCGTATTGCGCCGTGCCGGACATACCGAGGCGGCTGTGGATTTCGCACGGCTTGCGGGTCTGTATCCGGCTGCCGCGTTGATTGAAATCCTCAACGAGGACGGCACTATGGCAAGGTTGCCGCAGTTGGAGGAGGTCGCCAAGAAGTATAATATGAAAATTGTGACTATCAAGGATTTGATTGCCTACCGCCTGAAATCCGAGACCACCGTTGAGCGCGGCCCCGAAGTGATGATGCCCACCAAATACGGACAGTTTAAGATGACTGTGTTCCGTCAGTTGAGCAATGGCCTCGAACATTCGGCACTTGTCAAGGGTACTTGGGAGCCCGACGAGCCAATCCTCGTGCGCGTACATTCGTCGTGCGCTACGGGCGACATTTTTGGTAGTTTCCGTTGCGATTGTGGCGACCAGCTCCACACCGCAATGCAGCAGATTGACAAGGCTGGCAAGGGCATCCTCCTCTATATGAACCAGGAGGGCAGGGGCATTGGTTTGTTCAACAAAATCAAGGCTTACAAACTCCAAGAAGAAGGTATGGACACTGTGGATGCCAATGTGCATCTTGGTTTCGACCCCGACGAGAGGGATTATGGCGTTGGCGCGGAAATCCTCCGTCAGCTTGGTGTTCGCAAGATGAGGCTCTTGACCAACAATCCCGTCAAGCGTGTCGGATTGGAGAGTTTCGGCCTCGAAATCATTGAGAATGTCCCCATCGAAATCCCCACCAACAGCTTCAACCAGCGTTATATGATGACCAAGCGCGACCGTATGGGTCATATCTTGAAAAACCTTAAATAACAGCCGCTCACACAATATTTTTTAAGAAACAATTGTTTTATTATTGACTACGACCGCCAGACGGCGGTCTTTTTTGACCAAATAATTAAAAGAATTTGGAAAGAATGGAAAGAATTATTGTTGGTATTCTTTTTTATTCTTTAATCATTCTTGGAATTTTTGGATAATGATAACAACGTTGTAAGGCGTTGCTAATAACAATTTTACGGATTTACAAAAATGAAACACTTTGTAGCCATTGTATTGGCGGTAATAATGACGGTGACGGCGGCAGTTGCGCAGGACGACATAAAGGTGAAGGGTATGAAAAACCTTCCTAACCACGATATGAAGACGTGGCATTTTGGCTTTACGCTCGGCACCACAAATATGGGTTTTAGGGTGGAGAAGACGGACGAGTTTATGCAGCAGCACGACATCTACGGCATCGACGCCAAAAAATATACAGGATTCCACATTGGCCCCATCGCCAATCTAAGACTCAATAAGTATATGGATCTCAGGATGCTGTTTGACCTTTCGTTCAATCAGCGCGACCTCATATATTATGAGATTAAGGAGAGCAAAAAGACCGAGGTCAAAAACATCGAGCAGCGCACTATGCAGATACGCAGCACAATGCTCGAATTCCCTGTGATGATTAAGTACAAGGCGGAGCGCATCACCAACTTCTCGCCGTACATCGTGGCTGGCGGCAATTTCCGCTACGACCTCACCGGCGGCAAAAATTCTGAGGATGATGAGGCGGTTTGCCTTGAAAAGATTGACCCGTGCGTCACTTTCGGCGGCGGCGCGGATTTCTATATGCCGTATTTCAAATTTTCAGTGGAGGTGCGTTACAGCCTTGGCATCCTCGACACCGTCAAGCGCAACGGCGGCAAGTACGACGGCTGCATCAAAAGTCTGAAATCCAATACGATT
>JAEEGL011684135.1_pt1 | contig 17709 bp, 12 predicted proteins | sample 9134231 | NCBI WGS metagenome assembly JAEEGL01 (sample SAMN16246548, study PRJNA631951) | gut metagenome | biome: gut microbiome; feature: rumen; material: fiber-attached | host: Bos | place: Iran: Karaj | collected 2018-10 | reverse complement strand
AGAATGATAATTTATTTATATACATATGTTTTTATTTAGATGATAAAGGTTATTATATTGAAGAATTTCCTAATTATTTACAAAGACCAACATCAAGATGGGATTTATCTTACAATAAATTAAGAAAGGAAATTATAAAAAGAGATGGATATTCTGGCACGGTAACATGGGAAGAAAGAAGATTGTTTGTAGACGGTCTTAATATCAAACGAAGAAATAAATATGAATTATCTGATGATTCTGCTAAAATTCTAAAAAGTGTTTCAACAAGAGATGCAGAATTTAATAGTATGTCTTTAAACGAAAAACTTGAAGCAATATGTAATAGTATTGAATATTTATTAAAACCTTACAAAACAACAGATAAGTATATTGAATTAGATTATTCAGATACCGAAGGATTTTTATCGAACGATATAGTAAAAATGTTTAGAAAAAATATGCAAATATTTAGACATTCATCAAAAGAAGCTTTGCAAAAGAGAGACGAATATTCAATTGAACAAAAAGAGTTTTTTATTGAATTTGGTTTAATGATTATAGACTATATTTCTAAAAAACAAAAATAAAGGAGTAAAAATGGAAATAAAAATACCACTAGTTGCAGATGAAAAAGGATATATTGATAGAAAATGTGTAAATGATAAATGTGAATTTATTTTTAAAGTTGCAGAAAAAGACTTAAGAAAATTTAAAAATATTTATTGCCCATTTTGTGGTTATCATAATTCGAATGTAGATGATTGGATAACAGATGAACAATATGAACAAGCTCTTGAAATCACAAAAAATCATGCCCTTGCAATTGCTATTGGTGAAATAAATCAAATGTTTTCTAATTTAGAAAAATCTACTCGCAATAATAAGTATTGTAGAATTAAATATAATCTAAATAAAAAAATCATTTATAATAATAATCCAATTTATCAAAGAGAAAAATGGCAATTGGATATTAAGTGTGAAAAGTGTTTTACAGAGTATAGTGTAATTGGTGCTGCTTATTTTTGTCCAAGTTGTGGACATAATAATATTATTAAAAATATTAATAATTCTTTAGAAAAAATTAAAAATATGGCTAAATCAAACAAAGATATTTATATTACATTAGAAAAACAATTTGGAACTAATGTAGCTACAAGTATGTGTCAAGATTTACTTGAGAATTCGTTAAAAAATAGTATATCTGCGTTTCAAACATTTACATATGAATTGTTTGTTGAATATAAACCTAATGTTAGAGTTAAACCAAATGATTTTCAAATAATTAGTAAAGGTGATTCATTATTTAAAAAATATTTTAATATAGAATACAATAATTATATTTCAAGTAATGAAATTGATTTGTTGAATATTTTATTTAATAAAAGACATTTACTTGAACATTTAGATGGAATTGTTGATCAAAAATATTTAGATAGCACGAATGATTTATCTTATTCTATAGGTCAAAGAATAGTGATTAAAGATAATGATATATTTGTACTTGTAGATATTATTGAGAAACTATGTGATGGATTACTTAAGGATATTGTCTAAATTATGAGGGAGTTTATATGTTAGATAGCTTAAAAGTATTAATACAATTATTATTACATCCATTTATATTTATTCCTTTATGTATTTATATCGTATTTAAATATTTTGAAATAAAGCATTATAAAGAAAGTTCTTATTATAAAGATACTAAAGTATCATACCTAAGACTTAGATATGATGCTGGTAGATATGGAGAATATCTAATATATAAATACTTAAAAGAATATGAATCTAATGGTATTAAATTCTTATTTAATATATATGTACCTAAGAGTAATGATGAAACATCTGAAATAGATGTTTTAATGATTACTCATAAGGGTATATTTGTATTTGAAAGTAAGAACTATAGTGGATGGATATTTGGTAGTGATACACAAAAGCATTGGTATCAAACACTTCCTAAAGGAAGAGGTAGAAGTCATAAAGAAAAGTTCTATAATCCAATCTTACAAAATAATACACATATTAAATATTTAAAATCATTAATAGGTAATGATATACCAATATATTCAGTTATTACTTTTTCTGAAAGATGTACTTTAAAGAAGTTAGAAGTAGATACATCTAAAGTATGTGTAATAAAAAGAAATCAAGTTAGAGGATTAGTTAAATCTATTTCAGATAATAAAGAACTAGTATTAACTGATAATCAAATAGAAAACTTATATCAAAAACTATATCCATATACTCAAGTAGATGAGTCAGTAAAAGCTAAACATATTGATGATATTAAGAATAGACCATTAGTATGCCCAATATGTGGATCAAATTTAATATTAAGAACTGCCAAAAATGGAAATAACATAGGTAAGAAATTTTATGGCTGTTCTAATTATCCTAGATGTAAATATATTAGAAATATAGATGATAAATAAATCAAGATTAATTGTTTCTATTTAATTGCATTTAATTTGATTTCTTCACCCTGTTAAAAGCAATAATTCTTCAATCTATCAGTTTTGCGTTGATTATAACTTGTTAAAAAAATATTAGGTGGAAATTAGGTGTAACAAAGTTAAATTACATTATATATTCATTGATGTTTAATTTGTTAATGATATAATTGTAGAGGGAGATGAGTTAAATGTCAAAGTTGAATGTAGATCAAAAAAACATAAGATTACTTTTTGAAAATAATAAATCTGATTTTTTAATACCAGATTATCAAAGACCATATGCTTGGACTGATGAAGAATGTCAAACATTATGGGAAGATATTTTCGATTTTGCAATACCAGAAGGTGATTATTCAAAGTTTAATTCTGAAGATGAATATTATTTAGGACCAATTGTTACTTTTAAAAATGATAATGGAAAATTAGAAGTTATTGATGGCCAACAAAGATTAACAACATTAATGCTATTATTAAGAGCTTTTTATGTTAGATTTGGCTCAATGCAAGATGAAAATTCAAAAAAGACTCGTGAAATAATAGAAAGATGTATTTGGAAAACTGATGAATTTGGTAATCCTGATGCAACTCAATTAAAAATTGATTCTGAAGTTGCAACTGATGATGATAAAGGTGAATTTTTAGAAATTCTAAATTCAGGTGTAGCTGGGCCATCAATGAGATCAAAATATGCAATTAATTATAGATTTTTTCAAAAGAAGATTGATGAGTTTTTAACATCATATCCAAGTTATTTTTCATATTTACCAGCTAGAATTCTAAATAATTGTATTTTGCTTCCAATAGAAGCGGATAATCAAAACACAGCATTAAGAATATTCTCAACACTTAATGATAGAGGTTTACCACTATCAGATGCTGATATTTTTAAAGCACAATTCTATAAATACTATAATGATAAAGGTATGAAAAATGAATTCATGGATAAATGGAGAAAACTATCTGAAGTTTGTGAAAAAATATTTAATCCAATTTCAGGAACTCCTATGGATGAATTATTTACTAGATATATGTATTATGAAAGAGCTAAATTAGGAATTAAATCATCTACTACTGAAGCGTTAAGAAAATTCTATGAAAGAGATAATTATTCGTTATTAAAAAATGATAATACTCTAAATAATTTAATAGATTTAGCAAACTTCTGGGATGATATAGCTGATCAAAATACAGATAGATTTAGTGAAAGAGTTTTGAAGAAATTATTTGTTCTTAATTTAGCACCTAATAATATGTGGAGTTATTTTCTTTCTGTATACTTTATGAACAATAAAGATGCTAATTGTATGTTAGATGATGAAAAACTATATAATTTCTTAAATAAAACAATTGCTTTTGTATGGACATATGCAGTTTATATGCCTGGTGTTAACTCATTAAGAACGCCTATATTTGATGAAATGGTTAATATAGTTAATAATCAAGAAGTTAATTTTGAAAAATATAAGTTTGATTATGAAATGATTAAACAAAACTTCTTTAATTATGAATTCTATAATAGAAGACCAATTACTAAATCAATGCTTGCGTGGTGGGCTTATACAAATGAAGAACAACCATTAATTCCAATTACTGATGTATTTGAAATTGAGCATATCTATGCAAGAAATAGACAAGAAAATGAAAGAGGATTAACTGATACTAAAAATATTGATAGATTAGGTAATAAATCACTTTTAGAAAAGAGAATTAATATTAGGGCTGCAGATTATAGATTTGTTGATAAAAAGAAATATTATGCTGGTTATACAACAGATAGAGGAATTGTTAAAGAAAAGACTCAAATACTTGATTTAATAAATATTGGTAGTCAATATCAAGACTTTACTGAACGAGATATTAAAGATAGAAATGATAAAATTATTACTTCTTTTTTAGATTATTTAAGAACTGAAAATTTATTTAAATAGAGATTAAAAAATCTCTATTTTTTTTGTAATTTTTATATTATTATTTAGGCAATATATAATTATATTTTAAGAAATTGATTTGTAAAAAAACGGGGGAAAAATATACTAATTATGTGTTATAATTTAAAAAGAAGAGAATTATGATTGGAGGCAAAATAATGTTTAAAGAATTAGTTGATATAAAAGAAGATAATATATTAAATTTTGATTTTGAATTGTTGTCTATCTTACTTAAAGATTATTCAAGTGAACAAAATATTATTTGGGCCACAGATAATTATTCTGATAATGGTGTTGGATTTCAAGAAAAAGACTTTATAACTATAAGTAATATTACCGGCACGAATGAAGGTATTATAAAACCAAGAGTTAAGAAAACTAAATTAGAACAAACAAAAAGAATTAAAGCTAAAGCTGAAGTTTTTACACCTTCTTGGATTTGCAATAAACAAAATAATTTAATAGATAGTCAATGGTTTGATAAACAAGATATTTTTAATAAAGAGATTCATGAAGGTTGGAAAACGTATAAGCGTAAGGTGAAATTTAGAACTCCTGAGGAATGGAAAGAATATGTATCGTTATTAAGATTAGAAGTATCGTGTGGCGAAGCTCCTTATCTAGTAAGCCGTTATGATACTGTTACCGGTGAAATAATAGATGTTCAGGATCGAATAGGATTGTTAGATAGAAAATTTAGAGTTATAAATGAAAATGTTTCAGATTATAACGAATGGTATGAATGGGCTAAGGTTGCTTTAATGAGTGTAGATGGTTATGATTGGCAAGGTGATAATGTGTTACTTGCGAGAGAAAATATTTTATATACTTTTTCTGATAATTATAGGTATAAATTTGGCATTAAACCTACTTCAGATATTATAAAAGAAGTTGCGACAATTATTTCGTGGAATATTTTTCAAATGGATGGAATTAAAGGTGTTATTCCTTTAAGTTGTACTGCTGACAAAATATCTATGTTAAATCTTTTTGGAGAAGAAGTAGTCCTTGAAGATGAGTGTAAAGGATGTAAAAAGGGTATTTTACATAAACATAATGGTATATATGTTAAAATTAAGAATTGGAAAAACAATAAAATAATTAGATTTATTGATTTGAATAAAGGAGGGAATCGTTATGGAAAATAATTGTTTTGAATCTACTTTTGATTATAAGCTAATTTATATTTTTAGAATAAATGATGGATATCATGATAATATGCTTAAAATAGGGGAAGCAACATTACATACAAGTAAAAACTATAAAGATTTTCCACCAAATTGCACAGAATTAAACAGAGCGGCAAAAGATAGAATTAATCAATATACAACTACAGCCGGTATTATATATGACCTATTATATACTGAAATAGCTGTTTATGATGAATTACAGTATAACGGATCTTATAAGATAAAATCTTTTAATGATCATAAAGTACATGAAGTTTTAAAAAGATCAGGAATTAATAATTATTATTTTGATACCGAAAATAAACAAAATGAGTGGTTTATTACTGATTTAAATACTAGTATAAATGCTATTAAAGCAGTTAAGAGTAATAAAACGGCTTTAGAAGGATATGAAATTACAAAAAATGTTAATCCTATTGTTTTTAGACCTGAACAAAAGAAAGCTATAAAAAGAACAATTGAACAATTCAAAGTAAATAATCATATGCTTTGGAATGCTAAAATGAGATTTGGAAAAACTATAACTGCTTTAGAAGTTATAAAAGAGATGCGTTTTAATAAAACAATTATTATTACTCATAGACCAGCTGTTGATGATGGTTGGTTTGAAGATTTTGGCAAAGTTTTTTATGAAGAAGATTGTGAGTATAATTATGGATCAAAAAATAATGGTATGACTATTAATAGTTTAATTAAACTAAATAAACCATTTGTTTATTTTGCTTCTATACAAGATTTAAGAGGATCTATTGAAGTTGGAGGCAAATTTGAAAAAAATGACGAAATTTTTGCTATTGATTGGGATTTTGTAATTACTGATGAGGCACATGAAGGAACTCAAACAGAGTTAGGGAAAAAAGTTAGGGATAAACTTGTTACTGATAATAATAAAGAACTTAGTTTATCAGGTACTCCTTTTAATTTATTTGATCAATATTCAGAAGATAATACATATACGTGGGATTATATAATGGAGCAAGAAGCTAAACGAAATTGGTTAATGGATCCTTTAAAACTTGGTGATCATAATCCTTATGAAGAATTACCTAAATTAAATATATTTACATATCACTTAGAAAAAATAATGCCAAATTTTATTGATTTTGAAGATAAAGCATTTAACTTCAAAGAGTTTTTTAGAACATGGACAGGTGATAAAGATAAGGATTTTGATTTAATTCCACCTAATCAATCTGTTGGTGATTTTGTTCATGAAGATGCGGTTAAAGCTTTTTTAGATTTAATTTGTACTAAGGATGATGTTACTAATTATCCTTTTTCAACTCCTGAATATAGAGATTTTTTTAAACATACAATATGGATGATTCCTGGTGTTAAAGAGGGTGCTGCATTAGAAAGTTTACTTCGTAAACATTCTGTTTTTGGATCTGGCGATTTTAAAATTATTAATGTTGCTGGAACACCTAAGAAAGATTTTGATGATGAATTAAAACAAGAAAAAAGTGCTTTAAGTAAATTAAAAAAAGCTATAGGACCTTATCCTGACGAAACAAGGACTATTACTATTTCTTGTGGTAGATTAACTACCGGAGTTACTGTTCCTGAATGGACAGGGGTTTTAATGCTTTCTGGCACTTATTCTACTGATGCAAAAAATTATTTACAAACTATATTTAGAGTTCAATCACCTGCAAATATAAATGGTAAAATAAAAGAGAATTGTTATGTTTTTGATTTTGCTCCTGATAGAACATTAAGAGTTGTTTATGATTCTGTAAAGAAAATGAGTACAAAAAGAGAACCTAAATTATCTGTTTCTAAACTTATGGGTTCATTTTTGAATTTTTGTCCAGTTATTGCGTCTGATAATTCGAGAATGATTAACTATAATGCCGATCGTTTAATTCAAGAAATAAAAAGAGTTTATACAGATAGAGTTGTTAATAGTGGTTTTGATGATTCTAGATTATACGATGATAATGCTATAAAAACTGCTGGAATAGATTTAGAAAAGTTTGATGAATTAAAAGAAATACTTAAGCATACCAACCAAACTAAACCTTCAGGCGATTTAAAATTTATTGATAATGGATTAACTGATGAACAAAGACAAAAGATTAAAGTACTTGAGAAAAATAAAAAACAAAATGAATTGACTCCAGAACAGAAGAAAGAACTTGAAGAATTAAAAAAGATTCAAGAACAAAAAAGAACAGCTATTTCAATTCTAAGAGGAATTTCTATCAGAATACCTTTACTTGTTTATGGTATTGATAAAAACATTGATAGTGATATTACTATAGAGGAATTTGCTGATATGATAGATGATAATTCTTGGAATGAATTTATGCCTGAAGGTGTAAGAAAAGACTTATTTAAAGACTTTATAAAGTATTATGACAAGGATATATTCGTTGCTTCTTGTAGAAAAATTAGAACAATTAGTAAAGAATGCGATTCTTTAGAACCGACTGAAAGAATCAAAAAATTAATTTCTTTATTTAATAAATTTAAAAATCCTGATAAGGAAACAGTTTTAACGCCTTGGAATGTTGTTAATATGCAATTAAGTGAAACAATTGGTGGTTTTGATTTTTATGATAATAGTCATATAAAGGAATGCATGTTAGATACTCCTAGACTTGTTGAGGTGGAATTGACTACTCCTGAAGTTTTTAATGATGATTCTATGATTTTAGAAATCAATTCAAAAACTGGATTATATCCTTTGTATATAGTTTATAGTTTATATAGATTTAAACTTGATAAATTGAAGGAATCCGAAAAAACTTTTGAAAAAAAATTAGAAATATGGGATAAAATTATTGAAAATAATATGTATGTAATTTGCAAGACTGAAATGGCAAAAATGATTACTAAAAGAACATTGGTAGGATATAGAGATAAAAAAATAAATTCACATTCATTTGATGATTTAATTATGCAATTCCGTGATAAATCAGATAAGTTTGTTCAAAAAATCCAAAAATCATCGTTTTGGAATAAAGGAGGAAGTAATAGTATGAGATTTAATGCTGTAGTTGGAAATCCACCATATCAAGGTCAATCAAAAGAAAAGTTATATCCATTATTTTATTTAAATGCTCAAAAACTTGGTGGTATAGTTTCTATGATTTTTCCTACTGGTTGGCAAGAACCAAAAACAAATAGAGGACTAAAATCGATGAATACAGTAGACGTAAAACAAGATAGTCAAATTGTTTTTATAGATAATAGACATAATGCTTTTCCTGGTATTTCTGGTGCTGAATGGACTAATGTAATTTTATGGAAGAAAAATTATGACAATGGTTTAGATGGTAGACAATTGATTTATACAGATGGTAAAGATCCTAAGGAAGTTTTATTACCACTTGAAAAAGATGAGATTGATAAACCTGAAGAACTTAAAAGATTATATGATTGTGTGAATACTAATTCGTTTATTTCTCTTCAATCATTAACCTCAAAATCTAAACCATATATGTTAATGTCGGATGCGTATAAAAAACCTGATTTTTATGGGTTAGAACCTTTCAAAGAAGAAAAAACAGCAGATGATGACATTCCCGTATATTGTGTTGATAAAATACGTTATGTTCCAAGCTATTATAAATTTCCACGTAAAACTGTAGCTTTTGATAAGTATAAAGTGGTTATTCCGTTTACTTGGGGAAATCTTTCTGGAAATTATTTAGGTGGGGCTTATGCGAATATAATTGTTTCAAATCCTAATGAGGCATGCACTGCATCATATATTGAATCAGGATCATTTAATGATAAAGAAACCGCAATCAAACATGCGAAATATTTAATGACTAAATTTGCCAGAGCGTTATTATATTTAGATAAATATTCTATTGTTTGTGTGTCTGCATTCGGTAAAATCCCTGTTCAAGACTATCAAGAGGATTGGTGGAATAAATCTGTTGAAGAAATTGATAAAAACTTAATGAAAAAGTATAATGTTCCTGATGATGTTCAAAAATTTATAGAAAAGAATATTCAATATCGTGATGAAACTAATATTATTATGTATTAGAATTTTAACAAAAGAATGCACTATAATTGTGCATTCTTTATGTTTATTCTTTTGTTAAATATAGTTTTATACTGATATGTATAAAAGTTAAATGTGATTTTGATATAATATTTTTGTATTCTTAAAGTGTTAGGAAGATGTATATGAAAAATAATTACAGTAATAATAATTATAAATCAAATGTTAATAAGATTTTTGTTTGTGAAATTGGTGGTGTTAATCATTTTTGTAATGACAACAAAAGTCATTCATATCTTAAGACATATTATACGTTTTATACAAAAGATAATAAACATTTAATTAGATTTGTTAAACAATGTCGTAAATGCAATAAGTTGTTTATTGATAAAACATCTTATAAAGAATTATATAGTTTATTGAAAGATAATGATAAATATAAATTTATTCCAAATAAACCAATTAAAAAGATAAAAAAACAAGAAAATGTTGATAAAACTAATGTTTTGAAAACAAAATATACAGTTTATATTACGAAGACCGATTTAAATAATCATAAATGTGTTGGTATACCTTCTTTTAATTATATTAGGTTAAAAAATAAAATAGGTGAGTGTATATTAAATCATTGTATAACCTGTAATAAATATTTTGTAAGTTATAATGATAGAAATAATTATATATTATTTGATAAGTATATTGATTTAAGAAATTATAGTGACTTATTGAAAGAATATGAAGAAAAAGAAATTGATAAATATATTAGAGATAATTTCGATCAATTTATTGCAAAGAAGGAAATAGATTCAAAAACTTCATCTAGAAATACTATAAGTGAGGAAGAGTACTTTAATATATTAAATCGTTTAAAAAAGAATAATAAGTATGATTTTATAGTAAAAGGTACTACTCAATTCTGTATTAACAGAAAACATAAACTTATTGATATTGAAGCTAATGTTGATGTTATTAATAAGGATGGAATAATTAATAATATGAAAATACCTGCTTACTATTGTAATAATTGTAATGCATTCTATATTAATGATTCTTCTTTTAACAGTCTTAAGAGAAAAGGTATTATTCTTTGTAAAATATATGATATGTATAAATTAAATAATAATGATTATTTAAATTTAAGTTCTGAATCTATAATGTATTCTTATGGATATAATGTTAATGAAAATGATGATCTTTCAATTTATCAAAGACAAACCATATTAAAAATGCTTGTTGACAATAAGATTATGACTAAAAGTGAAATTTTAAGTCATTTGAATTATTTATATAGAAGAAGTATCGGATTAAAGAATTTTAGACATGCAAGATTAAAGTGGAGAGAAGACATTGATTTTATTAATGATTATAGTATAGATAATAGTATTAATATTGATATTTCTTCAATTACAAAAATTCATTATATAAAAAAATAAAGCCATATCATATTTGATATGGTTTTACTTTTTAAAGGTAATTATTAACAATTATTAATTGTATTTTTTTATTTCTTATTGTAATTAATTGTCGGTTTAATGGGTTATATGTCTAAAAAAGTATTTTATTGTTGTAGATATATTGTTATTACTTACTATTATTTATAGTATAATAAAAAAAAAGAGATTCTTGAGGTGATAATATGTTTAAAGAATTGTTTAAGGACTATTGTAAATGTAATCGCTATTTATTAGGTAGAAATAGTGATGATATTATTAATAGATTTACTAATTATTTAGATGATATAGATTCAATTGAAGATCTAATTGATACATTTGATTACAAAACTATTAGAAGTTTTAATAATAAAATTAAAGAGTTTATTCTTGGTTTTTATGCAAAACTAAAAATGGAAGGTTATCAAATTGAAAGTTTACTTTATGGTAATAGTTTTCCAACCGATGTTAACTCAAGAAGATTAGCTCTTGCTAAGTTTTTACATAACAATCCAACATTACAACAAATACAAGAAGAGTTTAATATGTCTGAAAGAACAGCTGAATATGATATAGATGCATTAAGAAATGGGATAAATATTAATGGTGTAGAAATTAAACTAGATATAGTTAATAGAAATAAAAAGTATTATTGTTCATCAACAATACATCCAATATTCTTACCATTAAACTTAACTGAAGTTTATGCACTATCTAAATATCTTCCAACTGTTTTAAAAAACAATAATATAAATAATGAAGTATTAAATGATTTATTTAAAAAAATAAATTGTCAATTAAGTGATTATGCATTAGACAGGTTAGAATTAGAGAAGAAAGAATTTAAAGTATCATTTAAAGAAGAAGCAGAATTATATAAAAAGGATAGACAATATAGAATACTATATGCATGTAAAAGTGGATGTGAATGTGTTTTATTACTAGAAGATAAAAGTTTTACAGGTAAGTTTAAAGATGAGAATACTTTTGAAACTAGTGATTCTACAATAGATTTAAAAGATAAATCATTTGATTTTTATATTAATAATTAAGTTGCACTTTAAGTGCAATTTTTTTGTTATTAGTTATGTTAATATTTTTCGTGTGAAGCGAGCAGTTATTCTATTCGCCCGTTTATGATAATAAGAGTTATGATTTGTGTGTTCCCCAAAAAGGAATATTGCATGTTATATTATGCATGTCTTATTGGAAGCGCGCAATTCTAATAATGAAAATTAAATATTTCGAAAGGAGAAAAAAATGAAATTAATAAGACAAGATTATATGAAACCTAATTTTGAAGAATTAGATAATATGATCAAATACATTGATGAATTATATGATTTATCATTACAAAACAGATTAACTTATAAAGAATTAGATATGCTATTATCTTTCCAAGATAATGATGGTAGTTTTAAGTTAGTAGATAGTTATAGTATAGAATCTGATTGTAGAATCTATTATTGTGATTATCCAACTCAAGTTATAACTGCTATCATTATTAATGAACTATTAAAGAATAATGTATTAATATCTCAAAAAAGATTAAATCTTGCATTAGAAAGATGTATATATAAAAGTTTATGTGGTCATGGATATGATTACTACATATATCAAAAAAAGATTTATAATATATTTATAGATGCTAATGTATTAGAATTTATAAAGAAACCTATTTGTACTAATAAAAAGTTCATTAGTGTATTTAATAAATTAAAAGGAGAATCTTATTATGTTAGACCAATATCCAAATTCAACAGATCAAATCAGTAAATACTTAAATGAGAATATTAGTAGTGATACTAAAATTCAAATCGCTAATTTTGCAATTCTATGGAATTGTTTTGAAAAACTATGTGATGATAGAAAACTATATGTTAATAATAGTGACACAATTATTGATTTTGATTTAGTTATAAACTTAATGAGATTAACAAATGATGATCATAAGTTTATAGATGAAGTATCACATGATTTTAAAATATATCTAGAATCTAAAATGGTATTATATGACATTATTAATATTAAAGAATATTTCTATATGTCATATCCACAATATTATGAAATAAAAAATTGTATTCTTTTAAATGAAGATAGTGAATCAAGAAAAGATGATTTGAAAGTATTAATGTATGTAATAAAGAGAGTTAGAAATAATATGTATCATGGTAATAAAGAAGTAAGAACTCTTGATAGTCAATTAAGATTATTTGAATTATGTAATAAGTTATTAATATTTATTCTTTATAAACTTGGTTGTAAGGATATAATAAATATATAGGGGAGGAAAAAATATGAATGAAATAAAATGTCCTAGTTGTGGAAAAGTATTTCAAATTGATGAAGCTAGTTATGATTCTATAGTTAAACAAATTAGAGATCATGAATTTGAAAAAGAAATAGTTGAAAGAGAAAAGAATTATCAATTAGATAAAGAAAATGCAGTTAAATTAGCAGAAGCTAATACTAAAGAAAAATTAAATGAAGAAATTTCTAAATTAAAATTAGAAATGTCTTTATTACAAAATAAAGTAGAAAAAGCTGAATCTGAAAAAGAAACGGCGGTTCAAAATGCTGTTAATAAAACTGAAAAAGAATTAAATTCTAAAATTAATGAATTAATTTTAGATAATAATAGTTTGAAGAATGATTTAAAACTTAAAGAAAGTGAGAATAAATTAGCTATAGAAAAAGCTATTGCTGATAAAGATAAAACTATAGATAATCTTACAAATCAAATTGAATTATCTAAAAAAGAATATGAACTTAATGAAAAGAAAGAAAAAGAATCTTATGCTATTGCATTAAAACAAAAGGATGAGATGATTGAATATTATAAAGATATGAAAGCTAAGTTCTCTACTAAAATGGTAGGAGAGTCTCTAGAAAAATATTGTGATAAGTCATTTAATGAAATCAGATCATTATTTCCTAATGCTCAATTCGGAAAAGATAATGATGCATCATCAGGTTCTAAAGGGGATTTCATTTTTAGGGATTTTGATGATGAAGGAAATGAAATTGTTTCTATTATGTTTGAAATGAAAAATCAAAATGAAGAAACTGCTTCTAAACATAAAAATGTAGATTTCTTAAAAGAATTAGATAAAGATAGAAATGAAAAGAAATGTGAATATGCTGTTTTAGTATCACTACTAGAATTAGATAATGATTTATATAATGGTGGTATTACAGACGCTTCTCATATTTATCCTAAGATGTATATTGTTAGACCACAATCTTTCATATCAATTATAACTTTACTTAGATCTGCTGCTCTTAAATCTATAGATATTAAGAAAGAATTATTAATAGCTCAAAGAACATCAGTTGATATTACTAACTTTGAAGATAATTTAAATGAATTCAAAGAAGGTTTTGCTAGAAATTATAAATTAGCATCTGATAATTTTGGGAAGGCTATAGATGAAATAGATAAAACTATTGATCATTTAAATAAAGTTAGAGATTCTTTATTAAAGTCTGACAATAATCTTAGACTTGCAAATAAAAAATCTGAAGATTTAAGTATTAAAAAATTAACTAATAATGCTCCTTCTGTTAGAGAAGCTTTTGAAAAGATAAAAGAAAAAAAAGAATAATAATGTAAGAACTATCATTTAATGATAGTTTTTTATTGTCGTTATTTGTTTCTTTTTGTCGAAAAATGTCGATTTTAGTGTTATAAATATAGTGGGTGTTATATATGGGAATAATTGATAGCGTAGTAGATCTTTTAGATTTAAAGATACTATTATTTATAAAGGCAATAGTGATTTTCAAGATAAATTTGATGCTATAATAATATATATAAAAGATGGGGTGTTTTTATGAAGATTCTTTTAGATACAAATATTGTTGTATATAGGGAAAGTGATAATTCTTCAAAAGAAGGATTAGGAGAATTATTTAATATAATTGATAATAATATTCAAATGAAGAAATATATTAACCCTACGATTAAATCAGAAATATTACAAAATATATTAGGAAGAAAAAGAGATTTACTAATTAATAGACTTAAATCATATAACATGTTAGAAATGTCGTCAAAAACAATATGTGATGAAATTAAAATTCTTTTTGGATTAACTGATAAAACAATTAATGATAGAAATGATAGTCTTATTTTAAATGATATTTATACCGGTAAGGCTGATTTGTTAATTACGGAAGATAAAGAAATTAAGAAAAAAGCTGAAAAATTAGGTATTTCCTCTAAGGTTAATAATATTGGAGAATTTCTATATAATTGTAAAACCGAGAAGAGAATACCACATAATATATTGGACATTTCAAAAAAAAGACTAGGAGAAATTGATATAAATGATAGTTTCTTTGATAGTCTAAAAGAAAGTTATCCTGGATTTGATGATTGGTTTAAAAGAAAGAAGAATGAAGAAGCATATTGTTATTATGAAGGATATAAAATTAAGGCTTTATTACTTTTAAAAAATGAAGAAATAGGTGAAGATTATTCTGATATATCACCAACTATGAGAGATAATAGAAAATTGAAAATTTCAACCTTTAAAGTTGATGTTAGAGGAAAAAAGATTGGTGAAAGATTTATAAAAATAATTTTTGATCAAGCTATTTATTCAAAAGTTGACGAGATATATGTAACAATATATGATGACGATGAAAATAAAATTAATCTTATAAAATATTTTGAAAAATATGGATTTATTTATCACGGTAAAAAGAATAAAAAAGAATTAGTCTATACTAGAAATATGAATAAAAAATACAATCATGATCGACCTTTAACCACTTATCCATATATAAGCAGAAACAGCGATTCTTTTATAATACCAATAAAACCAAATTATCATACTTTTTTGCTACCGGATTCTAAATTAGAGAAAGAAAGTTATAATAATATTCATTTACCGGTCGAATATGCTATTACAAAGTATTATATTTCCGCTGCAGGATGGAAAATAAAACCTAAAATTGGAGATAATATTGTTTTTTATAGAACAAAAGATCAATTTATTCCTGCCAAATATTCAAGTGTTATAACGACAATATGTGTAGTAACTAATATTTACATTCCTAAAAATGTTGATGATTTGATAAGTATAGTTAAAGGGAAAACAGTTTATTCTGATAAAGAAATCAAAGATTATTACCAAACACGGATGTATAATACATATGTTATAGAATTTGCTTATGTAACTACATTAGGAAATAAGATCACTTATAATGATTGCTTAAATAATAGTATATTGATAGAAGCGCCACAAGGTGTTGATTATATTAGTAAAGATAGTTTTAATAAAATTATAGAATTAGGAAACGTCGATATGTCTATAGTAATTTAAAAAAATGTGATATTATTAATATAATAGGAGTGTGAATATATGAGCAAGATATTAATGCCTATAAACCCAAAATTTGTTGATGAAATATTGTCTGGTAAAAAAAAATATGAGTATAGAAAGATTAAGGCTAAAAGAAATAATATTAATAAAATGATAATTTATTCTACTTCTCCAATTATGAAAGTTGTTGCTGAAGTTGCTATTAAAAGTATTTTAGAAGAATCTCCTGATGTCATTTGGGAAAAGACAAAACATAAATCAGGTATTACTAAAGAATTTTATAATAAATATTATAAAAATAAGAAGATTGCAGTTGCTTATGAACTTGGTGAAATAATAAAATATGATAAACCAATAAATTTAAATGATATAGGAATTGATTATGTTCCACAATCTTTTGTTTATTTAGATTAAGATACATAATATGTATCTTTTTTAGTGACATGATAGTTTCAGTTTATAAAAATTTTTACAAAGTGTTATAATCTTATTGGTGATTAATATGGATGGTGTATATCAAAAATTTTATAGTGCTATAAAGAATTTAAATGATGTTTCAATTAAAAAAGACTTATTTGATAATATATCTTGTATAGATTCTTTTTTAAGTGAATTTAGAAATATAACATTTATTATCCAAAAAAATTTTAATGATGAAAAAGGTAAAAAAATATATAATGAGTTGAATGAAAAAGTATTAAAAACTGATCATATTTTAAAAGATATGATTGCTCTTAGAAATAAAACTACTAAGCAAAACCCTTTTGATTTAAAAGTGATTTTAAAATGTTATGTTTATGGTGGTTCGATTCCTTATGAGTTTTTTACGAAAGAATATAGCATTAAAGATGTGAAAGTATCTAAGCAAAAGATTCAAAATATGACAATAAAAAAATTAAGTGAATTAGATGTAGAACTTCCTGAAATAAACTTTTCATATAGGTTTGATTTTGTTTCTGAAAGTGAATTAATTAATATTATTGATGTATCAAAATATTCAATTAATATAATGTACAAATTTATAAAAGATTTTGAATATAAATACTTTGGAAATAATGATTCAAGTATAAATATTAAGAAAAAAATTGATAAAATTCTTGTAAATATTGCTGTTATAGAAATGTATTTTGAATTATTTGGTAATTATAATACTAAAACAAAAACTATTAATACATCTTATAACAGATCAAAGATAATAACTAAAGATAATGAAGATAGATTTGTTGAAGGTTTTGGTAAAGCAAAAATTAATTCAAATAATTTTCTTTTGAAAGGGAACACTTTACAAGAAAAATTTAAAAGCTTTATTACTTCTCATATTGCTATGTTTAAAATAACAGGAGAGTTATTTGGAGTATTTTTACTAATTTATCCTGATGATATAGTAAAAATACTACCTTGTATGGCAAGTAGTAAATCTGAAATATATAACTTT
>JAEEGL011056416.1_pt1 | contig 17709 bp, 15 predicted proteins | sample 9134231 | NCBI WGS metagenome assembly JAEEGL01 (sample SAMN16246548, study PRJNA631951) | gut metagenome | biome: gut microbiome; feature: rumen; material: fiber-attached | host: Bos | place: Iran: Karaj | collected 2018-10 | reverse complement strand
TCAAAGTGATACGCCCGGTACATTTGTTTTCGCTATGGGCGGTACATTTGATTCTGATATGCCCGGTACATTTGAAAGTGATACAGGGGGTACATTTAATCCGCTGCTATCAGGGGGATGTGATGAAGCTGTAATACATCTATTCCCCGGTGGGCAATTGTAAGGCTTTAGACGTGGTTTCGCGTGAATGGATGGAGGAGGTCCGGCTCCGGATCCCTGGTAACGAGAACAACCGCGATGCTCTCCGTGAACTACTGCCCGACAGGTGGGCAAAACAAACCAACTAGAATCAGCTTGGAATCAAATAAACTTACGATGAGTATGAGGCTTGTGAATAATTAAAGAACAATAGTAATAAGCAATGGCTGGAAAGAAGAATTCACAAAACACAATGCTGGCGCACTCGAAGGCAAAAGTAGAGTTCTATGAAAAGTATCTGGAACGCTACTTGCCAATCTTATCGTTCTCTAAATATATCAACACTATCAATATCTATGATGTTTTTTGTGGTAGAGGGGTGTATGACAATGGAGGAGAAGGAAGTCCTGTGAGAGCGTTGAAAGCTATTGTTGATGCAAAAAAGAAATATCCATCCAATACAAAGGTTGTCCTTCGTTTGAACGATAATGACGAGAAGAGTATTGAATCCGTACGCCAGAGTTTGGCACAGATTGTTCCTGGATACGAGAGATATTGCGATGTGAAATATGCTCATGTAGATGCGGAGGAATTGTTAATAAGCATGATCAGTTGGCTGGACGCAACAAGAAAAGATGAGCGCAACCTACTGTTCATTGACCCTTACGGCTACAAGACTATTCATAGGGACGCCTTGGACGGACTAATGAGGAATGGAAAAACAGAAATTATCTTGTTTTTGCCAGTTTCGTTCATGCATCGATTCAAAGACTATGCTCTAGAAGCTGATACAGAAGCTATAGCTCCTTTGAAACGCTTTACAGAGGAGTTCTTCCCAGAAGGTCACCCGATGAGAAACGTGGATGAAGATATGAATGTACACGAGTACATAGACAACCTGAAGGATGCATTCTCATACGGAGGCAAGTATTATACATCTTCGTATCAAATTGAAAGGGAAAGGGGGAGGTTCTTTGCTTTATTCTTTATGACATCCAACCTGCTGGGGTTTGAAAAGATTCTTGAAGTTAAGTGGAAATTGGACGAGGAGGATGGCAATGGATTTGTGTTGGAAAAAGCTTCTCCATTTGTACAAAAGTCTCTATTTGAGGATGATTTTGCTGAAGCCAAGAGACAAGAACATAGCAAGAGGTTAAGAACATATATCGAGATCTTTCTTGAAATGCCGCGTAACAATGTGGAGATGTATATATTTGTAATGCGAAAAGGTTATTTGAATAAACATGCCACGAGTGTACTAAAACAAATGCAAGACGAAGGTCGACTGGAAGTAGTCAATATCATGGCTGGAACTCAAGCCCGGAAAGGCTCGTTTTACCTTACATATGAGGCAGCAAAGAATCCTATGGTGAAATATGTATTGAAATAACTAATAGGGCATATGAGTACATCTAAAATAGAATGGACAGACGCTTCTTGGAACCCGATTACGGGGTGTACCAAGATCTCATCTGGCTGTCAGCATTGCTATGCAGAGGTGATGGCCCGCAGGCTTTGTGCTATGAGGGCGGCTAAATATAAGAATGGGTTTCAAGTGACGCTGCACGAGGATTGCCTGGACGAACCTGTAAAGTGGCACAAACCGAGGATTATCTTCGTATGCTCAATGGGCGATTTATTTCATAGGGATGTGCCATTCGAGTTTATAGACAAGGTTCTGGCGGTCATTGAGCGGACTCCCCAGCATAGGTATCAAATATTGACCAAGCGTGCTGACAGGATGGCCGAGTATTTTTCGACCAGAGTTGTGCCAGAAAATGTTTGGTTGGGCGTAACCGTGGAAGTGCAGACTTCGAAACCGCGAATTGATGCATTACGCGGTATCAAAAATGCACCTATCCGGTTCTTGTCGTGTGAACCCTTATTAGAAGACCTTGGAATACTTGATTTGATGGGTATCGACTGGATTATTGTTGGCGGTGAGAGCGGGCAACAAGCGCGTCCAATGAAGGAAGAATGGGCGTTGAATATTAAACAACAAGTTGAGTCTGCCGGGAAGGCGTTTTTTTTCAAGCAATGGGGCACATGGGGAAGTGATGGCGTGAAGCGGGATAAGCATAAGAACGGTAAAAAACTACTTGGTGAGATTTGCCAGAAGATGCCGGAGGTGTAATTATTCATTCAAAACAAATCCTGAATAGCAATGGATGTAGAGAAAGAATTGATTAAGATGTTGATAGAAATACTCGCGAAGAAGGATGCAACTCCTGAAGAAAAAAAGGTACAAGCCCTCATTAAGTCTGCTCTTCTTAGCGATAACCTATTCTCTTTCATAAAAGAGGTTGAACTTGCTTCTCAAGGGATTGGAAAGGTTAGCTCGGAAACCGTAAAAGGATTGGTAGAGTATGCAAGGGCTCATAATGAAGCACATATAAGAGCTTTATACGGCGCGACTGATAGAGTTGAGACAATCGTCGAGCAAGAGAATAACCGGTTGACCGAGGCAGAAGTCTGGGTTCGCGGAACGTTATCTTATCTCGGCCTGTTACAGGATTGAAGTTCCTGGAGAGTATATGGCTGTAAGGATACGAGACGTCCTACGGATTTCGTCAATGGCCTAAAGCAAAAACGGCTTAAGCCTTTTTACTATAAGATAACGAAACGTTCATTAAGGCGTTTTATAAGTCTATATCATATGAATGGAGGTATGAATTTATTCAAACGGGTTCCAGTGGGGATCTGGATTATTCTGGCTGTATGTATCATCGCTATTTGCGCCCTACCTTTTCTTTTTACCCTTCCCGGTTTTTTAGACTTCACAGAAACAGGGCAGATAGGCGATACTATCGGTGGCACTATGGGACCTTTCATAGCCATTGTCGCCGCTTTTCTGACATTCATTGCTTTTTGGGTTCAGTTTGAAGCGAATAGAGAACTAATAAAAGAAAACCGTCGAAATCATTTTGAAAATAGGTATTATAAGATGCTAGATATTCATCTAGATAATGTGGCACAGCTGAACAATAGAATAGAGGATGAAAAGCAGGATTCAATATTTCACGTATGGTGTTTGGAGATTATGAATCTTTTTAACTGCCTAAGAATGCAGAGTGATTTCGGCGGATTTGTGGATTATATCCGCAATGAATATAGGAAAGAAACTACACAGGCTGGATTTTTGGACTTCATGAAGCAAATGCAGGAATCAGATTATTTGTTTTACCGAGTAATTTTTGAAGTTACGTACTCGTATTTCTTCAATAAGGAGTTCTCATCTTTGCGATTTGAAGATTCCAAGAGAACGGGCTATGTAAGAGAGTTTGCTTCATTATTTACTGCCTATCTAATCGACCAAGGACAACCACTTGAACTGGAAAGCGGTGATAAAAATGAACTTCTTGGACGTTATTATCGCCATCTGTTCCAGATGGTAAAGTTTGTGGATGACCAACCAGATGAGTTATATGAAGAAAAAGAGTGGAAGAGGAGCTATATTGGAGTTTTAAGATCACAAATGTCTGACTATGAACAATTGCTCCTTTACTATAACGCGCAGTCGTCTTTTGGAAAGGCCTGGGATGAGAATCATTATATCGAGAAGTATAGGCTAATCAAGAATATCCCAGGGAACGCCATTGCTTTTTGTGCGGGGATCGTACCATTCCAACGATATCAGGAAGAAATAAAAAAAGTTGAGATGACAGGAGAAAAGTTTTTTGAGAGAGGTTATTAACATGTTTGAGAATTCTGCTGCAACCCTACGTGAACTGAAGAAGTCTTATGATAGCGGTCTTGTCTCTGCGCTTGTTGGTGCAGGGTTCTCAAAGAATGTCTATAGTTTATTCCCATCTTGGCCGCAACTGCTTGAGGATATTGTTAGGTAGTTACATCCAACTGAATACAGTAAGGTCATGCGTGAGAGTCGTAAACTGAAAGGGACATCAAAGACCAACTCTCGTCTTTACGCCTAAATGATAAGTAGGCAGATTGCTCTACAAATGCGGCGGTCTTATTGTTTGGCAAGAACACGAAGTACATCTTCCCAGGCGCTTATATTCAGCATGTCCTTTTTGTTGGTCTGGATAATGCGACAGATATTTTGAACCAGAACGAGTTCTCTGGAAATCTTGTTTCGATGCCTCCACGGCTGGAGGCGTTTGTGGAGATGTCAGTCATTCAGAATCGCCCGTTACCAGTCTCAATGCGTAAGCATCCGATAAAAGACGTCTATTAGGACTGTTCTGGCATGGTTGCCTTTGCATCAAATTAGCCATGATGACAAAAGAAGTCGCCCAGGTGATTGCCTGCTGCGCCGAGAATAAGGTCAGTTATAAACAGTGCCTGGAAGAACTTGAGGTACAGCCTTGGACGCTCTGCTCTGCAAACGCAGATACGCACTTATACAATAAGGAGTTTGCTCATGAACCACGAAGTTGATTATTGGTAATTGAACTTTGAAAAATATAGTGTATATTTGCGAATGACGGAGAGCATGATCGTCCGTTTTAATTGTTTCAGTATGCTGATAGTTACCGTTAATAAACGAGGAACTCGTTCAGGTCACTTAAAAGTGATCCGTGCGTCCTCCGGTGGCGTCTCCGTTGTAAAGATTGGGGACAAGCGGAGTTGCGGGCAGATTCGAATAGCCGGGTATAAAGAAATGCCGGCGGCGGATAAGATTGCATTGCGTTCCGGGAAGCGTTTTGTTCTTGTCCCTGATAGAGAGAGAGAGCGTCAGAGGATAGATTCTTATTCTTACCTGATTCGGTAATGGAAGGGTTGTTTTACTATCCCTTCCATTTTGTTCATACGTTCGACAGGATGGATTCAGACGATCCGTCTCTCCAGTGTAAACGGCTTTATTCTTTTGACTCTACAAAGACGCATCATACTTATTGGGTGTGGGTTGAGGTGTACAGTGAACATTTTTATGCTGTCAAATTCCATTTGAAAGAGCACAAGGATAGTAATCGCAAGTACCGCTTGTTGACTGGGCTTAATGAAGTTCGCCCGGTAGTCAATACTTGTATCATGATAATGAGCAGGATAGCCGACGAGGATCCCCTTTCTTCTTTCGGGTTTATCGGAGCAAATAGAGCCGTCTTTTGCCTTATATCGTATAGTTATTTCCTGGACTATATTTTAGATAGTTAATAAAATAGAAAATATAATGAGTGTATTCAAAGACAAGACCCTCCTGATCACGGGGGGCACCGGAAGTTTCGGGAATGCGGTGCTGAACCGTTTCCTTCGTACCGATATCGGCGAGATCCGTATCTTCTCGCGCGACGAGAAGAAGCAGGACGACATGCGCCACGATTTCCAGGCGCGTATGCCTGAGGTGGCGAACAAGATCAAGTTTTACATCGGGGACGTGCGCAACAAGAGCACGTTGAAGTATGCGATGAAAGGCGTGGATTATGTGTTCCATGCTGCTGCGTTGAAGCAGGTTCCTTCTTGCGAGTTCTTCCCGATGGAGGCCGTTAAGACGAACGTGATTGGCACGGACAACACTCTCGACGCCGCTATCGATGCAGGCGTGAAGTGCGTCATCTGCCTCTCTACGGACAAGGCCGCGTATCCCATCAACGCGATGGGCATCACGAAGGCCATCGAGGAGAAGATTGCCGTCGCAAAGAGCCGCCTGAGCGGAAATACCAAGATTTGCTGCACGCGTTACGGCAACGTGATGTGCTCGCGCGGCAGCGTGATCCCCTTGTGGATTGACCAGATCCGCAAAGGGAATCCCATCACCATCACTGAGCCTAAGATGACTCGCTTTATCATGAGCTTGGAAGAGGCTGTTGATCTGGTGCTCTTTGCTTTCGAGAATGGTAAAAATGGCGATATCCTGGTCCAGAAAGCGCCGGCCTGCACCATCCAGACGCAGGCGGAGGCCGTGGTGGATCTGTTCAGGCACCAGGCGCCTGCCGAGCCGGAGATCCGCGTGATAGGCATCCGTCATGGCGAGAAGATGTATGAGACCTTGCTGACCAAGGAGGAGGCTGCGAAGGCCATCGATATGGGCAATTTCTACGCGGTGCCTGCGGACAACCGTGACTTGAATTACGACAAGTTCTTCAAGGAGGGCGATGCGAAGAGGGCTGAGATTGACGAGTTCAATTCGGATAACACCCGCCGCCTGAATCTCGAGGAGACCAAGGCGAAGATCGCCTCGCTGGAGTACATCCAGAATGAGTTGAACGGGATTCCTAACATCGTGAAGTAATGAAGGTTCTCGTTACCGGGGCGAAGGGGTTCGTGGGGCGCAATCTGTGTGCCCAGTTAAAGAATATCCGGGACGGGAAGGCGCGGAATTACGGCGTTTCCGTTTCCGACGTGTTCGAGTATGACTTGGATTCCACGGCGGAGGAGCTTGACCGCTGGTGCGCTTCTGCCGATTTCGTGTTCAATCTCGCGGGGGTGAACCGGCCGCAGAATGCTTCGGAGTTTATGGAGGGGAACTTTGGGTTCGCTTCTGTTTTGCTGGATACGCTTCGGAAGTATGGGAACCGTTGCCCTGTGATGCTTTCTTCTTCGCAGCAGGCGTCGCTGACCGGCCGTTTCGGGAATTCGGAGTACGGTCGTTCGAAGAAGGCGGGGGAGGATTTGTTCCTGCAGTATGGCGCCGAGACGGGATCGCGTGTGCTGGTGTACCGGTTCCCGAACTTGTTCGGAAAGTGGTGCCGGCCGAATTATAATTCTGCCGTGGCTACGTTCTGCAATGCCGTGGCCAATGACCTGCCGTACACGGTGAACGATCCTTCCGTGGAGCTGGAACTGCTGTATATCGATGATCTCGTGGATGAGATGATCGCGTGCCTCCGCGGGGAGGAGCATCGCTGCGAGTTCTCCGGCCTGGATGTGCTGCCGTCGGAGTCGGGTCGCTATTGCTACGTGCCCGTGACGCACAAGGCGACGCTGGGGGAGATCGTTTCGCTGCTGAATGGGTTCGCTGCGCAGCCCTCGACGCTGATGATTCCGGAGATTCCGGCCGGGTCGTTCGCAAAGAAGTTGTATTCGACGTATTTGTCGTACCTTCCTGCGTCCAAGGTGGCGTTCCCGCTGAAGATGAACGTGGATGAGCGGGGCTCGTTTACTGAGCTCGTGCACACTTTGAGCGCCGGGCAGGTGTCGATCAACATTTCGAAGCCGGGTGTGACGAAGGGCCAGCACTGGCATAATACGAAGTTCGAGCAGTTCATCGTGGTGAAGGGCCATGGGCTTATCCAGCAGCGATCTTTGAACGACCCTGAGGGGAAAGTGCTGGAGTGGGAGGTCTCCGGCGACAAGATTGAGGCTGTCCATATGCTCCCCGGTTACACGCACAATATCATTAACCTTTCTGAGACAGAGGATTTGGTAACAGTGATGTACTGCAACGAGGTGTTCAATCCGGATAAGCCGGATACTTATTTTGAACCTGTAAAGTAAAAGATATATGGCTAGTTTTAAGAATAACGGGAAGCTGAAGCTGCTGATTATTGTCGGCACCCGCCCGGAGATTATCCGTCTGGCGGCGGTGATCAACAAATGCCGCGAGTATTTCGACTGTCTGCTGGCACATACCGGGCAGAACTATGATTATAATCTCAATGGCGTGTTCTTCAAGGATTTGAAGCTGGCAGATCCGGATGTGTATATGGAGGCTGTGGGTGTTGATTTGGGCGAGACGATGGGCAACATCATCGCAAAGAGCTACCAGCTGATGGTCGAGGTGAAGCCGGATGCAGTGCTGGTGCTGGGGGATACCAATTCGTGCCTTTCGGTGATAGGCGCAAAGAGGCTTCATATTCCCATCTTCCATATGGAGGCGGGCAACCGCTGCAAGGACGAGTGCCTGCCGGAGGAGACCAACCGCCGCATCGTGGACATCATTTCCGATGTGAACATGGCTTATTCGGAGCATGCCCGCCGCTATCTGGCGGATACAGGTTTGCCGAAGGAACGGACGTATGTGACTGGATCCCCGATGGCGGAGGTGCTGCATAATAATCTTGCGGAGATTGAGGCTTCTGACATCCATGCCCGGCTTGGGTTGGAGAAGGGGAAGTATATTTTGCTGTCCGCGCACCGGGAGGAGAATATTGATACTGAGAAGAATTTCCTGTCGTTGTTTACGGCGATTAACAAGATGGCGGAGAAGTATGACATGCCAATTCTGTATAGTTGCCATCCGCGTTCCAGGAAGCGTTTGGAGGCCTCTGGGTTTAAGCTTGATTCGCGCGTGATTCAGCATGAGCCGCTGGGGTTCCATGATTATAATTGCCTGCAGATGAACGCTTTCTGCGTGGTGTCCGATTCCGGAACCCTTCCGGAGGAGAGTTCGTTCTTTACTTCGGTTGGCCATCCTTTCCCGGCCGTGTGCATCCGCACTTCGACAGAACGGCCGGAGGCTTTGGACAAAGGTTGCTTTGTGCTGAGTGGTATCGATACTATCGGCCTCCTGCAGAGCGTTGATGTGGCCGTGTCTCTCATTCGCGACGGCAACCCCGGCATCCCTGTCCCCGACTACGTGGACGAAAACGTTTCCACCAAGGTGGTCCGCATCATCCAGAGCTATGTCGGCGTGGTGAATAAGATGGTCTGGCATAAGTTCTAAACATTGCAAGGGGGCATGACGGTAATTGTTGGCTGGATTCCTTTCGAGAAAGTAGGTGAAAGTTATTATCCTGCATCTGCTTATATTGCATCCGATAGTAGGGTTACTCAAGAGCACTTTAAGAATATTGATTGCGCTCAAAAAGTTTTTTTCAGCCAGAAGAGCCCCAATATTTTTGGTCTCTGTGGAGATGTGATTGCCGGAATGAATTTGATAAGCCATGCTATCACTCTTTTAGATGCTGGAATAGGAAGAGAGACTAGCATTGAAGAAAGGTTCAAATTGGTGTCCGACCTGATTGAAAGAGATGATATTCAAAACCGAAAAGTAACTATCATGCATATAACCAGAAAGGGGTATAGAGGTTTTGGCTGTTGTTGCTATTCAGTTCAAGATGGGAAATGTACCATGAACGTGTATCCAATTGAATCAAATTCACAGAAGCCTTTTTCTGTAGTGTTCGGTACAGGAACTTCAGAGTATAAAACAAAATATGCTACTTTTGAATCGGGTAATTCAGCGAAGACAAGTAGAAACGTTTTCCAGGCATTGGGATCTATGATTGCATCTGTAACGACACCGTCTTGTGGTGGTTCAATTCAATTGGTCGGATTATATCATGAAGGATACGGGCGCCCTTTCGGTTTCGTTCAAGATGATTCTGTTTTCTTATGCGGCCACAAAATTCCTAAGGAATTGGTCCCTGGAGATATAGAATTACGAAATTCCCTCTTCGAGAGATGTGATCCCAAAACACTTATGTTGATTAAAGGGGCGCAAGCCCAGCCAAACGAATTGTTATAAGCGATTCCTCCTGACCGTGCCAATTTTTTCTTTTTTTATTCATGCGGTCAACTGGTTTATGAGCAGTTCAGTCCATGCCTTTAAGTCTCCAAAACTTAGAGGCATGGGCCTTGAGGGGGTAAGATCATACATATAGCGACATGCCCCAAGATGAACAATGGGCGGCCAAATGGCAAGAGGTCTTTGACTTCATGGAGTCCTACCACCGCAATCCGTCAAAACATCGTATAGAAGAGTACTTGATTTTCAATTGGATTAAGCAGAAACGCAAATTGATGAATGCGGGAGATATGAAAGAAGATAGAGTGAAGTCGTTTCGGGAGTTGTTGGCGGTAGAGGAGAAGTTCTGGAGGGTGAATCTGTGGTCGTGAGGCATGGGATGCAAATAACTGTTTGTGATTGAGGTGATTTAACTGTAGAGTGTAGGCTCTATGTTTTTGAGAATGGTCCTCCAGGAAGATGCAAGACGGAGTGTACAATTACGTTGAGGCTTTTAAGAAAATGATGTTTCTTAGGGAACATCAAAGGCCCATCGAGGCTATAGTGGCGGATCTGCAGTCTGAGCTAAGCCCAGTCAAGGAGGAGTCGTTCCTTATTCATGCGATGAGGATGATTCTGGAGCTGGATTTCAGGTCAACGTCTCCGTTATATCAACACCTTCAGTCCCCGATGAGACAGACCCTTTACCTGGTGGATGTTTTTTACTCCATTATTGACAGGGAAGAGTCGGTTGAAATGGACGATAAACGCTGGGATAGGATAGCCGTTCTTCTCGATGAAATTGAGATGACTTATTTCATTAATATCGGATTCCCTAATGACGGCGATTATTTTCATGACGAGCGGGATGAGCAGGTGGGTGTTGCTTTATCTACATTCATGGGGTATTTCGGGAATGCCCTTATGAGCTATGAGGAACAAACTCACGATAGAATTATCAGATACCTTAAGCCCTATGATTCCTATATTCGTTCTCACTATGGCTTCTCTGTTGATCAGGCATTGTCTTTTATTCTGCATGTAAGGCAATTGAACAACGACAAGTTGAATGAACTTGCCATGCCTTATGCAGACACCTTCTCATTTTATGCAAACCATCCGAAAGAGTGGTATAAACTTACGCAAAAGTTTATCGACCGTGGCGTGACAGATCCTCGTGATTGGCAGTACCAACCGGAGTTAAGCGGGATGATGAAGACCTTGACGACAAACCCTGGTGAAATCCATCTTCATTCTCGGGAAGAACTTTTAGATGAGGAGATTGACGGAACTGTCCTTCAACGGATTCTTGAGTTCTTTTCCTATGATAAGGAATCGATAAAAGGTAAGACTGTTTATTATGCGGATAAGCATCATTCTGAATCGCATCCTCTTATACAGATAGGCGACAGATATGTGTGCCCAATTAATAAGTTTTTGCTAGAAGGGATGTTCTATCGCATGGATAATGATATGATGCATGATGGTAAGGTCGGGCAGAAGTATAAACAGGATAAGGACAACGCTTTTGAGAAGAAGGTAGAAGAATTGTTCCGGGACTTCTTTCCATCAAAGACAAAGATCTTTACCAACTATAGTGTGGATGGTGTATCGGAGAATGATCTGTTGGTGTTAATAGGTGATAGTTGCATTATTGTAGAAATCAAGAACTGCGGTTTCCGTGAACCTTTTCGTGATCCTCTCAAGGCTTTCCCGCGCATAAAAAGGGATTATTCCAATGCCATTCAATTGGGATATGAGCAGTGCAAGCGCGTTGAAGATATACTGCTTTCAGGGAGAGATATAGATATCCTTGATGCCTCAGATATGAAAAAAGTTCATCATCATCTGAAAAGCAAGAATATAGGTGATGTATGGTCTATCGTGATTACGGATTTTAAGTATGGGCCCATTCAGACAGATTTGGCTTCGTTGCTGGAAATAGATGAGGATGCCTTGTTCCCGTGGTCTGTGTGTGTTGATGATATTGAAGCATTCTTCCTGTTGATGCGTAAATTGCTGAAAGGAATCGCATCGAACCGCTTCATTGAATTTTTGGATTATAGAGAACGGTTACACGGACACGTGCTATGCTCAGATGAACTGGAAATCTGTGGGTGGTACTTGAATGACAGAGAACAGTTTAAAGAGTATGCGGACGGGGAATCCCTAATCAATACGACCCCCAATATGGGGACCATATTTGATGCCTATTATCGTGTGGGCCTGGGTTTCAAGAATGAGTTTGATATAGTGTACAAGAGACAATATCCGTTGCCTGACTATCCACGGCAATTTGCGCTGAAAGAAATAACGGGAGAAGACCTGTCCAAGGAGGAATGATAACTTTCTGTTGATTATGAACGATACAGTAGTAAACCAATACGGAAACCACCCAGTATACTTCGGAAACGTAAACGGGGATGTGTTTATGAATGTGCCTGGCGTTAGTCCTGACTATCGCCAGATTTTTCATGATATATCCACAGACCTTCGCAAATGGCGTAGTGTCTTATATCTGGAAAGGCATATCCCGCGTCAGCAGACGGACTCCTTAATGGAGTGGATAGAGGCAGACCAGGGGAAGGAGAAGGAACGAGTGACATTACTTGTTGGCGCTCCTGGCTCTGGGAAATCTGTGGTAATGCATGATGTGCTGGAACAATTGGAATCTCGGAATGATGTCTATGTGCTTGGCTTGAAATCAGACCAGATTGGATTTGAGTCTGTAGAAGCACTTGCCAACCATAATGGTATCATTCGGCGGATGGAGGATGTTATAGGTGAACTGGTCGGACAATCCGAGATTAAACGAGTTGTGTTACTGGTTGACCAGATAGATGCTCTTTCTTTAACATTGTCATCCAACAGAAAGCCATTGCGATCTATATTGCGTTTTATAGAAAATGTCCAGGCGCAGGATAAAGTACGAATTGTCGTGTCCTGCCGTCCATATGACCTGGAGTATGATCCGAGTTTGGAACAGTTCCAGTTTGGGCGCAAGGTTCAGATGGATTTACTTCGCCCGGATGTGGTGGTGGATGTGCTTAGGTCCAATAATCGGACAGTGGTCCCCCAGAATACGAATCTGTTCAATACGCTCAGGACTCCGCTGTTTTTGTATTTGTTCTTAAAGCTGAAAGATGCTAAGGTAGATATTGCCCTCACTGAACATGGTCTTTATGGCAAGTTGTGGGACCAGACTGTCAATGGAGAAGTGGCATCCTCTTCTGATCGGGTGGGACATCAGCGGCTTCTTCAATTGCTGGACTTAATTACAAGCAAAATGTATGATTCTCAGTCCTTGACTGTTTATCGTCCGTCAATAGATTCGAATTACTCCCAAGAACTGGAATATCTTCTCCATGAGGAGATGCTGATAAAGGTGTCGGAAGATAGAATACAGTTCTTTCACCAGTCTTTATTCGATTATGTGTACGCGCGCCGTTTTGTCGAACGTGGAGATGACTTACTCTCCGCTATCAAAGACCGGCACCAGGGGCTTTTTATCCGCGCTCTTATCAAGTCTGTGCTGACGTTTATGCGTGAAAGCAATCCAAGAGCTTACTTGGACATTATTCGTCACATCCTCTTTGAAACCGACGCCGACGGAAAAGAAGCATTCCGTTTCCATCTCAAGACGCTTGTTTTGTCAATGATGGGATATGCAACAGGCTTGAATCATTCGGAAATAACCTTTGTCCGGGATGAATTATCATCTAATCTTCAATATACGGAGTTGTTTGTCAAGGGAATTAGAACGGGCGAATGGTTCTCTCAGATTCAGAAGATTATTGACCATTCTGGCGGGTGGGCAGCTATGTCAGACAAGGATTGTCTCCTTATGACGGGAATCTGTTCTCAATTGATTTACACAGAGCAGCATCAGGTCCTTTCATATCTGGCTAAGTATGTGCAGCCGGATATCCGGTCCTCCGTTCGGGACAATGTGGTTAAGATACTCAACTCCTTCAAGCCCGACAGGGATAATCTTGCCGTAACAGAAAAGATATATGATGTCCTCATTCAGAAAGATGAGGATGATTCATTGGTCAACCTGCTGAAAAATATCTCAGATACGGATTCGTCATTCGTTCTTGTCCGCCTGCGCCGGATTGTCTCTTCTGCAATTCGTGCTATAAAGGAGGAACATAATGGACATGATATTCTAATAGGCTACGAGATAGAACACATTTATGAGGGTCTGCTGAAGAACTACCCTGAGAAAACGTACAACGAGTTCTTGTCCATCGTTGAAGAAATATGTGAAAAGACCAAGTCAAAGGAAGATAAACGGTTGTTGCAATGCACGGCATACTATATGTATCAGCCTGTCGTTAATCCGACCTTGGGCTGTAAGTTTGCAGAGGACGTGCTCAGTATTGTAATCGTCGAGATTGACAGACGCGCCAAGGAAGAGGAAGACGGTGTCGTGCAATTGGTTAAACATTTGAATCAATCCAAGTTTGACAGCATCCGGCTAATAGCTGCAAGTGCTTTTGTCGCTAATCCTCCTTTGTTCAAAGACCAGATTCTGGAAGTATTCACGGATACGTGGTTGTTATCTAACTGTTCAGGAATGCTGAAGTTCTACTACCGTCGGCTTCTCGGTCCCGCTTTCGTCCTTTATTCCCATGATGAGCAGCAGCGAATCCTTGACGCTGTTATGAAGTCTGAGCATCTTTTAGAAAGGAATTATGCCATTAAAGAACATCAGAAGTGGGGCGTTGGTATCAGCCTGATTGATGAGCTGAAATATGAGTATTTGTCCGAGATTCCGGATGATATCTTACGGCATGATTTCAACAGCATTTATAAGAAAAAGCTGGAGTATATGAGGCGCTTCGGAAAACGGGATAATAAAAGGCCTTATCATATCAGTACGCATATTGGCTGGACGGGTTTGGACCTTGGCCCAGAAGGAGCAAAAAAAATGACCTCCAAGCAGTGGCTTAATGCAATGCGCAAGTACACAAACAACGCATCTCTCTCCTTCGATACACCAACGCTTTTTGGCAATGCTCAGCAGTTTGAAACTGCGGTTGCCGAGAGTCCTGACAAATACTTGGAAACAATCCGTACTGCAATGGGCGATCCCTCCATCCCCTCCGCATATCCTTATGCTGGTTTGAAGGGGTTGGTCGAAGCAAAGTATGACTTTGCAACGATTGAGGACTTATACCTCCATCTGATTGCGCAATTGAAGCCGGACATTAATGAAAACTCCCCGTCAGACTTGATAGGCCTTATCCGGCAGTCAGAGTATTTTATTGAAAACGGGAAACAACTTAAGAAAGAGGTAGTTGATTTCCTCGTGTCCGTCGTGCGAGACTATAATGACAAACGTGACGATCAGGATGAAGATGAGACCGAAAGCGCCCCCTATCAAAGTGGAATCAATGAGGTTCGAGGTTCAGCCTGTGAGTATCTTCTCGAGTGCTACCGATTTCCAGAGTATAAAGAGGATATTTTCACCGCTTTTGAGACGCTCCGTCCAGACAATGCCACTATCCATACACGTTCAGCGCTGATTTTCAAAATGGCGCTGCTCAATTATCTGGACACCAAGCGGAGTTTGGATTTATTTCTTCAGCTGATGTCGGATTGTCGACCAAACTTGTTAGCGATGCCGCTGCACAACCTGAATCCGCTGTTATACTATATAAATTATGGATTCCCTCGCTTGATGCCCATATTTGAGAAAGCTATCGAGATACCGTTTTGCCATGAAGAAATGGTTGTGCTCCTATGGTTTGCAACAGCCAAGAAGAAAGAAGGTGCGGAATCTTTGCTTACAAGGATGTTAGACGCATCTGACAAGGCCAAAGCAGCCTTAGTCCATTACTTTATCCAGAGTGCCGAACAAAAAGTGTCCCAGGATCTCATCATCCCCTGGGTCCGGAAATGTCTGCTTTCCCGGCAGCAAGGGACCGAATTGGCCAAGACTTATGACTTCATCTTCGATAAGCTTATCACGGTCTGGCCTTCGGTTGTGCAAGAAGAGATGATGGGGTATTTCATTGATGGGGGCTGGATTGTTAATGCCAATCGCGACTTTGTCAAACACCTCGGCTCATTAGCCCTTTCGGAGCCATCCAAGAGTCTGCATTGGTTAAGAAAGAGTTTGGATGCGGCTCCAAACCTGATGCAGGACTTTTATACCTCCTCTCAGATTGTTGAAATTCTCATCCAGGCCTACAATGGTCTCTCGGAATTTGGCGATAAGACACCAGACTTAGAGTTCGCCATGGATTTGCTCGACAGTATCCTTCGAAAGCAAGAGCACGCACATCGCCTCGATATGTTCTTATTTACTCTCGACAATGCCTAATCATAGAACATATCTTCCGGATATCTGGACAAACCCTTTTATAGCGGCCGTTCCATTTACTCAAAAAGAGTTATTGGAACACGAAGTTGGCATACTGTCAGAATGTCAATGCCTTACTGTCGATGAAGAGCCGATGGCCGGTCAAGACTGGGTTGAACTCCTACTGCAATATATTGAGGATAACTTTTTCTATGATACCTTTGTTCGCAACAGTATAGATTCCCTGGCGAGGCCAAATAATACAGCCTTTTCCGGGGTTACTCTTAGAAGGAGAGTCCTCAAGGATATTCTCGCATACCTTTCTTCAAAAAAGAAATTACTGATATACATCAGGAGACCTGTTTCCCGCATTCATGAGACAGGATTTGACCACTTGGGATTTCTGGTGAATAACCAAGTAGGCATCTTTTGCCATGTCCAGAATCCAAGGGATATTCCCAATGATCCATTATTAAGAATTCATTTCTGCCCGATGAAACAAATACTTAATCCCAGCAGCCCTATTTTTATCTCGTACTCAAGGAAAGAGAGTTCAGAACTGGTCGAAATGATTGTTACAAACTTTGAGAAAGAAGGCGTTATGGTAAGTCTCGATATGCGAGACAACGGTCCTACCAAGTCCATCAAGGAGTTTGAGACCGCCATAGGTAACGGTAACATCGTTATCGTAATTCTCAGTGATTTGTATTTCGAATCGGACGACTGCATGTACGAGATGGCTGCGCTGGTTAAAAGGGGACAAATCCCAGAGCGTGTCATCTTCATAGACCGCTTGAAAGACGTTCAACGGAAAATAGAATCTCACAACCTGATCAAGAAGAAATGGGAAGAGGAGTTTAACAAATATCATGATGTCGGCCCCACCGATACTGCCTTGCTTGATAAGAAAAAAGATCTTGGAGACATTGTCACTCTATTCTCAACCTTCTGGGGCTTTGCTACGGATCGGGTCGCATTTATGTCCTCAGAAATAGAAATAGATAATGCGGACGGCCTAATTGCGTTAATCAAAAAACGTTTATCATCAATGGCCCCTCTAATCCCGAGTGGCCCGATAGACCCTATGGATAACAGTGCCGTCCCTGCTTCGCAAACGACCGTGAACCAAACGGGCAATCAATCCGTGTACATTGGTACGGTAAATGGTAACGTGACATTTGGTGGCAAATAATGACTCTTATTATGGAACCGGCTGAACTGTTAACAAAAAGAAGAATCGAAAAACTCGCCAGTGTGGAATTCATACGGAAAGTACTCTTGTTCCTCTATCATGCAAAAGGAGGCATGCGCGGTTACGTGGACTGGCAAGATACCGAGATGGAGCACGAGACTGATGCGAAAACTGCAGCAGATTTGAAATCCCGGATTCAGCATGCCCGTAAGGTAATATACGTCGTCACAACCGAATCCCTCAAATCTGTTTGGTGCAGTTGGGAAATCGGGTTTGCAGACTGCGCCAAAGGCCCTAATGACATCGCCATCCTCGCTATAAAGCCTAATAACGGTCGATGGAAGAACCACGAATACCTCCAGCAATATCCATGGATTTCCTACGACCAAGACAAACGCCTCTTTATGGTCACCAAGCCCGACGGCAAGAGACTCACACTATATAACTGGCTTTCATAAATGACCCAAGACGAACTCTGGCTCGCCAAATGGCAAGAAGCCATCGACTTCCTGGAAACCAACCACCGCAAACCATCCAAGTTCATCCCGGAGGAGCGTAACATGCGCTCTTGGTGGAAGCACAACAAGAAGTTGATGAATGCCGGTGAGTTGAACGAAGATAGAATTGAGTTGTTTCAAAAGTTGTTGGAGATGGGTTAGAAGTATAAGCATGTTAATCAGTATAAATAATGGATAATCATTTCAGAATCCTTAGCCTATCTGT
>JAEEGL010276882.1_pt1 | contig 17709 bp, 1 predicted proteins | sample 9134231 | NCBI WGS metagenome assembly JAEEGL01 (sample SAMN16246548, study PRJNA631951) | gut metagenome | biome: gut microbiome; feature: rumen; material: fiber-attached | host: Bos | place: Iran: Karaj | collected 2018-10 | reverse complement strand
GCTTCCAACCTTCTGAGCATTGCCGGCGACGCAGGCGCACTCAGCATCAACGCTCTTTATGTAAACGGCCAGGGCACAGGTGCATTGATTCAGAGAGGTCAGACCGGCAACACAACTGACGTCAACGTCATTCTTGCTGTTCTTCAATTCCTTGAAGACAACAAAACCATTCTCACAAAGTATGTAGGTCACACTCTTTCACTCGGCGCCGTTCAGTCCCTTGCAGCGGACTACCTCTTCGATGTCAGACAGCTTGCTTTCAAAGCTCTCTATCATGTTATGAACGATGATTATGACATCCTCGACGGCGAAATCGATGCCAACAACAAGATTGAAGGCAAATATGATGTAACACCCGGAAGCGGTGCTCTTGATGTTATGCTTGCTGACCTTGTCAACTATGCGCTTATCGGTAAGCACACCAAAGTCGGCAACGCTTATGTTCTTCCCGATCCCGAAGATTACGAAGGACTTATCTGGGAATACCTTGAGGATCTCCCCGCATCGGAAGTTGATCAGATCCTTGCAAGTCTCAACATCAACGCCAACACTCCCGCTTATGATTTCATTGAGAACCTTCTTGTAAGTGCTTTCAACTACATCGCTGTTCCCGTTCTCAACGATGTTACACGCCCCTGGCTTCGCGAGGTCTGCGGCGTAACATACGACAAAGACAAGATGAACCCCGAAAGCGACAAATATGTTGAAAATTATGACGGCGAATATCAGGAAGGCGACCTTGACGAGCAGCTTGCCGCTATCTTTGATGTTGATGGTATGTATATTCCGAAATATGATTCTTCATTCCCGGGCTATGACAGCACCAAGACATTTATCGGCAACTTCAACGCATATTTCGGCTATGTTCTTGAATGCGTTCTCAACGGTTCGGCAGCAGCCGGCGACTGGACTTGGGACAATTCCGCAGGCGACTCAAAACTTCTGAGCAACATCTGCTCCGTAGCAAGATTCGTTCTTAAAGGTGCAGGCGACAAATTCTTTGAGCCCTACATCACTGTTCCCACAGAAGACGTTATTGACGGCTGGAACAACCAGCAGACAGTTGCATTCGTTCTCAGAGTTATACTTAACGAGTCCGTAAGCTGGATGTATATTGATGACAGCCAGCAGACAATCGCAGACGTTTGCTACGCGGCAGTTGAACAGCTCGCATGGCAGGATCTTCCCCAGCTCAGCTACACGAAGCCCGTCAGAACAAACTACGCAAACGACTACAGCTACTATGTAGCAATTGTTAATCAGGCACTCAATATTCTTATGGATATTGCTGCTTATAACATTAACCATAATATGGATATGGTTCCCGATGCCAACGGCAAGCTTAAGAACCGCTCGGCAGTCAGCCCCGCGGAGAACGCAGGCAGCGGTCTTCTTGAATACAGCAACAACTATGAAACACTTGCAATTCAGATTGCAACCTGGGGTGTTCACAACTATGCAGGCATGCTTACCGCAACCGGCTGTACATTTGCAAACCTCAACACAGACCCCAACAAAAACGGCACAGTAGGCAATGTTACAGCCGCTCAGGTCTGGGCAGACATTGACACAATTATCAATGCACTTATCCCCGTAAAGGGCAACACTGCATGGATTCACGGCGACATTGCAAACCAGAACCTTGTATTTAAATCATTATTATTTGATTACATTGTTTATCCCATCCTCAACATCGAAGATGTTTCAAACCTTGAAAAAGTTCTTTCAAGAAACACCAGCGGTGAACTTGCATCCCACACAACAAAGAAAGCCATCATCGACCTTGTAAGCAGAGTTATCAACGCAATATTCCCCGGCACGGTTGCAAACTCCTACAACAGTCTTGACGCTCTTGTTGTTAACGGTGAGCTTGCAGGCATCATCGGCAACCTCATTGATTCTCTCAATGCTCACGGTGCTGACTGGATCAAAGTTGCTCTTCCCGTTGTCTGCGACATTCTCGGCTTCACAGATGCTCAGAAGTTCGGCGAGATGGAATGCTACATGCCCGAAATCGTCAGCGTCAGCGAAGCAAAAGCAGGCTTCCAGTTTGAGATTTACAACGGCAGCTCGGGTATCAACACCGGCTACACCAACTCAAACGGCAACTTCACACAGGATGCTCTTTATGACTATGAAATCACCCAGATAAGCGTAGCATCCACCACAGGCACGGCAGGTTATGCAATAAGCCCGTCAGGCAACTCGCTTCAGGGCGGCGATTTCAAGAACATCACCGTTACCTGCTCCGACCAGGGCAGCAACACATTCAAAGAGAACTCCATTATTACATTAAATATTAAATACAAGGTCAAGAACGAGACCGGCGGATACATCGCTGACGGTTCAGAGCTTGTATGCACAAAATACTGCTATGTTGACTCCACAGCTGAAGACGATTCCGAAATCAGAACCGGCAGCTCGGCAGGCAGCGGCTACACAGTAAATGCTGCTCCCTCGATATACGCCAACAAGGGCAGATCGCTCGGCGACGCTCTCGGCTATTCAATAGCTGTCAAGGATGACGCCGGCACAGGCGGAACCATCAAGGTTTCCAACGTTTCATCGGCAGCTCCCTGGATTGAGGTTAACCCCGATGCAGAAGTTCTTACCGAACAGAACGCAAAACTGACATGGGCTCTTTCACCCTTCAAAGTAAAAGACGGTTATGTAAGATTCAGCGAAAGCTACAATGTTGCAAACGTCAACTCCGGCAACTTTGCAACCTACGGCAACACAGAAGAGAATCCGACAACACGCGGAATCGACCTCTACACCCGTAACGCAAACGGATACACATACACACTCGTTCCTCAGAGCGCAGAGTATGACGCATCCAAGACATACTACACCTACACTTCAAACGTTGACCATACAGCAAACAACGTTGAATACACAGAGAACGATGATATCATCGTTCGCGACGGCACCTACACCGCATCCTTCGTTGTAACAACACCGGCAGGCTCATCCTCAGCAAGAACAGTTACAATCTTCCTTTATGACGATAAGGGACTTGCCTCACTTTACAACAATGCAGTTGCGGCAAACCGTCAGTCAGACAACTTCACAAACGCTTCTTCCGAGTTCAATACTTACAAGTCAGCGCTTGATGCAGCTGGTCTGCTTGTTCTTGACCCCAAGACGGTTTCAAACTTCCCGAGCAAATTAAACCAGTATGCAAGCAAATATGCTGCTCTTTATCAGGCTATTGAAAACCTTGATAAGAAAGCAAAGACAACCGGCACAGATTCACTTCAGCAGGCAATCGCAGGATTTGTTGCAAATGCGGCAAACAACGGCGCAAACTACAGCAACAACTACTACATTGACGATGCTGCAAATCTTAACGCAAACTACCTTGCAAACGGCAACGAGCCCGAAAAGACCGGCTGGAACAACGTTCAGTATTGGGCAACAACAGCAGGCGGAAACGGCAACTCAAGATATGCATACAGCTATTTCGGCATCCGCGACTATGTAGGCCATGACTACAAGAAGTTTAGAGATGCAAGAGACAACGCACAGAGCCTTATCGACTCTCAGGTTGTTTATCCTCCCATTGAGCCCGAAAATCCCGGCCAGGACGCTACGGTTTACGAGACAAACAAGTATCTCGAAGCAATGGAAGCATACAATGAGGAATACAATGCATACCTTATAAGACTTGCAAACAAACCCGCTCTTAACCCTGTTTCAGTTGCTTATGCACTTCACAAGGTTACCCTTACCGGTAACAGACTTATTGAACTCCAGGCAGACAAGAGCAAGCTCACGGCATTCCGCAACACCTATGAAGTAGCAAACCAGGGCAACTACTCTATATCCACCTGGGAAGAATACACACTTGCAAAGGGCTTTGCAGATTACACAATCGGCGATCCCGGTGCAAAACCCGAACAGGTAACAGAAGCTCTCAGCCAGTATGTAAGAGCATACAAGAGACTCTGCAAAGGCGTTGACTACACAGCTCTTGATGAGCAGATTGTCACCGCTGCGGGAATTCTCGGCACAACTGTAACAGACGTTGCGGCATCCATTGACGCACTTGATGCTTCCTACAGCGATGCACAGGCAATCGTTGCCGCTCTTGAGGCACTCGGCTACACCGAAGAAAGCGCAACCGCATTTGCAAATGCATTTGTAAGCGCTATTGACACACGCAAAGCCGACCTCGGCGACAGCACAGCCAACGAAGAGGAAGTTGCTCATAAGGCAGCAGCTCTTGAAGCCGCTATTAACGGTCTTACAGAAGCAGGCGGCGGCGAGCCCGTAATTGAGCTCTTCGACCCCGATAACCTTTCCGATGAATTCTCTTATGTCTTCTTCCGTGATGACTACACGGTAAACAATGTTCCCTATCTTGACAACACCTACACAGAGACGTATCTCGGCGAATCCGATACATATCTTATAGCAGGTGTCGGCGTTTCATACTACGAGCTTGATCCGAGCCACGTATTCCAGACCCTTGACAACTGCTATGCAGTTTGGGAAGCCAATGATATGGGTTCCGGCTCAACAGGTTCCTACATCACAATTTACACCGATGAAGACATGACCGAAGAAATTGCAACATATTATGTAGTTCTTTACGGTGACTGCGACGGCGACGGTGAAATCAACAGCCTTGACAGTATCTTCATTGACGTAGACGCCATGGAATTCATGTGGGACGGCGAAATGGCCCACTTCGTTATGGCTCTGGCGGGCGACGTTGACGGCGACTTTGACCCCGGTGCGAACGACTCAATCATTACAGACTACGTTGCACTCGGTTCATACACCATCAACCAGGATTACAGCAACCACTTCAATGAAGGCGATGCAGGTCCTTATGAAATTCTCTGATTTCTGAGAATATTCCGGCAGTTACAATTTAAACAATCCATCCGGGGTGTATTCCACCCCGGATGGAAAGCACAGAATTGAGTAAGGTTAAAATCACATAATATGTGTTTTATTAATTTAATTAAAAGGAGGAGACATTAAATATGCGTATTACTAAGCGCTTTATGAGCTTTGTGCTTGTATTTGCGATGCTTATGACCTCGCTTTCATGTCTCGGCGGTGTATTCTCAATCACCGCATCTGCGGCAGTCCCCACCAAGACTGACAACCTTGACGGCATTGTCAGAACACCGGGTCAGCACGGCAGTTCAACACCCAAAACTGAGGCGGAACTTGCCCAGGAGTATCCCAACGGATATGTTTACCTTTCGGGCACCGTATATGAGTTTGACGCAAATTACACACCCGCTTATGATTTTGAAAGCCATATCACACCTACCGACGGTTATGTAAATTCAGGCGATTATGTAATTATGCTTGTCAAGTGCACAACCAGTGCGGCAAACTTGAGTGCAAACACATACTGGATTGCACACGACATCGACTTCTTCAGTGTTGCAGAAAACGACAACTACCAGCTTCCTCTTCTTCCGATGGATTCTTCAAACACAAACCTTGAGTCATACGGTCACATAATGAACTACAACAACCCCGATGTTAACCCAACCAGTTCGGTTAACTACGGCATGACCTACAAGGTAACATCAAACGCAAGCAGCGTCTGGGAGGCTACCTCATCGGTTACAACGCTTTGCGGCTATTCGCAGACAGAAGGCGAACAAGTGTCGATGAACAGATACCTCGGCTACAAAATCGGCACAGCTCCGAGAATAAACGGCGAAGCCGATATGTGGTCACTCGGTATTCTTTACAAAGTCAAAACTGGTCTTACCGACGGCACAATGGGTTCAATCTATATTCCTCTCAAGGATGCAAGCAAGACATTCTGGAAATTCCCCGGACTTGCAGCCGGTGAAGCAGGCAAGAGAAAGGGCACGGTAGTTACATCGACCGCCGCAAAACCCACTGCAAACGTCCAGCTTAACTTATTCTCGGGCGCATTTGACTACAATGACTTCGGCGCAACTCTCTGCATCGGCAATCCTCCCGCACAGGGCGACACCTACACTGTAACATTCTATGATGCAGACGGCGAGACCGTTCTCGGCACAGTTGCAGACGTTGCCGACGGCGGCACCGTAGCACTTACAGACGCTCCCGCAGTAACAGCTCCCGCAGGCAAGACATTTGACGGCTGGGTTGACGCAAACGGCAACGCTGTTTCCTTCCCCATCACCGTAACTGCAGACACAGCTGTTTACGCAAGCTACTCGGATATTTCCTATACTCTTACTATCAACTATAAGTATGCAAACGGCACGGCGGCGGCAACAACTTACACCGAGACACTCGGCTATAACGCACCTTACTCGGTAACATCACCCGTTATTGACGGTTACACGGCTGACCTGCCCACCGTTTCGGGCAACATCACTGACAACACAACCGTTGACGTTACATACACGGCAAACACCTACACGGCAACATTCTATGATGCAGACGGCACAACCGTTCTCGGCACAACCACAGCTGCTTACGGCGCAAACATTATGGCCATTTCGAACCCGACATCGGCAAGCGGCGCTACATTCAAAGGCTGGTCTGAGACTCTCGGCGGTTCCATCCTTACAAACCTCGGCACAATGCCCATAGGCGGCAAGAGTTTCTACGCCAACTGGCAGGCAGCTACCAACTACATCGATTTCTACGATGGAAACCTTATTGACTGGCTTGACGGTATTGATTGTGAAGTTGGTGCTCCCATTGAGAATTATGCACCCACCAATTACACAACTCCCGCAGGTCAGAGCTTCATCGGCTGGTTCATCGTGGATGAAAGTACCTTGGAACTCACCGACGTTCAGGTTACAGTTGTTCCCAGTTATTATGTAATGCTTGCTCCCAAGTTTGAAGCGGCAAGCTTCACAGTAACCTTCAACGATGCAAACGGCAACTTCATCAGCTCACAGAGCGGTCTTGCGGGCGATACAATCATACCTCCCAACGACAGCATAATGATTCCCGAAGGATACACACTTTCATGGGCCGATGAAAACAACAACCCGATGCCCGCAACAATCACAGGCAATGCAACATATCACGCTGTATTCACTGCCAACACCTATGTTCTTACAGTAACTTATGTTACGGAAGACGGCTCAGACGCTCCTGCTGATGAGACATACAATGTTGTTTACGGCACACAGTATAACTACCCCGCAACTACTGTTGCCGGCTACACAGCAGATCCTTCTGCAGTAACAGGCACAATGCCCGCAGCCGCTACAACAGTTACAGTTACACTCAGACCCATCAGCTATCCTCTTACAATTCACTACTACTATGCAAATTCCACAACAGAAGTATTCCCCGATGACGTTGTCAATGTTCTTTACAACGCATCATACACAGTAACTCCTCAGGTTAAATACGGTTACTCTTACTCCATTGCTCCCGCAACGAGCGTTTCCGTAACCATGGATGTTATAGGCGGCAAAGATTACATCGTTTATTACGGCACGAACGATGTCCAAGTAAACATTGATTATGTTTATGCAGGCGGCGGAACAGCTGCTCCTTCAGTTCAGCTGATTGACGAATTCGGCGCACCCTACAGCCAGGTATCACCCGCAATTACCGGCTACACACCCGACATCCCCGTAGTAACCGGCAACTTCACAGTTGACACCACGGTTGACCCCATCCCGACAATTACAGTTACATACACAGCAAACGCTTACACCATCACATGGAACCTTGACGGCGGCGAAATCAACGGCGACTATGGTCCCGTAGTTCAGAACGTAGCGTTCGGCGATGCAGTTGCAGCTCCCGGCACACCCACCAAGAGCGGCTTCGAGTTCGCAGGCTGGACTCCCGCACTTGCTTCAACAGTTCCCGATGAGGATCTTGTATACACAGCAACATGGGCAGCCGCAGGCGACACACCTTACACTGTAACCGTTTACACAATGGATACAGAAGGTAACTACGGCGCAGGCGTAACAACCGACAAGACCGGCGTTACAGGCGCTGATGTTGATGCAGCAAGCGCAGCACTTGAAACGGGCTTCTATTATGACACCGCAGCTGCCGGCTACAACGCTCAGGGCACAATCGCTGCAGACGGTTCAACCGCTCTTACGGTTTATATCGGCCGCAGCCAGTATGACATCACCTTCTCAATCGACGGCAACAACACTGTTGTTGAAGACGCTTACTTCGGCGCAGCTCTCACTGCTCCCGAAGCAGAAAAAGAAGGCTACAGCTTCACCGGCTGGACTCCCGCGGTTCCCGCAACAGTTCCTGCTGAGAACGCAACATACGTTGCACAGTTCACAGTTAACTCCTACCCGGTAGCATGGACAATTGACGGCGCAACAACAACAGAAAATGTTGAGTTCGGCACCGTTCCCGTTGCTCCCGAGGCAGCAAAAGAGGGTTACACCTTCAACGGCTGGTTCGTAACAGGCGACGCAACAGAAACAGTTGTTGATGCATTCCCGGCAGTAGGCACTGCAGGCGCTGCATACACAGCAAAATTCACAGTTAACCAGTATACTCTTACCTTCATGGTAAACGGCGAGCTTTACACAGAAATCACTCAGGATTACGGCACAGCAGTTACCGCTCCCGAAGATCCCGAGATGGAAGGCAACGAGTTCTCCTGCTGGAAGGTTGACGGCGTTGCAACAGCAGTTCCCGAAACAATGCCCGCACAGAACATTACATTCGTTGCTGCATTCGGCGTATCCTCGTTCACATTCACCTATGTAATCGACGGTGTTTCCACATCGGCTGATTATGACTTCGGCGCAACAGTTCCCGCCATTGCCAACCCCTCCAAGACAGGTTACACCTTCACAGGTTGGGAGCCCGCATGGCCCGCAACAATGCCCGCAAACAACTATACCGTAACAGCACAGTTCAGCATTAACGAATACACCGTTTATGCTTCAATCGACGGTGCAGTTACAGAGTATAAGTTCGATTATAACGAAGAAATAGCTGTTCCCGTTCCCGAGAAGGAAGGTTACACATTCAGCTACTGGTCACCCGCACTTCCCGAAACAATGCCCGCAAACGATCTCAATGTTTCTGCTGTATTCGCAGTCAATAAATATACAGTAGCATGGACTGTTGACGGCAACACAACAACACAAGAGGTTAACTACGGCGTCGTTCCCAACGCTCCCGCAGCAGCAAAAGAAGGTTACACCTTCGAAGGCTGGTTCGTAACTGGTGATGCGACAGAAACCGTTCTTACCGAAATCCCGGCAGTGGGCCTTGGCGGAGCTGCTTACACAGCTAAGTTCACAATCAATACCTACACAGCAACATACGACCTCAAAGGCGGCAATATTGACGATAACACAGACAATGTTGTTTATAACGTTGAATACGGCGCAGCAATCCCCGTTCCCGCTGATCCCGTAAGAAGCGGTTATGTATTCGCCGGCTGGTCACCCGCTCCCGCTTCAACAATCGGCGCAGCCAATGTTGTTTATGAAGCACAGTGGACTCAGGATACAAGCTACTGCACAGTTAAGAAAGTAGAACGCGTAAGCCCCGAATTCTACTATGAGTGCGGTATTGCAAACTGGGAGATCACAGTTGAAGGTTCACCCAGCAGAATCCAGATTTACTATGATGACACCTATTCAGTAGGCTGGAACTACAGCCGCTACAACACCAGAGTTCTTCCCGAAGGCGACCTTACAGGTCTTGTTGACATTGTCACAGACGGCGACAACGAAATCTGGACAATCCGCGCAACAATCCCCGCAGGCGGCTACAAAGCCCGTGCAAAGGTTACTTACGAAGAGAGCTCATGGGAAGAGCTTGAAAACGGCTATGACTTCACAGTTGAATACGACGAGAACACAGCAACCACAAGTCAGGTAATCTCACTTGCAGTTGACAAGGCAGAAATCAAGCGCGGTGCTACTGCTACATTCACAGTCGTAACAACAGACGATATCACCATGATCAGACTTGCTGACAAGGTTGATAACAGCAGCGAAGTAACAAGCTCAATCGGCTTCTCAAAGGCAAATCTCGGCAGCAACTGGGTTGACAACGGCGACGGCACAGCAACATGGACCGTTGCGTTTGCAATCTCCTACACCGATATGAATAAGGCAAGCGAGCTTCACTCCTACACTGCATACTACTATGACGGCAACGACTTCGTTGACGGCGGAATTGACCCCGTAAGCGTAAATGTTACCAAGTATGACACATCAGGAGAGATTCACGAAGTTGACGGCGAGCCCGTTGAGCCCTACTCAATTCTCAATGCAACCGCAGCCCTCGGCAAGAAGCTTACCTACACTAACCTCACTATCACAACCACCAGTGACGTTACAAAGGTTCGCCTTTCCGTCGGTGAAAAGAAGGCAGTTTACACCAGAGCTTCCAACAACGTTACCTTCACAGATAACGGCGACGGCACAGCAACATGGGTAATCGGCTACAGATTCCTTACCGCAGGTCAATACACCATCGGTGTTGAAAGCCGCGGCAACACATGGGATGGCTGCAGCAACACAACAGTTACTACCACCATCTACAACAACAACGCTGAACTTGCAGCCGCTCAGGGCTGAGTTTAAAGCGTAACAGCGCAATTTCCGGCCGCAGGGGTAAAACCCTGCGGCCTTTTCCTGTTTTATGCAAGGCGGAGCAGGGGAGGCAGAATGCCTTTTATGCAGCAAAATCCGATTTTTTCAAAAACTCAACTTTTTGTTTGTAAATAAAATTACCTTTACAAGCTCTCAGACACCCTCAGACGCAGTCTGACGGCAAAATCAATAAAAATCCATTTACCGCAAAATATCGTCTTTAACGGCGCTCTGAGAGCAAAATAAAGCAGGCCCATTTTTCGACCGGGTGAAACCGGGAGAAAAAACGGGCTTTTTTTGCACGAAAATAATTCCACAGAAGAAAAATAATCGACGGTAAAACAAGTCAGAAAATGCCAAAAAATGGAAAAAATATGCATGATTTCAGTCGGATTATTCCGCAACGGAAAAATGATTTCCGGGAGTGCCGGATGTATTCCCAAATCTGCCTGAGCGCAGGGCGGATTTTTTGTCAATTCGGCGGTTTAAACAAATTGAAAGCGCACGGTTTGTGCACAATATCAACGCTCTGCCGGAGATACAAATTTTCTATATATAATATATAAAAATTTTAAAGATATTTTATTGACATATAGACCGACGCCGTGTATAATTGACAATGTGTAATAGTGCCCAAAACTATCTCACGAAATTTTTTGAACGGAGGGATTCATTTTGAAAAAAATGAAGAAGCTCATCAGTCTTGCGCTTGCGCTGACAATGGTGCTGTCGGTCTGCCCGACAATCCTGTCAACAACCGCAAACGCATGGACTAACGGAATGTGGTCGGGACCCGACGCATCATCGGCAGGTGTTACGGCGTCAGTGTCCTACTCCATGGACGTTTTGCGTGTTGCGGCACAGCGATTTTCACCGTTAACCGGTAATAAAGTCGTTGCGGCAACACCGTCAGGTTCACCTGAGGTTGCAAACAACAGCGCAGCTGCTTACGCAGGCGAAAATATTGTAATCCCCAAGGTTTACCTTGAACTCGGCGAAGAAGCCGATTCCACACCCACCATTTCATTCTCATCAATGAACAGCCAGACCTGCTCGATTTCCACTACGTTTGAAGGCCTTTCAAACAACACCTATGAGTGGACAATCGCCTACGACGGCGCAACATCAACTGCAACAGCAGGCGACACACTGCTTGTTACCTTCACCTACTCGGTCGGCGGAGTGAGCTACACTTCATACGGCGCCATCAACGTTCAGAAGGTTCAGGGCGGTATAGGCCAGGACATTTACAGAGGCAAATCGGAAAACAGCACCGGCGGTTCAACAGTAAACCGTTTTGAAGCTACCGTCCGTGTTCTCGGCAAAGGTCTTTACGCCGAGCAGGCAAACAGAACCTCCACCTACGGTGCGTTCGGCGCTGCTGACGAAGCTCACAGCACATTCAACTTCAACGCTGCAGAAATCGATTACGATTCAGCGGGCGCAAACCTTCAGTATTATCACTACACCGGTGACAATGCATCCCAGAACTGCTATAAGGCGGGTGAATATACTAACGCAAAAACAGTCTACAATATGGGATATGTCAATGACACCAACCGTCCGCTGGCAGGCATCTATGTTGACCGTTCGCAGTATACCGGCATGGGTAATACGGGCGTCAACCTTCGCTATGAGCTTGTCTGCACCGGCTACGACTCCTCAGACAAGTATTCGACTTATATTTCAGTCAACAGATCACGTCTTGACGCAATCGGCTGGGCAATCGACGGAAACAACACTGAAGGCGACTCGGCTGTAAACACATCGCCTTATGTTACTCAGCCCAACTTTGCAACCGACTCAACAACTTACGCAATCAGCGGTAAGGCATTGGGCGCCTACGGTTTCCAGAATTTCGGCGGCAATCTTTCATCACTCGGCAACTCAACGGGCAGTTCTGTCTATTCGTTCTCATGGCATCCCCAGCTCAGAGGCTGGAGCCCCGACGAGAGCAAGTGCCGCACATCGATGGGCTTCTATGTCTATATGGTCGATAAAATCAACCTTCGCAATATTATCCACACCATCGAGACAGGTGAAGCAACCACAAAATACACTATTAACAATACAAGCGGCGCCCGCACATCTGCAGGCAGCTTCACCGCAGAAAGCGGCGCAAACCCGCAGTCAACGGCGTTTGACTCAACCTACTACAACACCTTCCGCACCGCATACACCAACGCTCTCAAAGCTCTTGCGGACGGTAAAGCTTACAACCAGAATACTATCAACACAGCTGTAAGCGACCTTGAGACTGCGTATTCAGCTCTTAAAGACCACCGCAACACTGCAAGAGTTTATGCGCACTGCATACTTCAGGGCACACAGATTACTGCTTACAACAACTGGTCAACAGACCTTTATGTCAACGCAGGCGGCACAACTGCACAGCTGACCAGCCCTGCAAAGGACATCGGCAGTGAAATCACATTCACCGCTCCCACAATCAACGGTTACACACTTCAGTCCTCGGCAACACAGACAGTCACCGTTGCAGAAAACGCAACAATTATCTGCTACTACACGCTGGCTATGGAAACCTACACCTTTGACCCGGTAGTAGTTGACGCAGGTGATCCCAAGACCAAGGACTTTGAATACACATCAACGTTCACTCCTCTTACGGATGCACCCCAGTTCACATACAACCACTTCCACGTTGAGGGCTGGTATAAGAACTACGATGCGACAACAGGCGCATACTCCAACCTCCTCAACACCGTAACGGTTGACACCAACCCGTTCACTCTTTATGCGAAGTGGACTCCCAACGCCACGGTAGTCAGATTCGACCTCGGCGAAACGGGCGCAACAATGAATCCCATCCTGGTTTACCCGGGCAACACAATCACAAAGCCCGCAGACCCGTCGATTCCCGGCTATGCATTCCTCGGCTGGTATTCCGACGCCTCCTACGTTTCAGAGTTCGACTGGAGCCAGGAAATCTGGTATTCAGAGGTCGGCGCAACAACCACCAGTCCCTTCGACAGTGAAGATATTACCATCTACGCTCAGTTCGAGAGCTACAACAACAAGATAGTCTTCCGCACAAACGGCGGCAACGCTGTTGAACCTCTCGACGTTGAAGGACTTGCATCCGGCGCTTCAATCACCCTTCCCACACCTACCAGAATCGGTTACACATTCGACGGCTGGTATACAAATGAAGCACTGACAGGCACGGCACTGCCCGCAGGCGCAACCACACTTCCCGCTTCACTTGTAGGCGGCGGTGTTCTCTACGCAAAGTGGTCACCCAAGCAGGTTACCCTTTCATATAACATCGGTTACAACCCGAATGCAAACAACTCACCCGTTGACACAATCCACAACCCCGACAACGTCACCGGCTACACCGGAAGCCCCATCAGGGACGAGTATACCGCACACGGTCTTCCTCTCCCCGCTGACCCGGTTAAATTCGGCTACGTATTCGGCGGCTGGTATATCGGCTCCAACGTCAGAATAATCAACGATATGGCTGCTTATAACAGTGCCGTATCGAGCGGTGCTATCACTCTTGTTGACCCCGCTACTGACAACTTCCCGCCCTCAGCAGGCACAACGGTAGCACTCAGCGCGGTATGGGTAAGAACAACCACGGCTGCGTTCATCGAGCTTGATGCATACAAAGATATGTATGGCGAGCTTGTTCCCGTTGCGGAAACCGACATCAACCCCGGCGACGTCATCACCGTTCAGATGAAGTCAACAACCAACTTCTACAACGCATCATCACTGTTTGTTTATATGTATGACAACACCATGTTCGACCTTGTAGGTTCGGGCAAGGATGCCTTTACAATAAATTCAGACAATGATTACATCAGCGCTATCTCCGGCACAAACGGAACGGACTACAACGGCTACACTGCAAGCCCCGCCCGCCCCGAATGCCCGAGCGGCTACAACTGGATTCAGATCTCCATTGACCCCGACGTTCTCGGCGGCGTTACAACCGGCGGTATGATGAGCGACGGCACATGGATGGTTCAGTTCAAACTCAGAGTCAAAGACAATGCGGTCCGCGGTTCCGAAGGCATCATCTATATGGATAATGCATGGACCAGAGACCCCGACAACAATAACGGAACAATGTTCTACGGCTGGCTCGGCAGCGCCTCCGAAGTTGTATGGAACAGCCATAACAACTACGTCACTCCGCTCCTCCAGCTTGCAACAGATACAGTTACAATAGCTCTCCAGCCCGCTCCTCAGAGCACAATCACAGCTGATCCCAACGGCGGCACCTGGTCGGACAACTCTACGGGCACTAAGAGTTTCACCGGCGATGTCGGCGAGGCAATCGAGGGCTATGCAGACCCCGTAAGAAGAGGTTATGAACTCACAGCGTGGGTCAATCCGAACGATTCAACCGACACCTGGGTTGCAGGTTATTACGGTGCAGAAGCACAGAACAACAAGACCTATGTTGCACAGTGGACTCCCGTTGAATACCCCGTAACATGGGATGCAAACGGCGGTGCGTTCGGCAGCGACACAACACTTGTTGAAGACTACGGCTACGAAGTTCAGTATTCAGGTCCCGCAACGGCACCCGTTCTGCAGGGCTATGAAGTAGTCGGCTGGTATCTCGCAGACGACACAACCGAAACTCCCGTAACCTTCCCGCAGACAATGAGCGATTCACCCGTAACCTACAAGGCAATTTGGGGCCCCGCTCATGACACACCGTTCACAGTCAAAGTTGTTTATGTAAATAACTCAACGGGCAACTTTGTTACTAACGAATCAACAGGCGGCACCTATGTCGGCACAACAGGCGCAACCGTTCACTTCGTTCCCGATGCGAGCGGCTACACCAACACCGACAGTGACGTTTACTTCAGCTACTCAGACCTGCCCACAATCCAGAACGGCAGATATACGTTTGACAGCTCAGACACATTACTTAACAACCTCACCTGCACAATCGCGGCAGACGGTTCATCCTATGTTGTTGCATATTACCGCGGCGCTCTTTACAGCGGCACATTCAACGCAAACGGCGGCACATACAGCGGCTACAGCGTTGCCGACGGCAGAGACGCATACGGCGCAGGTTTCGTTTATGAAGACAGCAGCACCTACGTTATCTACAGAGAGTTCCAGACCTCCTTCGCGGATGAAAACGACGCAACTCAGCCCGTAATTCCGCCCGTAACTCCCGTAAGAGACGGCTACACCTTCATCGGCTGGAACACAAACCAGAACGCAACAACAGCCGGCAACATCGGCGCTGCAACCTCGAACAGAACATACTACGCTGTATGGCAGGGCAACCCCGTTGACAACGTATTCAACGCAAACGGCGGTATGTTCGACAATGACGCTTCCGTAACAAGCAAGACAGTTACCTCAACGGTAGGTCAGTCAATCACAACTCCCAACTCACCCACAAGACCTTCCTATGAGTTCCTCGGCTGGAGCACATCGGCAAGCGCAACCCAGGCCGACACACTCGGCACTCAGGGCGCAACAACCGGCGGCCCGTATTACGCAGTATGGAAGCTGACAAGCCAGCCCTATTATGAATACATTTATATAATGGGCACAGACGGCACTTATCCGAGCGAACCGACTTACACAAATGAGAAGAGCGGTTCCGGCACAGTCACACTTGACTACTCGACATACATCGTTGCAGGTGCATCCGAATATGACGCACAGAACAGCAACAACGTTGCAAGCGCAACTCTTGATGAGAGCACAGTAGGCACAACGGTAGTTCTCAAAGCTTACATCAAACGCCTGCAGCACACGGTTACAGTCAACTACTCAATGAGCGACGGCTCAACCGCTCCCGCGGCAGACACTCAGCAGGTTTACTACGAAGCGGCTTACAGCATTACGCCTCCTGCAGTTACCGGCTACACGGCAGCTCCCGCAACAGTAACCGGCACAATGGGCACGGCAGACGTAACAGAGAACGTTGTTTACACTCCTGTTGAAGTTACCGTAACATTTATAGCCGACGGCAATGAAGTAGGTTATAAACAGGTTGCTTATAACGCGGCAATCACCTCAGACGGTATTTCGATACCCAACAAAGACGGCTATTCACCTCTCGGCTGGTCACGCACACAGGGCGCAACAGCTCCCGATGCAGACCTCGGCGTTGTTGACAATGTTTCCGGCGTAAGCGTTTACGCGGTATATGAAGCAAACAGCTACACCATCACCTACCGCTTCAGACCTGCATCCGGCACAACAATCAACTTCACCACGGCAAACGTCACGTTCACCGACGGTCAGGCAAACCAGACCAGTCTGAACACAGCGGCAGCATTGATTACCCGTGTTGATACATACACATACGGCTCAACAATAGTTGCACCTGCAATCAGCATTCCGGGTTATGAGGTAGCGTCAATTTCTCCCGCAATCCCCGAGACAATGCCCGCAGGTAACAGAACAATCAATATTACAATCTCGGTTATCTCCTATCCTCTTACCGTTAACTATGTAATGAGCGACAACTCAACCGCTCCCGCAGCACACACCGAGAATGTAGCTTACAACGCAGCTTACAGCGTTGCATCACCCGCAGTTGCAGGTTACACACCCGACGTTGCAACCGTAACAGGCACAATGGATGTTGTAGGCGGCAAGACCGTAACAGTTACCTACACACCCAACGCACACACCGTAACATGGAACCTTGACGGCGGCAACATCGGCGGCGAAACAGCAAACGTTGTTCAGAATTACGTATTCGGCGACACAATCGTTGCTCCCGCTGACCCCGTTAAAGACGGTTACAACTTCACCGGCTGGACTCCCGCAGTTGCAAACACGGTTGCCGATGAGGATTACACCTACACGGCAACATGGGCGGCGGCAGACCAGACGCTCACAATCAACTATGTAATGAGTGACGGCAACGACGCTGTCAAACCCGCAACACATACCGAGCAGGTTGCTTACCTTGCAAATTACAGCGTTGCATCACCTGCAGTTACCGGCTACACCGCATCACCCGCAACAGTAACAGGCACAATGGATGTTGTAGGCGGCAAGACCGTAACAGTTACCTACTCACCCAACAACTACGCACTCAACATCACTTATGTAATCAGCGACGGCAAGGTAGCCGCTCCCGCAGCTGTTTCACAGCAGGTTGCATACAATACTCCTTACAGCGTAGCATCACCCGCAGTTCCCGGCTACT
>JAEEGL015367440.1_pt1 | contig 17712 bp, 9 predicted proteins | sample 9134231 | NCBI WGS metagenome assembly JAEEGL01 (sample SAMN16246548, study PRJNA631951) | gut metagenome | biome: gut microbiome; feature: rumen; material: fiber-attached | host: Bos | place: Iran: Karaj | collected 2018-10 | reverse complement strand
TCTGAACTACGCCGCTGTCGGAAACGAGGGTAGCCGGGAAGGTGATCTCGATATCCGCACCGCGAGCGGTGTTCATGGTGGTGAGAGTGTAAGGATAGGATTCGGCGTTGTAATCGGCTACGACTGTGCCGGAGTTGCCGGTCGGATTGGTGTTCTGCTTGATGCAGGTGAGCCATTCGGTGCCGTTGTAGGAAACGTCGGCAAAGAAGTTGTAAGCGGTATAACCGGTGCCCGGGTTACGGATCCAAACGCGGACGTTGGTACCCTTGCCGTTGCCGTAGGCGTCGGCAGTGCCGGTGAGTATGCCGTGGAACTTAACGCCGAGTTTTACGTTGCCGGTTTCGGCATCGTAAGCGGCCGCGTATTCATAGCTGTGAGGAACGCCGGGAACGGAGGATTCCTGCCAGGTGCCGGCGGTAACGCCGTTGGCTTCTTTCCATTCTTCAGCCCATGCGAATTCAAGGCCTTCGGCGGTGTACTCTTTAACTGCGAGTTCGCGGAGGTTGCAGGCAGCGCCCGCGCCGCTTACCCATACCTGAACGCCGGAGAAGGTGATCGTACCGTCTTCAACAGCGCCGGCCGGGAACTGGTTTTTATTGAGGAGGTTGAATGCTTTTACGAGATCTGCGAGCGGAACAAAGCCCTTGAATTCGCCGGCCTTGAAGTCGCCGGAGCCGGTCTCGTACTGGTTGGTGTTGAGATACAGCGCGCTGTTTGCAAGCGGGAAGCTGTATTCCTTGCCGGTGGAATCGGTGAAGAACAACGTGATGTTGTTGTTGCCGGTTACCGTGAAGTCGTAGTACAGAGCGTACTTATCGATTTCGTAAGTCTGTCTGTCGGCTTCGGGATAGTGGAATTCCACGTTCGGCCAGCCCTGATCGTTCTTCACTATGAACTCGTCTTCCTGGAAGAAGAGCTGCTGGATGGTGCCGGGGCCAAAGTTGGCGCCTTCATTGATCGTCCAGCGGTTGGTCTTCGGAACGAGGCCGACGTAGCTGAGCTCATAATCGGTCCAGGAAGCCCACGGGAAGGTGCTCTTGCCGTTCTGGTTGCCCCACAGCATGCTTGCGCTGTGAAGAGTGGTGGTGCCGCCGGTGGTAACGTTGAAGCGGTATTCAAAGATACCTTCCGCGGTTATATCGGCTTTTTCTTTCGGGAATCTGTATTCAAGGACGTATTTGCCGTCGGCGGCAGCGACCTTGCTTACGATCCCGTTGTCAGCGACAACAACGCCGGAGTTCGCGGTGAGCGAAGAGTTCTTCTTCATCTGGAACGTTCCGTCGGTGTTGACGTCTATGAAGTGAGTGTAAAGCTCAGCTTCCGCGTTGGTGCGCATCCACATACGCGTCATCGTGATGGCGTCGGTGTCTGCTTTAACGGCTACGTAAACGTAGGTGTCGTCTTCCACGAGCATGTAATCATAGGTGAAGGTGCCGCGGGTGGCGACGTTCTGCCATGTGCCGTTGGTTTCATCGACGTGGATCCATTCTGCGCCTTCCCAGATGGGATCGCCTTCGAACACGCCGTCGATGGTGTTCTTAACCGTGAAGCCCGCCTGATAATCTTCAAGACGGATGGTAGCGCCGAGAAGTGCGAGCGCGTCAACGTCTACGTTGTAGAGCTCGACTTTGTCGCCGATCTGGATGGTATCGAAGATCGCGAGCGCCGCGTCGTCCTTAAGATCGGGGCTGCCGTCGTAAACGGAAACGCCTATTGCGAATCCGCCTTCGGGAACTTCAACAAGGTCTTTGCGTCCGTCGCCCTCGGAGTGAGGAACATCGGCTCTGCCTATGTTGGTGTAGATCTCTACGACGTTGCCGTCCTTATCGACTACGAATACCTTGTAAGCGTTGTAGTCGGTGGCTGTTCTGTTGTTGAGTTTGTTGCCGATATCATTCAGCGTGTATTCTCCGCTGGCGAGACGTACAAACAGGTTGACGTCGCCGTTGAAGTAGCCGCCGAAGCTGCGGAGATTGAACGCGTCTGCCGGAAGCGCTTCCGGAGTGAACGCGAGTTTTTCAATGGGCTCCTCTTTGGTATCGGTGTATTCGGTATCTTTGAAGGTTACCTTTGCGGTGTAAATGGTAGCGCCGGCCGCATAGATCGTAGCTGCCTTGGTTTCGGAAGTGATCACAGCGTCGACCTTTTCGGTCTTGCCGGGCAGGTTGGTAGCTTCGAAAGTAGCGGTAGCTGCGGTAACGTCCGTCCATTCCCAGGTCGGTTCGCCCCAGAAGAACGTGGTCGGTTCGAACACTATGGCGTGTTCGGAATCCCACGGATTCCAGGCTGCCTTATAGCTGCCTTCGTTGTTGATCGAGTGGCTGAACAGCGCGGTGTTGTGGGTTCCGTCCGCTTCGGGAGTGGAAACCGTGAGTATGAACTGCGCGCCGCCGTCGGCACTGATAAGATCGGAGGGGATAATTGCGGAGATCTCCGCGCCGTCTTTGAGTATAGCGGCTTCAAAGGAGCCTTCGAATACGATGGCGTCGCCGATCATCTTGCCGACCTTGGTCATGCCGTAGTCGTCAACACGGTCGATAACGAATTCGGTGCCGTTGTATCCGATGTCTAACAGTGCGGTGAAGTTTGCACGGCCTACGGTGTTGTTCGGGTCGAACATCCAGATGCGGAGGTTCGTCGCCTTGCCGTTGAGGTCGTTGCCGTTGGCTGCGCCTGCATTTTCGACAGCATACAGATCGCCGTGATATTTAACGCCTACTCTGAAGTTGTCGCCGTCGCGCTGAACGGCATAGTCAAAGCTGTGTTTGCCGGCATCGTCGAGCTGCCATTCCCAAACGTTTTCACCTTTGACTTCGGTCCAGGATTCTACCCATTCGAAATCGAGCGGGAGGTCGTATGTTTCAGCGGAAACTTCCGCGATGGAGATGAACTCCCAGAAGTACTTGTTGTCAGCGGGAGTGCCGCCGAGAACGAGGAAGTTGCTGCCTACTTCGAGTTCGACTTTAACGAACTTGGCTTCCACGGGATCGAACTCGAACTTGTTCTGAACGGTGCCGTACTGGCCGAGTGCGAGTCCCGAAGCGGCGAGGTCATAGGTGCCGACTACGGTGTAGGCGTCGCCGTCTTCAGAGACCGAGACGACAGCTTTGCCTTCCGGATAGCCGATCATGACGTTCGCGCAGTGGTACAGGTCGACAGTGATGGACGAAACGTTCTTGACAGCTTCGAACTCGTCAATGATCGAAACGACCATCGGAGCCTTCTTGCAATCGGAGTTGGCAACGAGGAGAACGTCGCCGGTGCCTACGGTGCCCCAGTTGCCGTCAAAGCCGGTCTTGCCGTCGGTGAGGATGGCGTTTTCATTGACTTTAACGACAGCTTCGAAAGGTTCCGCGGCTTCGCCGGGGAATATATCAAAGGATGCGCCGGTAAGCTCGGTGGTGGTCGCGTTGGCGAGTTCCGCAAGGTCAACGCCGTAGAGTTTTACGGTGTCGCCGAACTTAACGCCGTTCGCGATGAACTGCTCGTCTTTGAGCTCGATAATTGCTTCGTAGCCGGTCACGTCGCGGTTGAAGCCGATGACGAAACCGCCTTCCGGAACTTCAACGTCGCCTTTGACGCCGGCGGGTCTGCCGGGGCCGCGAAGGTCAACGTAGACGACCTTGCCGTCCTTGTTGACTACGATAACGGCGTAAGCGTTGTAATCGGTAGCTTCTCTGCCGTTGATCTTGTTGCCTATGTCGTTAAGCGTCTTTTCGCCGGTAGCGAGGCGGACGAACAGGTTGACGTCGCCGGGTGCGTACCCTGCGAAGGTCTTGATCTCGTAATCGCCGGTTTCAGCGGGTTCAAGCACTATGATACCGATGTTGCCGACGGAATCCAGCCACTGGTTCTTGCCGCCGCCGGTTATGTGGAGCGGGCCGATATCGTCGGTCGCAAGAGCCGGAGAGAGCAGGCACTGGTTGCCGGTTGCTCCGCCGGTGGCTTTTTCTATAGCGCAGTTGACGTACATGCGGAGGTAGTCGGTCGCGTTGATCTCGGTAAGCGGGATCGCTGCGTAAGCTTCAACGTGGCCTTCGAATTCCTGCATAACGCCGGTCGCCTTGGTGTCGGCTATGGCTTCGCCGCTGTTGGCGTCAAGCGCTTTGTTTCTCTTGCCGGTGAACACCACTTCGTCGTCTGCGTTGACGTAGACGTCATAGAAGTGAGTGTATGCGGCTGCTTCGGGGTTGGATTTGAGCCAGACTCTGAAGAAGGAGCTGTTGCCGTTGCCGGTGCCCTTGGTGAGAGGCTGGTTGAACTTAGCGCCTACGTAAAGTACGCCGTCTTCTATGAAATACTTATAATCATAAAGGAGGCGATCTTTTTCGTCGGAATCTTCTGCGGGAGTGGATCCGGCGTTCTGGTAACCGGCGTTTTCACCGGGAACGGTCGTGATCCATTCGCCTGCCCACTTCTCATCTTCGAAGAGAGAGTGTTCTTCGACGTACGGTTCGCCGATGGCAAAGCTGAACACCTCTCCGCCTTCGGTGGCGGCAAAGCTGATCAAGTCGCCGGCTTTAAGTCCGCGCGCGATCCATTTGGTGGTGGAGTAGATGCCGTCGTTGGCGGTGCCGTAGCTGCCGGAGCTCATTATGGCGAGGATTATCTGGTTTTCGGCAAGTTTAACTATGCCGTCTTTGAAATCGATCTTGCGGATCCCTTCGGGGGTGTTGACGTGTTTCTTAGCCTGCCAGTCGTTGAGGTCGTTCCACAGGATCATGTAAACGCCGTCTTCAACTTCTTCGGCTATGATCTCCTGGCATTTTGTGAGATCGAGTATCTTGTCGCCTTCGGGGCCGCTCTTTATAAGGGCGTTATCGTTTATATCGATACCGTCCGGAACGTCCGCGGCTTTGATCACAACGTTGCCGTAGCCCGATTCGTTAAGTCCGGCAAGCGGATACGGGCCTTCGGGGCAAACGCCTTCTTCTTCGGTCTTGGTGAGTTCGAAGGTGCCTTCGATCTCTTTGCCTTCTTCGTCGACAGCTTTAAGAGCAGTTACGATTAACCTGGCTCTGGTGCTGAAGTCGAGGTTGGCGACGCCTTCGGTAACCCCAACGGTGTTGCCGGCGTTGAGGTCGAAGTAGTTCTCGCCGTCGGCAGTGCCGAGTATGTGTACCTTAGCGGGAGCGTTTTCAGCGTCCGCGGCGGTGAACTTGGCGCCGATGATGGTGGTGAGTTCGGGACCGGGAGCGTATGCATCGATTGTCGCGGTGCAGACGTAGCTTTCCTCGTACCACTGCTTATCGGGAGTGGAAGTCGGAACCTTTTTGTCTGCAAGGTCGACGCCGGAGATTATGAATTTGTCGCCGACTTTCCAGGCTGCAATCTTTTCCCACATGGCGGAAACGCCTGCGGAGACGTAGTTTGGCATGCTCATATGCTCTGCATCGTCGTACCAGAGACCGGTCGAGCCGTCGCCTGTAACGTTGTTGTCGGCGATGAGTTTTGGCCAGTTGTTGCCGGTGTTGATGGCATATACAAAGCCGCCCTCGGGACAGGTAAGCGTGGTGGCGGTTGCGCCCGAAGGAGCAATGGCAACGAGTTCAAAGCCGTTTTCAACGCCTTCTATCGGTTTGAACGCGTAAACGCCCCACCATGCTTTGCCGAAATCGCGCTGGAAGACAACGCCGGCGCCTTCGACTTCGTCATTTTCGTAATGAGTGAGCCAGAAAAGGTTTTCGGGTATCTCGGCGGGCTCTTCGCCCTTGACGACCAGGATGTGACGCGCCTTTTCGGGATTGGCGTGTGTATCTATAACAAGCGTTCCCTCAAGCGTGAAGTCCATGATCACCAGCTCCGCGTTGAGGAGTGCGCCGTCTTTGCCAAGCTCGTAACCGGCGTTTGCCGGGTTGAGGAAGAGCAGGAAGCCGTTTGCGGGAGCTTCGGTGGTTTTCATCGATTCATCGTTGACGAACTTGGTGGCGATGTACTTGCCGTCCTGAAGTTCAACAACGTACATAATGTATTTGGCTGCGTCGAAATAGGAACTGTTCGGGATGTCCATGACGGTGGAGATGGTATCCGTCTTTATGATAAGCATCGCTTCGAACGTGGTCCAGTTAAAGAGGTTAAGGTGGGAAACGAGGAGGTCTATGCCTTCGTCCGCTTCAACGGCGAATTCGGCAATAGAGATGAACTCCCAGAATACCTTGCCGCCCGCGGGATTTTCACCGAGGACTTCGGTGCTGCTGCCCACGTAGAGGACTACCTTAACTGCTTTCGCGGTTACGGAGCCGAGATCCAGTTTGGTGGAAACGGTCCCGTGCTTGCCGAGTTCGAGTTCGGCAGCCGCGAGTTCGTATTCGCCGACCAGATCGTATGCGGTGCCGTCGGCGGAAGCGTAAACTACGGCTTTGCCTTCGGGATAACCGATCATCACGTTTGCGTCGTGATAGAGATCGAGGGTAATGCTCCTGACGACTTTAACCGCATCGAACTTCTTGATGAGGCTGACGCTCATCGCTTTTTCGGTGCACTCTGCGTTCTGAGCAAGATGTACTTTGGAGGTGCCTACGTCGCCCCATCCGCCTTCGAATCCGGTAACGCCGTCGGTAAGGACGGGATCTTCATCAACGTCTATCTCAAGTTCGTAAACGTCGGGCTGAGGAGCGGGTGCATAGGTGAAGCCTGCCTGAGTAAGAGCTCTGCTGCCCTGAATGGTCCGGGCTTCGGCAGGATCAACGTTATAGAGGGTTATGATGTCGCCGACCTTGATATCGGCCATTACTTCGTAACCCGCTTTGTTGCAGTTGTACGAAATTATGTACGCGCCTTCGGGAAGCGCCTGGAACGGACATGCAACACCGATCTTGTAGTCGGTAGCGATAACAACGTTGTCTTTGTTGACAAGTATGTTGTACGCGTAGTTCATGTCTTTCTGAACGCCGTTGGTCTTGTTGCCGCGCGCGGTGATCTCGCCTATCGTCTGGCCGTCGCCTGCGACAAGGGAGGTGGCCGCCGCATGCTCATAACCGACGAAGTCGATTGCTATCGCTTCGGCAGGCAGATCAACAAGAATTTCACCGGTAACGACGCTGAACGAAGCGTTTTCGAGGGCTTTCGGCGCGGTGAGAGCCGCGACTTCTTCCACGGTAACGCCTTCGAGCTTCAGCTCGGTGCCTTCTTTGATCGCGGAGATGTCGTACTTGGCGGCATCGCCGGAAACAAGCTTCTTATTGAAGCCGATGATATAGCCGCCTTCGGGGATGGCGGTTTCGCCTTTGGAGTTTTCGGAAGCGTCGACGGAAATGACCTTGTTGTCTGCGCCGACAACTATGAATACATAGTCGTCATAGGTCTTGCCGGGCTCTGCGATCTCTACAGACTCGGGGAGTTTGTAGTTACCGAGGTAGTGGCGTTTTACCATCGCGTATTCCGCAGCATCGATCTTGCCGTTAAGGTTGATGTCGGAACGCTGGAACTGATCTTCCGCCAGAGTGTAGGTCTTCAGATAGTGGCGTTTGATCATTGCGTAGTCCTGTGCGTCGATCTTCTTGTTGCCGTTCGCGTCGCCCGGCAGATAATCCGAGGCGTGCGTATAGGCGGAACGCTCGACGACAGTGGTGCTTTCCTTACCTTCGATCTTGCCGGCGAGGATGGTGATATCGTCTTCACCGTATCCGAGAGCCGAGAGGATCGGGTAAGTTCCGGACTGAGGGCCTTCCGCAAACACGGCGAAAAGCGCCGAGCAGCAAGAGAGGATCATCAGTACGGAAAGAACGACTGAAAGTGTTCTCTTCATTTTGGTCTCCTTTTTTATTTTTTTGATTTTGCCTTTGTCTTTGGTGTGGCGGAGGGTGCTTATTTATGGACGAAAAGACAGCCCCGTACGCTTGCGCGCTCTGCCTTTTCCGCCCGAACGGCACAAAACCGCACACTGCGACTATTGTGTTGCCTTATTATACAATAATAAAACGGCAAAGTCAACGGGAATTACACATTTTTTCTTATTTGTTCAATTTTTATGATGATTTTTTTGACATTTTGCACAAAAATCCGGCATAATTTTTGTTTAATCGGCAGTTGAAAAATTTTTTTGTGCCCTCTCCCCCTCAAAGCCCCAACATATGGTGTCCGAAAAAGCGTTTCCAGCCCCTTCCGAAGCGGAAAAAGAAACGTTTGTTCGCGCCCGGAAACCGCTTTTTGCGTTATGTAAACCCGTATTGACAAAATACAAAAAATGGTGTATCCTATTATTTGCCGCTGCGGCGGCAAACGATCTACCGGAGGAAAGAAAATGGACGGCGAAAAGCCGAACGGCGAACAGATATATAATAATGAAGAAAGCCCCGCCGAAAAACCGAAGCAGGACAAAAAGCAGCTTATAAAAGAGCTGCTGCGCTATTGCGTGGCGGGCGGCGCGGCATTCGTTTTCGACACGGCGACTTTGTGGCTCTTCAACGAAAAGATACTGCCCTATATGGGCAGAGCGAACGTTCTGGGCATAGAGCTCGACTGGCGGCTCGCGCTGGCGACCTCGCTGGGCTTTATAGTGGGCATAACCGTGAACTACCTTATATCCATATGGTTCGTGTTCACCACCGAAAAGCAGAAGGAGCGCGGCAGGAACGTAAAAGCTTTTCTGCTGTTCGCGCTGGTGGGGTTCATCGGATACCTGCTCACGGTGGGCGGGGTGCAGCTCGGCTGCTGGATGTTCAACGTCTACGAGGGGTTCGGCTCTCTCGTGGTGCGCGCCGTCGTGGCGGGGATAGTTATGATCTGGAATTACGTGGGAAGAAAAGTCCTTGTTTACAAAGGAGAATAAAATGGACGAACGCGTTATAATCATCGGCGCGGGGCCCGCGGGGCTCACCGCCGCCTATAAGCTGCTTACCGAGACGGGATACAAGCCCGTTATACTTGAAGAAAGCGACGCCTTCGGCGGAATTTCCCGCACGGTGAACGTGCGCGGCAACCGCATGGACATAGGCGGGCACAGGTTCTTTTCCAAAAACGACGAGGTTATGGATTTCTGGCGCGCGCTTATGCCGGTGCAGGGCGCTCCCGCTTTCGACGACAAGCTCCTGGGCAGGGAAAAGCCGCTTTCGGAGGGCGGGCCCGACCCGGAAAGCGACGACCGCGTTATGCTGGTGAGAGACAGGGTGTCGCGCATATACTTCCTTAAACACTTCTTCGATTATCCCATTTCGTTAAGCGGATCCACGCTTAAAAACATGGGGTTCGGGAACACGATTAAGGCGGGGTTCGGCTATATGAAGGCGATGGTCTTCAAAAAGCCGGAGGATTCGCTGGAAAACTTCTATATCAACCGCTTCGGGCGCCCGCTTTACGAAATGTTCTTCGAGGACTACACCGCCAAAGTATGGGGCATCAGCCCCAAAGAGATCTCCGCCGACTGGGGCGCGCAGCGCGTAAAAGGGCTTTCGCTGCGGAAGGCGGTGGCGGAAATGATAAAAAAACCGTTCCGGCGCAAAAAGGACATCGGGCAGAAAAACGTCGAGACCTCGCTTATAGAGCAGTTCATCTACCCCAAAAAGGGTCCCGGTCAGCTTTGGGAAACGCTTGCGGCGGAAATCGAAAAACTGGGCGGCGAGATACACCTGAACACCCGCGTGCGCGATATTATTACCGAAAACGGCAGAATAAAAGCCGTGGTGGCGGAAAAAGACGGCGCGGACGTCGAATATACCGGCGATTACTACATCTCCTCCATGCCGATAAAAGACCTTGTCGCCGGGATGAAGGGCGACGAGGTGCCGCGGAAAGCCGCCGAGACCGCGAAAGGCCTGCCCTACCGCGATTTTATGACGGTGGGCGTGCTGGTGAACAAATTAAAAATAAAAAACGAGACCGCCAGAAAAACTCTGGGCGACCTTGTTCCCGACTGCTGGATATATATCCAGGAGCGCGACGTGAAGATGGGACGGCTGCAGATATTCAACAACTGGTCGCCCTATATGGTCGAAAAGCCGCGGGACACCGTGTGGATCGGGCTGGAATACTTCTGCGCCGAGGGCGACGATATGTGGAACACGCCGGATAAGGAGTTCTGCGATTTCGCCGTGAAGGAGCTGGAGCATATCGGCATTATCGACGCGGCGGACGTGCTGGATACGGCGCGCATCCGCGTGAAGAAGGCGTATCCCGCCTACTTCGGCGTTTATAAGGACTTCGACTGCGTACGCGAATATCTGGACAAGTACGAAAACCTGTATTGCGTCGGCAGGAACGGCCAGCACAGATACAACAACATGGACCATTCGATGCTCACCGCGATGGAAGCCGTGCGCTCCATAGCCGCGGGCGGCGGCGACAAATCCGCCGTCTGGAACGTGAATACCGAAAAGGAATACCACGAAAAGAAATAGAACCGCGAAGAAAAGCCCGCCGAAGCGGGCTTTTTTGCATAATTTTTTCGTTATTCGCTTATTTCTTTTTCTTCTTTGCGATCAGCGCGCCGGCGACCGCTATCACCGCGACAGCCGCGCAGGCGATAACGATCCAGAGCCAGGTGTTGGAGCCGGAGGAAGCCGGGGCGGAAGAAGCGGGTTCGGAAGTCCGGGCGGCGGCGCTGCCGTCGTCCGCGGTGGATTCGGGAGCTATAACGGTCTTGCTCTCTTCGGGCTTGCTCTCTTCGGGCTTGCTCTCCTCGGCGGGCTTGCTCTCTTCGGGCTTGCTTTCCTCGGGTTTGCTCTCCTCGGGTTTGCTCTCCTCGGGTTTGCTATCCTCGGGTTCATCCTTGCTTTCGCCGCCGGCGGGATTGTCCGCAGGGGTGGCGTTGGAGCCGTCGTACACTTCGAAGGTGGCGGTGCAGACGTAGCCCGGTTCGTACCACTGCTTATCCGGGGTGGAGGTGGGAACGGTGAAGTTTTCGAGGTCGAGCCCGCGGATCACGAACTGGCTGCCGATGGACCACGCCGCGACTTCGCCCCACATATTATTGATGCCTTCGCTGATGTAGTTGGGAGCGTTGACGTGCTGCGGATCGTCGTACCAGAGCCCGGTGGCGCCGTCGCCCTTAACGTTGTTGTCGGCGACGAGCTGCGGCCAGTTGTTGCCCATGTTGCAGGCGTAAACAAAGCCGCCTTCGGGGATCGCGATGGGTTCCGCGGTGCCCTGGCTCGCGTTGGATATCGCAACTATCTCGTACGCGTCCTTGGTGCCCTTTATGGGCGCGAACGCGAAGTGGTGCCACCACTGGCCGGCGGCGTCGGTTTCGGTGAATACGACGCCCGCGCCTTCAACGTCGCTTTGGTCGTACTGAGTGAGCCAGAAGGTGGTCCCTTCGGCGGACGCGGAAACCGACGCAAGCGTGAACAGCATGGCGACGATCACCGCAACGGTAAGAAGTTTTTTCATTTTGTGCCTCCTGAAAGGTTAGAAATATATTTTGTTTTTCGTTTTTACTGCATCAGTTCCACAATAACGCGCACCATCGTTTCCATGGCGGAGACCGAAACGTATTCGTGTATGCTGTGATAATTCGCGCCGCCGGTGGAAAGGTTCGGGCAGGGGAGCCCCTCGTAGGAGAGCCGCGCCCCGTCGGTGCCGCCGCGTATCGCCACGTCGCGCGGGGAAACGCCGCAGCGGCGCATCGCCTCACGCGCGTTTTCCACTATAAACATATGCGGCAGTATTTTTTCTTTCATATTATAATAGCTGTCGCGCAGGGCGACTTCGAAAGTCCCCTCTCCGTAGACGCCGTTCAGATAAGCGGCGGTGTTCCGCAGGAGCTGTTTGCGGTTTTCGAACTTTTCGCGGTCGTGGTCGCGCACTATGTATTTAAGCTTTGCTTCCGTTTCGTCGCCGGAGACCGAGCAGAGGTGGAAGAACCCCTCGTATCCCTCGGTATGCGCCGGCGTTTCCGCCGGGGGCAGCAGCGAAGCGAACTCCGTCGCCAGCAGGGCGGCATTTTTCATTTTGTTCTTCGCGTCGCCGGGGTGGATGTTCAGCCCGTGCACGGTTATATCCGCCGAAGCGGCGTTGAAACATTCGTATTCTATCTCGCCGAGCTCGCCGCCGTCTATGGTATAAGCCCAGTCGGCGCCGAATTTTTCCAGGTCGAACCTGTCCGCGCCGCGGCCTATCTCCTCGTCGGGGGTAACGCAGACCGAGATCGCCCCGTGCGATATCTCCGGGTGCTCCGCCAGATATTCGCAGGCGGTGAATATCTCCGCTATGCCGGCTTTGTCGTCCGCGCCCAGCAGCGTAGTCCCGTCGGTGACCACCAGCATATCGCCGATATGATCGTTGAGCGCCGGGTATTCCCGCGGCGAAAGCACCGCGTCTTCGTTCAGCGCGATATCGCCGCCGTTGTAGTGTACGATATGCGGGCGCACCCCGTCCCCGCGCACGGCGGGCGAGGTGTCCATATGCGCGATAAACCCCACCGTCGGGTCGTTTTCGTGCCCTTCGGTGGCGGGGATGAAGCCGTAGACGTAGCCGTATTCGTCCAGATGCGCGCCCTCGACTCCGAGCTCGCGCAGTTCTCGCGCAAGCTCCCGCCCGAGCGCAAGCTGGCCCGGCGTCGAAGGACAGGTCTCCGAATCCTCGTCGGAATTCGTCCCGTAGGAAACGTATTTAAGGAACCGTTCGAGCACAGACATAACAACACCACCAATAACCGATATAAGGGTTTGCGGTTGAAAACGCTTTCGGCGTTTTCTTCAGGATCTTGCGTTTTGGGAAGCGATCTTCCGCGCGACGTGTATGCCGCTGGCGGAAGCGTGCGAAAGCGAATGGGTGACTCCGGAGCAGTCGCCGATGGCGTAAAGCCCTTTGCAGCTTGTTTGCAGGTCGGGATCCAGCTCCACTTCCATATTATAAAACTTTACTTCCACGCCGTAAAGCAGGGTATCGTCGTTCGCGGTGCCGGGGGCGATTTTGTCCAGCGCGTAGATCATTTCGATTATTCCGTCGAGTATGCGCTTGGGTATGACCAGACTGAGGTCGCCGGGAGTCGCCGCCAGGGTGGGGGTAACGTAGTTTTCCGCAATGCGGTTCACCGTGCTGCGCCGCCCGCGCACAAGGTCGCCGAAGCGCTGCACCATAACGCCGCCGCCGAGCATATTCGAAAGCCGCGCGATGCTTTCGCCGTAGCCGTTGCTGTCCTTGAACGGTTCGGAAAAATGCTTGCTCACAAGCAGGGCGAAATTCGTGTTTTCGGTATGCTTGGAGGCGTCCTCGTAGCTGTGGCCGTTAACGGTTATAATGCCGTTCGTGTTCTCGTTCACCACCACGCCGTGCGGGTTCATACAGAAGGTCCGCACAAGGTCTTCGAACTTCTCGGTGCGGTATACTATCTTGCTTTCGTAAAGCTCGTCGGTGATGTGGGAGAACACCTCCGCCGGAAGCTCCACGCGCACGCCGATATCCACGCGGTTGGAATGGGTGGTTATGCCCAGATGCGAGCAGACGCCCTCCATCCATTTGCTGCCGCTTCGCCCGACGGAGATAACGCATTCGCGGCAGGTATATTCCTTTTCGCCCGCGCGGACGGCAAAGCCGCCTTCGGTCTTGTTCACCTCGGTTATCGCGGTGTCGAAGTGAAAGCGGACCTTGTTTTTAAGCTCGTCGTAAAGATTCCCCAGCACGACGTAGTTTATGTCGGTGCCGAGGTGGCGCACCTGCGCGTCGAGCAGGTGCAGTTTGTTTTCCAGACATTTCTTTTTAAGCGCGGTGTTTGCGGTGGAATAAAGCCGCGTGCCCTCTCCCCCGTGGGAAAGGTTTATGCCGTCGACGTAGCGCATAAGCTCCAGCGCCTGCCGCTTGCCGACGTATTCGTAAAGCGTGCCGCCGAACTGGTTGGTGATGTTGTATTTCCCGTCCGAAAAAGCGCCGGCTCCGCCGAACCCGCTCATTATCGCGCAGGTCCCGCATTTCACGCAGGTCTTCACCCTGTCGCCGTCGATGGGGCATTTGCGGGCGTGCAGCTCGTGCCCGAGTTCGAAAACGCCCACGTTTATATCCGGGTCGAGCCGCGTAAGCTCGTAGGCGGTGAATATCCCGCCCGGCCCCGCGCCGATGATTATAACGTCGTAATCCATATATATTCCCTCGTTGTTCCGTAAGTAAACAATACTTCGCTTGTATATTACCACACTTTTTCGGATAATGCAATAGAAAAGCCGGAAAATTGCCGTGCGCGCAATAGTGAATAGTGAAAAGCGAATAGTGAAAAGTTATTGTTGAAAACGCCTTTGGCGTTTTCTTCCGATAGTATGTAACTTAATTTCGTTTTTTCGCTGGGGGCCGCGGAAAAAACGGATTTTATTTGTATTTCCGCGGTTTGCGGAGAGATAAAATTGCGCAAAAACTATTTACTTTTGCGAATTTGTGTGCTAATATAGATTGATTAAGTGTGCCGATCATTCAATATTACTTATAAACAATACGAATTATAAACAATACGAACGGAGTGTGAAACAAATGAAATGCCCCTCCTGCGGACATCTTGAAAGCAAAGTCATAGATTCGCGCCCCTCCGCCGACGGAAATTCCATTCGCCGCAGGCGCGAATGCCTTGAATGCAGAAAGCGCTTCACCACCTACGAAACGATAGAGATGCTCCCGCTTATAGTTATCAAAAAAGACCTCTCGCGCGAGACGTTCGACCGCAGCAAACTGCTTAAAAGCGTTATACGCGCCTGCGACAAACGCCGCGTTTCGCTTTCGGAAATGAACCAGCTCGTGGACGAGGTCGAATCCGCCCTGCAGAACTCGCTGGCGAACGAGGTGCCCTCCAACCAGATCGGCGAAATGGTGATGGAGCGCCTGAAAAAGTTGGACGAGGTCGCCTACGTGCGCTTCGCTTCGGTCTACCGCCGTTTCTCCGATATCGGCGATTTTATGGACGAGCTCAAAAAGCTCATGCGCGAGAAATGATCCGCGTTTTAAGCCAAACACGCTGTTTCGGAGAAGGATATGAAAAACATTAAGAACCTTAGCGTACGCAAATACGTGCTGTTTTTCCTCGACCTCATAATAACCGCGTTCTCGCTCGCCGTCTGCACCATCGCGGAGGCGAAGAGCTTCGCCACGGGCGGCAATTTCCTGGCGCATCTGGCGATGCTGCTTGCGACAGCGGCGGTGCTTCGCTTCGCGCTGTTCCGCTATACCTCCGTATGGCGTTATGCCGGCGCGCGCGATTACGTTAAATTCATCGCGGTGGACGCGGTCGTGTTCGCCCTTTATATGCTTGCGGACAGGATAATCGCCGCCGAAAACGCGATAAAGATCACCAATTTCAAATACAGCGGCTACATAGTGCCCATCGCCGCCTTCGCGCTTACCGAGCTGCTGGTGCTCGCCAGCCGTTTCTTCTATCAGCTCGTTATCGGCCGCGGGAGCAATTCCCCCGCCGAAAGATCGGATAAAACGAACGTTTTGGTGTTCGGCGCGGGCGAAGCGGGCATGATTTTGGAAATGGAGCTCCGCCGGCCGAAGAGCCCTTACAAAGTCGCGGCGTTCGTCGACAGCGACAGCGAAAAGATAGGCAAGCGCATAAACGGGATAAAGATCTATTCCGAAAAGGACGCCGACGAAAAGCTGCTCGAATCGCTCGACGTAAAAACGGTAATTATCGCCATCCCCTCGCTCGACCTCGCGCGCAGGGGCGAAATAGTTAAATACTACACCAATCTCGGCTGCAAGGTCCGCATATACGAATATCAGATGAACCGCCGCAGCGACGACGCGCTCGCCATGCGCGACGTCCGCATAGAAGACCTGCTCGGCAGGGACGTAGTGCGGCTCGATCTAAGCAAATTCAGCTCCACCGTGCGCGGGAAATGCGTGCTCGTTACCGGCGCGGGCGGCAGCATAGGCAGCGAGCTTTGCCGCCAGATCGCCTCCGCGGGGCCCGACCGGCTTGTGATGTTCGACGTTTACGAAAACACGACCTATACGATACAGCAGGAGCTTCGCCGCAGATACGGCGGCGGGCTGAAGCTCAACGCGGTCATCGGCACGATGTGCGACGAAAAGGCGGTCGACGCGCTGTTCGCCCGCTTCAAGCCGGACATAGTTTTCCACGCCGCGGCGCACAAGCACGTTCCGCTTATGGAGGACGCCTGCCGCGAAGCGGTGCTTAACAACGTTTTCGGCACCTATAACGTGGCGAACGCCGCCGAAAAGCACGGCGCGAAGAAAATGGTGCTCATCTCCACCGACAAGGCGGTGAATCCGACCAACGTGATGGGCGCGACGAAACGCCTGTGCGAGATGATAATTTTAAGCAAATTCGAATCGCAGACCGATTATGCCGCGGTCCGGTTCGGCAACGTGCTGGGCTCCAACGGCTCGGTGATACCGCTGTTCAAGGAGCAGATCGCCTCCGGCGGCCCCGTCACGCTCACCGACAAGCGCATAGTCCGCTATTTTATGACCATACCGGAAGCGGTAAGTCTGGTGCTGGAGACCGAAACGATCGCCGCCGACAGCGAGATATTCGTGCTGGATATGGGCGAGCCGGTCAAGATACTCGACCTCGCGGAAAGTCTTGTCACCCTTTCGGGTTTCAAGCCGTATAAGGATATCGACATTATCGAAGTCGGGCTCCGCCCGGGCGAAAAGCTTTACGAGGAGCTGCTTATCAAGACCGAGGGGCTTGAAAAGACCGACAATCAGAAAATATTCATCGACCACGACGCCCGCGTTACTCCCGAGGAACTGGAAGAAAAGCTGCGCGTGCTGAAGGACGCCTGCGACACCTGCGACAACGAAAAGATACGCAGCGCCGTCGCCTCCGTCGTGCCGACCTATACTCCCACCGACAACGCCGAATCGCGCAAGAACGCGTCGCATCTCAGCCTGGCGGCGATGAAGGACTGACTTTTTTGCCGAAAACCGCACGCTTATTCCGCGTGCGGTTTTTGCGTTTTTGCCGCTTCTTTTTGAGCGCGTGGGCACAACAATGTTCCCGCGGCGCGGAAAACCGCCCGCGGAGGGGAAAATGAACAGGGTAAGGATATTCTGCTGTCTTGCGCGGGGGACAGAGCAAAACGAAGCCCGCATAACGCAAACGCTTTCCGAAAACGAAATATCCGCCGCCCGGCGGCACAGGATACGCGCAATATGCTGCTCGCGCTCGGGTCCGCCTGCCTTAAAAAGCGGTTCGCCGGGGAAAGCATAAAAATCTCGCCGCTGGGCAAGCCCTGCGCCGGCGGCGTGTTTTTCAGCGTTTCGCATTGCGAGGAGCTTGCCGGGATAGCGCTTTCGGACGGCCGCGAGGTCGGGCTGGATATAGAGAGCAACGCCGCCTCCTGCGAGGAAACGGCGGACTACTGCTTTATGGAATATTCCCGCAAAGACGGAAAAAACGTCCTTACCGTAATAAAAAAGGCAAAAAAATAACGGGGCGGTTTATAAACCCCGGACTGTCATTCTCTGCGCGCCCTTCGAGCCCCGCGCATAATAAAATTACGCAAAAAAACTAAAAGCGCCGCAAAGGCGCTTTTGGTTTTTTGGTGGACCCGGTGGGACTCGCCCGCCTGCGGGCGGAGCGGTGGCGCGCTCCGACAGTCCCCCGGACTGTCATTCACTGCGCGCCCTTCGAGCCCCACGCTTAATAAAATTACGCAAAAAAACTATCTTTCGCCTTTCATAATATTCACATTTTTATCCGGCCAAGACAGATATTGAAAATTATAATCCGCAAGTTATTCTTTTGCAGCGCTTTGCGCTGCAATAATCATAAAAATTGCGTTTGCCGCCGCCCGTCATGAATTCAACTGTTTGAAATTCGCG
>JAEEGL013450858.1_pt1 | contig 17712 bp, 10 predicted proteins | sample 9134231 | NCBI WGS metagenome assembly JAEEGL01 (sample SAMN16246548, study PRJNA631951) | gut metagenome | biome: gut microbiome; feature: rumen; material: fiber-attached | host: Bos | place: Iran: Karaj | collected 2018-10 | reverse complement strand
CTGCGTTCATAGGAGGCAAAGTAGGTATGGAAATCGCCGTCGAAGGCATTGGCTGCGGTATTGACGGTTGTGCTAGCTTCTCCAGTAGAGTAGTCGACACTCTCGGCAGTCCCAATCACGGTTCCCGATAGCAGTTCGCCTTGAGCATTCAATGTGAAACAGGGCAGAAGCATAAGCAGAATCACGACGAGTGGCGTTTTGACACTCTTCAGATTCTTAATGGCGTCTTGCTTCAAGCCACAGAAAGGACAGTAATGCGCATCGAAGGGTAGGGGAGAACCACATTCCGGACAGAATTTTTCCTTGCGTTTCGTCTTGTGGTCATGCACCATTTGTGCGCTGACGATACCAGTCGGCACAGCCATGATGGTGTAACCCATCAGCATGACTATTGCAGAAAGTATTCTGCCCAAAAACGTTGCAGGAGCAATGTCGCCGTAGCCCACAGTGGTCATTGTCACAACAGCCCAATAGATGCTTGTCGGTATGTCGGTGAACGGCGTTCCGGGAATACTCCCTTCCACAATGTACATAAGTGTGCCCATGCTGATGACCATGATGACCATGAAGAGGAAGAACACGCCTATCTTTGGAGCGCTGATGATGATGGAACGCATCAGCAGGTCGCCCTCTTGCAGGAAGCTAAAAAGTTTGAACACGCGGAAGACGCGAATCAGCCGGAACGTGCGCACTACCATAAGGTAGCGTACAGGTCCGAATATCCATCCTAAATATAGGGGCAGCGTGCTCAGCAGGTCAACAATACCAAAGAAACTGAGGGCATAGTCGCGCGGCTTGTCCGAGCAATAGAGGCGGCAGAGGTACTCTAATGTGAAGACGAAAGTGAAGACATACTCCAGTACCGTAAAGGCCAGCTTTAGCCCTGGCGGAGTTTTGTCCATGCTTTCCACCACGACAACCACTATGCTGAGCACAATACACCAAAGCAGAGCAACATCGAAAGCCTTCCCTAATTTCGTGTCGCTCTGGAAGATGATGATGTACAGCTTTTTACGCAGTGCATCATTATTCATTGCTTTATGCCAAAGCCTTCTGATGAAGTTCATAGTCCATAGTTATGAGTCCATAGTCCATAGTCCATAGTTATGAGTCCATAGTCCATAGTCCATAGTTATGAGTCCATAGTCTTGAGTCGTCCCTTTCGCTAAGTGGCTGGGCGTAGCCTAACTATGGACTATGAACTATGAACTATGGACTAAAACAGTGTGTTCTCAATAATCTTGCCCATTTGCCATACGCAGCGCACTTTGAGCTTCTCGTCAAGAATGAGGACGTCGGCATCTTTTCCGCGAGCCAATGCGCCCTTCCTTCCGAAGACACCCATGATGTGAGCCGGTGTTTCGCTTGCCATACGCACAGCATCTTCCAGAGGCACTTCGGCCATCTGTACCATAGTGCGGACGAGACGGTCGGTGGTGGCGATGGAGCCTGCAAGAGCACTGCGGTCTGCCAGCTTGCAAACGCCGTCTTCGATGATAACCCTGTCATCGAATGCCTTCGCATCGGGTGGTGCAGCAGCTACAGCTAAGGCGTCGGTGATGAGTGCCATACGTTCCACACCCTTAATCTTATACGCCATGCGGAGAATTGTGGGCGGTACATGAATGCCGTCGGCTATACATTCGATGGTCATATCGTCGATGAGATAGACACTCTCCACTGTGCCTTCGTACTTGTAGCCCATCTTGTTGTGGAAGCCAGGCATGGCGTTGTAGAAGTGAGTGACGTGGGTGAAGCCTGCTGCAAATGCGGCCTTCACGTCGTCGTATTCTGCATTGGTATGTGCTATGCTTGGCAGTACGCCTTTCTCTGCGCAATAGCGTCCGAATTGCAAGGCTCCGGGAAGCTCAGGGGCAGCATCCCAGCGTGTCAGGCAATCCGAATGCTCCACAATGGGGATGTATTCGTTGGGGTCAGGGTTCTTAATCCAACCGGGCTGTTGTGCTCCAGCCTTGTTGGGGCTGAGGTAGTGTCCTTCGAGGTGAAGGCCGAGGATGGGCGAATCCTTCTCCTTCATCAGTTCGGAACAGGTCTTTACGGCCTTTTCAATCATGGGCACGGTACTGCTGGACAGGGTGGGGAAGATGCTTGTCGTTCCGTGCTTTGCATGAGTTTCAACGGCTGTACGGAAAGCCTCTGGTGTGCCTTCCTGGAAGTCTCTGCCTCCTCCTCCGTGGACGTGCATATCGATGAAGCCAGGCACTACATACATGCCTTTGGCGTCGATGAGTTCTGCGCCGATGACGGCGAGGTCGCAGTTCGTTACTTCCAGTATCTTGCTGTCCCGAAGGATGATGCTGCCGTTCTTGAGCCATCCCTGTGGCGTCAGGATTTTTGCATTGATGATTTGTGTTAACATAGTTGTTGTTGTTTTATTTTTTGTGGTTAGAGGTTAGAGGTTAGAGGTTAGGGGTTAGAGGATAGTTTGGGCTGCTGCTTTTGAGTATCGGTCAAAGGCGAAAGTATTCTCTAACCCCTAACCTCTAACTTCTAACCTCCATTATTTGATAGTTTTATACACCACATCCATTATCTCCTTGCCGATGGCGTCGGCAGCTTCCATTGTGCTGGCTTCGCTATAGACGCGGATGATGGGTTCGGTGTTGCTCTTGCGCAGGTGTACCCACTTGTCGGGGAAGTCAATCTTCACACCGTCGATGTCGTTCACCTCTTCGTTCTTGTAGAGTTCCTTGACCTTGGCGAGGATGGCATCCACGTCTGTCTCTGGTGTGAGGTCAATGCGGTTCTTGGCGATGAAGTATGGAGGATAGGTGGCACGCAGTTGGCTTGCCGTCATGCCCTTCTTTGCCATATAGGTGAGGATGAGTGCGATGCCTACGAGAGCGTCACGGCCGTAGTGGGCAGCCGGGTAGATGACACCGCCGTTGCCTTCACCACCAATGACAGCGTTTGTCTCCTTCATCTTCGTAACAACATTCACTTCGCCCACAGCGGCAGCGTTGTATTCGCAGCCATACTTGCGGGTTACGTCGCGAAGTGCGCGGGTTGAGCTGAGGTTCGAGACGGTGTTGCCTGGGGTATGCTGAAGGATGTAGTCGGCAACAGTAACGAGCGTATATTCTTCGCCATACATCGTGCCGTCCTCGCAGAAGAGAGCCAGGCGGTCAACGTCGGGGTCAACAACGAATGCAATATCGTGTCCGCCCTTTTGCATAAGGGCTTTGATGTCGGCAAGGTTCTTTTCGAGAGGTTCAGGATTGTGCTGGAAGTCGCCCGTCGGTTCTGTGAAGAGACCCGTTACGGTCTTCACGCCAAGTTGTTCCAAGAGCTTCGGCAGGATGACACCACCGACGCTATTCACGCTGTCGAATGCCACGCGGAAGTTGGCCTTCTTGATAGCTTCAACATCCACGAGGTCAAGGCCTAGGACCATATCAATGTGCTTCTGGTCGTAGGTGTTGTCTTCGCGATAAGAGCCGAGGTGGTCAACGTCGGCATACTCGAAGTCTTCTGCTTCTGCAATACGGAGCACTTCGTTGCCTTCGGCTGCATTGAGGAACTCGCCTTGGGAGTTAAGCAGCTTAAGGGCGTTCCACATACGCGGGTTGTGGCTGGCGGTAATTATGATGCCGCCACAAGCGCCTTCCATTGTGACAGCAATCTCTGTGGTGGGCGTTGTGGCGAGGCCGATGTTAACCACGTCGAAGCCCATGCCCATGAGCGTGCCGCAGACCACATTCTTGACCATTGGGCCAGAGATGCGTGCGTCGCGACCGACGACAATTTTGTTACTCTTTACCGTTGTGGTGCGACGGATGAGGGTTGCGTAAGCAGATGTGAACTTCACGATGTCGAGAGGATTGAGCGTATCGCCTGCACGTCCTCCGATGGTGCCTCGGATGCCCGAGATGGATTTGATGAGAGTCATGGTAATTTACTATTTTACAATTTACTATTTACAATTTATTTACGATTTGACTATTTAACTATTTCTCTCCTCCTCTTTGAGGGAGGGTCGGGGAGAGGCTTGGCTTTCCACCTTCCAGGCTTGGCCATTCCTCTTTGTCCCATTGGATTTGGGAGATGAAGAGCGGGCGGCTGCCAGGTTTTCTGCTTCCTTGTACGTGACAATGGTAGAAGATGTATTCGCGTCCGTCTTTGGCTGTGAATATCTCTCCGCAATGTCCTGGGCCATAGAAGCGGTCGCCTTCGTCGCTGCGAAGCACCGTTGTTGCAAAGCCTTCGTCCATGCGGTTGCCGTCTCTGTCGAGGAACACGTCAGTTAGTTCTTTTGCTCTACCCACTTTCAGTTGATAGGTATGGTCGCCATAGTTGCCAGAACTGACGAAGAGATACCAGTAATCGCCATGTTTGTGGAGGTAGCTGCCTTCAAAGACTTTCGAGCGGCTGTGGTTCTGCTCTATCTTCAGGCCTGCCACATGCTCGTACTTGGCACCTTCCTTCAGGGCGAGGCCGTCTTCTGTGAGTTCTATGCGATGTATGCCGCCAACGGAGCCGAAGAAGAGCCACACCTTTCCCGTCTTGGGGTCAGTGACGACTTCGGGGTCGATGGTGTCGTGGATGCCTGTTTCCTTACTGCTTGTAATGATGCCTACATAGTGGAACTGCCCGGGAGTGGTTTCCTGAAAGACACCTATCTTGCTGTCCTCAGCGCTATTGTAGAGGGTGAGGTACATGTTCCGTTTGCTTCCCACCATCGCCACATCGGGTGCCCAGAAGTGATTTGCTATGGTCCGAATCGTTTCCCAGGATTCTTTGTCGATGGGCGGCACATCGCTCATCTTCCAATGAAAGAGGTCGTCGCTCACGATGGAGCGTGCCGGACTGGTGGCGATGCAATGGTATAGTCCATCCTCACCTACCCATACAGTCGGGTCTGGCCAGTTGCGAGGCCAAACGGGATTGGTGACAGCCCCCTCATCGCCCTTTTGGGGGAGGCCATCGTTGCCGTCTTCTTCACCGCAAAAAGCGGGTAGGGGGAGTAGCATTGCAAGCAGAAGCAATAGCGAGGTGACTCTTGGGTAAGACATTTTTTATACTGTATATGTTATTTCACAGTGCAAAGATACAACATTTTTTCGAGATGTGCAAGTGTTTTGCCAAAAAACAGCAAAAAAATACCTTAAGGTATTTGCCCAAGTCGCTATTCCGACTTGCATCAGTCGGTTCGCCGATTTACGTCAACCGCTTAAGGTATTTGAGCAATGAACTATCCCGTTCTTGTCTGTAAGCGGATTTTGAGGATTCGAGGATTGCATTGTATATATATGTGCAATCCTCGAATCCTCGAAATCAGTACGCATTTCAGAGGGGCATCGGCATTGTTCTTTTGTTCCTCTTTTTGTGAATTCCCGTTCGTTCGTTCCTCCTTATATATAAGGGTGGAGGAACAAACGCACAGGAACAAGTCAAGGCCGCGAGTGTTCGTTACAATGTCGCGCACAACAACACTTTTTTCTCTGTTTTGTTTGGAAATGTCATATTTTTTTTGTACCTTTGCAGCAAAATATAATATAATGTCTAAACAAAACTAATAAGCTATGAAAAGAATTTATACACTCCTTTTTGTGCTGTGTGCAATGTTCGTCGGCACAACGACTTGGGCGCAGACGCTCAGCGTGGCAGGTGTTGGTGTTGACCTGAACGCCACCACCACTCAGACCATTACCGGCAGCAATATTCAAGGTAAGGTCACTTACTCTCCCAGCAGCAAGACGCTCTATCTCGAGGGCGCAACCATCAGAGGCAGCATCTTAGGCTCAGGTCTTGGCTCTTCTTCCAGCGACCGCTACTACATTCGTCTGAAGGGAGCGAACACCATTGTCACTTCCAGCCATGGCATGCGCTTCGACGACAGCTATGTTGTTCTCTATGGTGCAGAGGGATCGCAGCTGTATATCGACTCAAGCACCAGCAGAGCTGGTTACGCCTGCATCGACACCGAAGGTGGCCATTTCGAGGTGTGGAGCATCAGGCTTTCTTTGATAGGGCAATCAGTGGGCTTCTATGGAAGTAAGAGCAGCGGAACGCTGGGATTTGTCAACTCGATAGTCAACATTGATTGCGATGCAGGTGCCGTCCAAGGCTTCAAGTATGTTTCTTACGACGACTGCAAATTCACCGACGAGGGCGTGAAGTTCCAGTCGGGAACAGGCTATGTGGATAGTGCTGGCAATCTTGTCACAATTCTTCACGTCTGGCCGCTTTTGGTTGTGGGCCACGAGCCGGTGCGCACAGCGGGCGATAGCAAGACGGGTTCCCTCTATCCCTGGAAGTGGACGAAATCAACAAAGACGCTGGAGATTACGGGCGACATCAGCACCTATGCATACACGGGAATCTCCAACTTTGGCATCGAAGGGCTGACCATCAAGTCGGACGGCGATTACACCGTTGCCTCAAGTAATATCGGAATTTCCTTCAATAAAAATACCAACATCACGGGCAACGGCACATTGACCGTCACATCCAGCACAGGCAACGGCATTCTGGCAAATGCCGACTTGAATGTCTGCATGAAGGGGCTTTCCGTCTCGGCTAAACTGCACGGCTACACAGATTTGCATGAAGGACACAAGCTGACGCTCAAGCAGCTCAATAACAATTCCGACTACAGGTTCGCCGGTGCAAACAGGGCCTGCCTATACGTGAGCAACCTCGAAATGGAAGACATGGACATCTATACGAGAGAGACATGGTGGAACCCCACCGACGGCTACGCCTATTTCTACGACGAGATCTACAAGTCAAGCTCCACTTCGTCTGCTGATGGCTGTGTCTGCTTCAAGAGCACAAACCAGATAAGCTACATGGGTCTCTATATCGGCGAAACAATCGTCAGAGCGAACTGCTCGCACGTCATTAGCCCGGCTGTCACCTCCGGGTCGGTCACATACGACGCAACCACGAGTACACTTACCCTAACGGATGTCACCTTGACAAATGATGGTATGCTTGGCGGCGGTATCGACAACCGCGGTATTAACGGGCTGAACGTCAAGCTCGTTGGCAATAACACCATCACTACGCGCAATTCCCCGATAGCATCCCAGCTAACCTTCAATATTACTGGCGACGGCACGCTTTCCGGCACATCGACTGGGAGTTATGGTCTTTACCTGACAGGGAGCGGCATTACCTGCACCATCGACGGTCCGCAGCTTGTCCTCAAAGGAACATACAGTGTAAGTGACTATCGGGGCACATCAACGTTGTATTTAAAGGGTAGTACAACACAAGTCACGCTTGACACCAACGGCTATCCCGCCTATGTTCCTGTTAATAACCTGGCCAACTTGAGATTGGACGGCGACATCAGCATCCTAGAGCCAGCGAACGGCTGGTTCTCTTCGTCGCTCAAGAGCATCACCATCGATGGCTCTACGGCCTACAAGGGCAAGGTCGTCATAGGCGAGCCAGTTGACTACGGTTTGATTATTGCCGAGACGTGCGTCACCTCTGCCAATGCCGACGACATCCTTGGCGACGGGACGTTCCGTTACGACCCATCGACGAAGAGACTTACCGTGACCAATGCTTCGGTTACAAACACCAGCGGGAGTTTGGGCAGCATCATCAGCAACCGCGAAATACGCGGGCTTGGCATCGAACTTGTCGGTGACAACACCTTCACCTCACGCCTTTCCTCGATTGAATCAAAACAGTCTTTCTATATATGGGGCGAAGGCACGCTTAATTGTACATCGACTGACTATGCTGGTCTTTTCTTGTGGCCTGAAGACGAAGGGGACATCGTCTGCAACATTATGGGGCCGCAGGTTGTCTTTTCCGGCTATTGGGGCTTATATGACTGGACGGGTAAGTCTAAGCTGTTTGTGACAGGCAGCAACAAGACACGCGTCACCTTCAAGTCCGATAATTCTAACTACGGGGCAAATTACGGGACAATTTACAACCTTCGCACCTTGATTCTGGACGAAGGCTTCAACATCCTTGAGCCAGCTGACGGTTGGTTCGACACGACGCTGAAGAGTGTCACCACCAACGGCAGCTCTGCATATCCAGGCACAATCGTTATCGGCACAGCACTCCGTGGCGATGTCAACCTCGACGGCCAAGTTGATATAGCCGATGCCGTGACCGTGTTGAATGCTATGGCAGGCCAGCCTGTTGCTGGCGACGCAAATGTCAATGGAGACGATAGTGTCGATATTGCCGACTTCGTGACCGTCCTGAACATCATGGCTGGACAATAAACTAAAAAGCGTAACTTGATATGAAACGTCATCTCTTTTCATTCTTACCATTTTTCATCCTTTCATTCTTCTGGGTGTCAATCCCCGTTGCTGCTCAGGACGTTCTCGACCCTGTGGCAGATCCTGCGGCTGTCGTTACTTCGGGCAATGCACGTTTCACCGTGCTCACCAGCAAGATGATTCGCATCCAGTACAGCGCAACCGCTCTGTTCGAGGACCGTGCCACGTTTGCCGTTGTCAACCGTCGCCTGCCTGTGCCTCAGTTCGAGACAGAAGAGGCCGATGGCTATCTCTACATCCGTACTGCCGATGTCACGCTCCGCTACAAAGTGGGTAGCGTTTTCAAGCAGACCGACAAGAGTCCCAACAACCTGATGGTAACATTCCAGATGAACGGGAGGACTGTCACTTGGTATCCCGGTAAGGACGACTCGATGAACCTGCTCGGCACGAACCGCACACTCGACACAGCCTGGGGCGACAATGCCCGAGGGAAACTCGAGAAAGGCCTGCTGTCGCGGGCAGGTTGGAGCATCGTGGATGAAAGTCCTACAACATTAAGAGGGGATGGAAGTTCGTCATACGCCTTCGAGCCTATAGAGGAAGGCATCACTTGGTGGGCGAATCCCGTTGACAAGAGCGCCATTGACTGGTACTTCCTTGGCTACGGACATCAGTATAAGGAATGCCTCGGCGACTTCATCAAGGTAGGAGGCCGAGTTCCCATGCCGCCAAAGTACATCCTTGGATATTGGTACAGCCGTTATTGGGCCTATACCCAAAGCGAGTTCCAACAGATAGTAAGGGACGTTGAGAACAACGACATTCCGATGGACGTGCTCATCATGGATATGGACTGGCACAAGAGCGGCTGGACAGGCTGGAGCTGGAACACCAATCGCATTCCTCAACCAAGGCAGCTCATCAACTACTTCCACAATCATGGATTGAAGACAGCCCTCAACCTGCACCCCTCCGACGGCGTAGGAACCCACGAGGACTGCTACAAGACGTTGGCCAAAGACCTTGGCGACAATTCAGGCCAAACCATTCTCTGGAAGGTTGAGGACTACACCTTCATGAAGAACTTCTTCAAGGACGTTATTCGTCCACATGAGAACGAAGGCGTTGACTTCTGGTGGCTCGACTGGCAACAGGCTTTGACCGTCGGCAAGCATGGTCAAGAGAAGAACTACACGCCAGCGGAAGGCTCAGAGACATTGGGCGAGACTTTCTGGTGCAACCATACGTTCTTCGAGGATATGCAGAAGAACCGTCCCAACCTTCGTCCCGTCATCTACCATCGTTGGGGCGGTCTCGGTTCGCACCGCTATCCCATCTGCTTCTCTGGCGACACTTGGGCTGCTTGGTCAATGCTTGGCTATGAGATATTCTTCACCAGCAATGCCAGCAATGTCCTCTACGACTACTGGGGACACGACCTCGGCGGACACCAGGGCGGCGACAACGACCCGGAACTGCTTCTGCGTTGGCTCCAGTTTGGTGCATATACGCCTATTTTCCGCACCCATGCCACCAATAACAGAAGCATAGAACGTCGCATCTGGAAGTACAGCAACTTCACACAGCTTCGCGAGGCTGTTCGTGAACGCTACCGTATCTTCCCCTACCTCTATACGGCTGCCCGTGAGACCTACGACACAGGCGTCGGCATGAACCGTCCCCTCTATTATGACTATCCAGAAGAAAGCAAGGCATACACTTACGAAGATGAATATATGTTCGGAAACGATATGCTTGTCGCTCCAATCTATTCACCGGCACAGAATGGCTATTCCACCCGAATGATATGGCTCCCTGGTGAGAACGAGAAGTGGTGGGATGTGACGCACTCGCGCTTGATGTCGGGTGCACAGGAGTTCTACAGCGCCTTCACCCTCGACGAGATTCCCGTTTTCTATCGTGCTGGCAGCATCATCCCCTTCTATCCTGTGCGGCGTACTGTCGTAAACGACCCAGGAGAGATAATCCTCAAGGTCGTTCCCGGAACTAACGGCACAGGCAAGTTCTACGAGGACAAGGGCGACAATCAGGACTACAAGGGCGATGCCTGGACAATGACAAGTTTCGTGCAAAATCGCACCAGCGACAATGTCTCACTGACCATCGGCAGACGTCAAGGCAGTTTCGAAGGAATGCCTACACAAAGGAAGTGGACGGTGAAGTTCCTTGGCACGCCTGCTAACTTCGTTGCAGAAGGTGTCACGGTCAATGGAAGTCCTGTCGATAGCTCTGCAATTGAATATGATGAATCGACGGGAACACTCACCGTCACCGTCAGCACAGACAACCTCTCGCAACCGATTACAATTAATGTCCCGCTGGGCGAAATGGCATAGTGGTTAATTCAAAATTAATAAATTCAATATTCAAAATGAATAGAATGCAACACAGACTTCTCCTCATACTCTTCTTCATTTTCGCCAGCCAATGTTCAATGTTCAATGTTCAATGTTCAATGGTTTTCGCTCAGACGCGCCTTTGGGTGCGAGGTTCTGCTGTGCCGGGGGGCATACAGCAACTGACGAGGTTTTCGACGAGCACAAGTGGCAAATACACTTTCAAGTTCCACGGCAAACTGCTTCCCGGAGACCTCTACATTACAACGACCGATTCGCCGAAAAGTACCTCCCGATACTATGCACCTAAGCTTGTCGATACCAACATCGTAACGGACAAGGCTGACTATGTTCAAAAGACCGACAGCATTGGAGCAGAATGGGCTGTCCTCTTCGAGGCAGACAACTACCGCTTCACCGTAGATGTCACGAACAAGCAAGTAACAGGCGAACTCTTTACTCGCTGGTACGAAGCCTGGATTTGCGGTGGCTGCGTTGAGGACAGGCAGGGCGAAAACATTTCAGGTCAGGAAGGCCATTGGCAGATTTCTTCCGGTAAGCAGATGGAACAGAACTGGGAAGACCCGAATGTCTTTGAATGGACGGGGCTGCTGAAGGCTTATTCCTATAACGCCGAACCTAAGCGCTTCAAGATAAACGGACAGTATGGCTGGAGTCCGAAAGTGCTTCACCCATTCACGCAGGATGCTTCCATTCTGACAGCCAAGCAGATATGGTACAATGGCTCGCAGGACTACAAATGGGCCATCAGCAGAGACGGCTACTACCACATCCGCATCAATGTCTTCGAGGAAACCATCGAAGGCGAATACCTCGGAACAGAACTGCCAGACGGCATCAAGGAATTGGACAATTGGACAATTGGACAATCTGACAATTGTGAAATTGTGAAATCGTCAAATGGTCAAATTTTTAATATGGCTGGTCAGCGTCTTTCCAAACCTCAACGCGGTTTGAACATCATTGGCGGCAAAAAGGTCGTGATAAAGTGAGAAATAGTTCATAGTCCATAGTTCATAGTCCATAGTTTTATATTCCTTCGGGTTAAAATCTCTTAATTTTTGACATAACTATGAACTATGGACTATGAACTATGAACTATTTGTCGTACCTTTGCACTTGCAAAAATGACACGCAAACATCGGGGCTGACTGGATTTGACAGCAGGATGAGGTGTTGTGTAAGCACGCAGAGAGTCGGTAATCGCTCTCTATAATCCCAGGTTATCGACCATTTAATTGGCGCAAACAACTACGCTCTCGCTGCCTAACCGAAGCACAGTAGGTTACTGGCTTTATCTCTTCACAAGGTGTTGAGACGAGACATCGCTCAGAAGCTGTTGTTCCGAAGCGTCTGACAAAGCGGTGCAGGAAAATCGGGAATAGTCGCAGGAGACGTCTCTATCCCGCGATGAAGCTTTAGAGAATAAGGCATTGGTTGGTGGTCCAGGTCTTGCCGGTGCACGAAAACGAAGTCTGGAATAAGCGTGTAGAAAGCACAGGACTTCCCTGTTTGGACGAGGGTTCAATCCCCTCCAGCTCCACTAAAGTTTCGCCCTCACGGATTAAACCCTCGTGAGGGTTCTTCGTTTCACTCAGGCGGCAGAGCCGGAGCAATCCCCTCCAGCTCCACTTTCGTTTCGCCCTCCGAGGGATTAAACCCTCGTGAGGGTTCTTCATTTCACTCAGGCGGCAGAGCCGGAACAATCTCCTCCAGTTCCACTTTCGTTTCGCCCTCACGGATTAAACCCTCGTAAGGGTTTTTCGCTTCGCTCAAGCTGCGGAGTCGGATTTGGGGTAGGGGAGAGGCGGTTCTTCATCTCCTTTTTGTTGATTCTCTCAATAAGCCTCTCTATGTCGGCACGGAGAAGCTGATATGGGGCGCTTTGCTTGAAGGCTGTGCCTTTGCGGAGCATGAGGTCGATGGGGGACTGGCTGTGACGATAGCTGGAAAGCTCGTTCTGCTTTTGAACATTGTGTATCGCCAATTGGGAAATCTCCTTCTCCCTTTCTCTGCGAAGAATGTTGCAAATAGGTGTAAGCAAAGGCAGGACAACGCCGTCCATCAGGGCGTGCCCCTGAATGTAAAGATACGTTTCGGATGGTTGAATGTTAAGGTCTTCCTGTAGGCTTTGGCGCAACTTTAGGTAGGTTTCCTTTGCCTTCGGGAACCTGCGCTGAAGCCAAGCCACCTTCTTGTTTACCTTCGCCCTCAGCAGTTCGAGGACATTTTCCGGGTGCCATGGGTTGATGTCGTGAAAGGTGATTGTCTGGGCGAAGTCCGTAATGCTGTAGGAGTTTGCGTGGCCGTAACGATGTACCCAGATGCTCCAAACGAATAACGGCCAAATGGTTAGGCTGTATTGTTCAATAAAAACTTCAAAGGCGAGGATGTCGCGGTCGTTGAGCGTGCTCATCACACAAGCCGTATGCAAGGAGGGTGCATAGCATTGGTAATTTTCGATGGCGTAGGCATAGGTATGGAAGATGAAAGGGGAGGAAAGGAGCTTGTGGCTCACCTCTGTAGCGCCTTGCATGAGATAGTCGTAGTCGGCATCCACGCAGGCAATCATGTATTCGCCAAGCAAATTGCCGAGGCGGTTCATCATGGCAGCCTTCTTGCCCTTGCTGAGATTTCTGCGCGAAGGCAGCATCACCTCGAACTTAATCCGCTCTGTCTCAAAGTCCTGCAAGACGGAACGCCAGAACAGCACATCATCGTAGCTCTCGACGTATGCCAAGACCTTTCGGGCTGTGTTTTTCGGTCTTAGCCGCGAAGCAAGCTCGATGTAGTAAGAGTTAAGGTGTTCTTGCAGTCGCTTTGCCATCTTTTTATTAATTCATAATTATTAATTCATAATTCATAATAATAATTTTGGATTTCGCTTTCTGATTGTGCGTAGCCACATTTTGAATTTTGAATTTATTAATTTTGAATTTTGAATTTATTAATTTTGAATTTTGAATTAAATCTCAATGTCTTCCACATCCGTCACTCTGTCGCTCCAGCCGTTCATGATGACTGCGGGGCTGTGTGTGGTGAGGATAATCTGAACATTGGGGTTGAGGTCGAGCATAAGGTCGAGCAGCCTTTGCTGCCATTCTACATGCAGGCTGACTTCCGGCTCGTCCATGAAGAGGACGAAGGGCTTCCTGTCCTGCACCAGAACGGTCAGCAGGATGATGAGCACCTGCTTCTCGCCGCTGGAAAGCTTGTAGGGCGGGATTGTCTCGCCGTAGGAATCGAAGTAAATCTCGTTCTGGTCGCGCTTGATGGTCTTGCCGGTGCAGCAGAAAAGGTCGTCAACAATGTCCTGGAAGTGTGCCTTCTCGTTGGCAAGCTCCTGAACTTTAGCCTGCGCATCGGGGTCTTGGCTGGTGAAGAGTTCCACCATTCGATTCGACAGGTTAACCTGATAGTCGAGCCATTTGCGCTGAAGATGATAGATGTGGAGGTCGAGTTCTGTCTGAAGCTGTACGTCTGTGACTTTATTCATCAGCTCGCTCGATAGGATAGGACGGTCGAAGGAACGAATAACATCGAAATCCACGGACTTCGTCTCGTTAGGGAAGAAGGTGAGGTGAACGCCATCGTTCTTGCGCAATTCCTTGTCGATGTCCAGCAGATGCATAATAACGCGGTTCAGTATGGTGCTCTTGCCCACGCCGTTCACGCCGCTGAGGATGTTCACGCCCGGCTGCAAGTCCCAGCGGATGTGCTTGTGCCCGTTCCAAAGTGCATCTATCTCAATGCGTTCAATGTACTGTCCGTTCATCTTACATTTACCATTTACCATTTAATCATTTACCATTTGTTTCTCCCCCTTACGACGGGGGAGTTAGAGGGGGGCTGTTAGAATATCGTTGTTGAGTTCCAAGGATATGTACCTGAGCCTACAGCAAAGGTTCCAAGAGCACGTTCCAACTTGTCCTGTGTCAGAGGGATATGACACATTCTTGCGCTGTCGCGACCTATGTACTTGCGTATCTTATTGGGCAGGCGATGCCAGTTGTCCTCAACAGAAGTGTCGGTGAGGTGGTCCTTGCCAACGTAGGCAATGATGACGGGCAAATGGAAGCGGTTTACAGCCTTGCTGATTTGCCAGTTTAGGATAGGACTCTCGACATTTGTGATGGACGAGACAATCACAAGCAGGTTGTCGGCCTTCGCCATCTGGGCAAGAAGTTGAGTTTTGAGTGTGCTGTCAACCAAGTCGTCGTGCTCGGACGAGAAGTTGATTTCGTCCATGTTCAGGAAGCGGAAGCGGTCAGGGCGCATCCTTTGCCAGGCATGAAGCTGTTGAAAGGTCTTCAAGTTGCTGTTCACATGGTCAAGAACGCCCGTGGCATCGTATGCAATATAAGTCTTATGCGTGTTCATGGTGATGGTGTTTTGAACTTATACTTATCTCTTTTTAAGTGCAAATATACACAAAATTTGGAACATAAAAGCTTTCGCATCAAAAAAACTGACTAAAAAGATTAAAAAGGGATTAAAATAGGGGATTTGCAGTTTGCTACTAAACATAATGCCGATTATAGGTTTATTGTAATTGACCTTACTATTTAGAAAAGTGAAATTCTTTGTCTCGACTGGCTTGTAATTCGAGAATTATTGCTATATTTGCAGGGCAAAAACACATCCCGTCCATTATGCTATTCCAAAAGAACATTCTCAAGAAGTACCTCGCCACTCTGCCTGCCGAACAGATAGACGAGGCGTGGGAGCGCTTCGTACTGCCCAGCCCCGCCGCAAGCTCAACACCCTTAACGAGAACATCAAGTGTGGCAACTCGCTCATCAGCGACCCAGCCATAACTGGCGACAAAGCATTCGACTGGCAAAAAGAGTTCCCGCAGGTCTTCGCCAAAGGAGGGTTTGATGTAGTTATAGGTAATCCGCCGTATGTAGATATTAAGCAAATTGATAATGCTCAAGTAGAATACCTATTCAATCATTATAAAACTGCGGAGAATAGAATTAACCTCTATTCAATATTTATTGAAAGGGGATATAACCTGGTAAAAGAGAAAGGATTCCTCTCTTATGTCAATCCCAACTCTATGCTTCTCAACTCGTCATATACAAAATTGAGAAAGTTAATAGTTGATGACCTGTATGATATTGTAAAATTGCCAGATAATGTATTCGAAGCAGCAAAGGTTGAGACAATAATCTATGCTGTCAAAAAGGGAGTTCCAACCTCAGAACTTACTTCGATAATTTATGCTAAAGATAGGGTAATAACAGAAGTGTCGAAGAGTCTTTCCTCCGTAATTGATAAAACATCATGGAAAGAGCAAGATAGCTGCTCGTTCAATATCTTTGTTAATAAGGGCATAACAAATATCCTACAAAAAGTCAAGAATGGCCATAATAAATTAGGAAACATTGCAGACTTCACTCTGGGCATTACTCCCTACGATAAATATAAAGGACACTCTGAGGATGTCATCAAAAATAGGAGATTCCATACTAATACTATTGAAGATGATACTTGCAAACCATTAATTGCAGGCGAAAATGTCATCCGATATTATATCTCGGATAGCATAAAGGAATATATAAAATATGGAGATTGGCTGGGCGCACCTCGCGAAGAACGTTTCTTTACTGTCCCAAGAATTATAGTGCGTCAGATAGTTTCTGGGAATCCACTAAGAATATACGCAGGATATACCGATAAGCCTCTTTATTTCACCCAAATAGGATTTGGTATTATACCACATGAAGGCTATTCACCCAAATATGTCTTAACGCTATTGGACTCCCTCCTAATCAATTTCTACCATAAATATATGTATTTGGATTTGGAGAAAGAGTTGTTCCAAAAGATTCTTATTGCTAATTGCAAGGAGTTTCCTATTCCTGCTCTATCAGAAGTAGACCAACAGCCCTTTATTGTCCTTGCCGATAAAATGCTCTCTCGTCTTCGACCTCTACGGCCTCACCGGGGAAGAACGTGAAATCGTGATGAAAGGATAACCCCCCAATGCATCACCTTCATGTACGACTACCAGGAAGGGAAGAAAGGCCTTAAAGAGGAAAGGACGAACAGGAGGAAGGCGGCGTAGGAGAAAGGTGCTCCGCGACTACAATCGCGACTTTGTGCTAAAGCATCAAAGAAAAAGTGAAAAGGTGACGAAAGTGTATCAGTTGTATCAGTGTATCAGTTTGAAAAAAGATGCTTTATTCTCCTTTATTATATTATATATATTATTAATATATAGATAGTTATATATATAATAAGAGGAGAATGATACCTCAAAAAACAAACTGATACAACTGATACACTGATACAAAATACAATTAATTTCTTTGTAAAAAGCAGAAAATCAATGAAATACGATATAACTAAACGTACTGCGCCTAAGATGCCAAACCTCGGAAAAGGGACAAAAAGCCTCAAAATCTCCTCTGTAAGGCCTCAAAAGACGCAATTTACCCCCTCATTTCGATGTTTTTCCCCTCACTTGGCACAAATATCAGCTTCGAAGAAAATCAGTATCCCGACCGCAAATGAGGGATAATTTGCAGCAAATGGCCAATCTGATGGCAAAAAGTGGGGGTAAATAGGCCACGACACGTGTCTCGTGGCTAAATGAAAAATGAACAATGAACAATGAAAAATGAAACCAGACCCCCTCTTTCCCTCCGTCGCAAGCTCCCCAATTGCTCCGATACCAACGGGCAATTGCCCCCTCTAGGGGGAGAAAACACACTACGCTGAGAGTCGCAACACACGCAGGTGCGTTGGCCAACGACTAGTGTTTCGTTGACCAACGACTACTGTGTCGTTGGCGAACTTAACACGTGTCGTTGGCAAATGAAAAAATGAAAGAATGAAAGCCCAAACCACTAAATTGTAAATCTCGAACACGGATGACACGAATGACACGGATATAATCTTCTAAGGAGGTAAGGAGTAAAGGAGTGCTGTGCTGGAAGAAAATGTTCTTGGCGTACAAACTGTACGCTTTGGTAGGGATTGCATAATTTTACTTTGAAAGCCTGTTTTCAAGACATTGGTGTCCGGTAAAAAACAGCCGTAATCCTAACGAATGTGGTGGCAAGACGCTGGAAGCGTCTACGCTCAGTAACCGAGGGTACGAG
>JAEEGL012926643.1_pt1 | contig 17712 bp, 13 predicted proteins | sample 9134231 | NCBI WGS metagenome assembly JAEEGL01 (sample SAMN16246548, study PRJNA631951) | gut metagenome | biome: gut microbiome; feature: rumen; material: fiber-attached | host: Bos | place: Iran: Karaj | collected 2018-10 | reverse complement strand
GATTTTGCTAAGACGGCTCGACCGAAGGTCAAGTCTTCAAAAAAGGATTTCCTGAAGACGGCTCGACCGAAGGTCAAGTCTTCAAAAAAGGATTTCCTGAAGACGGCTCGACCGAAGGTCAAGTCTTCAAAAAAGGATTTGATTGTTTTACTCTTCACATTCTTTTTGACGCGCAAAACGATGGAAAGTTTAATGCGAGGGCGAAAATACTGCAAAACTATCCGCCTAACTGCTTTCGAAACGGAAAGGGCACGTGCAGTAGTTCATTTAGGCACGTTAAGTTGTCTATTTAGACACGTTAAGTTGTCCATTTAGACACGTTAAGTAGGGCAATCAGTCACGTTTTGTCGCGCATTCAGGTATATGATGAAAGTCAACTCCTTATAAGTCAGCCGCTTCGTTCTTCCTTCGTGACAGATGACAGATGACAGTTTCTGTGCAAGGGGTATATGGGGCTGCGGCCATCTGTCACCTGCTGCTCTACCGCCATCTGCTATACTACTATCTGTTTTTGTAGATATTAAAATAATAGTCTATTTACTCAATTTACTTACTTATTTATATAAAAATATATATGTATATATAATAAATATAATAATAATATATATAGAATAATATAATTATATATAATATAATAAATAATAATATATTATATATTAAATAGTTAGAAAACTAAGAGCGACTTTCTGCCTTTTAGGGGAAGGCATAGGGGCGCTAAAATAAAACTGTCATCTGTCATCTGTCATCTGTCACGATTTGTGGATGACTCGCTTCCTGCCATAGCTTCTGCTTGACCACCTCAAAGGAAAGAACCCTAAAACTGCGGGCGTGTGACGAGCCAGGTGGGATGGCTGGTGGGGTTGCCCTTGTGGTCGACGAAGACGAGGCGGCCGTCGATGTCCTTCAGTTCCATCAGTATCATGGGGCGGGGGCGGTAGTCGCCTCGGCGAGGAATTAAGCCTTCGCAATGGGCGTGCATGACCATGAACATGCGGCCTGCCTTGTCGGTGATGATTTCGCCGTTGTGCCCGGCGCCGTTCAAGATGGCATCGGGGCTTGCGGAGGTGAGGACGGGCTCGGGCTCGCTCCATCCGGAAAGCAGATTCTGCGACGTGCTGAGGCAAAGGGTGTACTCATAGTTGTTGAAGTGATTCTTGGAGCAGAAGAAGTAGTATAGGCCCTTATATTTATAGATGTAGCCCCCTTCGTAGGCCGTCGTGATGTAGTGCGGTTCGCTGCCTTTCGCGTAGGTCAGGCCGTCCTTTGCCAGCTCGCGGATGTAGTTGCCCTTGCTGTTCACGTCGCCATAGACGAGGTAGTGGCGGCCGTCGTCGTCGAGGAAGTACTGCCCGTCCTGCGGTGTGGGGTGCTCAGGCGTGCCGACGTTCAGGGTGTTGGCATAGCGGAAGGGACTGTCGATGTCGTCGGCCACGAGGACTACTTGCCGGTCGTTCTCCATCGAGACAAAGAGCGTGAGATAGACCACGAGCTTGCCCTCGATGATTGCCGGCGAGGGCGCCCAGAAGTTGATGTTCTGCTTGCCTGCGCCAGTCTTCATGGGGTCGGGTTTGCCGTCGCCAAAGGGGTCGTGCGCGTTGGGGCCGGGGAACATGTCGCGGTAGAAGGTCCAGTTGCAGAGGTCGCGGCTGCGGTAAATCTTGATGGGGAAGCCCGTCTTGAAGCAGTAGAACCACTCGCCAATCTGCACGACGGAGGGGTCGGGGCAGTCGAAATCGGTCACGGGATTCATGCAGACGGTCTTGTCGGGCATGCCTTTCCTGAGTTCGAACAAAGCTTTGTCGGCCGTTGCACTCTCGTTTTGTGCCTGTGCGGCCATCGTGTTCGCCAAGCAAGCGAGAAGCAAGGCGCAGAAACAACTCTTCTTTACCATAATATATTGCACTTTTTACCTTTTTGTTCCACAAAATTATAAATTATTCTCCATTTCTCGTCCTTTATTATGCTTTTTTTTGTATTTTTGTAGGACAAAACTTGATAATTATGAATTTCTTTGCAGTAGATTTGGGGGCTACGAGTGGACGTACGATACTTGGAAACATCGCGGATGGCAAGCTTTCCTTGCGCGAACTGACCAGATTCCCCAATAACATCATCCAAACGGGCGGGCATTTCTTTTGGGACGTCTTTGCACTCTACCACGAAATCCTGCGCGGCCTGAAACTTGTGGCCGACGAGGGCGTCGAGCTTCAAAGCATTGGCATCGACACATGGGGCGTCGATTTCGTCTGCATCGGAAGGGACGGCGGCATCCTGCGCAACCCTTACAGCTATCGCGACCCGCAGAATAGGGGAATACAGACCCTCTCTGACTCCTCCGGAGAGGATGCATGTCGGAAGGTCTCCCCTTCAAAAGAAGATTTGGAGGGGACTATTTACTCCAAGACAGGCATCCAGTTCCTCGACTTCAACTCAATCTTCCAGCTTGCCGCGATGCGACGGAACAACGACTCCGCCCTCGAGGCTGCCGACAAAGTGCTTTTCGTGCCCGATGCCCTGATGTACATGCTGACGGGCGAAGCTGTCTGCGAGTACACGATTTGCTCCACGTCGCAGCTCCTCAACGCACGTACCAGGCGGCTCGATGCCGACTTGCTCGACATGATTGACATGCAGGAGAGTCAGTTCGGCCGCTACGTGAACCCTTGCGACGTCGTAGGTACGCTCTCGAAAGAGGTTCAGCAGCAGACAGGAATGGGAGCCGTGCCGGTAGTGGCAGTTGCGGGACACGATACGGCATCTGCCGTGGCGGCTGTTCCTGCTGAGGATGAGCACTTTGCCTATCTCAGCTGTGGCACTTGGAGCTTGCTCGGCATCGAGACAAACGAGCCCATCATCAGCGAGAAGAGCTACGCGTATAACTTCACGAACGAGGGCGGCATAGAGGGCACGACGCGCTTCCTGAAGAACATCTGCGGCTTGTGGCTCCTGGAGCGTTGCCGGAAGGAGTGGACCGACGCTCCAAGCGACGTGAACGAGGTCAACCGGGGCGCCATGACAGCTCCCGCCTTCCGCAGCATCATCAATCCCGACGACCCGCGTTTTGCCAACCCGACAAGCATGGTGGAGGCCATCAAGAGCTATTGCCGCGAGTCGAATCAGCCGATTCCCGAGACTTGGCAAGAGCAGGCACGCTGCATCTTCGAGAGCCTCGCCATCCGCTACCATGAGGTGCTCGGCTACCTTCGAGAGCTCGCGCCGTTCCCCATCGAGCGACTTCACGTCATTGGCGGCGGCACGTACAACAACTACTTGATGCAGATGACGGCCGACAGCATCGGACTGCCCGTCATCACAGGCCCCGTCGAAGGTACAGCCATAGGCAACATCATGCTCCAGGCAAAGGCGGCCGGGCTGGTAAGCGACCGCTTCGAAATGCGAAAGATTATCGCCCGGAGCATCGAGACGAAAACCTACTTCCCGGGAGCAGACTCCGTCCCAAATGAAAAATGATGAATGATAAATGACATCCCATTACCTTCAACAACTCCTTTAGATTCCGGAATTTGATTAACATTAAATATAATAATATGAAAGAGAATTTGATTAAACAGGCTTATGAAGTGGCGAAGGAACGCTACGCAGAAATTGGTGTCGATACAGAGCAGGTGCTCCAGCAGCTGCAGGATTTCCACCTCAGTTTGCATTGCTGGCAGGCCGACGACGTACACGGCTTCGAGGTGCAGGCCGGCGCGATGAGCGGCGGCATCCAGTCGACGGGAGACTTCCCGGGTGCTGCAAGAAACATCGACGAGTTGCGACAGGACATCCTCAAGGCCAAGAGCCTCATCCCCGGTTCACACCGACTGAACCTCCACGAGATATATGGCGACTTCAAGGGCAAGGTGGTAGACCGCGACGAGGTAACCGTCGAGTACTTCCAGAGCTGGATTGACTGGGCAAAGGACAACAAGACGCTGCTCGACTTCAACAGTTCCAGCTTCTCGCATCCCAAGAGTGGCAACCTCACGCTCGCCAACCCGGACAAGGGCATTCGCGACTTCTGGATCGAGCACACGAAGCGTTGCCGCGACATCGCCAACGCCATGGGCGAGGCGCAGGGTGACCCTTGCATCATGAACCTCTGGGTTCACGACGGCTGCAAGGATGTGAGTGTCAACCACATGCTTTACCGCACCATCCTCAAGCAGTCGCTCGACGACATCTTCTCGAAGCAGCAACCCATGATGAAGGACAGCATCGAGGGCAAGGTGTTCGGCATCGGCCTGGAGAGCTTTACTGTGGGCAGCCACGACTTCTACACGGCTTATGCGGCACAGAACAATAAGATACTGACCATCGACACAGGTCACTACCATCCCACCGAAATGCCTGGCGACAAGGTAAGCGCCGTGTTGCCTTTCATTCAGGAGCTGATGCTTCACGTCAGCCGACCGGTGCGTTGGGACAGCGACCACGTTACCATCCAGGACGACCCCACGCAGGACCTCTTCAGCGAAATCGTCAGAGCCGACGCCCTCGACCGTGTCCACTACGGACTCGACTTCTTCGACGGCAGCATCAATCGCATCGCAGCCTACGTCATTGGCTCACGCTCGGCTCAGAAGTGCATGACGAGGGCCTTGCTCGAACCGCGAAAGACCATCTCCGAACTGGAGCTCGCGGGTCAGGGCTACAAGGTGCTCGGCCTTATCGAGGAGCAGAAGTGCATGCCCTGGCAGGCCGTATATGACGAGTTCTGCCTTCGCAACAACGTTCCCGTCGGGCAGGACTGGATGCGCGAAATAGACGTCTATGAGAAGGAAGTGACAAGCAAGCGATAAGACCATGATAGCACTCGGATTACTCATCATCGCCATCGGCGCGTTCTGTCAGTCGAGCAGCTACGTGCCCATCAATAAGATAAAGGACTGGAGCTGGGAGAGTTACTGGATTGTACAGGGCGTGTTTGCCTGGCTCTTGCTTCCCTTCCTCGGTGCCCTGCTGGCGGTTCCGGCGGGCCATAGCCTCTTCGAGCTCTTCGGCAGCAATCCCTCGGCCTCGGGCATGACGTTCTTCTACGGTGTGCTGTGGGGCGTCGGAGGCCTGACGTTTGGTCTGAGCATGCGCTACCTCGGCGTGGCGCTCGGACAGAGTCTCGCCCTGGGCACCTGCGCCGCCTTAGGCACGTTGCTGGCTCCCATCTTCACCGGCCATGCGGCAGACATCACGACAAGCATCGTCGTAGGTGTCGTCGTGACGCTCATCGGCATCGCCATCATCGGCGTGGCAGGAAAAATGAGGGAGAAAGACCAGACGCGCTCCGCCTCCTCCATAGGCGAGGGCACGGGCCAGGCGTCCTCCTCTTCAAAGGGAGATTTGGAGCGGTCTTTCACCAAGGGCATCATCGTGGCATTCCTGGCGGGCTTCATGAGCGCCTGTTTCAATATCGGGCTGGCTGCCGGACAACCCCTGCAGTTCGATGGCGTCAATCCCATGTACGCCGGTCTGCCTGCCACCTTCCTCGTCACGCTTGGCGGCTTCTGCACCAATGCCGTCTATTGTTTCTTCCAAAACGGCAAGAACCGTACTTGGAGCGATTACGGCAAGCGTTCCGTCTGGACGAACAACCTCTTCTTCTGCCTGCTGGCGGGCGCGCTCTGGTATAGCCAGTTCTTCGGACTGAGCCTGGGCAAGGGCTTCCTCACCGAGAGCCCCGTCCTCATCACCTTTGCCTTCTGCATCCTGATGGCTTTGAATATCGTCTTCAGTAACCTCTGGGGCATCATCCTCAAAGAGTGGAAGGGCTGCAGCCGGCAGACCATCAACGTGCTCATTGCCGGCCTGATAGTGCTCATTATCAGTTGCTTCCTGCCGCAGCTGCTGTAGGGGGCGGATGAATGACAGCAGACCCCCTCTAACTCCCCCTTTAGGGGGAGAAAAAAAGACAGCAGACCCCCTCTGACTCCCCCTCTAGGGGGAGAAAATAAATAGTAAAATAGTTAAATCGTCAATAAATCGTAAATCGTAAATAGTCAAATAGTAAATAGCTTATCGTCAAATCGTAAATACTTTATCGTCAAATAGTAAATTACTTCAATTTTCAATGAAAACTCATCTCTCACATTATTTGTTTGCATTCTCTAACGCTCTGATTCTCTTTTCCTTCTTCTCGTGTACGCCGAAGCAAAATGCTGAGGAAAAGCCTATCGAGTACAATTGGGGCACCGCCGCTCTGCGCATCGAGAGACCTGTGGCTGAAGGGGCGGAGGAGTGCTATCTCATCGACTTCAAGCTCGATACGCTGGCCGGCGAGAGTCCCTTGGCCAAAAGCCTCTCCGCGGTGCTCTGCGACAGCGTGATAGGTGCTGGCTACTCCTCGCTTTCGAAGGCTATGCAGGCCTTTGCCGACAGCTTGGAGGCCGACTGGAAAGAGGAGCTGGCCGAGCGCTATGCAGATCAGCCCGAGTACAGAGACATCTTGCAGTACACCTACGAAGTGGAGGGAAAGGTGGCTCCCGACGCTCAGTCCCTCGCACAGTCCACGATGAAGGCGGACGATGCAGGGCAGGAGAGTACCCCCGCTGAACAGAAGGGCTGGAAGGGCGATGCCTTGTCCTATATGGTCACCACGTCATGCTACCTCGGCGGCGCGCACGGCAGCTACGTCGTCTCCTACTACAACTTCGACGTCAAGACGGGTAAGCTCCTGAAAATCGAGGACATCGTCCCGGCCGGCAAAGAGCAGGACGTGCTGAAAGCGATGGCAGAGCAGCTCTGCAAAGACTGGGAGGCAAAGGACCTGGCTGACTTGCAGGAGAAGACCGGCATCACAATGCTTGGCGACCTCTACCTGACGAATAATTTCCTCCTCAAGGGCGACAGCATCGAGTTTCTCTTCAACCAGTACGAGATAGCGCCCTACGCCGCCGGACTCATCGGCGTAACCCTGCCAAGGCCATAAGAGGAGGGTAGCGGCGTGTCGTGAGTATTCTTGCGACGCTTGCTGTGGCGTTGGCTGACGCTTGCTGTGGCGTTGGCCTTTCCTTGCTGTGGGAAGAATCGTTCCTTGCTGTAGCATAAAATTCCCCCTAGAGGGGGTAGGGGGGCTGTTGATGTAGCGTAAAATTCCCCCTAAAGGGGGTTAGGGGGTCTTTTTCTTTGGCGTTCCCGGGCGCCTCTGCTCTACCAACCCGTCTGTTCCCAACCCGCGGCCTGATACCACGAGGTTTTCTGGAAGTCGGCATTCCAGCCGTAGGTCTCGTATTTATCCAAGGGAACGAACATGGATACGCCTCCGTAGCAATCCACATCCCATACCGTCGGCTGCTTGCAAAGGTTGGCAAACCACCGCTTCGTGGAGGAAACGGTGCGCAGCGGCACAGCCTTGTCGTAAAGCTCCATCCAGGCATCGTAGTCCTCTGCGGAAAGAAGGCGCCGCATCGTGGTACGCATGTCGAAATAGTACGTGTACTTGGTCAGGTAGTCACAGTAAGCCTGGAAGCCGTCGGTGGAAGGGCTCGTGCGAGTCGAGAAGAGTGGCGTCAGAAGGCGACCTGTCTCGATGGCCAGCGGCTCGAGCTGTGTGCAGTCGATGAGGGAGAGGAGTACGCCCGGGTAAGTGTAGCCGTTGTACGTGCCCGGATAACCGCTGTCGTAACCCATTACGATGCCGTTGACGTCGCCCATGCAGAGCGCGTGGATTATCTTGTCGTAGGGCGCTCCCGACCCCGGTATCTCTGCGGGCGAGCCTATCATGAAGTGGGTGACGTCCCGCAGTTCGTAGGCCGCCTCGATGCTCTGCATGAAGCAGGCGTCGAAGAAGAGGTAGTCGCACTTGGGCAGCTGGGCCAGGATGTCGTGCAGCACGGGTATCTCCATCTCGCTCTTCTCGGCAGGCTCGCTGTGCACTTCGTCCTTGCCGAACGTCTTGCGGCGCGGCGTCCAGCCTGTGGCGTGCGACCAGAACGTGATGCCATAGTGGCGCGCGGGAAAGAAGTGCTCGATGCCGTGCAATATCCTGAACATCGTCAGCGAGTCCGTACTGCACAGCTCTTCGTCATATTGCTTCCAGAGCTGCAAGCCCTTGGTTGCGGAGAGCTCATAGATGGCGGGTTTGTGCAGCTTGTCGTCGAGGTAGATGACGAAGTTGACGTCCTCGGGGATGCTTGCCTTGCTCAGCGCCATCTCCATCGTATCGAGCCGGACGGCCGAGGAGAGGGTGTTGTCCGCCGCCATGTAGACGATGACGGTGCGCTCCGCTTCGGTCCGAGGCTGCTCATCGGGGGGCACGAGCGTGTCGCGGCAACCCGTCAGCAGGCCGAAGGCAAGAATCAGCAGGCAAGCGAAGAAGGAACGAAGGACGTTGGCCATTGAAGTGATTTACGATTTGACTATTTACGATTTACGATTTATTTACGATTTAGTAATTTAACTATTTACAGGTTTACAGGGTTCTTGGGGCTGTTCCCCCCTCCTTTGGAGGGGTCGGGGGAGGCTGTCGTTTTCGATTTATTTTCCTTCTTTCTCCCCTCTCCCACGGGAGAAGTCTGGTGAGTCAATCCTCCGTTGTCCGTAGTCTGTTGTCCGTTGTCCTCTTATTATATATAATAATGTATAGGGCGCTCTGTTTCATCAGGCATTCAGCAATTGCGCTGCAAAAATACGAAAAAATCTTCATTCATCAGCCCTCATTCTTCTTTTTTAACACAATAACGCAAGCTTTCTTTCCGTTATTATTAACGTATGCAATGGATAAACCGAATACGTCAGGTCAAGATTGTCTTGATTGTCCTGGCTGTTGTGCTATGCGTGGCGTCGCTCGTCGTATCCAATTTCCTGGTGCGCGACCTCAAGGTCGAGGAGCAAAGGAAAATGGAGATATGGGCCGAGGCTATGCGTTCGCTCAACAATGCCGACGAGACGACCGACCTCACGCTCGTCTGGACGGTGCTCAATTCAAACAACACCATCCCCGTCGTCGTGCTTGACAGCGAGGGACGCGTGCAGGACTATCGCAACATGGAGGTCAGGGCGCGGTCCGACGCCTCGCTCGACTCCCTCGTGCTCAACGAGGCGCGCTCGATGCGGCAAAGCGGCAGAGCCATACGCATCAACTTTGGCGACGACGACTACATGGAGATCTGTTACGCCGACAGTCTCATTCTGCGACGCCTCGCCTGGTGGCCCTACGTCCAGCTCGGCGTGGTGCTCATCTTCGTCGTGGTCGCCATCTTCGCCCTCCTCAGCAGTAAGAAGGCCGAACAGAACAAGGTGTGGGTGGGCTTGAGTAAGGAGACGGCGCATCAGCTCGGCACACCCATCAGCAGCCTCATGGCGTGGCACGAAGTCCTTCGTGAGACGTACCCCGACGACCAATTGCTTCCCGAAATGGGAAAGGACGTGCAGCGGCTGCAACGCATTGCCGAGCGGTTCAGCAAGATTGGCTCTCAGCCCGAGCCGAAGCCCGAGAACCTCAACGAGGTGCTCATGGGTGTGATGGAATACATCGGACGTCGCACCAGCAACCACATCGCGATGAACTGCCATCTGCCCGACGAACCGCTCATCGTTCCTATCAGTGCCCCCCTCTTCGAATGGGTAATAGAAAACCTTTGCAAAAACGCGATAGACGCGATGGAAGGCAAGGGAAGCATCACCCTGACAGCAAGGGAAGAGCCCGATTGCGTCAGCGTCGAGGTCGCCGATACGGGCAAAGGCATCCCCAAGAACCGTTTCGGCTCCGTCTTCATGCCGGGCTATACGACGAAGGAACGTGGCTGGGGGCTCGGACTATCGCTTGCCAAGCGCATCGTCGAAGAGTATCATCACGGACGCATTTTCGTCAAAAATTCCGAGATTGGAAAGGGCACAACCTTCCGCGTTGAGCTCAAAAAGCACTGATAACGCATTTTTTTGAGCCAAACTTGCACAAGTAATTGATTTTTTTTGTACTTTTGCAGCCCGATGGGAAAACTGGACGGTTATATAGTTGATTTGAAGAGCATGACCTCCGATACTGTGTCGTACCGCTGGCATACTGATAATGACTTCTTCTCCGCCGTGCAGGGACCTGAGATACAGCGCGGTTCGCTCGATGTTGCAATACGGGTGAAACGGACATCTGGCACCTACGAGCTGGCTTTCCAGCTGCAGGGCGAGGTGGAAGTGACGTGCGACCGCTGCCTTGAACCCATGTCGCAACCCATCGACGCTCAGTGCACGTTGCGTGTCACTTTGGGCGACGACTATGCCGACGACGGCGATGTGGTGACCGTCCCCGAGCGGGAGGGCACAATCAACGTGGCATGGAACATCTACGAGTTCACGGCTCTGCAGATTCCGCTTCGTCACGTGCATCCCGACGGCAAGTGTCCGGCCTGGTCCTCCTCCCTCTCGCCCGACAGCGCGGGAGCGGAAGCCTCCCTGCGGGAAAGCTCAGGCGAGGCTGCGAGCGACCCGAGGTGGGACGCGCTGAAAAAGTTAGTAAACAGTAAATCATCAACAGTTAAATAGTAATTCTAATTATGGCACATCCAAAAAGAAGACAGTCCAAGACCAGGACTCTCAAGAGAAGAACTCACGACAAGGCAGTAGCTCCCGCTTTGGCAGTATGTCCCAACTGCGGCGAGTTCCACATCTATCACACTGTTTGCCCTGCTTGCGGTTACTATCGCGGCAAAGTGGCCATCGAGAAAGAGGCGTAAGGATTGGAACAGATTAATGCCGTCATAACTGGTGTGGGCGGATACGTGCCCGACTACATCCTCGACAACGAAGAGATGTCGAGGATAGTAGATACCAGCGATGAATGGATAATGGAAAGGATTGGCGTCAAGACGCGCCACATCCTCAAGCCCGAGCAGGGCAGTGGTACGTCGTACATGATGACGCGTGCCGTCGAGCAGCTCTTGCGCAAAACAGGAGCGGAGCCCGACAGCATAGAACTCGTCATCTGCGCCACCACGACGCCCGACTATCACTTTCCTTCTACGGCGTCGCTCGTCATCGGTAACTGCGGCCTGACCAACGCTTTCGGTTACGACATGGAGGCAGCTTGTGCCAGTTTCCTTTACGGAATGGAGGCAGGGGCTGCCTATATTCGTTCCGGCCGCTATAAGCGTATCATCATCTGCGGCGGCGATCACATGAGCTCGATGACGAACTATGAGGACCGCAACTCATGCCCCATCTTCGGCGACGGCGCTGCTTGCGTCCTGATGGAAGCCACGACGGAGGAGGTGGGCCTCATCGACGGATATTATCGTGTGGACGGTAAGGGTTTCCAGCCCCTCCACATGGCGGCCGGCGGCTCTGCCAAGATGCCGAGCCACGAGACGGTTGACGCCCGCGAACACTACGTCTATCAGGAGGGCCGTGCTGTGTATAAGCATGCCGTGCTCGACATGACGAGTGCCGTGAAGACTATCGTTAAGCGCAACAACCTGACGAAGGACGACATCGCTTGGGTCGTGCCGCATCAGGCCAACATTAACATTGAGGTTTCCGTTGCCCAGCGTATCGGCATCGAGCGGGACCATATCATGATCAACATCGATCACATGGCAAACACCAGTGGCGGCACCCTGCCTCTCTGCCTTTGGGAGTACGAGCCGCAGCTCAAGAAGGGCGACAAGCTCGTCTTCACCGCTTTCGGTGCGGGCTTCACATGGGGTGCGAGCTACATGATATGGGGTTACGACGGTGCGAAGGAAGCGGCGAAAGAGCCCGCCCAATTCTATAAGGAAGGGCTGATGACGCGTGAGGAGTGGAGACAATTAAGAATGAAGAGTGAAGAATGAAGAGTGAAGAATTTGCTGCCGCCTTGCCGCCTCTAAAATCTTTGAATAATTTGCGGAGAACCATGGCGGTAGCAAATTCTTCATTCTTCACTCTTCATTCTTTATTATAACTATGCACAAGTCCGGCTTTGTCAACATTGTAGGCAACCCGAATGTCGGGAAGTCGACGCTCATGAACCTTTTGGTCGGTGAGCGCATCTCCATTGCTACCTTCAAGGCACAGACAACGAGGCACCGCATCATGGGCATCCTCAACACGCCCGATATGCAGATTTGCTTCAGCGACACGCCTGGCGTCCTGAAACCCAACTACAAGCTGCAGGAGCAGATGCTGCAATTCAGCGAGAGCGCCTTGCAGGATGCCGACGTCCTGCTCTACGTCACCGATATGGTGGAGACGCCGGACAAGAACAGCGACTTCCTCGAGAAGGTCAAGAAGCAGGCGGCGCCCGTGCTTGTCCTCATCAATAAGATAGACCTGAGCGACCAGAAGGCGTTGACCGAGAAGGTCGAGTTGTGGCACGAGGCATTGCCTGAGGCGGAAATCATCCCCATCAGCGCCCTGCACCGCTTCAACGTCGACAACGTGCTCCGGCGCATTCAGGAGCTCCTGCCCGAGTCGCCGGCCTACTTCGACAAGGACCAGTGGACCGACAAGCCCGCGCGTTTCTTCGTGACAGAAATCATCCGCGAGAAGATTCTGCTTTATTATGACAAGGAGATACCTTACAGTGTGGAGGTCGTGGTCGAGCAATTCAAGGAGACGGCTGGGAACATCCGCATCAGCGCGGTTATCTTTGTAGAGCGCGAGTCGCAGAAAGGCATCATCATCGGCCACCAGGGGGTTGCCCTGAAGCGTGTCTCGACGGAGGCGCGCAAGAGCCTTGAGAAGTTTTTCGGCAAGAGCATCTACCTTGAGGTTTTTGTCAAGGTGGACAAGGATTGGCGGCAAAGCGACCGCGCCATGAAAGCCTACGGATACAACCTGGATTAGCAGGGGCGTTCCCCTCCCTCGTGAGGCGTCGGCCGACGCTTGCTGTGGGAAGAGCCGACGCTTGCTGTGGGAAAGCCAGATGCTTGCTGTGGGAAAGGCCGACGCTTGCTGTAGCGTTTCGCTTTCCCCCGTGAGGCGTCTTCTGCCCCCTTTTTTCGCCTTAGCGCTTGCAAGTGTCGGAAGAAAGTCGTAACTTTGCGAGCGAAACCAACAATCATACGAGAATGAACATCGCCATATTTGTTTCCGGCAGCGGAACGAACTGTGAGAATCTGATTCGCCATTTCGAGCATTCGGAGTGGGTAAACTGTGCATTGGTCGTCAGCAACAAAGCCGACGCCTACGCCCTGGTGCGCGCTGAGCGGCTGGGAGTGCCGACGGCTGTCGTCCCGAAGGCTCAGCTCGCTGATCCCGACGAGACGCTGCCCTTGCTCGAGCGCTTCGGCATCGACTTCATTGTGCTGGCAGGCTTCCTTCCCCTCATACCCGCCTATCTCATCGACGCTTTCCCCCGGAAAATCATTAACTTGCACCCGGCCCTCCTCCCCAAATTCGGCGGTAAGGGCATGTGGGGGCATCACGTGCACGAAGCTGTGAAGGCAGCCGGCGAGACAGAAACCGGCATGACCGTCCACTACGTGTCGCCCGTCTGCGATGGTGGCGAAATCATCGCCCAGTACAGAGTCGCGCTCTCCCCCGACGACACGGTGGACGACATCGCAGAGAAGGAACACCAGCTGGAGATGCAGTACTTCCCCCAAGTCGTAGAGCAAGTGCTGAGGCTGTTTAAGTGATGAAAGATTAAGGATTAAAGATTAAGGTTTTGTTGTTTTGCCGTCGAAAGAAACGTGTTTTTGCGTTGAAAAAACGGTATCAAGCCTTAATCTTTGGAAACAATATAGCAGTTTGCACGATGGAAGCCTGAAAGGCTGTAAAGATTACAGGCGGGGGTGTAACCCCCGTAACAAGTGCGAGCGGTAAACGGAACCCTGAAAGGGTGGAGAGATTTCTGATGCTCTGTCGTGCTTTCAGCACTCTGATGCTACAATATCTCCTTTACGGGGGTTGCACCCCCGCCTATGTTCTTATCAGGCTTTCAGCCTTCATCTTTACTCGCCTTAGCTCTTTCACCTTTTGGGGAAGCGAGCCAACTTCGATATCATTCCGCCTGAAAAAACGGTATCAAGCCTTAATCCTTAATCTTTAATCCTTAATCTTCACAACGCCCCCCTGTTTCACCTTCAACGTCCTGACGGTCTTGCCGTTCTTCTCAATCCTTACCGAGAGCTTGTCGCCGGCAGAGCGCTGCACGTGGATGCTCATGGGCGAGTCGGTGCAAGCGTAGATGCGGTCGATGCTGTACTCGTTCCATTCCGTCGGCATTTGCGGGGTGAGGGTGAAGCTGCGGAAACCCGTGGGGCGGAATCCCAGCAAGCCCTCCAGGATGATACGGCAATAGAGTCCGCTCTCGGCTGAAAGGTGGCGCTGTCCTCCCTCGGGCCAAGCCTCCACGACATAGGGGACGTGCTCGCCGAGCAAGCGAATCGTGCTGAACTTCTTCAGGTACTCCAGCGCCTTGTCGGCATAGCCGGCGGCAAATGCGCCACGGAAGCCGTAGAGCGTCGAGCGGTCCCAGAATATCTTGTCGCCGCTCTGCGAGAGCATGCCGTTCTCAGTCCAGAGCTGCGGCGAGAACATGGCCTCGAGGGTTCCCTTGGCACGCTCGTAGATGCCCATCGTCAGGGGGATGCAGATCCATGAGCGGAGCACGTCGTTGCCCTCGTAGTAGCGATACGTGTCGTAGCCCTCGACGGTGGCGTGGAAAAACGTGTCGATGTTGCGGCGCAGCTCAGCCGCCTGCGCCCTGTACGTCGCAGCTTCCTTCCCGCTTCTGCCCAGCTCCTCCGAGAGATAAGCACTGCTGATGAGGGCGTCGTAGTAGAGGCTGCTCGTGCAAAGGTTCGCGTCGCCGCTCGGGAGGCGGTGTTCCAGCTCGTCGGCATCGCTGGCAACGACGCCGTTCTTGTTAAGCTTGCGGTGACAGTACTCGAGGCACCATTCTATCAAAGGCCATACCTGCAGGGCTGTCTCCCTATCGCCGCGCTCCAGGCAGTAGCGGCTCGCGCCGTACGCCAGCATGGCTGCGTCGCCCCTATCAAAGGGACCGAACACGTCATCACCTCCGCAAATGATGCTCCACGGCACGAACTTGTACTCGGGATTGATGTACTTGAGGTAGGAAAGCCATGTCGTCATCGCGCTCTTGTTGCCATTCTCGTAGCCCAAAAACGGGAAGAAGGGGTTGACATACTCGGCCTGGTCGTTGCACCACATGGCAGCGTAGTACGACTCTCCGCCGGGGGCGTGCATCAGCCCGCCCTGGGTGTGGAAGATGCTTTCGCTGGCACGTATCTTGCTCATGGCAAAGAGCGTCTGGATCGTCTTGTCGGGACAGGTGAATTGAAGCTTCTCGCTGGCCACCTCCTCTACAAACGCCTCACGGTCCCTCAGCTCCTTCTCCACATCCAGAGCCGTCTCGCGCTCGTCCGCCACCGCATAGGCCTGGACGGAACAACAGAAGGAAACGCTCTCGCCAGGCTCCAGAGTCTTCTTGAAGTCCTCTTCGAACTCCGTACGCGCCACGAGGCGATAGCTGCCCCTTGTGCCGTTCTCCCTGTTTGTCGTGCGTACCGAATGCAACGCAGGCACAAGGATGGTCTCTTTCTTCTGCCCGATGTTCTTGACGCTATATCTCTCGCAGGCTGCGGCCCGAGTGGGACTGGGGAAGAACTGCCGAGACAGCTCGAAGTCGTTGCCGTCGCCCGTGAACGTGCCAAGTGTCGTGAGGATGCCGTTGATAGTGACCGTCTTCACTTCCTTCTCGGCCAGTCGCCTGCCGTTTGCCGTCATGCCCTTCAGGAAATCGACATCGCATCGCGGCATCCAGCTGGCGTGTGTGTTGTTGGGAATGGTACGGAGCATCGGGAACACGAGATGGCGGTCCATCGTGAAGTGCTTCTGGGCGTCCACGCCCCAGTAATAGACCACGGCGGCCCGCAGTCCCGCCATCTCGATATGGTCGTTGTAGGGGAGCTCGCCTCGTTGCGTGTCCCATTGTACGGAATGATTGGCGTTCACTTGCCACCTGTTTTCCTTTGCCTGCAGCGTCAAGGCGCAAAGCAGCGCGATAGAAAGAAGAATCTGTTTCATGGTTTTACGACGAATTTTCTGCAAAGTTACGAAATAAAATGGAAAGTGAAAAGTGAAAAGAGAAAAAGTTTCACGTTGTTGGCTTTCTCACATCACGTTGTCAGCTTTCTTACATCACGTTGTCAGCTCTCTCACAACACGTTGTCAGCTTCTTTACATCACGTTGTCAGTCTCAATACGACGCGCCGCCCGACCTCTTTTTTCGCGTCAGCCGTTTTTTTTCGTGATTTAGTGCTCGTAGTTCGCAAGAATTTCGTAACTTTGCGTGCGGAAAACTATAAACTAACATAAATATGAGCAAGAACAATTACATTACATGGTTCAGGCTGATACTTGCAGCCTTTGTATGCTTTACGTCAGAAAGCCTCCGGGCTGTGACGGAAATCAATGTCGAAACGGCAGGCACGCTGCCATCCCTCCTGACGGAAACGGACAAGGAACTGAAAGTGACGGGCGTCATCAACGGCACGGACATCAAGTTCATGCGCTCATTGGTGCAGGCCGGTACGGTGACGAGCCTCGACTGGTCTGATGTCAACATCGTCAGCGGCGGCGAAGCCTACGTCGATGATCGCGTCACGGCGAACAACGTCATTGGTGAAAAGATGTTCTACGAGTGCTCAAGGTTGCAGGCGATGGTGCTGCCGAAGAACATCACGGCTATACAGACGAACGCCTTCGCCAGGACAGGACTGAAGTCCATCGACATTCCGAGCAGCGTCTTGAAACTTGGCGGCGACGCCTTCGCCTACTGTGGCTCGCTCGAGACTGTCGTCATCGGAAAGAAGGTGGCTCAACTGAACCAGGGCGTCTTCTACAGTTCCAACGTCAAGACTGCCTACGTGAAACCCATCACGCCTCCCAGCACGCCGGCTTACCTCTTCTCGTCGAACCCCAAGATTTACGTCTATTCCGAGGCTTTGACTGATTACAAAGCGTCCAGCTGGAAAAGTTACGGCACGATTTATGGCGGCTTGGAGGACACTTATCCTCAAGAGCAAGACCCCAACGACATAGCAAGGACGCTGTGCTCCAACTTCTTCGAGGACGCCGCCTGCACGCAGCTGAAGGCCGACTATCAGGCGATGAGCGACGAGGAATTGACAGCCGCTTTCGCCGAAGTCGGCATGCCGCAGTACATGACTGACATCGCGCTGAAAGTCAAGAACGCAAGCTGGGCCAATTACGAGCAGGACTTCCGCATCCACGATTACAAGGCATATAGCGATGCGAACTATTGGAACAACAAGATGATGGCAAGCGGAGGCTCGTACATGGGCAATCCGACGGGCATTTATGCCGAGAATGATGGCGACGAGATTTACGTCTTCGTGGACGCGGATATACCAAGCGACGCCACTCTCTACTTCGCGGGATGCGTGGAGAATCAGCTTATCACGAACGCCAAGACCGGCACGAAACTCGTGAAGGGACTCAATGTAATCGACGGCACAAAGAATGCCCTCTACTATGTCGTCTACACGGCCAACACGGAGGATATGCAGAAGACGCTCGACCAGTGGCCAGCCATCAAGATTCACGTCGAGGGGGGCCAGGTGAACGGTTACTATGACATTAGCCGCCACAGCGATGCCCAGTACAGGGCTCTGCGCAATGCCTCGAAGCTGGGACGCTTTACGGTCCGCGGCGAACACTCACTCTTCCACCTGAAGACCGTGAGCTACAAGACCGTCTTTCCTAATAGCGTGGACAAGAGCATCTGTTGGTACGACAGCGTGGCCGTATGGG
>JAEEGL010819096.1_pt1 | contig 17712 bp, 15 predicted proteins | sample 9134231 | NCBI WGS metagenome assembly JAEEGL01 (sample SAMN16246548, study PRJNA631951) | gut metagenome | biome: gut microbiome; feature: rumen; material: fiber-attached | host: Bos | place: Iran: Karaj | collected 2018-10 | reverse complement strand
ATCACAAAGGTTCTTGCTAAAGAATCGAGTAAATAGGGTACCAACTCCCAACTCCCAATTTCCAACTCCCAACTCCCAACTCATGATGAGTTTTGAGTTATGAGTTTTGAGTTTTGAGTTATGAGTTATGAGTTATGCAATCACAAAGGTTCTTGCTAAAGAATCGAGTAAATAGGGTACCAACTTCCAACTCCCAACTTCCAACTCCCAACTTCCAACTCCCAACTCCCAGCTCACCCGGAATCCGGAAAAAATCGCAGGGGCGGATGCTATAGCCATGACAGAGGTATGGAGTAACAATTTCTCAAATAATGATAGGGAATTGTGTGTTTTGATAATGCATCTGAATTGTTAAGGGTGCTTTGACAAGTAGTAGAAGGTGTGATACTGATTCAACCCTTTTTGGGATTTGTGGGGGGATCACCGAACAGGAGAGAAGATGTTTTGGTTACAATTTCTGGCATTTGAAAGCCCGACACTCGATCTGGATATTACGCTGATTATCCAGTTCGGCATATTCATTTTGCTGCTTCTTGCGCTTCGCAAATTCGTTTTGATTCCGTATCTGAGAGCATACGATCAGCGCGAGGCATTGACGAAGGGTGCCCAGGAAGAAGCTCAGGCACTTCAGGAAGCTGCAGCGAAGGCTCAGGCAGAGTATGATTCTGAGCGACAGAAAGTTTACAGCGTAGCCGAACGCGAGCGCAGAGATGTTGTAGCGAAGGCGAATGCGGATGCAGCGGGTGTGATTGAGAAAGCTCGCAGGGATGTTCAGGATGATATTGCACAGAAGCAGGCTGCTCTGGATGAACAGTTGGCGACGGCCCGCAGAAATGCAGCATCAGAAATCGATGCACTTTCAGTTCAGATTGCCAGCAAAATATTGGTGTAAGATATGGCACAGAAAAATAGTCCGGCTCGCGTGCGAGTTCTTATTGTCTGTATTATTCTGATTCTGGCTGCGTTTGGCCTTCACTATGGCCTGAAAATATACTTTGGCCTGGATGGTAAGGAAGTAACGACGGCGCTCGAATACTTTGTTATGACCTTTGCCCCGCAGGTCGGCAATGCTGGTATTGTTTTTGTTTTGCTGTGGTGGTTCGGTGCGCCGATGCTTTCCAAGATGATTTCGGACAGAAAAGACAAGATCGAGCATGATATTCAGGAGAGCGCACATACGAAGGAACTTGCGGAGGCTGTCCGAGCTGACGCCGATGTCAAGATGTCCAGGCTTCCTGCTGAAATTAAGCAGATTAAAAAAGGCTATGAAGAAATGGCCGTTCAGGATTGTGAACGGATTGCCAACGAAGCCCAGCATACTGTGGAGAATCTGAAGAAGGACGCTCAGGTTGCATTTGAACTTCAGGCGGGTGTGGCGAAACGTGCGTTCGAAGCGGAGATCATGGATATGGCCATAGAGAAGGCCCGCATTGAAATTGCCAGCAAGCTGGCGAAGGACAGTGCGCTTCGTGATCGCCTGATAGAGCAGAGCATTGCTTCAATCGAGATATAGTGGGAGAGTACCGTGAATTCGAATTCCTCAGCGATGAAATATGCAGAAGCATTGTTCGGTATTGGCAAGAGTACCGGGAAGCTTACTGTATTTCAGTCCAATGCAGATGATTTTTTAAGGATACTTTCTGGTTCGAAGGAGCTGATGACGTCGTTGTCACATCCCAATATCCGTCGTTCCAGCCGCAAGGCGATTCTGGATGAAGTTCTGAAGAAGTGTTCGTACGACCATGTTTTTGAGAATTTCCTTCGTCTTGTCGTGGAACGTGGCCGAATCTCGTGTTATCCGAAGATTGTTTCGTGTTTTATTGGATTGCGGGACGAGGCAGATGGTCGGCTTCGTGGGGTTGTCTATGTTGCAGCACCGCTTTCACCGGTGCAGCGCGAGAAACTTCGTCGGCGTGTTCACGAAAAAATGAAGTGTGAGGTTTTGCTGGAGGAGAGGATTGACCCCTCTTTGATAGGCGGTTTGCGTCTTGAGATTGACGGGCGCGTATTTGACGGATCGGTCAAGCGCCATCTTGAGCGCATGCGCGAATCCATGAACAATTTGAAATAATTAAGTATTGCTCCTGCAGAATGGAGCGTTGGAGTTCAAGAGTTAGTTTTTTAACTTTTAACAATGGGCTGTAAGGCCCGGTGATACCTAAGGAAAAACGGATGGCTATCAACATTGAAGAAATCAGTCAGATTATCCGTAAGCAGGTCGAGGATTACGACAAGCAGATCGAAGTGACGGAATCTGGCACTGTCATCACGAGCAGCGACGGTACGGCCCGTGTGTTCGGGCTTGAGAATGCGATGGAAGGTGAGCTTCTTGCTTTCCCGCATGGCGTATTTGGCCTTGTGCTGAACCTCGAAGAAGACAATGTAGGTTGTGCTCTTTTAGGTGATGCACATTTGATCTGTGAAGGCGATGTCGTTCGCCGGACAGGTCGGATTGCATCAGTTCCCGTAGGGGAAGCACTGATTGGGCGTGTCGTGAATGCGCTTGGTCAGCCGATCGATGGCCTTGGCCCGATTGCTGCGACGGAGAATCGACCTGTCGATATTAAGGCACCTGGCATTATTTCACGTCAGAGTGTTTATGAGCCGCTGCAGACAGGTCTGAAAGCGCTGGATGCACTTGTTCCTGTTGGCCGCGGTCAGCGTGAGCTGATTATTGGTGACCGTAAAACGGGCAAGACAGCCGTCGCCATTGATGCCATTATCAATCAGAAAAATACTGACGTTTATTGCATATATGTGGCCATTGGCCAGAAACAGTCGACGGTTGCCCAGGTGGTGGAAACGCTCCGCAAGCATGATGCGATGAAATACACGATCGTCGTGAGTGCGACGGCATCAGAATCCGCACCTCTGCAGTATCTGGTTCCCTACGTCGGCTGCACGATGGGCGAGTATTTCCGTGACAATGGCAAGCACGTTCTCGTCATTTATGATGACCTTTCGAAGCAGGCAGTGGCTTATCGTCAGCTCGCACTTTTGCTCCGTCGTCCGCCTGGGCGCGAAGCTTATCCCGGTGACGTATTCTATCTTCACAGCCGTCTTCTTGAACGTGCGGCCAAAATGCGCGAGGACTGGATCATTGTGGATTCCGGTGCCGATGAAAAGACGGAGAGGGGCGTGGATGGCAAGATCTATCCGGGCAGTGTCGGCAAAGAGGAAGCACTGGAAGTGGCGAAGTCCAAGGGTTCGTCCTACAAGGTTATCCGTTATCCCAAGAGCGGTGGTTCACTGACGGCACTTCCTATCATTGAAACGCAGGCTGGTGACGTTTCGGCCTACATTCCGACGAACGTGATTTCCATTACGGATGGTCAGATCTTCCTCGATACGGACCTTTTCAATGCGGGTACGCGTCCTGCCATCAATGTCGGTATTTCAGTCAGCCGAGTCGGTGGTGCAGCTCAGGTCAAGCCGATGAAGCAGGTTGCCGGTACCCTCCGTCTGGATCTTTCCAAGTATCGCGAGCTGGAATCATTTGCGCAGTTTGGTTCTGATTTGGATCCAGTTACGCAGGCAACTCTGGCCCGAGGCGAGCGTCTGACAGAGGTTCTCAAGCAGGGACAGTATGTACCGATGCCTGTTGAGAAGCAGATTTTGTCGATTTATGCAGCGACGAACAACTGGCTCAAGGATTATCCCGTCAAGGTTGTGAAACGCTATGAATCCGAGATGCTGACCTATGTTGAGGCCAATCATAAGGATATTCTGGATGATCTTCGCAAGTACAAAAAGCTTGATGAAGACGATCTGAGAACCCGTATTGACAAAGCTCTTGAAGCGTTCAAGGGAACGTTTGATCCTGCGAAAGAGCAGTAATAATTTGTACCGGCTGAGCAGGTCGGTACATATCGTTTTGAGGAATTACAATGGCGAATCTCAAGCAGATCCGTAAGCATATCGTAAGCGTTCAGTGTACGGGCAAGATAACGAAAGCCATGAAGATGGTTGCTGTTTCGAAGCTCAAGAAGTCTCAGGCAGCAGTCGTTATGACGCGTCCGTACGTCAATGAGCTTATTAATGTGATCGAGCATTTGGTGGCAAAGACGAATGCATCCCAGCATCCTTTGCTTCGTAATTCGGATAATAAAAAGAATGTAGTTCTCATCGTGATTTCCGGGGACAAGGGACTTTGCGGTGCCTATAATCACAATATTGTCAAGAGCGCCAAGAAGTTTGTCAATGAGCGCGGCAGTCAGTATGAGAACATTCATCTTCTGTTTATTGGCCGCAAGGCGTACGAGGCAATGAGCCACGTCAACGGCAGCAATATTACGAAGGAACTGGTTGAAGGTGCGTGGGAACGTCCGGTTTCTGAGCTTTCAATAGAGCTGAGCAAGGGGCTTTGTGAAAAGTTTACCGATGACAAGATAGACGAAGTCTTTATTCTCTATACCGTATTCAAGAGTGCGATTGCGCAGACAGTGGTTCTGGATGGTGTTTTGCCGCTACAGTCGATTATTACGAACTGCGATGCAGATGGCAACGTGCTTTTTTCGGATGAGGAAAAGGCGACATTGGACGAGACGACTTATATCTATGAGCCATCGAATCATGAGATTCTGGATGTATTGCTTCCCCGTGCGGTTGCGATTCATGTTCAGCGCAGTCTTCTGGAAGGCCTTGCGAGTGAGAATGGAGCCCGTATGACGGCAATGGACAATGCGTCGAGGAATGCGACAGAGATGATCAGTCGCCTGACGCTTCAGTTCAACCGAGCACGCCAGGCAGCCATTACGACGGAACTTATCGAAGTTGTCAGCGGTGCTGAAGCTTTGTAGTGGATTTGAGTAATTAACATAATTTCAGAGGAAGTTTACATGAACCTACAGTCAAATAGCAACAATGGCAAGATTCTCCAGGTTATCGGACCTGTGGTTGACGTCGTTTTTGATGGCAAGTTGCCGGAGATTTATACAGTTCTTCGCGTGACGAATCCGTCTTTGAGCAAGAAAGAAGGCAATCTCGTTCTTGAAGTTGCCCAGCATATTGGTGAGCATGTCGTTCGCTGTATTGCTATGGATTCGACGGATGGTCTCGTCCGCAATATGCCGGTTGTGAATACAGGTCGCGGCATTACCGTTCCCGTCGGCAAATCAGTTCTCGGTCGTATTATGAACGTCATTGGTGAGCCTGTCGATGAACGCGGTGAAATCAATGCTTCTGAGGCCTGGGAAATTCACCGTGCGATTCCTTCTTTTGAACAGCAGGCCGTTTCGGTTGAAAACTTTGAGACAGGTATCAAGGTCGTCGATCTTCTTGCTCCGTATGCCAAAGGCGGTAAAATTGGTTTGTTCGGCGGTGCCGGTGTAGGCAAGACCGTCTTCATCATGGAACTGATCAACAACGTCGCAATGAAACACGGTGGTTATTCCGTATTTGCCGGCGTTGGTGAGCGTACGCGTGAAGGCAATGACCTTTATTGGGAAATGGTCGAAGCCGGCGTTATTGATTTGAAGGAACAGGACAAGTCGAAGGTTGCCCTGGTTTATGGCCAGATGAATGAGCCGCCCGGGGCCCGTGCCCGTGTTGCCCTTTCCGGTCTGACGGTTGCCGAGTATTTCCGCGAAGTCAATCACCAGGACGTTCTTTTGTTCGTGGATAACATTTTCCGCTTTACGCAGGCGGGTTCGGAAGTATCCGCTCTTCTGGGCCGTATTCCGAGCGCCGTAGGTTATCAGCCGACGCTGTCGACCGAAATGGGTGAACTCCAGGAACGCATTACATCGACCAAGAATGGATCGATTACGTCAGTCCAGGCGATTTATGTGCCCGCCGACGACCTTACGGACCCGGCGCCCGCAACGACATTCGCGCATCTCGATGCCACGACGGTTCTTTCGCGACAGCTGGCCAGCGCCGGTATTTATCCGGCCGTCGATCCTCTCGCGTCGACGAGTACACTTCTCGATCCGCTGGTCGTCGGTGAAGAACATTATAATGTTGCCCGCCGTGTTCAGGCGACGCTTCAGCGCTATTCCGAGCTTCAGGATATCATTGCGATTCTCGGTATGGATGAACTTTCGGAAGAGGATCGTCTCACGGTCAACAGAGCTCGTAAGATTCGTTATTTCCTGTCGCAGCCCTTCTTTGTCGGTGAGAAATTTACGGGTATTGCCGGCCGCTATGTCGAGCTCAAGGATACGGTTCGCAGTTTTGATGCGCTGCTTTCGGGCGAATTTGACGATCTTCCCGAAGCTGCATTCCATATGGTTGGTAACATTGACGAAGCGGTTGAAAACGCCGAGCGGCTTCGCAAGGATGTATAAAGATGGCAGAACGACTCGATGTAAAAATCATTACGCCTGAGCGCGTGGTCTTCAAACACGAAGCGGATTCCGTGATTCTGCCGGGAACACTTGGTGAGATGGAAGTTCTTCCAGGGCACGTCGCAATTTTTTCGACAATCAAACCTGGACAGATCCTGATCAAGGATAGCGGGCGACGCGATATTTTTGCTTCGGGTGCAGGATTGCTTGAGGTGTGCGCCAATCATGTGACACTTCTCGTGGATTCGGCGGAAGGCAGTGCGGAAATTGATCCTGCGGTTGCCCAAAGACTCATTGAGGAAGCCGAAGATAAACTCAAGAATCTTTCCAGCGAGGATGAGGAACAGCGGTTTGCTTTCGAGACGCAGCTCGCTGCGGCGAAAGCGCGCATTGAGGTTTACGAACGTACGTTGGATGATCGTGAAGCTCAGCACGGTTTTTCTCGTGCGAATCTGAATCCGGTCGTTTCCGAAGAACAGAAAGATGGGAATAAATAACGGTTGACTGGTGTTGAAGCGGACACGGACAGCGTGTCCGCTTTTTTTTGAATTGACGGACAACCGGGATAATGATTTTCTGTTTCAGGTGATTGCCTGATGATGCAGCGGATGGTGAGCTGTATTGATAAAAGTGAATGTGCCATGATGCAGGATAAAACTTCAGCGGAAGCATTTGGAACGATTGACGGGGCGGATAATGGCGCAGAATTGCCGGGAACTGACGGCGATGCATCGGCAAGCGAGAGTGCGGAAAATGCGCGGCTCGATGCGATGGATGCTCTGCCGGAAAATCGGCGCCGCAGCGTGATCGTTCTGAGTGTGATTGCCATACTGATCGTGACGGGACTTGCCGTCGTGATTGCGATGCCGCCGCTGAGCTGGACGCCTCAGAAAGAGGTCAAGTCCAATTTTTATGCACTTCAGAAGGTCACGGATGTCGAAATTGGCGGAAGATCCGGGATCGAATTGTCGTATGCCCCGATCGTCGACAAGGTCGTTTATCATCTGGAACTGGATCAGACGACCCGATACGATTCCGGAGGGACTTCGCACGTGACGCTGCATACGGATGTTGAGCTGATGCGTCCGGGCAGGCGTGAATCGGAAGATGCAGTTCAGATTCAGCTTTCGGATGTGGAGACGCATGTTTTTGATGGTGATCGCGAGGTCACACTGGCGAGTGCCGGGGCGATGCTTGCGGGGATTTCTTTGTATTCGAGGCTGGCGAGCAATGATGGTCTGGTAAGTGTTGTACCGGATGCGAATATCAATCCTCAGGTGGCACGGGTGCTTTACATTCTTGCGGATGCCATGCGCCAGATATGGCAGCCTCTGCCGAAAGAGAGTCTGGGCAGGTCTGCTCGCTGGAAAATCGTGGAAGATCAGGAGAGCGGCATTGAACTTGCCCATCGGGCCGAAGTTCATTTGGGGGATGCGGCAGATGGACGATATGAGCTTGTTTCGGACATTCAGCTGTTTTCTGACAGGAAAGGCGTGCATGGCGCGGGCAAGGGTAATTCGCGCGTCATTTTGCAGAATGGTGTCGTTCAGGAAGGCCAGTTTGTCCTTGAGCGCAAGGGTTCGGTCGTGGACGGGGGCGGTCAGCAGCAGCGCGTCGAGGTCAGGATGGTGAAGAAATAGGTGTCTGAATGGCCCTTTGTGAACTGAGGCGAGTTGTTTGGATTGGGGGCTGCGGGGCGTTGCGGGCACTCCCGCATGGGGGGTAGGTGCGTATTGGCGCGGGCTATCTCGCCAGATGGCGACCGCGCGTGGTCGCCATGACGGCTCGATACGCCCTGCGGGCGCGGCTATTTCGCTCTGCTCAATACGCCGCGCCAATAGCGCCGCAGGGGGGATGCCCCCCTTCATAAGAAAGCGATCAGAGTAATTTTGACGATGGTTGCAAAAAAACATTATTCATCATGGAACGTTAACTGGTTGTTGAAATCAGGGATGATTTCTAATAGAATGTACTGGCAATTCTATTGCTGTGGACTTGTTCTGCATACAGCGGTATAATCAGGTGTTTTAATAGCGGTATTCGGGTATTCAACCCGTAGGTATCGGCACATCAGGAGGAAATATTATGACGAATAGTCGGAAATTGGCTTTGTTGCTCGGCTCATTGATGGTTATGGGCATTGGGCTGAATGGTTGTGACGAAGACAATTGGAAGTGTGAGGAATGCGGGACAGTCAAGGGTGGCAAAGTTGTCGGCAATGTCTCGAGAAATGATTTGGCAGTTGGAATCAAGCCTGAGGATGTGAGAAAGTCTTCATGCACATCATCCGATTGTATGACGAAATCAGAGTGTAAAGATGGAGCCGGTTATCTTGCCTGTCGTTGTTCACAGAATCTTGAAGTCTGCCATACTTACGAAGCATGCATCGGTGTAAAGAACTGTGAGTATAAGTGTGGTGATGAGGGAACCTGTGGCTGGGCTGCCTGCCGTAAGAACAGTGCTTGTACAGAGGATACGGGATGTGATCCTTCGAACCTGGATACCGATGGTGATGCAGATGGCGACGGCATCCCGAACGGAGTTGAGCTCGAAAGTGCGCTCGGACTTAATCCGTGCGTCGCAGATACGGATGATGATGGCGTTCCCGATGGAACGGAAGACCTGAACCATAATGGTAAATTTGAACCCGACAAGGGTGAGACAGATCCATCAGATGCATCGAGCGTTCTGGATGTCAATGGCGGTCAATATCAGGTGATTGATGCCGGCTGTAAGGCAGAAGATATCCTTTCGGGTTCTGATGCTACGCTCAAGTATATGAGTGTTGCCAAACTGGATGGCGCTACTTATTCGGATGTAAAAGCAGATGGTTTCGTGGTTTCCTTCGTTGATGAATCGAAGAAAGTCGTAGGGCTTTTCGGTTCGAAAGGATCCGAGATTATTTCGACACCGGATCAGCTGGTCGGCAAAGCGCTTGCTGCTGGTACATTCGTTGCGGACTCGACCTTTAAATCGACAGTTCCAATGGCGAGCTGGTCTGAAGGCAATTACAAGAAAGAGTACCAGATCGTTCCGGATCATTCAGTAGATCGTGTTAAGTATACGGTTACGCTGGGCGATGGCCAGAAAACACTCGAAGACGTTCGCGAGAAACTCGTCAAGCTCTTTGGCGAAGCTTCGGGTGGAAAAAGCAGCAAGACAAACTGCGGCGGAGACAAGGCAATCCTTTATGTTGCCCGTTCCGGTTATTCTTCGACAGAGAAAAACTACATCTACAGCATTGCACTTGCCTGTGCGGATAATAAGAATGTTGATGCATTGAATGAGCTCGAAGATGTTCTGTCCGGGACGCTGGTTGCCCCGACAAAGGAAGCTTATGCTCAGATGACGAATGTTCAGTTCGATGCATTTAAGGACTTCATCTGCCAGGCAGAACCGTTTGGTCAGTCCTCCGGTACAGTTGACTTCCTGTGGGTTATCGATAATTCCGGTTCGATGGAAGACGAATTGGAGAACGTGGTCAATACCGTTCAGACGTTTGCCAAACGACTTGGAAATTCCGGTATTGACTATCGTGTTGCTGTAACGACGACAGATGCTTATCTGCTGGATGAAGTTAGCTCTGCCAGCCCGAGCACTTACAAGAGTGGATATGAGACCATTGGTGCCAATGATTTCCCGATCAAAGCCTATATGAATATGCTTGGTATTCGTACAGCTACGACAGCTATCGCTCAAAACTATGGCGGTTTCTACGGTGAGGCTGGTTTGAAGGGCGAGAAGTCGACGTTCGTTTCGAACGTTAGAGATGACACAGCATGTACTACAAACCAGAATAAGAATGTTTGCGGCAAAGGTTATGAAGATGGCTTAAAGAGCGGTGCTCTGACGCTTTCACGTCTGTCGATTGATATCAACAGCGATGAACCGGGTGAGTTGTTCGAGAGTGACAAGAAGATTTACAACAGCCTGCGTCATGCCAAGAAACATATTGCATGCAAGAGTTTCCAGGGTTCTACGAAGACAGAAGAAGCCTGTGACAGCGAAATTCAGAAGGGTATAGCCAATAAGAAAGATCCTGTTGCAGCGCTGACGCTTCGCGATGATGCTCTGAAATACATCATTTGGGTTACCGACGAAGAATCACGTCAGTTTAAAGAAGATCAGGTTATGTCTTCACATGCCAGCGATCTTGAAGGCTGTCTGACTGGTTATAAACTGAGCGGTTCTGATTCCAGCTACTCGATGGCAACTGGCAGCATCAAGGATAATCCGGGTGATGCTGCAGATGTTTGCAACCCCTCGCTGAAGGCAAAACTTACGCAGCTCGAAGCCGATGGCACTCTGAACTCTGAAATGGAGCTTTCCCAGATCAAGACAGCAATGCCTGAATATTATGATATGCTGATGTATTATATTCAGCGTTATTCTCTGTATGCAGGCAAGGGCGGTATCGCTGGATTCGCACTCGTCGGCGATATTGGTCGTGAAGGTGGTGGTTTCTGCAAACGTCTGAGCGTCTGCAAGAAAAATTGTATCAAGGATGGTCAGCCGCAGCCTGATTCACAGGATGGAATTGCGGGATGTGAATCCTGTGATCCCGATGGCTGGTTCGATTCTTCGAATGCAAAGATCGGTGCAAACTACGGCTTGTCATACATCCATATGGCCCGTTTCCTGGGTTCGTATAACAACGGTAAGATGGATGGTAAAGAAGGTGGCTTCGCCAGCGTTTGCAATGATTCATTCGAGAACAGCGTTAACGCTATCTTCGAAGACGTTGCCGGTCGTGTCGCATCGCATAGTTTGATGGGCTATCCTATCGCTTCGACGATTACTGTTGTCGCGAACATTGGTGGTAAGAATGTGGTGTTGAAACGTGGTGCCGATGAGAATGGCTGGGATTATGATGCTTCCCAGAACGCCATTACGTTCAGCGGTGTAAAGGCAGATCCCAAAGAATACGTTGCCATTTCTTATGTTATCTGGCAGCCAAGCAAGGGCTAATTTTTCGATTGCTCTTTCTGCAGAAAACAAAAAGCATGCCCCGGCGGGGCATGCTTTTTTTGTTTTTGTAAAGTGTATATATGTGAGGAATGAAGCAGATAATGTATGGCAATCGCGTCGATTCCCGCTCCTGGTGCCAGGCTTTTGAGCTTTAGCTTATCAACACGGGCAGTGCATGATTTTATGGGATGCGCTGAATGGGGAATGCCTGGGCATCAAATGGCATACCAAAGTGATTTACGAGTTGTTTGAGGCGTTCAAAAAAGGCCAATGAAACGACGATATTGCCGCGCTCCGTAGAGAAAATAGGGACATCTCTGGTAAAGGGATTGTTGACGATTTTGAATTCGTAACCGCTCAGACGCGGAGATGTGAATCCAAAGGCTCCCCAGGTCGCTTCTCCGTAGGGATTGAAATCGAGTTCGCAGTGAATGACGGGGAGTTTCAGACGATAAAAGTGATACGTTGCGTACTTGAGAATTACAGGCGGACGGCCCAGCCATTGCCATGCAAATGAGGCTGCGGCATCTGTCGGATATCCCGGCTGAATGACAATTCCCGTTTCGACAACGCCATGACATGGGGCGAGTGCTTTGATTTGTTCAGCGACACTTGGCATGAGGATGAGCGAGCCATCGACCGTGCTCCGCATGGGATCGATTTCGATGCCAAATTCATCGGCAAGTATTTCGGCAATTTCCCAATATACCGCGATATCTCCGTTCGGCAGATAACCGAACAGCTGGGGATAATTGTTGGCAATATTGATATCGAGAGGCGGATCGATATTCGCGATGTTGTATCCCATGGTCGATATGGGATAATGCCACTGACATAATTCTTCGGAGAAAACGGGGATATTCATCAGCAGCGCCTGGGTTTTGTCCCAGGTTCTCGGAAAGTCATAGCTAAAATCCTCTCTCAGCTTCATTTGCGTATGCATGGTGTATTGCATACCCATCCCCTGAACATCCAGGAGCAATTCATCCAGTTCGCTTATCTGCAGAATGGTTGAATCAAAATTATTGTCAGTATCGTCCGAATTGCCGGCTGCAAAAATATCTTCGAAAGAAGTATCTGTTTGGGTCGGTGTCGTATAGAAGGGATCGGACAGCGGGAACTCCCGGTACGGTTGAAGATCTTCCCGTGTTTCAGGAAACAGGTAGCCTCTTGGAATGAAACATGAGTCAAAAGGCGGATTGATTTCGGGAGAGGCGCTTCTGATGTGTGCTGGGAGACGTACGATTTTTGTACTTGGCATAGCAGCTTCGACGTAAGTAAGTTTATGAGGCGTACCAATGCGGTACGCAATTCATGAAATTGTTATTCCATATTTTGTGGAATGGCAAGAATGCGGAGAATTGAATTACATCCCGGGACATTTGGGGTTTTCTTTTGGGAAGTGATGTTGGTAAGATTGTTTTTTGGCGTGGTTCTGGAGTATGAACAGACCCCGTCGTTTTACTGGTATGAATGTGCATGATTGCGTTAAATCATAAGCCTGCGGGCAATGATGGAAATATGGAAATGCGGAGAATGATGAGCTTTAGTCGCCTGTCTGTGTTTGTGTTCGTTGTGTTTTGGATGTTGTCGGGGTGCAGTCAGACACCGGCAACACCGGATGATCAACAGGATGCTCCATCTGCTGATACAGCCGGTGAACAGCAGGCAAAAGAAGATGCCCCGATAGTTCAGGGCAATGAACAACCTGCGGCCAAAAGTGCGGATGCTGCCGGAAGCCACGATGATTCCGATGGCGCTGCAAAGCCTGGGATGGGAAACGATTCCGCAGCATTGCCCCCGGTTCAGGCTGTTGAGAACAATTCTGAAGAAGTTCCTGCGCAGGCAGCAGACAACCCACCCTCAGAGCCGGCAGAGGATTCGGCTCAAGCCGGAGTTCCTGAAGAGGCTCAGAATGAACACAAAATTGATTCTCTGGATGAGCTTTCCGAATCCCAGAAACAAAAGCTGTCAGCGATTGTCTGGGATGTCGATCCCGAGGTCTTGAATGCCATAGAACAAAAGAATGAAGGGGGACATTTCCCGTTCAGCGATGAAAAACATTTGGATCTGTTCAAAGACAGCATTGAGAACCTGGGGGGCGTATATGCCGGAGTCGGCACGGATCAGGGATATCTGTTCGTTGGATGGCAGCGTCCGACACTGGCTTTTATGATCGACTATGATCCTTGGGTCATTGTGATTCATCGCATGTATATGGCGTTTTGGCTGGCTTGCGAAGACAGCGCTTGTCTGCACCATTATTTTGATGATCGCGATGCGGGACTGGCATTTCTGGAGAGTGAGGCCGGTGCTGCAGCACAGCTCAATACGAAAGCAGTCAATAAAATATATCGGACGACTCAGCGCAGTATTGCGCGACAACTCAAACGTCTCGAAAAGATGGCGGTGAAGACGTTTATGAATGATGCAGAATCCTTCAATTACATTCGCAATCTGATTCGTCAGGAGCGGTTGAGAACGTTTCAGGCAAACTTGCTCGGCGATCGCGCATTTGCATCTCTTGCTTCGACGCTGCGCGAACTGGGGGCATCGGTGACGACGCTTTATCTGTCGAATGCTGAGCAGTATTGGGGATATTCCGAACAATTCAAAAAGAACATCATCGAACTCCCGGCTTCGGATAATGCCCTGATACTTCGCACGAGCGCAACATATCCCATCAATACGGATTATCGTTACAGTATTCAGCCCATGAAGGTGTTTAAGGCATGGTTATCGCATCCGGAGGGCAAGACGGTTCGTCAGGTGACGAAACGCGTAAGGGTCAAGGGCCCCGATGATTTCCCCTTTGTCGTCGATGATTTTATGCCGCCTGAAGTTGTGGAGAATTGATATGAAACGCGGGTATTTGCTGATTTTTGGGCTTTTTTTCTGGTGTACCACTGCTTTTGCCGGCGATCCTTGTCCGAATGCACAAAATGAGGCAAAACCGGCTGATCCCAAAGAAAAATGCCGCACGGATTTGACGAATACGCTGCCGCCTGTATTTGTTTTTCCCGAGGATAAAGCTCAGCCCAAAGCAGAGCCAGAACAGCCCAGACAGGATGATGCAGTCAAGAAACCATCTTCTGCTCAGCGTCCGCTGCCGGAAACCTGTACATATTCTGCTTATGCCTGGGATACCAAAAAGGGCAAATCGACGGATCATTTTACGGTATCCAAGCCATATTCGGAAGTTACGGAGGATGAACGCGATCCCAATGTTCCTGAATGTACCATCTGCCGGGAAGATCAGGTCGAAATTGATCCGCATGCATTTGGTGTGAATCACGGGACCATCCGGATTTGTCACGTCTATGCGGAACAGGTCAAGTCCGCGCTGACCGAGATTGCCAAAAGCGGCGAATTTGATATCGAAAAACTCGAGGGTTATCGCCCGGGAAAAACGCGCGGCAAGGTCGATAAAAATGGACTCAGGACGCAGTGGAGTCAGCACAGCTATGGGACTGCCATTGATATCAATGCCAATCACAATGCCATCTACAGCCAGTGTACCGAAAAAATTGTCGGCAGTTCACAGGATGTAAAGAATTGCAAGCGCGGCATCGGCGGTGCCTATCAGCCCGAAAAATTCCCGAGAGTCTCCATCGTAAAGGACGGTGTCGTCTATCGCATTATGACGAAATTCTGGAAATGGGGTGGGGAAATCGAAGGAACCACGAAAGATATCATGCATTTTTCTGTTACCGGCTATTAGGTGAAAAATGTTTCCTTCGATTGTTTTCCTTCCGTTGGGACAGTGTTTTTTTGGTGCTTCAAAAAGAATGCTCGGCATTGTGAAGACGGTCGCACTGAGTCATCGCATTTCTGATGCCGTTTTGAACGTTCTGGGAGAACGTGAAACCGAGATTTTACCGCAGGACATGGTCTGGGAACTCAGGTGGATTCATTATTGTATGCCTAGACCATGGATCGCGTGTTTTGAAACGGCATGCGCATTTGAAGTCTGGCTCGCATTTCACCGTCAGCGCGGTCGGGTGCGCATCGGAAAACGCGTGGAAAATGGCCATCTCATCATGCATGCCTGGGTGCAGTGTAAAACGGCGGGCTTTTTTGATTCTCCGGGGTTTGAGGAAGTGGTACTGGTGCCGACAGAGCCTAGGACTGCAAGTTAGGAACAAGATTTAAGATGCTTCGTGCAAAATGCATAACCACGAATGGTGGGCATTGCTGAAAGAATTCATGTAAAGTGATGTAGGTGTTTTATCTACTTGCAACTACGTGCCTATTTGCGCTAAATTTTCGCGCCTACTCCGAAAGGGGGAGTAGAATGTACCCGTATCAGGAGCAAAGGACGGAATATGCGTTTCCCTGGGATCCGAAAGGGCAAATATTATTTTCCGGTGACGGAAAAGAAATCGACACTGACGACGACAACAACGGTCAAACCTTGGTATATTGTGGGTTTGGACGAAGTTTTGGTCGATCTTGAAATACATGGTTGTCCGCAGTCATTGTTACCGGAACTTGGATTGGTTTCGGGTGAAAGTGTGCAGTTTTCTGCGGATGAGATTACGCGGCTGCTGAATCGCGTATCGGAACTTGGACTTGAAGTTCGGTTTGCAGCGGGTGGAACGATTGCCAATACGTTGTGCAATTATACCCATTTGTCTGGCGAACCCGCTATTTTGCTTGGTGCGATACCGGATGTGATTCGTCCGGGTACACCGGCATTTGCTTATGTGGCGCAGACACCGAAGGCCGTCAATCTGGATTATCTGGTACCGGTTGCCGGTCACGTTGGCATTGCAGTGACGTGTTTTACACCGGATGGCGAGCGTTCATTTGCGGTAGCTCCCGGCATCAGTGGTGACTATCATCCGGAGGATATACCTGAGGATGTTGTTCGCCGGGCGAGTGTTGTGGCGACGAGTGTATATTGCATTGCCAATCCGAATCGTCCGATAGCGAAGTCGGTGATACGCATGCTCGAAATTGCGCACGATGCAAACGTTCCGGTAGCATTCGGGATGGGAACGAGTGCGCTGGTCAGGCGTATGCGCGATGAACTGATGGATGTGCTGCACAAATATGTGAATATTGCCGCGATGAATGTTCGTGAAGCCGAGGCACTGACGGGAACTTCGGATCCATTGATCGCCGGCAAAATGCTGCTGGATGCCGTGGATGCAGTCCTGATTACGGAAGGTGCCCGCGGTCTGACGATGTGCGGATATACGGACGATTCCGTCAAGCGTGCAACGCGCGATGGTCTGCACAGCGGCAGTATTGATAACTACAATCAATATGAGTACAGCCGTTTGGTATTGCGCAAAAACTGCAAGGATCCGCTCCGCATATTTACACATATTCATCCCTATCTTGGAGGGCCGCAGAAATTGTGCAATACGAGCGGTGCCGGAGATGCCGCGCTGGCGGCATTTCTCCATGACGTGGCGGCGACCCGGTACCATGCCGAGACCGTCCCGGATTCCAAGAAGCATTCGCAGGGAATTGAATTTCTTACCTATTCCTCGCTTTCGCGCAATGCTCAGTACAGCAATCGCGTTGCCTATGAAGTTTTGCGGAACAATTCTCCAAGGCTTGAAGCCCCGATAGGCAATGACAAGGAAAATGATAACGATTGACGGGAGAATTACCAGATATGTATGAATCTGAGTCCGAATTGCTTGCTGCGCTCGTCGAAGTGGTCAAATCGGTCAATAAAGTCGTATCCGAAGGCAAAGCCCTCTCGAAAGCTCTGGAGAAGCTGGATAGTTCGAAAGCTTTGCTGCGTCAGGATTATGTCGCGGATGCCCTGGAGTCCCTAAAAGACAATGATTTGCGCGTTTATGGCCACGGTGAACAGCAGAAGGCGCTCGTTCACGAGCTCGAAAAGAGGCTTCATGCGCTTCGGGTGAATGCCCACCGAATCCTGATCGAAGGTCTGACGCAATGCGCGGACAAGCCGGAACACATGAAGATCATATCAGACAATCCGCTCGTCATTTATATGCATCCGCTGACGCTTGAGGTCTATTTTGAACAGGCAAAAGCCGTTTGGACGTATGCGCATGAACCGCTCCAGAACGTCTCGCTGGATGCCGGTGAAATCATGACAGCACATCAGGCGCTCGTGGACACGTTTCGTGCGTCGCGCGTGGATTCCAAACAATTCTGGCAGCTGCTCAAACTGGCCTATGATATGGTTTTGCTCAAGCAGGGAGAACCGGCCGGGGCGCGCGTCGATATCGTCGAACTCCTGCCTCCGCTTGGATGGCTTTGGCCTTCTGCCGTGGCGACGAAAAAGGGATCTTCCTTTCCTCGCTATCTGCTGGCCTATCAGATTCAAAAACTCAGGGCGGATGGGCTTTTGCAGAACAAAGGTGTGCGGCTTGAGCTGGGTACGGCGACCGGCGGAAGTACCCGGAATAAGGCCAATGTATTATTTATTCCGATGGGGGCAACAGAAGGACAATATTATTTGTCGATT
>JAEEGL012503791.1_pt1 | contig 17713 bp, 19 predicted proteins | sample 9134231 | NCBI WGS metagenome assembly JAEEGL01 (sample SAMN16246548, study PRJNA631951) | gut metagenome | biome: gut microbiome; feature: rumen; material: fiber-attached | host: Bos | place: Iran: Karaj | collected 2018-10 | reverse complement strand
GGATGTCTTTTAAAGGACAAACAATATTAGATTGAGGTTGCTTGAATGAAAGGAAGTCAGGTTACCATTGATCATGTATCCAAAAAATTCGGCGATTTTGTCGCATTGGATGACATCAACTTTACTATTAAGCCGGGAGAGTTCTTTTCTCTTCTTGGGCCTTCTGGATGCGGAAAAACTACTTTGCTCCGCATAATTGCAGGTTTTGAATTTCCGGATGATGGAATTGTTCTTTTTGATGATAAGAACGTAATTCCGTTAAATCCTGATAAACGACCTTCAAACACAGTTTTCCAGACTTACGCATTGTTCCCTAACATGACTGTTTACAACAATGTTGCATTTCCTCTAAAACTTAAAAAACTTCCGAAAGAAGAAATTGATAAAAAGGTAAAGGAATATATTCATCTTGTTCAGCTTGATGAACATCTTTACAAAAAGCCGAATCAGCTTTCGGGCGGTCAGAAACAGCGTGTAGCAATTGCCCGCGCCCTCATCAACGAACCAAAAGTTCTTCTTCTTGATGAACCTCTTTCTGCGCTCGATGCAAAGCTCCGTGCTAACCTTCTTATGGATTTGGACCGTCTTCACGACCAGATTGGTATTACATTTATTTACGTAACTCACGATCAGGCAGAAGCACTTTCCGTTTCTGACAGAATTGCCGTAATGAATCACGGTCATGTTCTGCAGATTGGAGCACCATACGAAATTTACGAAAGTCCTGCAACTCAGTGTGTTGCACAGTTCAGCGGCGAAACAAACCTTTTTGATGCAGAAGTTGTAGACTGCGTTCCTCATAAGGATGCAAAAGGCCAGGATGATTTTATGGCTACCCTTTCGGTTCCTCAGCTTGGAAAACAGGCTCCGCTTGCAACAGATACTGCTGCAGAAGCTGCCCTCGACCGCTTTATGCAGGTAACCGATTACGAGCACACAGATAAAGGCCAGAAGGTTGCCTTTACAATCCGCCCTGAAAAAATCCGCATTACACTTGAACCGCCTGATACAAAAGGACGCACAGACATTAATGTATTCTCCGGAATTGTAGAAGAACCTATTTATTCAGGCTTCCAGTCTAAATTCTACGTAAAACTTGAAACCGGCAAAATTATTAAGGTTTTCAAACAGCATACAGATTATATGGACGACGGCCCTGTAATCCAGTGGAAAGACAAGGTATATGTTTCCTGGTCTGCAGAAGATGCATATATTGTTGAGGACATTGATAAATAGCCATATGGAAAAGAATACTAATAAAAAAATGCACGATTCGCATAAAACGAAGATTGGTGCAGTTTATGGCTGGCCAATGGGTGTATGGTTCACTGTTTTCTTTGTTGTGCCTATTCTGATTATTCTCTGCTATTCTTTTATGAAAAAAGACATGCACGGCGGAGTTCAGAAGGCTTTTTCTCTTGATGCGTACAAGGCTATTTTCAGCCGTGATCAGGATACAGGAAAATTCCTTTATCTCCCGATTTTGTGGCGTACTTTATGGATGGCTCTGCTTTCTACTCTCGTTTCTATTTCTATTGCAATCCCTTGCGGATACGCAATTGCCCGCAGTAAAAGGCAGACAATGCTATTAATTCTTGTAATTATTCCTTTTCTTACAAATTCACTTATACGTATTTTTGCATGGCAGAGCATTTTAGGCGACGAAGGTCTTTTAAACCAGATCTGCAGTCTGTTTGAACGGCTATGGAATACAATTATCCGGAACAAAGATTTTGTATTTACGCCGCATAAATTCATGTATACAAAGGGCGCAGTAATAATTGTAAGTATTTACATGTATCTTCCATATGCAATTCTTCCTATTTTTACTGCAGTAGACCGTTTTGATTTTTCTTTAATTGAAGCAGCTCGCGATCTTGGTGCTTCAAAGACTAAATCTATGTTTAAAATTCTTCTTCCAGGAATAAGAAGCGGAATTGTAAGCTCTTTGATTTTTACCTTCATCCCGATTTTCGGAAACTACACTGTTCCTCAGTTAGTCGGAAGTACAAAAAGCTACATGCTCGGAAATATCATTATGGATCAGATTCAGAAAGCACGAAATCTGCCGCTTGCCTCTGCATTCAGCGTAGTATTAACAGTTATTACTATGGCGGCAATTTTGTTCATGCTTACTTCAAATAAAAAAGATCAGAAGCTCAAGAAATCTGTTGCAAAAGAAGATTCCGGAGTACCGGAAATTGCTTCGGCTATAAGCACAGTCGCAGCTGCAAAATAACGGGGAGTTTAAGGAAATATGGAATTTTTATTATCTGTCATTCTTTCAATTCTTCACAAAAAGCCTAAGTCAGAAAACTTTAAGCATGCTAAACGTTACTGGAAGCATCATGCACCGCTTTTTTCTTTTTCTAAAACGGTACTTATTTGTGCTATGCTTTTCCTGTATATTCCGCTTTTTGTAATAATTATTTTTTCTTTTAATTCAAGCGAAAGTGCTCATATGACCGGTTTTTCTTTCCGCTGGTATGAAGAATTATTTTTAAATTCACTTCCACTGTGGAAAAGCCTTTTATACAGCGCAATAGTTGCAATTCTCTCTGCAGTAATCGCAACTGTTCTCGGAAGCCTTGCGGCAATCGGTGTAAGCTGGTACAAGTTTTTTGGAAAGCATTACATTCAGTCTATAAGCTTTTTACCTATGGTTCTTCCGGAAGTTATTATGGGTGTTTCGCTTTTGATTTTCCTTAGCGGAATTCACATGAATCTTGGTCTTACAACAATTACAATTGCTCATACAACCTTCTGTCTTCCATTTGTTTATCTTATGGTAAATTCCCGTGTAGATGAATTTGATTATTCTATTATAGAAGCAAGTCATGATCTGGGAGCTACAGAAAAACAGACTCTTTTTAAAATCATAATTCCTTCAATTTTCCCTGGAATTATGAGCGGTTTTATGATGAGCATTACTCTCTCAATAGAAGACTTTGTAATTACTTCTCTTGTAAATGGAAATGTGGAAACCTTACCTATTTTTGTTTACAACATGATAAGACACGGCGTAAGTCCGGTAATTAATGCACTTTCATTTGTTCTTATTATGTTCCTGGGACTTATTGTTATTCTCCTGCGCAAAGGAATTAAAAGCTTTGCGGCAGCAAAATAATCGAATTACTGCATATCGTTTATGTCGATAATGCCAAATAAATTATATAAGGAAACGAAAATGAAAAAATTTTCAAAAATCATTCTTGCATGCTGTACTGTAGTTGCAGCATTTATGCTTGCTTCCTGCGAAAAGAAGCAGACCTTAAAGCTTTACAGCTGGACTTACTACACTCCAACCGATGTAGTAAAAGCATTCGAAGAAGAATATAACTGTAAGGTTATTGTTACAGACTATGATTCTAACGAAACAATGTTCAGCAAGCTTACAAACGGCGGCGCAAAAAGCTTTGATATTGTAGTTCCTTCTCAGGATTATGTAGAAATTATGATGGAAAAAGGAATGCTCCAGCCAATCGTTCAGGAATTGTTCACAAACAGAAGTAAAATTAATCCAAAAGTTCTGGAAAAAGTAACTTACGATCCTCAGATGATTTATGCAGTTCCATATTATTACGGAGCATCCGGAATCAGCGTAAATAAAAAGAAGGTTCAGGGCGGTTATGAACGCACCTGGAATATTTTCTCTGATCCAAGATTTAAGGACCACGCTTCTGTAATGGATGATTACCGTGAAGTTATTGGCGATGCGCTCACCTATCTTGGCTACAGCGTCTGCACAAAAGATGATGCTGAATTAAAGGAAGCTATTGATCTTATTAAAAAGGAATGGATTCCTAACATTGTAAAAATTGATGCAGAAGGCTTTGGAAAAGACTTTGCTCGCGGAGATTTGTGGCTTTGTCAGGGTTATGCAGAAGTTGTTTACGGCGAAGTTCCTGAAAATGAATGGGATGATACTATAGACTTCTTCATTCCTGAAGACGGAGGTCCATCATACCTCGACAGCATGTGTATTCTTAAAGATTCAAAGAATCCAGAGCTTGCTACTGAATTCATTAATTTTATTCACAGACCGGAAAACTATGCAAAATTCCTTGATTTCTTCCACTTCCCATGCTATGTAAACCCGGAAGCTGAGCAGTATATGACAACAACACCTTTCTATTCTGCAAGTGTTCTTGAAAACTGTGAACTTAAGTATAATCTCGGCGAATATCTTGATAATTATTTTGCTGCGTGGGAAAAATTAAGAATTTTAAACTAAAGTTATTAAGAAAATACGCCGATAATAAAAGAGTATTATTCTAAGGCAATAACTGCCCGTAATAATCCTCTTGAAATAAAAAAAGTTTGACTTCTTAGTAATTAGAGCATAAAATAATCTGCGAGGGGCTTTCAAGAGTTTATCTTTTTGAAAGCCTTTTTGTTTATCAGCAATTTTTGCAACGCAAAAAAACATTAAAAAAAAGTGAAGAAAAAAATGGATTTAGACCTTTCATTAGTACTAGAAAATATAACTTCTCCTGTAATAGTTGCAACACCTGTAAAAGATGAAGCAGGTCGTATTGTTGATTTTGATATTCTTTATACCAACGAAGCAGTAAAATGTGCGGTTGGCTATATTATTAAACAATATAAACGATGGTCTGAATTCGAAGCTTCAATTACTTCTGATGTGCCATGGTACAAAATGGCACTGGATGCAATTGCCGGAAGACAGGGCGAAGAAGCAAGATATTTTTCTCCTTCCACAAAAGCCTGGTACCAGATAGAAATGAATTATCTTCCGGACCAGAAATATGTAATAGTTAATTTTACGGATATCACTTCGGAAAGAAAATATTACGAAAAATTAAGAAAAACCCTTATTACAGATCCGTTAACTGGTTTTATGAACCGCGCCGGATTTGAAGAAACCTTCAGCATAGAAATTGAATCTACAAGATTTTCTAAAACTTATGCTGCCCTTCTTATTGTAGATATTGATAACCTTAAAAACATAAATGATTCTAAAGGAACTAAAGAAGGCGATGCCTTAATTAAACAGGTTTCCGATACTTTTAAACAGTTCCAGAGAGAAAATGTTCAGTTTTTCCGCTATGGTGATGATGAATTTGCATTAATTATTTCCAAATTCAGTTCTATAGACAGCATTGTAAACTTTATTGACTGTATTTACGAAGCATTCCAGATTAAGCAGATTGGACTTTCGGGCGGAGTTTCATTCTTCCCTGAACATTCCGAGCTTAAAGATGAGCTTATAAGATTTGCTGATATGGCAATTCATTATGCAAAGAAAAACGGTAAAAACAACTTTGTTTATTTTGAACCGGACATGCAGAGAGCCTTCATTCAAAAATTAACATTGCAGACAAAAATGACAACTGCAATTATAGAAGGAAATTTCCGCCAGTATTATCAGCCGCAGTTTGACATAAGAACAGGAGAACTCAGAGGTTTTGAAGCCCTGCTCAGATGGAAAGACGAAGAAATGGGCGATATTTCTCCTTCTGTTTTTATTCCTATTGCAGAGGAAACAGGACTTATTATTCCTATCGGAAGATGGGTTATGAAAACTGCAATTTCTACACTTAAAACCTGGGAAGAAAAATATAATTTTGAAGGAATTATTTCCGTAAATGTTTCTACAGTTCAGCTTATGCAGGACAGCTTTATGGATGAACTTATAGAACTGCTTTCTACCTTCCAGATTAATCCTGATCATCTTGAAATTGAAATTACAGAAAGCGTTATGATTAAAAACATGACGACAGCAATTCAGCGTCTTGAACAGATAAGGGACATGAATATAAGAATTTCTCTTGATGATTTTGGAACAGGTTATTCTTCTTTAAGTTATCTGCAGAAGCTTCCGCTTAATACACTTAAAATTGATAAGGCATTCATTAATAACATTACCGCAGAAGACGGAGTTCAGGCAAATATTACCCAGTCTATAATCAATATGGTTGGAAAAATGGGTCTTGAAACTATTGCCGAAGGTGTTGAACACACAGACCAGCTTGATCTTCTTGATAAGTTTAACTGCAATATTGTTCAGGGATTTTTGCGCGGAAAACCAATGCCGTTTAATCTCTGCGACGCATATTTGGCAGGCGACAGTTCAAGCTTACTTAAGAACTGATTCCGTGCCGAAGCACAACTGTAATTTACTGATTATTTTCGCTCCGCTAATTTATTCTGTAAACGACGTATTTAACTCTGCCCTCTTCAACTGCTTTTTTAATTGAACGCTCACGTTCCGTTAAATCAGATTTTCCGGTTTTAACTTCTACAAGTAAAACTTCATCGGCTTTGTTGTTTTCACTTAAATTAGGAAATGCAAGAAAATCTACAGGCTTTCCAATAAAGTGCGCATCTGCAGGATTGCACGGAAAGTTAGGCAGATAAGGTGCAAACTGTTCTGCAATCTGTCCGTTAATTACGGAACGCGAACGCTTAACTGCATCTTTGCGGGAAGAAAAGGATTTTTTAAAAAGTAAAATTATTAATAAAACAGTTAAAAAAATCAGCAGAATAAAAACTGTAAAATAAACAGGAAAAGCTTTTGCAAAACTTATGATTGATTCAATAAACTTCATGCTGCCCTCCCGATTTTTTATTTAATTTGCCTGCATAAAACAGGCATCTGCCATTCGTTTATCACCAAGCCTTAAATATTCTTCGCCCATTTTTGTAAAGAAAAATCTGTCTTCTTTTTTACCAAGCTCAAGTTCAATGGCGCGTTCATAAACATCTAAAGCCAGTTCATCAGAAATAACACCGTCTATATGATGATGCAGAATATTCAGCGTAAAAGAAATAACTTCCGGAAAGAAAATATAAAAATATTGATAGGAATATTCCATTTTGATTATCTGTTCCAGAAGAAGAATTGCATCATAATATTCTGCACGAATTACAAGCTCTTCTGCAAGAATATAACCGTAATCCATAAAATCTTCGCGTGTAAACCATTTTTTTAATGTAAATTCCGGATTAGAAGACTGAAGCCTTATGAACTCTTTAACAGCTTCGTCCTCTTTCTGGTGCATGAGTGTATAAAAAACGAATTTGCATTTACTTTCTTCGTCCTCGCGGTCTTTAAGCCATTGATAATAATTAAAGGAATCACCGTTATTTTTATGAACTTTTCCATATGTAAAAAATGATTCGTTAAAAAAGTTTCTCTGACGGTTATCTGAAAGAACTCTGTAGGCCTGAACAATTTCGTTGAATTTTGTTTTATCGGATGTAGAAGTATTTGCATCGGGATGAAAAAGTTTTGCTTTTTCGCGATAGGCTTTTTTTATTTCTGCAAGAGTAGCATTCTGTCTTATTCCAAGTATCTTATAAAAATCTTTCATAAATATTGAGGCACCAGAGTTCAGTTAGTCATTCAAATGCTTATATTAAAACGCCTTGAATATTTTTTCAATATCGGGTTTTTGTACGACTAAAACAGGACATCCGCAGCTTACTAAAATTTCATTTTCTTCGCGGCTAAGCATTGTTTTTTTATTTGAATGTTTTCCGCCGCCGCCAATAAGAATTAAATCTGCTTCAAACTTTTCTGCTGCCTTGATAATTTCGGTAAAAACGCCGCCATAAAGAAGTTCAGTTTCGCTGTGTACGCCCTTTGATTTTGCAAGATTCTGAACGTAAGCAAGATAACTTTTTCCATCGGCAGTAAGTTCTTCTTCAAAATCCGATTTTTCGTCTGCAATTAAGAATCTGTTGTTCATTAAAAATTTAAGGGTGGCAGTATCAACTACATATACAAATTTAATCTGCATATTGTAAGTTCTTGCCATCATAATGGAATACATTGCTGCGTCGATTGAAGTTTTTCTGCCGCTTACGGCTACAATACATTTTTTAAAAAAAGATTTTGACATAAATTCTCCGAATTAAAGAGTCATTTTACATTCCTCTTTTTCAAAGCCTTAAGAACAAAAACATTTTCGCGTTCCCGTTCTTCCAAAACACTTTCTATATAACTTTTTGTTTCTTTTGCCTGCGGAATAATCATTTTATCCAGCGCATTTACACGCCTTTGGGTTTTCTTTACTTCCATAGCAAGACGCCAGACAATTGTACGGATAGAAGCCATTTGAGTAAGCAAAGACAATAATTCAAAAAGCTTGTCTATTGTATTATCGGTATTTGCGTAAGTTCCAATTAAAGAATAAAACAATTCCTTCTGCGGCAGAGAAACGTCGATTGTAGAAAAAGGAATTCCGCCTATAGAAACCTTCTTTTCATTCATTTCAAAATTATAATGAACTGAATAAGCAATTCTTTCTATCTGATCTGCACCATCCAAAAGCAGCATTCTGCGGATTGCAGGATAAGCCTTTGCTATTACCTTATCTATATCATTTTCCAGAAGCTTTACTTTTTCTACAAGGCTCATTAATTCACGGACAAGAATTTCGCGTTTTTCTTCCAGCAGTTCATAACCATTTAAAGATACAGAAAGCTGTTCTTTTACTGCGAGAAGATTAGATTTTGTAGGTGCAACGTTCTGTCTTGCCATATTTATTCCTGACGAGGAAGATATTTTTCAATAAATTCCGGCTTAATTCGGGTAAGTTCTTCATGAGGAAGTTCAGAAAGAATTTTCCAGCCTATATCCAGAGTTTGCTCTATTGTGCGGTCTTCGTATTCATCCTGATTAAAGAATTCTTCTTCCAGTCTCTTTCCAAAATGAAGATAAGCTCTGTCCAGTTCCGAAAGCTCTTCTTCGCCGATAATTGCAGCAAGGTTTCTTATAGACTTTACTTTTGAATATGCAGCAAACAGCTGGCTCGAAACATTTGCATGATCTTCGCGTGTCATATCCGGACCGATTCCGTCTTTCATAAGTCGCGAAAGGCTTGGCAGTCCAGAAACAGGAGGATAAATACCTTTCTGCTCAAGCTCACGGCCAAGAACAATCTGACCTTCCGTAATATAACCGGTTAAGTCCGGGATAGGATGAGAAATATCATCATTAGGCATTGTAAGAATTGGGATTTGTGTAATTGAACCTTCACTGCCCTTTACGCGTCCTGCCCGTTCATACAATTCTGCAAGATCCGAGTACAAATATCCCGGATAACCTTTACGGCCAGGAACTTCTCCACGGGTTGTAGAAATTTCACGAAGTGCTTCGCAGTAGTTTGTCATATCTGTCATAACTACAAGTACGTGCATTCCCTTTTTAAAAGCAAGATATTCTGCGGCTGTAAGCGCACAGCGCGGTGTAATTATACGTTCAATAGAAGGCGCATCTGCAAGACTCTGGAACATTACTACATTTGCAAGTACACCAGACTCTTCAAAAGTGTCTACAAAGAATTTTGCAACATCGTATTTAATTCCCATTCCTGCAAAAACCATAACGAATTTTTCGTTACTGTTACGGAGCTTTGCCTGTCTGATAATCTGAGCAGCAAGTCTGTTATGAGGCAAACCGTTTCCACTAAAAATCGGAAGCTTTTGTCCGCGAACGAGTGAGTTCATTCCATCTATAGAAGAAATACCGGTCTGAATAAAATCGCGCGGATAAACACGCGCATATGGATTCATAGGATTTCCGTTGACATTACGCTTTTCGCTGGAAATAATTTCTGGATAACCGTCGATTGGTTTTCCTAGTCCGTTAAAGACACGTCCAAGAAGGCCTTCGCCAACTCGCAGTTCAAGCGGCTCTTCAAGAAATTCAAAAGAAGAAGATTCCAGGTCTATTCCGGTTGTATTACCAAAAATCTGAACAACAACTGCGTCATCAGAAATATCAACAATCTTTCCAGTTCGTTTTTCGCCAAGGCGATCGCGCACATAAACTGTTTCGTTGTAAAAAACATTTTCTGTGCGTCGAAGAACTACAATTGGACCATCAACTGCGGTAATACCTCTATATTCAGTTCCTTTCATATCAAACCTCAATTAATTCTGACTGTCTACAGAATAAAGCCGCTCAAGTTCACCAAGCTGAGAATCCAGATTCTCGCGAACCTTTGCAATTTCCTGTATTTTGTCGTTTGGAATAGTCATTTTAATTCTTGTAATTTCTTCGCAAACCGGTAATGCAACAAGCTGAGCAAGTGTAGCACCAGCCTTAATGCATTTTAAAGCGCGTCTGTAATATTCCATTATCAATTCAAGAATTGAAATTTGTTTTTCTGTTGAACAATATTTATCGATATCGTCAAAAGCATTCTGCTGCAAAAATCCGTTTTTAATCATATCTGCAGTCTTTAAAACAAGACGGTCTACAGAAGGCAATGCATCCGGTCCGATAAGACGGACAATCTGCTCAAGACGATTTTCGTTTTTCAAAAGCTCAAGCGCTTCCAGGCGGAGTTTTCCCCAGAGAGGATTATGAACTTCCCACCAGTCGCGAACTTCTTCTGCATATTCAGAATAGGAATCTATCCAGCCGATTGCAGGATAATGTCGCGCATTTGCAAGCTCGCGGTCGAGCGCCCAGAAACAGCGTATAAAGCGTTTTGTGTGCTGTGTAACCGGCTCAGAAAAGTCTCCACCAGGAGGAGAAACCGCACCGATAACAGAAACAGAACCTTCCTGACCTTCAAGGCTTATTACACGACCGGCACGTTCATAGAACGAAGCAAGTCTTGTAGGTAAATATGCAGGGAATCCTTCTTCGGCCGGCATTTCTTCCATTCGTCCCGAAAGTTCACGCAAAGCTTCTGCCCAGCGGCTTGTTGAATCTGCCATAATTGCAACATGAAGGCCCATATCGCGGAAATATTCTGCAAGAGTAATTCCTGAATAAAGAGAAACTTCACGCGCAGCAACCGGCATGTTTGAAGTATTTGCAATTAAGATGGTTCGTTCCATAATTGAACGGCCGGTTCGCGGGTCAATAAGTTCAGGAAATTCTGTAAGAACCTCTGTCATTTCGTTTCCGCGTTCTCCGCAACCAATGTATACAATTAAGTCTGCATCACACCATTTTGCAACGGCATGCTGAGTCATTGTTTTTCCTGTTCCAAATCCGCCTGGAATTGCTGCAGTTCCACCTTTTGACAAAGGGAAGAAAACATCAATTACACGCTGACCTGTAATTAAAGGTTCTGTAACTCCAAGCTTCTGACTGTAAGGACGAGGCTTACGAACAGGCCAGTACTGAGCAAGTTTGATTTCTTCATCAAGTTCTGTAAGGCCGATTAAATCATCAACTGTGTAATCGCCGCTTCCCTTAAATGTTTTTAAAGTTCGTCCGCGGATTGTCGGAGGAACCATGATTTTTTCTGTTATTGAATCTGTTTCTTTTACAGTACCAAGTACCATTCCAGGCTTTATTGCATCGCCCGCAGAAACAACTGCATCAAAATGCCAGATTTTTGTTGAATCAAGAGGTTCAGAACGTTCTCCAGGTAAAAGGAAGCTTCCTGAATTTTCGAACATTTTCTGAAGCGGTCTCTGAATTCCATCGTAAATATTTCCTACAACTCCAGGACCAAGCTTTAAAGATAAAGGACGTTCGGTACATACAACCTTTTCGCCGATATGCATTCCCGTATCTTCCTCGTAAACCTGAATAGTTGCATTTCCTTTATTCTGGCGGATAATTTCTCCAATCAGTCGTTTTTCGCCGACATCTACTACATCGTAAAGACCGCAACCGTCAAGACCTTCCGCATAAATGATTGGTCCCGAAATGCGGGTAATTCTTCCTTCGATCATAACTGGCCTCCAAAAAGCGACTGTGAAAGTTCACTGCGGTTTTTATCCAGAACTTTGCTTACAGCCTGTGTAACAGTTAAACGGCATCTGAACGATAAATCTTCAGCTTCCAGAATAATTCCCTTTGGATTTTCCAGACCGGCTTCTTCTTCAATTACCAGTTTATTAAACTGAGTTTCTTTACATGCTAAAAGTTTATTTCCGAGATTTTTATTTAACACTTTTTCAACATCAGAAACAGAAAAACCGTAAATATATGCAGTAACATTTTTTGTAACAGAAGAAAAATCAAATTTTCCAACTGCAAGCTTTATCTGCTGTTCTACAGAAAGAGAAGAAAGATAATTATTAATTCCATTAATAATCTGCTGCTGCATAAAAGAAACCTGAAAACGTTCTTTTTCCAGCGGCAAGGTTGCTTTTTTATCGTTTTCCAAAGCCTGAATTTTTAATGAATAAAAATTAGTTTTATCTTCTTCTGCCTTTTTAATATTTTCAGAAACACTGGAAATTATTTTTTCACAATCAACTTCTGCCTGCCGAAGAATTCTATCGGCTTTTTTTCTGGCATCTGCCTGTATTTCTTTATCTAATATATCTGTAGACCTTAATTCCTGCATAATATTCCCTTATATATTTATACCTGCACACCAATTGCCTCTCGGATAGATTCAGACAAAGACTTTTTGCCTTCTACGTGTCCGCTGAGACCTGGAATTTCTACTATAAGAGGAAACTTTCCTGTTTTCTGCCAGGAAATTTCTTCTTCTTCTATCTGACTGGCGGCCTGTTCTGTAAGAATAAGAACCTTAGGAACTTCGCCCGAAGGAACGTTTACTATTCCACCCTTTCCCGTAACTCTGTTAAAAGCATCCAGAACTTCTGATCTGGTATCGGCAAAGGTTCCATCTACACCAATCAATTTAAAAGCAAGAACAATTTCCCGCTCGCCTATAATATAATATTTCACTTTAGTGCAATAATTTTTTTTCTTATCTGAACAAAATTAATACGGCAACGAGCATTCCCCAAAGACAAATACCTTCTGCAAGACCTACGAATGGCAATGCCTTTCCTGAAAGCTCAGGATTTTCGCTCATTGCACCCATAGCAGCCGCACCAATTTTTCCTACAGCCATTCCGGAAGCAATACAAGCCAATCCTACTGCAATTCCGGCAGAAAGATATTTAACTCCGCCAGAAGCACCGGCAGAAGCAGCAGACTGTGCAAACAATGATGAGCCTGCAAATAAAATTCCTAAAAAGCATAAAAATCTCTTTTTCATAAAAAACTCCTGTTATTCCACGTAAGTGGTCGAATCTTATATATTTTCAACACTAAACTTAAACGGTTTAAATTCCGTTCCAGTTTCGTGAAAGAATTTGCTGAAAAATTCATAATACTGCAATCTGATTACCTGAATTGCAACAATCATTCCTTCAAGAACAATAATAAGCGCATTTCCAAGAACCAGAACTACAATTCCAAAAACCGAAGGTATACCTCCGCACATTTTTGTAAGCGTAAGAATTGTAAAGTTTAATACTGCATGAGAAAGTGCAAAAGCACCTACACGCACAAAACTTATTGTATTAGAAAGATAACCCGAAATTACTTCTATGATTTCTACGACACTGGAAATTAAATAAGTTCCAAAGCCGTTCTCCATAAGAGGCTTCTTTCCTTCCATTGCACGTTCAAACGGCTGTGCAAAAGCCGCAAAGAACAGCGAAACAAAAATGATGATTAAATCGTAAGCGGCAACTTTATGGCCAGCAAGAACAACCCTTAAAACTGTTGCAATCACATACCAGAAGAAAACAGCACCGGCCAAACCGTTTTTACCGAATAAGGCTTCGCTGTACTTTTTTCTTATCAGATTATTGACAATATTAAGTAAAAGACCGCATGTATTAATTACAAAACCGATTGCAACCGCAACTCCAAATACACCGAACATTACAAGAATTGATTTTGGATCATCAGAAGGCATAAGATGAAGAATCTGTGCGCGAGGCTGTCCGAAAAGACCTGTTACCCATAAAGAGAAAGGTTCAAGGAGAGTTTCAGTTCCAAAAAATTCACCGGTTAAAAGTCCCATTATAGAACTTGAAATTCCAATAGCCATAAAAATAGGTGCAAACTTATTCCAGCCGCCAACCTTAATAATATTTTTAGCCATTAAAATTCCAAACAACAGGAAAAACAATCCCTGTCCGCAATCGCCGAACATAATTCCAAAAAGGATTGTAAAGAAAACTGCAACAAACGGGCTCGGATCAATTGTTCCGTAAATCGGAGAACCGTAAGAGAAAATCATTCTTTCAAAGCTCTTAACAAATTTTCCGTGTGTAAGCTTTACAGGAACATCTTCCTTGCCGGACATTACGCTTGGAACTTCATAAGGTTCATAAATTCTGATTGCAATACGGCCTTCTGTAAGTTCATCCAGTTCCTTCATATAAGACTCAGATTCCGATGCCGGAGTCCAGCCTGTAATTCTATAAACAAGATCAGTTGATTCAAGAGATTTTTTAACATCTTCAATCTGAACTGCAACAGAAAAACAACCTATAAGATTATTGAACATTGCTGAATGAGTTTCGGCAAAATTCTTTTTCTGTTCTTCAAGCTCGCTTAAAGTTTTATCTGACAAATATTTCTGAGATTTAAGGCCTTCCAGAACCTTCTGAGGAACTCCCTTAAAATCTGAAGGAATTTCCAATGGAACAAAATTAAAGGCGTTTAACTGAGTTTCCATTGCAAAGCGGCCTTTTTTAGAAGATGCAACAAGTATATGACTTTTATCGCTTCCAAGAGGAATTACAACTGCATTTCCTTCAAGGGAATCTTTAAAGTCTTCATATTTATCTGCGGCAATTTTTCCAATTTTCAATGAAAGAAAAGAAAGATGTTCAAGCTCGGAATAAGAAACCTGAAGGTTGGAGAATGCCTGTGCTTCTTTATAAGCATCAGTAACCTTTAAATTTTCTTCCTTGGCTGTGGCAATTTCTTTCTGAAGGTTTCTGTAATTATTAATTACGTTTGCCGCATCATCACGGTCTTTTTCTGTAGGACGATGCAAATTTTCAGCCGCAGAATCTGAATGAACATTTGAATAATCAATTCCTAAATCGTCTGCAGCATGTGTTAATTCAGTAAACATCTGGCTGTCAACATTTAGAATTTCATAAGATTCGGAATCTGTATTTCTCTTCTTAATCTGAAACTGAAAATTCTGTTTTTTACCTATATATTCAATTACATTTTCAACGTCATTTTTTAGAACTACAAGTTCCAGAAGCTTCATTTGCGTTGTTTTTGCCATTCTTTCCTCCCTACTCCAAAATACCGGCAGCAGCCATAGCTTCTGAAGGATTTATGTTTAATCTGAGAGATTCCACTGCAGTCTTTATGCAATGCAATTCATATTTTTTTATTTTATACCAGCCGATAAGCGCACAAACCGACATAGGATACTGATGAAAAATTCTCAGTGCCATCTTATTCAGTTTTGTTCTGTTCAGCTGTTCTATCCATGAAGGATCTATCTGCCAGAGTCCTCCATCTACATTAGGATTTACAAGCTCACTGAATTTCCAGTTCTGCCAGACTTCATAATTATCAATAGGATAATCAAGAATTTTTATTGCCATGGAAGCAATCGGATCCTGAAGATTCTGTGAATCTGTAACATACAGCAGATTCTTTATTATATCATCTTTAGACATTTTATAGTAAATTTTTAATCTTAATGCCCAGACAATATTTTTTATAATATATTCTTCTTTATACATTTCAAGAAGAACTTCTCTGTCTTCGCCTTTTTCTGAATTTACAGATTTCCATAAATGCCTGATTAACTGAAGGTCAAGCTTAAAATCCATCTGCTGCTGTTCGTGAATTTCGGGAACATGGTTGTACCAGGAAAAATCTGAATTTGCAGTTATTTTTGCAATATCCGGCCATGCGGTTAAATTCAATTTTGAAAGTTTCCCAAGATCTACAAAAACCGGAGGAACTGTCTGTCCGTTACAAAGACTGTCTGCGGCTTCCTTTAAATTTTCAATTTCGTAAACGTAGAGCTGATCAATTAATACAGAAGACGGTTTATCATAAAGACTGATAAAATATTTATATTGATCTAAGAATTTTGAAAATGCGGTTTTTTCTATCTGCTGAGCAAGAAGAACTTCGGGAACAAGAGGAACTGGTGTTTTAAAAAGCAAATTCCAGAAATCTTCCAGAGACTTCTGCTCAAATAAAATCTGCGCTTTATTCCCTATAAAAGATTTTCCGAGGATACCGCTTGCTTTTGCATAAATGAATGAACCAGCTCCATTTTTATCCATTTAGTGTAAGCCCCTCTAATTTCCAAAAAAAGATGATTCAAGAGTTTTATTAAACTCCTGAGTATTTAAAGTTTTTTCTTCCAGAGAATTTTTAAAATTCTCAAGTTCATCGCTATATTTTTTATTTATATTTTCAACAGCCTGATTACATTCCGCTTCCATCTTTTTTGTAAGGGAATCATATTCTGACTTATATTTTTCATTATATTCGCTTTTAGCCTGAAGAATACGCTTATCGGCTTCTATTTTTGCTTCGTCTATAAGGGTTGCCGCTTCTTTTTCTATATCCAGAAGATGCTTAATAGTATCCAGTTCAACATTAGTTTCTGCCATAAGACCTCCTTATAATTCATAAGAAACAATTATATCATAAACCTGCTGCGAAGTTTTTGCAGCAAGAACTTCTTTTAAAAATTCCTGATTACTTACTAAAGACAGTATATCACGTAATGCAACTAAGCGTGACTGAGTATCATTTTCCTGAAAGAGAATTTCGAATATTAAATTTACCGGAACTGTTTTTGTGCTTTCGGGTTCAACTGAATCGAAATCAATAGGCTTTTTAGAAATTCCAATTGCAACGGTTGTTTTTGAAATTGATTTACAAACTGCATGCGGAACTGCAACAAACGGAAAAACTGCTGTACTTAATTTTTCTTCGCGTGCGAGCAAAGCTTCTAAGGCTTCTGCCCTGTTTAAGGAAGGATTTGTAGGAATAAAAAGTTCGAGAAGTTCTGCAAAACATTCTTCTTTTTCTGAACTTTCAAGTCCAACTTTTATAGAATCAGGAAAAAGAAACGAACTAAGCATATGCGCCTGCCCTATTTTACAAAACTTCTCTCCAAAAGTTTTTAAAATATTTTTTAGTATATATCTAAAAATTAATACTCTGCTTCAGAATCATCTTCTGAGTCTTCTTCTGCTTCATCAGATTCTGATTCTTCTACAATTTCTTCATCTTCTTCATTTGACTCTGCCCACCAGCTTGAAGAAGTATCTTCTACTGTAACAGCAGCTTCTGTTGATTCAACAGCCTGTGGAACAAGATCCTTTTCCAATTTTGGATTTCTATTTACAAGAGCAAGTCCAACTGCAAGAAGGAAAAATAAAACAACAAGAACAAATGTAGTTTTTGTAAGGACACTGGCAGAATGAGAACCAAATGCAGCTGTACTGCGGCCTCCAAGAAGACCTCCCATTCCATTTTCTCCATCATCCTGAACTAATACCAAAAGAACAAGAAGAACACAAACTATAATAAATGCAACTAAGAGCACTACACCAATTGTATTCATTTTTTAATTTCTCCTATAAGAACTTCAAAGTCCGCCTTTGCGGTTGTAAAAATAAGTTTAAATATAATAATAGAAAGGACTGAGTTAGTCAACAGCACCAAAAACCGGGGTTACCCGCGGTAAAAATTAATCAGACAACCGGCGAGAATAATCTTACGCTCGTCGTCTGTAAGGTCGCCTGTTGAAAGTTCGAACTCGTTTACCTTTCCGTCAGCCTTAACAGCATATGCTTTGCAGCTCGGAAGCTTTTCTTCTACCATTTTCTTTACATCAGGGATAAATACATAGTCGCCATTTGCAAATGGAAGATTCTTGTCGCCATCCTTGTAAAGGAATGGAAGCATACCCCAGTTGATAAGATTTGAGCGGTAGCGCTTTGTTGCGTATTCGTTTGC
>JAEEGL011055444.1_pt1 | contig 17713 bp, 11 predicted proteins | sample 9134231 | NCBI WGS metagenome assembly JAEEGL01 (sample SAMN16246548, study PRJNA631951) | gut metagenome | biome: gut microbiome; feature: rumen; material: fiber-attached | host: Bos | place: Iran: Karaj | collected 2018-10 | reverse complement strand
GCGAAAGCCCGATTCAAAGCATAGTCGGTGTCTATGGCAGCGAGGGTCCACCCGTTCCCATTCCGAACACGGTAGTTAAGCTCGCACGCGCCCACGATACTCAGCTGGAGACGGCTCGGGAAAATAGGTCGACGCCGACACAAACCCCCGCGGGGCAGCCCGCGGGGGTTTTTCTGCGCCCGCCCGCGTGAAAAAAGATTGACAAGCGGCGGCGGGTATGCCATAATAGAACACGTATTTATGAAACCTTTGGGATCCGCGGGGCGGAGACCGAAGGCGGAGATCGCTCTGGAGAATCGCAGACGGGCGAAAGGCCCGAGATGCGTGCCGAAGGTGCAAGGCGGCCCGGCAGGGCCCGCCGAATCTCTCAGGCAAACGGACAGAGCAGCGCCATCCGCGGGAGGGCCCGCGGGGCCTGTGGAACGTCGAACGATCCTTCAGAGCTGTCGGCCGGAAAACGGCCGGCGGCATTTTTGTTTTTCGGGAGGAAAAACCAATGAGCGAATTCTTATCCGGCCTCGCGCGCGTCAACGACGCGGTCAACTCCTTCGTGTGGGTGCGGATCGGCCTCGTGATCCTCATCGGCGCCGGCCTGCTGATGACGGCGGTCACGAAGTGCTTTCAGGTCTCCCACCTCGGCCTGTGGTGGAAGAACACGGTGGGCTCGCTGCTTTCCAAAAAGACCCACGACAAGAGCGACAAGCGCTCCATCTCGCCCTTCCAGGCGCTGTGCACCGCGCTGGCGGCCACCGTCGGCACCGGCAACATCGCCGGCGTGTCCGCGGCCATCTGCATCGGCGGCGCGGGCGCGGTGTTCTGGATGTGGGTCGCCGCGTTCTTCGGCATGATGACCAACTTCTCCGAGAACGTGCTCGGCATCTACTACCGCCGCCGCAACGCGAAGAACGAATGGTCCGGCGGCGCGATGTACTACCTCGCCGACGGTCTCGGCGCGAAGAAGGGGATGCGCATCCCCGCGAAGGTGCTCGCGATCCTTTTCTCGGTGTTCACGCTCTTCGCCGCCTTCGGCATCGGCTGCATGGGGCAGGTCAACAAGATCGTGCTCAACGTCGAGAGCGCCTTCCCCATCGCCTCCCTGTCGGCGCAGAAGGTCGTGGGCGACGCCTCGCTGTACGCGGTGATCATCGGCGTGGTGCTGATGGCGCTGGCCGCGGCCATCGTGCTCGGCGGCCTCAAGCGCATCGCCTCATTCGCCGAGCGGGTGGTGCCCTTCATGGTGGTGCTGTTCGTGCTGGGCAGCCTCGTCGTCATCGGCGTGCACTACGCGAATATCCTGCCGGCCTTCAAGGCGATCTTCGTCGGCGCCTTCACCCCGATCGCCGCCATCGGCGGCGGCGTGGGCACGCTGGTGCGCACCGTCGTCACACAGGGCTTCAAGCGCGGCGTGTTCTCCAACGAGGCCGGCCTCGGCTCCTCCGTCATGGTCCACTCCAATTCCTCCGTGCGTGAGCCGGTCAGGCAGGGCATGTGGGGCATCTTCGAGGTGTTCGCCGACACGATGATCGTCTGCACGATGACCGCGCTGGTCGTGCTCACCTCCGGCGTGTACGATCTTGCGACGGGCGCCGCCGCGGCGTCCGACGCGACGCTGGTGGGCGCGGCGTTCAACACCGTGTTCTCCTTCGGCGGCGCCGGCGAGAAGTTCATCGCCGCCGCGATGTTCCTCTTCGCCTTCACCACCCTCCTCGGGTGGGACCACTACGGCGTCAAGGCGTGGGAGTATCTGTTCGGCGAGAAGACCACGGTGATCTTCCGCATCCTCCACGTGCTGTCGGTGATGCTCGGCGCGGTGATGAGCTCTTCCCTCGCGTGGGATATCTCCGACACCTTCAACGGGCTGATGATGATCCCGAACCTCATCGGCGTCGTCTGCCTCTGCCCGCTGGTGGCGCGCATCACGAAGAACTACGTCGACCGGCGCGTGCTCGGCCGGGCCGTGAAGCCCGTGCTCTCTTACGACCCCGCCGTGCAGGCGGAGGGCGAGGAGAAGATCGCCGCCGGCGAAGATTAAGAAAAACAAAAGCCGCCCCGGAGCGTTTCGCTCCGGGGCGTTTTTTGATGCGAGACCTACGTCGCTTCGCAGGAGAAGCGGAGGCGGAACTCGACGGAGGAGAAGCCGGGCAGCGCGGGCAGCGCGCCGTGCGCGAGCTCTTCGGCGCGGCCGCGGATGCGGCAGTTGGCCGGCTCGACGCCGAGGGCGTAGTCGCCGGAGCGCATGCTCTTCCACTGGATGAGCTCGGGCAGGTCCTTCTGCTCGTAGGCGAGGGTGAAGCGAACGCCGAGCGCGGGGTTCTCCGCCCGGACGCGCACCCAGCCGTCCGCATCGGCGGAGACCTCCCGGAAGAAGACGTGCTCGAAAAAGCCGTCCTGCGGGGCGGTGACGCGGTCGGCCTCGGCGAGCCCGGCGGCGGCCTCCGGCGTGCGGGGGATCACGCGCCCCTCGGGGAAGCGGAGCTTCGTCTCGGGCGAGAGGAAGGGGAAGCCGAGGTTGCAGTGGTAGAGGATGGCGTAGTTTACCGGCTCGGAGTCGAGGTTCTCCACCCGGTCGCACAGCTCGATCTCGTCGGCGCCGAGGCGGGAGGAGACCGTGCGGGTCAGGGTGAGGTTTTCGCCGAACAGGCGGGACTCGCGCATCACGCCGCGAACGGAGAGACGGTATTCGTCCCCTTCCCAGAAGGCGTCGGCGGCGAGCTGCTCGGCGCGGGAAAAGCCGATGTTCCCGTGGGCGGGGTGGTAGCGGCCCTCGGCGTCCCGGCTGTCCGGCCCGGCGTTCAGAAGGCCCGCGGTGAAGAGCATGCCGCCCTCCACGCAGGCGTTGAAGTTGCCCTCCACGGGCAGACCCGCGTCCGGCGAGGTCGGGCCGTTCTTGCACAAAAAGGAGATCCGGGCGCCCCGGTAGTGCAGCGAGAGGATGTCCAGACACCGGTCCGGCAGGAGAACGGCCTCCAGCCCGGAGCCGGTGCGCAGCAGAAGCGCGCGGCTCCCGTCGGCGCGGCCGCCGTCCAGACGGACGGGAAAGATCCCCGCGAGCTGGGCGGGGTTGCCCGCGCGGCGAAGCAGTTCCTCCCGGGTATAGGTTTTTCCGAAGAGTGTGGCCATGGCGATGGCTCCTTTCAGCGAATTGAGACCGCACGGCGGCGGGTCGCGTCTACATTCGGCGGGCGATGTCGGCGAGGGCCGGCGCGGCCTCCGCGAGGAAGGCGCGGAAGGCGGCGCAGTACCGGTTTTTGCCGACGGGGCCCGCGGGGTCGCTCTGGCGGTCCCGCCGGCAGCCGCCGCGGCAGAGCGCGGAGACCGGGCAGGAAAGGCAGTCCTCCGCGACGGCGGCGGACGATTCGATGAAGCGGCGCCGCGCGGGGGAGGCCATCAGGTCCGCGATCGAGTCGACGTGCAAGTCGCCCATGCGGTATTCCGGCAGCACGTAGAAGTCGCAGGGGTAGCAGGCGCCGTCGGCCTCGACGATGAGCTGGCCGGGGCAGCGGCCGAACAGGCCGCACATCTCCGGGGGCCGGCCCGCGGCGAGCCGCACGAGGTTGTCGAAATAGCGAACGCTCACGTAGTCCCCGCGGCGCAGGTCCTCCGCCCAGCGGGGGAACACCGCGCGCAGAAAGGAGAGATAGGCCTCCGGGGTGAGCGCGTGCGCCCCGGGCTCGCCCTGCCCGTCGAACGGGGGGATGCAGGGGATGAACTGCAGCGCGCGGCAGCCGGTCTTTTTCAGCGCCTCGTAGACCGCCGCTCCGTGCCGCGCGACGGAGGCCGAAACGACGCATAACAGGTTGTAATCAACGCGCGCTTTCCCGAGCAGGCGCAGGCAGGCCGAGACGCGGCTCCAGGTGCCGCGGCCCGCGGGGTCGCGCCGAAGCGCGTCGTGGATCTCCTTTCCGCCGTCCAGCGAGACGCCGACGAGGAACTTCTCCTCGGCGAAAAAGGCGGCGAACGCTTCGTCCACGGCGAGGCCGTTGGTCTGGATCGCGTAGGAGACGGGAATGCGCGCGGCGTTTTTTTCGCGCACGGAGGCGCAGAATCGGCGATAGAAGGGGAGACCGGCCAGCGTGGGCTCGCCGCCCTGAAAGGCGAAGGTGATCCGGCGCGCCCCGGTCTCCAGCGCGCGGCCGATCACGAGATCGGCGGTCTCGTCGGTCATCCGGCCGCCCGTGGGGGCGCCCGCTTCGCCGAGACTCGCGTAGAAACAGTACGCGCACCGCAGGTTGCAGATGCCCGAGACCGGCTTGATGAGCACGTACAGACTGTCCATCGGCAAGGCCGCGCCCTCCTTTTTTTGGAAGAATCATACAAAAAGTTTATACATAAGCATAATCAGACGTATTTGTCAATAGGACAAAGCGCCATTTTTACGAAAAATTACCCGATTTTTTTGTATTTACATCCATTGCGGCGAAAAATCGCCAGCGGTACAATAGACGAAGAGTAAAAGATCACGCGCGCAGGCGGGAAAGGAGGGGCCATCAATGAACTGCAGACGGATCATTCTCCGGTTCGCGCTCAAAAACTGGTATCAGTACGTCATCGGCACGGTCGCCATGCTGGTCTCCACCGTCTTCACGACCTACATCCCCAAGCAGATCGGCGTCATCATCGACATGTTCACCTCGCACGCGGCGCACGGCGAGATCCTCCGGCAGATCGTGTTCCTGATCGGCATCACGTTCCTGTCCTTCTGGTTCCTCTTCGTGTGGCACTTCCTGCTCATCACGATGTGCCGCGGCATCGACCGCGACCTGCGCCAGGGCCTGTTCGAGCATCTGCAGAAGCAGTCGCCGGATTTCTATATCAGGTACAACACCGGCGACCTTTTGACCCGCAGCATCGTGGACATTCAGGCCGTCCGCGCCTTTTTCGGCAATTACATTGTAGCACTTCTGGATATATTTGCAACCCTCGTCATCGCCGTCTACTTCATGCTGACCACCGCCGGGGTGCGCATCACCCTCATCTGCGCCGCCCCCGCGCCGGTGCTGGTCCTGATCCTGTTCCTCATCCGCCGGCACATGCGCATCCGCTACCGCCTCGTGCAGCAGGCGGCGTCGGACATCGGCGCCCGCGTGCAGGAGAACGTGACGGGCATCCGCGTCGTCAAGGCCTTCACGCAGGAGAAGGCGGAGTGCGAGCGCTTCAACCTCCTCTCCCGCGAGAAGTGGCGGCGCGAGGTCCGCGCCGTCGCGATCTCCGCGGCGATCAGCCCCAGCACGAACTTCATCTACGCGCTGACCTTCAGCGTGTTTCTGATCCTCGGCGGCCAGCAGGTCATCGCCGGCAACCTCACCATCGGCGAATACACCGCCTTCAACGGCTACCTGATGCAGATCCTGTCCCCCATGTCCAGCTTCGGCAGCACCATTCAGGCCTTCCTGCGGTGCCGCGTCTCCATGAAGCGGCTGGACGAGATCTTCTACTCCCGCCCCAGCGTCACCGACGAGCGGGCGGAGGACCTCGCCGTGCCCGACCGGCTGGACCTGCGGGTCGACGGGCTGACCTTCCGCTATCCCGGCACGGAGCACGACGTGCTCACCGACGTCTCCTTCGACGTGAAGCCCGGCGAGCTGGTCTGCATCATGGGGCCGACGGGCTGCGGAAAGACCACCATTGCGAACCTTCTGGAACGGCTTTGGGAGCCTGCGGAGCACATGATCTGGCTGAACGGCCGCGAGATCCACAAATACCCGCTGCGCGCCCTCCGCTCGGCCATCGCCTACGTCCCGCAGGACACGCTGCTCTTCGCCGACACCGTCGCGAACAACATCTCTTTCAACGACGCCGCCTGCACCCGGGAGAAGGTGGAGGAGTGCGCGCGCCTCGCCGCCGTGCACGACAGCATCGCCGCCTTCCCCGACGGGTACGAGACCGTGGTGGGCGAGCGCGGCGTCACCCTCTCCGGCGGGCAAAAGCAGCGCGTCGCCATCGCCCGCGCCCTCTGCGCGGAGCCGAAGCTGCTGCTGATGGACGACAGTCTCTCCGCCGTCGACACCGAAACGGAAGAGGAGATCCTCAACAATCTCCGGCACCGCCGCAGCGGCTGCTCGGTGATGCTCATCACCCACCGGATCTCGGCCGCGATACTGGCCGACCGGGTGCTCTTCCTCACGGAGGACGGGGCCGTCTCCGGCTTCGCCCCCCACGAAGAGCTGCTGCGCACCGACCCCGCCTACAAGCATCTGTTCGACAACGCCTCCGGCGCGGCCGCGGAAGGGGGGTCAGACAATGGCTAAGCCCATCCTCAGCGCGGAGCAGGAGAACGCGCAGGGCCTCACCGAATACAACGAGAGCGCGAAGCGCCACACCTTCCTGCGGCTGCTCGGCTACTTCCGGCATTATCCCTTCCGCACGCTCCTCGCCCTGCTGCTCGCGGGCTACGGCAACGTGGTGAACCTCGTCAAGCCCTACATCATGCTGCTCATCATCGACGACAACCTCGCCGTCGGCAAAAACGACATGGGGCAGATCGCCCTGCTCGCCGCCGTCTACGCCGTCGTCGCGCTCTCGGGCGTCGCGGCCACCTACGCCCAGTCGATGACCCTCGCCTCCCTCGGCCAGCGCATCATGCACAAGCTGCGCACCGAGCTGTTCGCCCACATCCAGCGGCTGAACATGACCTTCTTCGACCGGAACGCCTCGGGCCGCATCCTGACACGCGTCAGCTCCGACGTCGAGTCGCTCAACTCGCTGTATTCCAGCATCTTCGTCACCTTCGTCCAGCAGGTGCTGCGGATCGTCTCGGTGCTCATCACCATGTTCGCCCTCAGCTGGCAGCTCACCCTCGCCTCCCTCGCCGGCGTGCCGGTGGTCGTGCTCATCACGCTTTTCTTCCGCAGGCTCGCCCGCAGAAACTTCATCCGCACCAAGGCGCAGCTCTCCAAGCTCAACGGCTTCATGTCCGAGAACATCGTGGGCATGAAGGTGGTGCAGATCTTCCACCGGGAGAACTACAAGCGGGCGCAGTTCAAAGAGATCAACGACGGCTACTACAAGCTCGGCGTCGTCGAGGCCGTGCTCAACACCCTCGGCCGGACCCTCATCCCGCATCTCGCGCAGATGCTCGTCATGCTGCTCATGGCGATCTTCGCAAACGATATTCTCGAAGGGGCCATCGCCGTCGGCGTGATGTACTCCTTCACGACCTACATCAAACAGCTCTATACTCCCGTCTCCAGCATCGCCTCGCAGTATACGACGATCGCATCGGCCATCGTCTCCGCCGACCGCATCTTCGACATCACCGACAACACCGAGTTTGACGAGGATATGGAGAGCGGCATCCGCGGCGGCCGCGTGCGCGGGGAGATCGAGTTCCGCAACGTCTGGTTCGCCTACGTGGACGAGAACTGGGTGCTCAAGGACGTGAGCTTCCGCATCCTGCCCGGCCAGCGGGTCGCCTTCGTCGGCGCCACCGGCTCCGGTAAGACCACCGTCATCTCGCTGATCGCCCGGTTCTACGAGATCCAGAAGGGCAGCATCCTGCTCGACGGGCGCGACATCCGCGAGTATAACCTCGAATATCTGCGCAGCCAGATCGCCGTCGTCATGCAGGACGTGTTCCTCTTCAGCGGCGACATCGCCTTCAACATCCGCCTCAACCGCGCGGACATCAGCGACGGGCAGATGATCGCGGCGGCCAAGACCGCCAACGCGCATCACTTCATCTCCCGCCTGCCGGACGGGTACGCGCACCCCGTGGGCGAGCGCGGCATGTCCTTCTCCGCCGGCCAGCGTCAGCTGATCGCCTTCGCCCGGGCCGTCGCCTTCGACCCCGCCGTGCTCGTGCTCGACGAGGCGACCGCCAGCATCGACGTGGAGACCGAATCGGCCATCACCGACGCGCTGGGCAAGATCTCCGCGAACCGGACCTCCATCTTCATCGCCCACCGCCTTTCCACCATCGTGGGCAGCGACCGCATCTTCGTGCTGCACCGCGGCGAGATCCGCGAGGCCGGCACCCACGAGGAACTGATGCGGAAGGGCGGCATTTACGCGAAACTGTACGAACTCTCGCTGCAATCCGCGCAGGCGCTGGACGAGACGCGGGCGGAAGAACTGGAGTGATCCGCTCCTCCGACTCCGGTTTTCTCCCCCTCGCCGCCGCGCCGTAAAGAAAGCCCCGGGCAGACGCCCGGGGCTTATTTTTGTTCATGCTCGGGAGAGCGGTCGACGGTCCCGAAAATCTTTACCCGGCATTGGCGCCGGCGGCACGCCGGCTCGGGAGAGCGGTCTCTGTTTCTAAACGCCCTCACCCGGCTTTGGCTCCGGCGATACGCCTGCGTCAAAGACGCGGTCGAATTCGCGAAAGAAGTCGTCCCTCGCCTCGGAGAAGACGACGAAGCACTCGCGTCCGGCGAGCATCTCCGCGGGCACCTTCCACGGCGCCCCGTAGTCGTAGCTGTCGGCGATCATCCTGCCGTCGGCGTACAGCTGCGCGGCGTCGTACCGCTCCGGCGGGACCTCGATGGTGACGAGGGCGTTCTCGGTGGGCTCGCCGTGCACCGTCAGGCGTTTCCACGAAAGCCTCCGCTCCCCGTCGATGGCGAGCTCTTCGGGGAAGGCCGGCGCGAAGGGCGCGCCGGGCAGGTCCTCGAACTCGACCTCGATCCGCGGCGCGGGCCGCCCGATCTTCACGCGGAGAAAGCGCTCCCCGTCCCAACGCAGGCAGTCGAATTCGCCGTCCTCGGCGGCGCACACCGCGCCGTCCTGCCGGTAGAGATCGCACCCGCCGCCGATCCAGAGTTCGCCGTCGAGCCGGCGCAGAAAGCGCGCCTCATCCGCCCGCAGGGTGACGATCTTCACGCCGTTTTTCACAAAGGCGGACCCGGCTCCGCCGGCGGCCGTGACCGCGCGCCCGTCCGAAAAGACGTATTCGGCGCGGATCCCGGGGATCTCCATGAAGAAGAAGGTATCTCCCGCCCGGCAGAGCGGCTGGGCGGTCGCGCAGGTCAGCGTTTCCGCCCCGAGCGGCATGCCGAACGGAAGGAAAAAGCAGGTCTCCCCGCACACGTCGAGGGAAGGGAAGCGCACGGAGCCGACGTCGAACACGACGTCCTTCCGGTCGGCGAGGGCCCGCCGCCGCTCGTAGTGATTGACGAACACGAAGCCGCGCGTCCCGTCCTCCGTGACGCGCAGGGCGCAGCGAAGCGTTTCCGCATCCTCCTGAGAGGCCTGGGTCGTCGCCGGCTGAAACACGGTCGGGGCGAAGTCCGCCCCGAAATCCGAAAGAAAAAGGTGCAGCAGCCCGAGCAGTCGGTAGGACTCGCGCACCTCGCCGTACTCGGACAGGGGCGCCTGAAAATCGTAGGAGAGGATCGGGGAGTCGTTGGGATACCCGCTCGCGCGGGATTCCTGCATCGTGGTGCGGCGGATCTGATGCGTGCCGCCATGGAACATATAGTAGCCCGGCAGGTTGTTCCCGCACCCCAGTTTCGAGAGGGCGACGGCGTAGATGTCCATCGGCCGCGCGACGGGCCGGCGGTGATGGGTGATCTGGAGACCGGCGCCCAGCTCGCACATGGCGAAGGGATACCGATCGAACGGCAGGCGCCAGCCGTCGGGCGCCGTCGGGACCGGCTGATCCGGCCGGAAAACGCAGTCGCCGATGGCGGCGTCGTTGCGCATCGGGTGAAAGAAATAGTGCGGAGAGACCGAAGGCGGGTCGGTGTGCTGCGCCCACGGCGCCTCGCAGTACGCGCCGAAGCACGGCAGCACCTCGTCGACCGGGATGCGCGCGCCCTCGGCGGAGCCCCAGCCGGTCACGGTGTAAAGCGGCACGTCGAAGCCGACCTCGCGGGCGATCTCTTTCAGCTTGGCGAGATGGTCGGCGTCGCGTTTGAGCTCGTTGTCCAGCTGGATCCCGATGATGGGGCCGCCGTCCTTGTAGAGCAGATCGGAGATCTCGCCGAACACCTTTTCATACCAGCGCCGCACCTTCTCGAGATAGCGCGGGTCGTTGCAGCGCACCGGAAAATCCGCGTGCTGGATCCACTCCGGAAAACCGCCGTAGATGCATTCGCCGTGCGCCCACGGCCCGATGCGGAGAAAGACCTCCAGCCCCGCGTCCCGGCAGGCGAGCACGAAGGCGCGCAGATCGTTCTGCCCGGTGAAGTCGAAAACGCCCTCTTCCTCCTCGTGGTAGATCCAGAACAGGTAGGAGGCGACGACCGTGATCCCGCCCGCCTTCATCTTGGCGAGCTCCCGGGGCCACCGGTCCGCCCGATAGCGGGCGAAGTGATACTCGCCCATGACGGGGATCCAGGGACGCCCGTCCCGCACGAGATACCGGCTGGTGACCGATATAGACCCGGCGGGGGAAGACCCGCCGAGTTTCAGATGGTTTGTCAAAAGCGGCGCGGAGGGGACCCGGTCGAACGTATATCGCATCGGTGTCAAAGATCCTTTCCGATCATAAAAGACTCACGGTCGATCGGGTCGTCGCGTTCCGGCTCGGGAGAGAGGTTGCGGTTTCCGAACACGCTTCCCCGGCTTTGGCCGCGGCTATTTAACGAATCCGCGGCGGCGCAGGGCGCCGGCGATGCGCTCCCCCTTGGGAAGCAGGGCGAGGTCCTCCGCGGTGACGGCGCGAAGCGCGATCAGGGCGGCGCCGTACACGGCGGCGGAGACGAAGATCGAGAGCAGGCAGGCGGCCGTGAGGCCGATCGCCGGGCGCAGGAGGGCGCACAGCCCCCATCCGGCGGCGCTCATCACGGCGGCGGCGGCGAAGGCCTTGAGGATGGTGACGAAGGGCAGGCGCAGCCCGGCGGAGCGCCGCAGCACGCCGTAGTTGATCACGCAGATGACGATATAGCACAGGCAGGTGCCGATGGGCGCGCCGTAGATGCCGATCGAGGGGATGCCCACGAGGATGAAATTGCAGGCGAGCTTGACGGCGCCGCCGACGGCGAGGGAGAGCAGCGGCATGTGCACCCGGTTGATCCCCTGCAGGCAGGAGGTGGACACGGCGGCGACGCAGGCGAAGAAGGAGGCGACGCCGAGCATGCGCATCAGCGGCACGGCGGCGGAGACCTCCTCGGGGAAGGAGCGGAACAGCGTGTGCAGGATGGGGTCGGCCAGCACCGCGAGCCCCGCGGCGCAGGGCATGGCCAGCAGAACGACCATCCGCACGCCGGAGCGCATCACCTCGCCGCGCCGGGCATATTCTTGGGCGACGTGGGCGGCGGCGATGGCGGGCAGGATGCCGAGCCCGAGGGAGGCGATCAGCGAGGGCGGCAGGTTGAACAGCAGCTGCGCGTAGGACTTGTAGCCGCCGTACACCGTGGCGGCGGCCTCCTCGGTCATACCGATGGCCTGCAGGCGGTTGCTGATGCAGAACAGGTCGAGAAAGCTCGTCAGGTTGACGATGAGCGACGAGAGGGTCACGGGGATGGCGATGGAGAACAGCCGGAGCAGCAGCACGCCGCCGCCGGAGCTCGGCCCGCCCCGGGGCAGCTCGGTCATGCGCTTCCGGGTCTTCGGCAGGAAGTACAGCGGGATGAGGATCAGCAGGGAGAAAACGATGCCGAGCGTGGTGCCGGAGATGGCGCCGGCGGCGAGGTATTCGCCGGCGAAACCGGCCCGCAGCATCATCCAGGCGATGAGGGTGCCGAGAAGCATCTTCATCACGGCCTCGGTGATCTGGGTCACGGCGGTGGGCAGCATGTTGCCGAGCCCCTGATACAACCCGCGGAAGGTGGCGGCGATCGCGTAGAGGAAGAGGGAGGGCGCGAGCGCGTACATGGCGAACTTCGCCTTCTCCGAAAGCACCGTCGCCGCGAAGGAGGGCGCGCCGAGGATGAAGATCGCGGTGGTGAGCAGGCCGAGCGCCGAGAAGGCGACGAGGGTCACGCGGAAGATGCGGCGCACCTCGTCGCCGCGCCCCAGCGAGGCGGACTCGGCCACCATTTTCGACACGGCGACCGGCAGCGCGAGAGACACGGTGAGCAGGACCTGCTGAACTTCGAAGGCCGCATTGAAGTAGGCCATGTTCAGCGGGCCGAGCAGATTGGTGATGGGCACCTTGTAGAAGATCCCGATGATCTTGACCACGAGGTTCGCCAGCACCAGGATCATTGCCCCGCGGGCGACGGTTTTCGTGTTGGATGCAGACAAGTTCAAACGCTCCGTTTCTTTATCGGGCCGTTATTTTGAGAAGAACGAGACGATCCCGGACACGCCGTAGGAGATCAGCGTCACGGCCACGGCGGCGGCGAGCACGCCGATGACCACGGACAGGAAGGTCTTTTTGGGCTTCAGGTCCAGAAGCGCCGCGATGCCGGTGCCGGTCCACGCGCCGGTGCCGGGCAGGGGAACGCCCACGAACAGGATGAGCCCGAGCATCTCATACCGGGTCACCCGGTCGCTCTTGGAGAGGATCTTCCGCTCCAGCGCCTCGGCGAGCCGCCGGAACAGCCGGGTCTTTTTCATCCAGGCGAACAGGGGCCGAAGCAGATAGTAGAGGGGCACGACGGGCAGCAGGTTCCCCGCGACGGAGAGCAGAAAGACCTCCCACCACGGGAGCCCCGCGATGCAGCCGATGGGGATGGCGAGCCGCAGCTCCACCAGCGGGCACATGGCGACGAGAAAAACGGCGACCTCCGCGCCCCAGGCGGAGAAGAAGTCGAAAAGCTGCTGCGCAAAGCCTTCCATAAGTCAGCCGTCCTTTCCGGCCCGCGCGAACGGGCGGGCGTCGAGCTTGTGCAGGTCGCTCTCCGGGGAGAGCCGCCGCAGGTTTTTCTTGATATAGACCGCGAGGGCGAGGTGCAGCAGGGCGGAGATGAGCATCAGCTGCTGCACGGAGCCGACCGGCACGCCGAAGAGGGTGAAGGAGAGATCGCCCGCCGCCTTGACGTAGGCGGTGCCGATGGCGAGCCCGGCCAGCGACGCGGCGTTGCTGATGATGATATAGCACGACATGCCGCCGGTGGCGCTGCCCTCCGGCAGGTTGACGTAGGCGAGGTTGGAGGCGGCGATGTTGAACCCCACGCCGATGAAGTGCTGCGCGAGGCGGATGACCGTCATGAACCACAGGTAGTTGAAAGAGGTCACGAAAGCGTAGGGGATGTTGGTCAGCGCGGTGATGGCGAGCCCCACCCAGAAGATCGTGAACCAGGAGTATTTCGAGAGCTTCCGCTTCCAGAACGGGGTCAGCAGGAACAGAAAGCCCATGTAGACGATGTTGATGACGGAGATGTAGGTATACGACACCTTCGCGCTGTCCAGCAGGTAGTAGTTCCAGAAGGAGGAGTACAGCGCGACGGGCAGGGTGTAGCCCACGACCACGACCATCGTGAGGGCGAAGCGCTTGTTGCGCATGCTCTCGAAGATCGAGCGGAAGCCCTTGGCGTTCTCGGTCTGCCAGTCGAGCTCGCGGGGAACGAGCATCAGCGCCGAGTCCATCAGCGCGAAGGCGAAGGCGACGTAGCGCATGACGATCATCACCGGCTGCGCCATCGCGGTGTCGGACACGGCGTCGGCGATCAGGCTGCACACGAGGGCCGTGACGAGGGCGGAGAGGTTGTTGCCCACCTGCGCGGAGGCGAAGAAGCGCACCCGGAGCCGCTCGGGGAAGAACCGGATGTGCCAGGAGCTGTACGCGGGCGAGGCGACGGCGTTGATGGAGTGGCCGATGAAGAGCACGACGACGAACGCGGTGATGCGCGCGCCCGGGTCGGCGATGAGTTCGGGGATGACCGTGATGCCGAGCACGGTGAACACGTAGTAGAGCAGGCGGCAGATCGCGAGCGGCGCCTTCCGCCGCCGGAAGCGGGACATGATGCTCGGCGAGACGAGGGTGAGCACCGACGTGAGGGGCGCCACGAGGGAGATGATGCCCACGTTGACCAGCGAGATGCCGTAGTTCAGCAAAAAACCCGTATACAGAACGCCCGTCGCGATGGAGCTGCAGGCGGTGGAGAGCATGTTGATGCCGAGAATGGCGGTGCGCCCCCGCTCGTCGGAGGTGCGGAGGCCGTACAGCGGCTCCGCGGCGTCCGCCGCGCGGCGTTCCCGGATCTTGTCAAGCAGCAGCATGGGTTTTTCTCGCTTTTCCGCCCTGCGGCATTGAATTTGACGGAGGGCTTTGATATAATAAATCAGAGCATAGATCCATACTTTATACTATAAAGGAAATCCGGCCGGTTTGCAACCGTTTTTTGCAAAAGAGACCGTTCCGTCCGGGAAGTCCGTACAGGGGAGGGAGCCGCCGAAAATGAACACGATCCGCCGCCGACTTTCGCGCGCCGCCGCGCTGCTGCTCGCGCTTTTGCTGCTCGCGGTCTGCGCCGTTCCCGCCGGCGCGGAAGCGCCGGAGCTCACCGCGGAGGCGGTGTACGTCCTCGACCTGGACCGGGGCGACGTCGTCTATGAGAAGAACGCGGCGGCCCGCATGTATCCGGCGAGCACCACCAAGCTCATGACCGCCCTTCTGGTGCTTGAGCACGTGACCGACGATGCGGCCTGGGGCGAGACGGTCACCTGCTCCACCTCCGCCGTCACCCACCGCAATCTCAGCGGCGAGGGCTCCACCGCGGGGCTCCTGCCCGGGGAGAAGCTCACGCTGGACGAGCTTTTGAACTTCCTGCTCATCCAGTCGGCAAACGACGCGTCCAACGTGCTCGCGGAGTACGTCGCGGGCACGGTGGAGAAGTTCGTGGCCAAAATGAACGCCCGCGCCGCCGAGCTCGGCATGACCGAAACGCATTACGCGAACCCCCACGGCGAGCACAACGAGGCGCACTACACCTGCGCGCGCGACCTCGCGCTGCTCGTGGGCGAGATCTCGAAATACGACCGGTGGATCTCGATCGCGTCCACCCTTCAGTATACCAAAGAGCCCACCAACAAATACCGCTATAAGCGCATTTTCAACAACACCAACAAGATGATCAGCGAAAACAGCGCGGTCTACTGCCCCTACGTCGTCTGCGGCAAGACCGGCTTCACCACCCCGGCGGGCTACTGCCTCGCCTCCTACGGGGCGCACGACGGCATGCGCGTCGCCTGCGTCACGATGAAGTCGGCCAAGGCGGAGACCGGCGGCGGATACCATTTCAGCGACCAGCGCAAGCTGTACAAATGGATCTTCGAGCAGCTCTATAAAAAGCGCGAGCTGCTCGCCGCGGGCAGCCCCGTCTACCAGCTTCCCGTGCGCCTCTCCGAGCAGACCGACTCCCTGGCCGTCATCGCCGAGGAAGGGATCAGCGCGATGGTGAACGTCGAGGAGTGGGACGAGACGAAGGTGCGCATCGTCCCCCTCAACGACGTGGACAAGCTCGAGCTCACCGCCCCCGTCGCGCGGGGGCAGAAGGTGGGGGCGGTCGAGGTGTGGTACGGCGATCACATGTACGGCGCCGTGTCCCTCTCCTGCCTCGCCGGAGCGGAGCGGTCCGGCTGGCTGTACGCGCTGGACCGGATCGGCGCCTTCTTCCGCCTGACCGTCGTGCGCGTGGTGCTCATCCTCGCGGCGATATGCCTCGTCGCCCTCCTCATCCTGCGCGAGGTCAGGGTGCGCCGGCGCATCCGGCAGAACCGCCTGCGCCGCTACCGCTGATCCGCGAACGCGAACGATAATAAACCCCCGCCTGCAGGCCTGCAGGGGTGCATAAGGAAGCAGTATCTATAGAAACGGTGCAGCCCCTTTTCGGGTGCAGAACCGTTTCTTTTTTCAAAAAATTCGACGAACTGTCGGGTGAGAAAATAATGATGCCGTTTCGATGCCGATCGGATGTATTCTGAACGCCGGAGGTGAAAGCATGATCCATATTTTGATCGTTGAAGATGAAAAACCGATCTCGAATTTGATCCGGCTGAGTTTGAAGAAAGCCGGTTATCTGTGCACCTGTGTGTATGACGGGGCGGAAGCGGCGGACATTCTGGAGAAGCAAAGCTTTGACCTGATCCTCCTCGATATTATGCTGCCGGAAATCGATGGGTTTTCCCTGATGGAATACATTCGCCCGATGGGGATCCCGGTCATATTCCTCACGGCCAAAAATGCGGTTGCAGACCGGGTCCGGGGGCTTGACATGGGCGCGGAAGACTATCTGGTCAAGCCCTTTGAGATCATTGAACTGCTGGCCCGGGTCAACGTCGTGCTTCGGCGCTACAACAAAACGGCTGCCGAACTTCGCATCGGCGGCCTTGTGATCGACACTCTGGCAATGCAGGTCTTTCGGGAAGGCGAAGCCGTCCCTCTCACACCGAAAGAATATGATCTGCTTTTGCTCTTTGCGCGGAACCCCGGGATCGCACTCTACCGCGAGACCATTTATGAGCGTGTTTGGAAGGAAGATTTCCCTTATGGCAGCAAGGCCGTGGATCTTCACGTTCAGCGACTCCGCAAAAAGCTGGGTTGGGAGAACGTTCTGCACGCGGTTCCGAAGGTCGGATACCGTTTGGAGGGAAAGCCATGAAGTTTCGGCAGAAATTACTGCTGGTAATGGTCTGGCTGTTGACGCTGAGTTACGGGATCGGCGGCGTTCTGCTGATCACCCAAAGTTTTCGAAACAGCCTGAAACAGGAAAAGGCAAACGCCGTCTCTTCGTATGAGATGACCCTGCAGACCGTGCGGCTCGTCAACATGGTGGATATCCGGCAGGACTTTTCCAGCATCCGCACCGCGCTGGAAGGGATGAAGGCAGTCTCCAATCAGGCCGGGATCCGATTGACGAAGAGCGGCGCGGCGATCTATCAAGCGGGGGAGACCATTGACGAATTGTCGGAAGTCAAAGAGAGCCGACTGCTGCTCTTTGCCAGAGACGGGCGTCATTTTCTGCAGATCAGCGGGCCGGTCCAGACGAACGACACGGCTTTGCAGTTGGACATACTCTATGAGATCACACCGATCTACACGACCCGAACCGAACAGATCGCCACCTACCACAGGGTCTTTCTCCTGATGCTGGTCTTGGGCGGCGTGGCCGCCGGAGGGATCGCGTGGATCCTGACAAGACCGCTGGGCAGGCTCTCCGCCGCGGCACGCAGTCTGGCAGCCGGCGAACTCGACGCAAGGGCGAATCTTCAAACAAAAGACGAGATCGGTCGGCTTGGGGCGGAATTCGATCGAATGGCCGAACAACTCTCCGAGACCATTACGGCGCAGCAGGAGGAGATGGAGCGGCAGGAACGTTTCATGGGGGGCTTCGCGCACGAACTCAAGACCCCGATGACTTCGATCATCGGATATGCAGACCTTCTGCGCGGCCAAGGGCTCGACAAACAGGAGGCGCAGGAGGCGGCAAACTACATCTTTTCCGAAGGAAAAAGGCTGGAAGCTCTGTCCTGGAAGCTGCAGGACCTGCTGTTGATGAAGCATCAGGACCTTGTCTTGACCGAAACCGACCCCGGGGCGCTGATCACCGGGCTGGTAACCCATCTGCAGCCGGTGTATCGGGAAAGCGGGATCGATCTTCGATGCCGCTGCGAAACCGGCCGGTGCATGTTGGAGCCCGATCTGTTTTCCTCCGTTCTGACCAATCTGCTGGACAACGCCCGAAAGGCCATGGACCGGGGCGGCAACATCTGCGTGCTCGGCAGGCCGGAGAACGGCAGTTATCAAATTCAGGTGTTGGATGATGGCCGGGGAATGCCGGAACAGGCGATCCGACATCTGACCGAAGCCTTTTATCGGGTTGACAAGTCCCGATCCCGCGCCCAGGGCGGCGCCGGACTCGGCTTGACGCTCTGCAGTCGGATACTG
>JAEEGL013102368.1_pt1 | contig 17715 bp, 13 predicted proteins | sample 9134231 | NCBI WGS metagenome assembly JAEEGL01 (sample SAMN16246548, study PRJNA631951) | gut metagenome | biome: gut microbiome; feature: rumen; material: fiber-attached | host: Bos | place: Iran: Karaj | collected 2018-10 | reverse complement strand
GAGGTAGAACTCAGGAGAACCTAAAGCAAGCAGGAGATCCCGCCCTAAATGGACTGGTTAGGCATGTAGACTAAACGTCCCAGATTCCTTAGCAATCCAGTGTTTATGCGGCCTACGGGCTTTGGCTTTTGGCGAGTACGGTCTCAAAGCCGCACGTCGCGCTCCGCAGTTCAGCAAGCGATAATTGGAGCTCACAAAACATTAAAAACCCTGGAAACAAGCCGTTTCCAGGGTTTTTTTACCTATTTTATTGTCCCTTTTTGACACAAAATGATGTCTTTTATACTTTTCAACCGTGTAGACTAAACTGTTTTTAGATTTTTATCGACTGGAGATGCAGACTGTTTTGGCCCCTTCAGGGTTTATTCCCAGGTTGTCATCAGCATTATGGGTATATCCTAAGAGTTTCCGTAACAGTAAAAGGCGTTTCTGAGCAGGTATGGTGTTGAATTCGTATATGCTGCGCTGTATAATTGTGGGAAAGGCATGTATGTGATCTTGGCATTAACATATAGGAAGTTGACTGGCATGAAAAGACAAAAATATTGTATGATCGCTATGATGATTGCGGCTGTGCTTTCTTGCACAGCCTGTGAAAAGAACGTATCATCCACGGCTGCTCAAGGATTTGAGGAGGTACAGATCGAAGAAAAACATCTGATCACTGAAGGAGTGGATACGCCGATCCGTATCATTGAATACTCCAGATATGCGGGAAAAGATAAGGAATGCTTTCTTATGGAAGGAGATAAAGTGGCGGTGATCTCACCATCGTCTCTTCCGGATCAAGCCCAGGTGGATACAGTAGTTGAAGGGTTGAAGAAGTGGGGGTATATTCCTGTAGAAGGAAAGTATGTCTGCACAGAGAACCGTACCCTGGATAACTGCAGGGAGGATCTGGAATGGGCGCTTGAGGATCCCGAGATCCGGGGGATATTCTGCGTGCGTGGAGGTTTTGCGTCCTGTGAGGTCATGGAGGCAATGGACCGTGATCTGATCGCAAAGGCGGACAAGCCGATCATAGGATACAGTGATATCACGGCCTGTCATTCCGGGTGGACGACAGAAGGGGTTCCGTCTATACATGCATCTATGAGCGCTGCCTTTTCAGATCTTCCGGAAGAATGCCGTGAGGCCGAGAGACGTTTATTGCAGGGGGAGATACCGAAATACCAGTGCGATGGAAGTGTCTATGACCATCAGGGTACTGCTGAGGGAATCCTGATCGGAGGAAACACAACGGTCCTTATGACGGTAGCCAATACACCGTATGACTGTACAAAGCTGGATCAGCCGTATATCCTGTTTCTGGAAGATGTGGAATGCGATTATCATCAAATTTTCTATGCGCTGACTGTTTTAAAGAATAATGGTGTTCTGGACAATGCTGCAGGGATCATTCTGGGAGAGTGGACGGATACGGATACCGAATCCGGTGACTATATAGGAGATTCCAGGGGAGGCAGATTTGCATCGGCGTATGAAATGATCTACAGGCAGTTTCTGAAAGACCTGGATAAACCGATCGCTTACGGCTTTCCGGCCGGGCATGGAGAAAAGAATTATCCTTTGCTCATGGGAGAAAGGGCACGCCTGACTGTTTCAAAAAACGATTTTACATTGGAATGGATCGATGTCGAGAAATAGGACCGAAGACAGTTCTCATTTTGTGATCGCTGGTAATTACTCGGTTAACAGGTCTTTTTGAAGTGTGCGGCGGGCTTAAGATGAGATAATGAAGATCAGCAAGCGTTAAGAACCCAGGAAACAAAAGGTTTCCTGGGTTTTTCTTTTTTTGTCTTCAGGTTAAGACTCTTTAGAGTGTGAGAGACCATGATACATACCTCATTTTGGATCGGTGTTGCTCTTTGCTTTCATTATAATGAATGTAAATCGCTTTGTCTGAAGGAAAAAGATCAGACAATTGAGTTACAGGAGAATACATAATTTACTTTTTTCCATATCATGTTATACTAAAAGAAAAACGCAGGTGGATCATGAACGATAAAATGAAATCAAAAAGATCGCGGCGTATATATTGCGTGATCGCGGTGGTAATCATTAGTATCTTCATACTTGCCCCGTTGCCGGCGTTTGCTTCCCATGAGCCGGTGACCGCACGCCCGTCGGTCAATGGCAAGCTGCAGGTCATCAATGGCCAGCTTTCGGATGCGTCCGGAGAAGCGGTACAACTGCGAGGTATCAGTACGCATGGGCTTACGTGGTATTCTGAATATATCAACGAGGGTATTTTTAAGCAGATCGCGGGGGACTGGAACTGCAATATGATCCGCTTGGCGATGTATTCCGAACTGTATTGCGGCGACGAAAAGGAAGAGAATCTTTCGCTGATGAAAAAGGGAATCGAACTGGCGATCGAAGCGGACATGTATGTTCTGGTGGACTGGCATATCCTCAACGATGCAGATCCCAACGAAAACGCTGAGGAAGCCATCGGTTTCTTTGAACAGATCACGGCTGAGTATCGCGACTGCCCCAACCTTATTTTCGAGATATGCAATGAACCCAATGGCGCTACCGACTGGGGAGACGTGCTGGTGTATTGTGACAAGGTGATCCCTGTGATCCGAAAGAATATGCCAGACGCGGTCATCGTCGTCGGAACGCCGGAATATGACCGGAATTTAGGAGACTGTCTGCTGCGTCCTTTGCCGTACGACAATGTTATGTATGTGCTCCATTTCTATACTGCCTCACATCATGAGAGACTGTTTGAGGAGTTGAGCGCGGCGGTTGACGCGGGGCTGCCGGTATTTATCAGCGAATGCGGCATCAGTGAATCTACCGGTGATGGAGATATCGACTTTGCATGGGCTGCGAAGTGGTTTACGTATCTGAAAGAGAAAAAGATAAGCTATGCCGTCTGGAGTCTTTCGGATAAAGATGAGTCGTCAGCGTTTTTCCGTCGTGGGTTCGATCCGCATGGACAGATCACGGATCAGGACCTGACGCCCTGTGGGACCTGGATCCGGGAATTGATCCGTGGAGCTGACCCGGAGGAGATCGAAGCGCCAGGCACAAGAGTCAGAAAGAGCGGGGCGGATCAGTTCAAGACGTCCCTTCTCAACTCGGTGGGTGACACGGGCTTGAAAGCGGTCCACAATTGGTTATCTTTCGCTCTGGTCTCGATCGGCGTGGTCCTTTTGTTCTTCATCTTTGGAGGCCTGTATAGATTTAATAGAAAGAATAAACTTAGAACGTATGATGATATCATCGGGAAAGATGGCGGGAAAACAGACGCTTTCACTGCCTTTTCCAGGGTGATCCTGGTGGTGAGCGCGTTCAGTACACTGATCTACCTCGGCTGGCGTATATACTACTCGATACCTGTTGCATTCGGACCCGTTGCCGTAGCGGCGAATATCCTTCTGCTGTGTGTGGAAGTGCTGGGATTCATCGAATCACTGATCATGTTCGGCAATCTGATCCGCAAGCGTAAGCATCCGCTGCCCGAGATCCCGGAGGATGCCTATCCGGACGTGGATGTGTTTGTGGCCACATACAATGAGCCTGTCGACCTGCTGCGCCGTACGATCAATGGCTGTGTCCACATGAAATATCCCGACAAATCGAAGGTCCACATTTATATCTGCGACGATAATCGCAGAGCTGAGATGCGCGCTCTTGCGGAAGAGATGGGGGTCGGTTATTTCGATCGACCGGATAACAGCGGTGCCAAAGCAGGCAATCTCAATCATGCGATGGGACTTACATCTTCACCATATATCGTGACTTTTGATGCCGATATGATTCCTAGAAGCGACTTCTTGCTGAAGACGATCCCATATTTCGTCGATGTGGAGCAGCGAGAAAAGGATAAGCCGGAGGGTTCACGCCTTAGCCTGGGCCTGTTGCAGACACCGCAGAGCTTTTACGATCCTGATGTCTTCCAGCATGCCTTGTATTGTGAAAAACGTGCGCCTAACGAGCAGGATTTCTTCTATCGCACGATAGAACCGGCGAAAACGTCCACAAACAGTGTCATCTACGGCGGCTCCAATACCGTGCTTGCAAGAAAGGCACTGGAGGAGATCGGGGGCTTTTACACCGGCTCCATCACTGAGGATTTTGCTACAGGTCTGTTGATCGAATCACAGGGATACGTCAGCCTTGGCCTTCCGGAACCGCTCGCGAGCGGGCAGACGCCCCACACATATAAAGAGCATATCAAGCAGCGCACACGTTGGGCACGAGGCGTGATCGTGACCGCGAAAAAGCTGAAGATCTGGCGTAGGAAAAACCTCACGTTTTCCCAGAAGCTCAGTTACTGGAGCTCTGTGGTATATTGGTATTCCCCGATCAAAAACCTGATCTACATGCTCTCGCCTCTATTATATGCAGCGTTAGCGATTCCCGTGTTCCGCTGCACCTGGCTGGAGCTCCTTGTGTTCTGGCTGCCTATGTTCTTACTGCAGGATCTCGCGCTCCGGCTGAACAGTAAAAACGTGATCTCTACCAAGTGGAGCGGTATCTACGAGACAAGCGTCATGCCGCATCTGCTGATCCCGACGATCAAGGAATCTCTCGGGATCACGACTTCCAAATTCCTGGTGACAGATAAGTCGAAACAGAGTGCGAAACGGCAGCACGACATGCGTTCGATGATCCCATTCCTCATTCTGATCGTGATGTCTGTCGTCGGTATTGTTCGGATCGCCTTCATCTTCCGCGCAGCCCAGGCCATCAGTCTGCTGATCCTGTTGTTCTGGATCATCCGGAATTTGTATTTCCTGATCATGGCGCTCTTCTTGATCGATGGACGGGATGGAGACGGAGAACCCGTTAAGGTCGTCGATGCGGAATTTGTTTCATTGAAGACCGTCTCGGGTACATATGAGGGCGTGACGACACTGCTGACAGAACACAATATGAATGTTTTCCTTGATGAAGGTCAGGACGTTCAGATAGGAACTCCGGTGCAGGTCACAGTTTTCAACGAAGAGACTTCAGTAAACGTCAGCGGTGTGATCGTCGGTGTCAAAGAGTCAAAGAGCGGCACCGCCAGGATGCATACTGTTGAGATCCTCGATTTCGGCGGGCAGGAAAAAGAGTACTGGCAGATCCTGTACGATAGAGTCCCGACATTGCCTCAGTCCCTGCATCGCGATTTCGGCGTCCTCTCTCAGCTGTGGCAGAATATCGCGCACCGCGTTGCACGCACCGGCAGGCGATGATCGAAATCTATAAATGAATAAACGATAGAAGGGATTCCAAACCAGAAGTGATCCTACTCCATTGCTGTGGAGCCAGACGATCCATGGGTAGGCTGATCATGGATCTGATGGATATAGAGCATCGGGGATCTCATCAGGGTGGATCATCAAAGAAAAGGTTATGCTAAAGAAGCAGTGAAAGCCGTGCGGGACTGGGCGTTTCGGAACACAGACCGTCAAACACTGAACTCCTACTGCAAGAGTACCAATGGACCATCAATCCGGATCGCGGAGTCGATCGGGATGGGCTTTGACAGAGAGTATCCCGATGATGTCGGCGAGGTCACGCATGTGTCGGTGATAGATAGAGAAACATGGCTGAAAGAGGATCAAGAATGACTAGAGTACTGGATGCACACAAGATCTGCTGAAAGAAAATGCAAAAGCCCTGGGACCGCAATAGTTCCAGGGCTTGTTTTTATATTCTTTTCTCTTTTTGATACTTGCCGGGAGTCTGCCCGGTTTCCCGTTTGAAAACGAGTGTAAAGTGGCTTTGATCACAGAAGCATAGTAGAGATGCGATCTGCGGGATGCTGTAGTCAGTCGATGCCAAAAGCTGCCTGGCCATACTGACCCGTTCTGAGACCAGGTATTCCCGCATGGTATGTCCGGTCTTTTGTTTGAACAAGCGACTCAGATGATACAGGCTGATGCCTGTGGCGATGGCGACATCTTCCATTCGAATCTCCTGCGTCAGATGCGTGGACATGAAATGCTTGGCGGCTTCCACATGTTCGTTTCCCGAATCCTGATGCCTGGATGACACGACCATTTCACAAAGATGGACCGCTGTTTCCTGTATGATCCCCACGATCTCCGATACATCATGGATCCGGCTCAGCCGGCGCAAAGCCTGATCGGCAGCTGCATTTGCATCCGGAGGATAGACGCCCCCCTCAATGGCTGCGATCATGAAAGTATTCACCAGACTGACAGCAAGATATTCTAGTTGTTTACGCTTGTCTTTAGAGATCCTGCCCTCTGGAAAGTGGTCGAGCTGCAGGTTCAGACCCGCTTTGAGATTATCGATCATTCCATTTTGGAGCATCAAAAAGAGCGGATGGATATCCCAGAAGGTCGTGTTCAGATAATTGTGTTCAGAATCATCGATGATTTGGTGGACCATATCCGGCATAGGATCCTCCTTCGTTGCAAATAAGCAAAAATATAATAAAAACAGCAAATATATTATATCAAATCAGCGGGTCTTTTTCTATACTTATGGTACAAGAAAACCCACGAAAAAGGAGAAGCAAAACGATGTCAAAACTCGGGGTCTTGCTTTGGAGACGTCTTTTTGAATCCGGTGATGAAAAACGGCTGAAAACACAGGTGCAGGAATTGAGCGATCTGCACCTCCTGAGGGATATTCCATACGTAAAGGATCAGGAGCGAGGACATCTGTTTGATATATATGAGCTTCCTGATCTTGCCGAAAGTGCACCGGTCCTCATCAACATCCATGGCGGCGGACTTTTCGCGAGCTACAAAGAGGTCAATGTCAACTTCAATTATGAATGGGCGAGGAAGGGATACCGTGTGGTCAGCCTGAGCTATCGCCGCATTCCTGAAACGACGCTCTGGCATCAGATCGATGACGTCATGACGGCGTTACGTTTCCTGAAGGCGCATGCGCAAGAGTATCACCTGAATCTGGACCGTTGTGTGTTGACCGGTGATTCCGCTGGGGCATTGTTGAGTTTCTTCGCCTTAAGTCTCAATGGAAGTGAAGTGCTTCAACAAGCTTTTGGTATTCCGGGAGCGCAGATACCATTTCGTGCCGCGGGTTTGATCTCCATTATGCTCGATACACAACGGCATGACCTGATGCGTGCGATCAACTCCGTCATTACGGAAAAAAGTGACACAGGAAAGCCCTATGAGAAATATCTGCTCGATCCGGCTCTCCTTTTACAGGAGGCGCAGCTACCGCCGCTGTTCCTGGTCACCAGCGCAGAGGACTTGATCAGGAAGGATACTCTGAAATTGGAGAGACTGTTGACAGAAGTTGGCGATACACATGAACTTTTGCAGTTCCCGAAGGGTACAGAGCGCAAATTGGTGCATGTATTCTCTGTCATGTATCCGATGTATCCGGAGAGCAGAGAAGTGTTTGAGAAAATGGGTGCGTATTTCAAGGAGGTACTGTGATGGGGAAGAAGTACTTTGCCTGGAGCTTTGATGATGGTCTGGAGCAGGATAAAAAGATCATCCGGATCCTGAAGGAATATGGTTTGGGAGCGACATTCCACCTGAACTCCGGCCTTTTCGGGGACAGGACCTATGAAGGTCGCATCGGGAACCTTGGGATGACAGAGAAGCCGGCTGCATCATTTGATCCGATGGCACGGCACCTGCTGCCATATGTACCGCATTTCCGCATCCCGGAGGATGAGGTGGTGCAGGTATATGAAGGGTTTGAGATCGCATCTCATACCGTACATCATGTGAATCTTGCCAAGTGCTCTGAAGAGAAGCGAGAAGCGGAGATCGTCAACGATGTCAAGGCTTTGTCTGTCAAATTCGGGCAGAGCGTTACGGGTTTTGCCTATCCTTATGGCGTCGGCACAAAGCAGAGCAGAGAAGCCTTAAGAAGGGCCGGAGTGCAGTATGCCAGGCTTGCGACCAGCAAACCGGGCTTCCGTTTTCCCGAGGATCCGCTTGCCATGCCACTTGGCTGCTGGCACATTTCTGCAAAAGTTTTCGACAAACTGGATGAATTCTTTCGGATGGATACCAGTGGAGAGGACGCATTCTTTTTGATGTTCGCCCACGGTTATGAATTTGATTTCGGTACCAAGGAGAGCAACTGGGATAAGTTCAGACGCATTTGCGAAGCGGTTGCCTCCCATGACGAGGTGACGGCCTGTTCTATCGGGGACGCTTTTCGGATGCATCGGGAATGATCCTTTTTCCCTAGCCGAGACAAGTTTTATGTTGCTGAAAGTAAAGATCAGGTCGTCGTGATATTCCCAAATCGCATTTCGCGATATTCGATATAACCATTAGCGCGTGCCCCAGGGGAACGTTATAATAAGATCAGCAAAGTGAATCATAAAACGCAGGAGGACAGACAATGATCTACAGAAACTTTCAGGGCATGCAGCTTTCAGCTTTAGGGTTCGGTGCGATGCGTCTGCCGGTCATCAATGGAGAAGATGGCAGGATCGATGAGGCAGCGGCGCTGCGTATGGTCGATACAGCGATGCAGCAGGGGATCAATTATTACGATACAGCATGGGGCTATCATGGGGAGAACTCCGAACTGGTCATGGGTAAAGCGCTGGCACGGTATCCGCGGGACAGCTTCTATGTGGCCACCAAGTTCCCTGGGTATGATGCATCGAACTGGGGCAAGGTCGAGGAGATCTTCGAACGGCAGCTGGAAAAGCTGGGTGTGGATCATTTTGATTTCTACCTGTTCCACAACGTCTGCGAGATGAACATCGATGCCTATCTGGATGATGAGAAATACGGTATCTACAGCTATCTGATGAAGCAGAAAGAAAACGGCCGGATCCGTCACCTCGGATTCTCCTGCCACGGTGCCATACCAGTGCTGAAGCGCTTCCTGGAAGCGTATGGCAATGATATGGAATTCTGCCAGCTGCAGCTGAATTATCTGGACTGGACCTTCCAGGAAGGCAAGGAGAAGGTCGCGCTGCTGGATGCATGGAACATCCCGGTATGGGTCATGGAACCCCTGCGAGGCGGCAGGCTCGCGAAGCTTCCGGAGGCATATGAGAAAGAGCTCCACGCCCTGCGTCCGGATGAGGAAACCCCGGCATGGGCTTTCCGCTTCCTGCAGAGCATTCCATCGATCACGGTGATCCTCTCCGGTATGTCCAATGAGGAGCAGCTGGAAAAGAACCTGAAGACCTTTGAGGAAGAAAAAAAGCTGAGCGACCAGGAGATGAAGACGCTGCTTGGGATCGCTGACCGGATGCTTTCCGTCGGTACAGTTCCGTGCACAGCCTGCCATTACTGCGTCAGCCATTGCCCGCAGGAGCTGGATATCCCGCAGCTGATCTCCCTGTATAACGAGCATGTGTACACCGGCGGCGGTTTCATCGCGCCGATGGCTCTTAGCGCACTGCCTGAGGAAAAGCGGCCGCAGGCCTGCCTGCAGTGCAGAAGTTGTGAGCAGGTATGTCCGCAGCAGATCAAGATCTCGGAAGTGCTTGCAGACTTCTCCGCTAAGCTTGGTTGAGAACGATCATGACCCCTGGTATGATATGGTATCAGGGGTCATTTTCTCATAAGATTTCATGATTGATGCTTGACAGTTCAATGTATGTATGATAAAATATACTTGTATCAAACAAAGATAAGAGGTGCTTTATGGATTACGATTCTCGTGAAGCAATGAAGCTGGCGAATCAGTTGTGCTTTCCGTTGTACGCAGCATCCAGGAATGTGATCAATCTTTATACACCCTGGCTGAAACCGTTAGGGCTCACCTATACGCAGTACATCGTGTTTCTGGTACTGTGGGAGCAGGACGGGATCACGGTGGGTGAACTCTGCGATCGCCTGTTGTTGGACAATGGAACGATCTCTCCCTTGCTCAAGAAGATGCAGCAGGCCGGATATATCGAAAGAAAACGCAGTGCAACGGATGATCGCATGGTTCTGATCACGCTGACGGAACAAGGCAAGGCGCTTCAGGAAAGGGCAAAAGAAGTCCCCGGCAAAGTGGCAGAATGTATCGATCTGCCAGAGGAGCAAGCGCAGCAGCTGTATACGCTTTTATATGAACTTCTGGATCGTCAGCAGCATAAAGATACCCAACACACGGAAGGAGTTTTGTGATGAAGACCGTATATGATTTCACAGTGACAGACAGACAGGGCAATGAAGTCAGCCTCGAGACCTACAAGGGTAAGGTGCTTTTGATCGTCAACACGGCGACAGGCTGTGGTTTTACCCCGCACTACGAGCCGCTGGAAGCGATGTATAAAGAGATGAAGGACCAGGGCTTCGAGATCCTGGATTTCCCGTGCAATCAGTTCGCGCATCAGGCGCCGGGCAGTGATGATGAGATCCATGAGTTCTGCACGCTTAAATTCGGCACAGAATTCCCGCAGTTCCGGAAGATCGACGTCAACGGTGAGACCGCGGATCCGCTGTTCGCCTATCTTGCCACGGAAAAACCGTTCGAAGGTTTTGGTAAGGGCCTGAAATTTGCTGCATTGAAGAAGTTCACCGATATGAACAACAAGGCCTTTGGTGAAAAAGCATATATCAAATGGAATTTCACCAAGTTCCTGATCGACCGCGAAGGGAAAGTCATCGCGCGGTTCGAGCCCACCGTGGATATGGATCAGGTCAAGGAAGCTGTCAAAGCTGCCCTGTAAATACAAAAGAGGGGTCTGAAAGGATAGAGAGAGGTACATGTTATGAGTCGATTTCAAGAGACTGAGACCATAGTGCAGAAGGAAGGATCCCGTGCGAAGACCATCGTACGGACCAGCATCATCGGTATCATAGCCAACGTCTTTCTGGCCGGTTTCAAAGCAGTGATCGGATTGATGACCCATTCGATCGCCATCGTGCTGGATGCGGTCAATAACATTTCCGACGCGGGAAGTTCACTGATCACCATCATCGGTACCAAACTGGCAGGCAGAGAGCCGGATAAGAAACATCCCTTCGGCTATGGCCGCATCGAGTATCTGAGCGCTATGATCATTTCGGTGATCGTCCTGTACGCGGGTATCACCTCCTTTGTGGAATCCGTCAAGCAGATCCTGCACCCGGAGACGCCGGATTATAACAGCGTATCGTTGATCATCGTGGCGGTCGCCGTAGTGGTCAAGATCGTGCTGGGTCGATACGTCAAAGGTGTGGGGGAGAAGGTCAACTCGGATTCACTGATCAATTCCGGCGAGGATGCGACTCTGGACTCCATCATTTCCGCGTCCACGCTTGTTGCTGCTGGGATCTTTCTGCTCTTCAAGGTTTCTTTGGAAGCGTGGCTCGGCGCGGTGATCTCCCTTGTCATCATCAAGTCCGGAATCGAAATGCTCAAGGACACCATCTCACAGATCCTTGGTGAGAAGAACGATCCGGATCTGACCAAGAACATCAAGCGGACGGTCTGCGGTTTTCCGCAGGTGCAAGGTGCATATGATCTGGTGCTGAACAATTACGGACCGGATACATGGAACGGTTCGATCCACATCGAAGTGCCGGATACCTGTTCCGCTGATCAACTTGATCAGTTGATCCGGGACATCCAGGTAGCTGTCTATCAGCAGCATCACGTCATCCTGACGGCCGTCGGCGTCTATTCGGTCAACACAAGAGACGCGGAAGTCATAGAGATGCAGAAAAAAGTGCGGGATATCGTTTTCGCACATGAACATGTCAAGCAGATGCACGGGTTCTACTTGATCAAGGATCAGAAAGCGATGCGCTTCGATGTCGTGATCAGTTTTGATGCAAAGGACCGCTGGGCTGTATATACAGCAGTGGTGGCAGACGTTCAGAAAGCCTTCCCGGATTATACGCTGCAGACGACGATGGACACGGATTTTGCCGAAGAGTAAGATCGGGTGACAAACAATATAAGCTCCTGGATTCCAGGAGCTTTATGTTTGTGTATGCGGGTGTGTTTCCCTTGACAACTGATATATCGAAATCATATACTAAATAAAACATCGTGAAAATCCAATTTAGATCTTCAGATAAGGAGAGTCCTTATGAGTAAACGATCGGTTACGAAGACTGCAGATCCGGCAGGAATGACGAAGATGCATATCCTGGTCCTGGCTGCCACCTGTCTGTTTTCCTGGGGCACCATGGGCATGCCGAACGCATATGGTGTCTTTTTCACACCGATGGGCGAGGTGCTTGGTGTTGGAAGAGCAGCAGTGACGTTGCATTTTTCTTTGAGAGCTCTGGCTGTCGGCCTTGCCAGTCCATTCGTTGCTGTCCTTTTGAAAAAAGGGATCAGCATCCGTAAAACAATGCCCATCGGACTTGCGGTCTATATGCTGATGTGCGTCCTGATCGCGCATACGAAATCGATCATCCTGGTATATATTTTCGCCGTGATCGCAGGTCTGGGATTTGCTACATTCTCCTATATGTTCATCGCGATCGTGCTGGGCAACTGGTTCCGGAAGAATCTGGGTACGATCTCCGGGATCGCGATGGCCTTTTCCGGCGTTGGTTCGGCGATCGCATCTCCGATCGTCACGAAGATGATCGAGTCCCTCGGATACCAAAAAGCCTACATCGCCTACAGTGCCATCACGGTGGCAATGGTGCTGCCGCTCCTGCTGCTGCCGTTTTATCCGGAGGATGCGGATCTCCTGCCCTATGGTGCCGGCGTGGACGAGGCTTCCGAAGACCAGAAGCTGAAGAAAAAAGCCGGCATGACGGCCAGGAACCTGGACCTGCCCTATAGTTTTCCGTCAGCGATGGCGCTGATCTTGTTTCTGCTGACGTTCTTCTGCGTCGGCCTGACTTCATTGAATTCACATCTGCCTTCGCTGGCGATCGCGAACGGTTTTTCAGCCGATATCGGAGCGTTGCTGCTGTCCGCCTCCATGATCGGCAACCTGAGCTTCAAGTTGATCCTAGGGGTGCTGATCGATAAATTAGGCGTTTTGAAAGGTTTCCTGATCGTGCTGATGATCATGATCGCAGGTTCGTTGATCATCCTGTTCGTGACAGGTGCGGTGGCTCCGCTGCTGGTGGGTGGCTTCTTGTACGGCACCATCTTTTCGCTTGGATCACTGGGACTTTCACTGTTGGTGCGCTACCTTTACGGCAACGAACAATACAACGGGATCTATGCTAAGACGGCATTGATCACGTCAGTCGGAGCTGCTGTGTACACCACGTTGATCGGTGTGATGTATGATGCCACCGGGTCCTACACACTGCCGATTTTCATGGGCGTGGCGATGGCAGGCATCTCGATCGCAATGATCTTCTGGATCATGATACGGGTCAGAAAGTTATAGACACCTGCGGCAAGAAAGTAGAAAAGGCGGAGGGAGAAACAAATATGACACAGTATGACATCATTATCATCGGAGCCGGTCCAGGAGGCATCTTCTCGGCTTATGAACTGGTACAGAAAATGCCGGAGAAAAAGATCGCGGTCTTTGAGGCTGGACACCCGCTGGAGCAGCGGCGCTGCCCGATCAATGGTACGACCATCAAATCCTGCATCAACTGCAAGACCTGTTCCATCATGAGCGGGTTCGGCGGCGCCGGCGCTTTTTCCGATGGTAAGTACAATATCACCAACAACTTCGGTGGGACCTTGTATGAATACATTGGCAAAACGGAAGCACTGCAACTGATGCGCTATGTGGATGATATCAATGTACGCTATGGTGGTGAAGGAACGAAACTGTATTCCACCGCGGGTTCCCGTTTTAAGCGTCTGTGCATCCAGAATGATCTGCATCTTTTGGATGCTTCCGTCCGTCACCTGGGCACAGACATCAATTATAAAGTGCTGGGCAACCTCTATGAGTATCTGAAGGACAAAGTCGAATTCTTCTTCGACACGCCGGTCACGACGCTTTCCGTGCAGGAAAACGGGTATGAGGTGGTGACGGAACAGGCTTCGTATCACTGCGAGAAGTGCATCATTTCCGTTGGCCGCAGCGGCAGCAAGTGGATGGAGCGGATCTGTCGGGAAGTCGGCATCGAAACACATTCCAACCGTGTTGACCTGGGAGTGCGCGTCGAGCTGCCGGCTGAGATCTTCGAGGAGCTGACAGATGAACTGTATGAGAGCAAGATCGTGTATCGGACGCAGAAATACGGAGACATGGTACGTACGTTCTGCATGAATCCCAAAGGCGCAGTCGTCAATGAAAATACCAATGGTATCGTCACTGTAAATGGCCACAGCTATGAGGATCCAGCCAAACACACGGAAAATACCAACTTCGCGCTGCTGGTCTCCAAGCATTTTTCGGAACCCTTCAACGATTCCACCGGCTATGGGGAAAGCATCGCGCGGTTGAGCAATCTGTTGGGCGGCGGAGTCATCGTACAGCGTTTCGGTGACTTGATCCGGGGACAGAGAAGTACCCCCCGCCGCATAGAGAAGAGCTTTACAACGCCCACACTGCACGCGACACCGGGCGACCTGAGCCTGGTCCTGCCCAAGCGCATCCTGGACGGTATTGTGGAAATGATCTATGCGCTGGATAAGATCGCGCCGGGTACAGCCAATGACGATACATTGCTGTATGGTGTAGAGGTCAAGTTCTATAACATGGAAGTAGTGGTGGATGAACATTTGATGACCCAGTATCCCGGTCTCTATGTGATCGGTGATGGGTCGGGCATCACACATTCCCTGTCACACGCTTCAGCCAGCGGCGTATATGTCGCAAGGGACATCGCAGGAGTCTGAACTTAAAAAACTGCCGGGAGACGGATCTTCCGGCAGTTTTTATATGAGCCTCGTAAGTTCATGCGTAATGGTATTTGTCTTTTTTCTTCACAAGGAACCAGACAGCAACGGCAAGGGACAGGACTTCGACCACAAGCACGGCATACCATATGCCATCCAGACCCCAGAGCAAGGGCATGATGAGGATCGCCGCGACCTGAAGGATCAGGGATCGAATGAAAGATATGATCGCGGAGACCAGACCGTCACCCAACGCTGTGAAGAAGGAAGAAGCGAAGATGTTGAAACCGCATAACAGGAAGTGGAACGAATAGATGATCATGCCATGCAGGGTCATTTTGTACAAGTCCGCATCATATCCTACGAAGATCCCCGAAAGCAGCCTTGCGCCGGAAAGCGAGAGTGTGGCCATGGCGATCCCTGCGATCCCCAGCAGGATCACGCTCTTGCGCAGTAAGCTCTTGAGTTCATCATGATCCGCAGCGCCGAAGTGGAAGCCGATGACCGGTGCAAGTCCGAAGGAGTAACCCAGGAAGATGGCCACGAAGATGAAGTCCAGGTACATGACGACGCCGAATGCGGCAACACCGTTTTCTCCCGCGTATTTGATCAACTGTTCATTGTAGAGGATCGTAACGATGGAAGCAGCGATGTTGCTCATCAGTTCGGAAGAGCCGTTGATCGAGCTGCGGACCAGTACACGGCCCATAAAATGCGTTTTGCCCAACCGCAGCAGGGAATCGTTCTTGCGGGCAAAGTAGAAGAAGGGGATGCAGCCGCCGACGAACTGACTGGTGATGGTGGCCCAGGCAGCACCAGCTAGACCAAACCCCAAAAGCCCCACGAACAAGGCGTCCAGGATCATGTTCGTGACACCGGCAAGTACAGTGAACAGCAATCCCAGTTTCGGCTTCTCCCCGGTAATGAAGAAGGCCTGGAAGATATTCTGCAGCATGAAAAAAGTGTTGCCGATCAGGATGATGCGTCCATACAGGATGCAGCTTTCCAGCATGGCGCCTTCCGCGCCAAGAAGGATGGCGGTCTGCTTCAGGAAGACCTCACCCAACAAGGTGACAGCGACGCCGATGACGATCGTCGTATAGACCAGAAAACTGAAGATCCGATTGGCGCGGGCAGGATCTCCCTTGCCCAGTTCGTGGGAAACGACAGCGTTGCCGCCGGTGCCCAGCATGAAGCCCAAGGCACCGAGGATGATGAACAAAGGCATCATCAGATTGATGGCAGCGAAGGATGTCTTGCCTACGAAATTGGAGACGAACAAGCCGTCGACGACGCTGTAGATGGAAGTGAAGATCATCATGAAGATGGATGGTGCTACGAAACGTAGGATCCGCTTATATTCAAAATGATCGGACAATTGGATGCGCATGAAAGAACCTTTCTTTGCAGATGGATTTTGTCGCTCTTTTATGATACAATGAAATCTAAAGAAACACAATATGTCTAAGGAGTTACGATTATGAAAACACTGTTCAAAAACGGTATCATCATCGATGGTACAGGAGAAGGGCAGCGGCTCGGCGACGTTCTGATCCAGGATGACCGCATCGTTGCCGTAGGCGGTGTCATCGATGCAGTCGCGGATGAGACCATCGATATTTCCGGGTGCATCATTGCGCCTGGATTGATCGATGCGCACTCCCATAATGACTTTTTCTACAACCATCCGGATGCGGAGAAGTTTTTCAAACCATTCATCGAGCAGGGGATCACGACGCAGATCACAGGAAACTGCAGCTTCTCGCCTTTTGGTGTGGATCAGGATTCCCCATACGGAGGTATTTCCGGTGGACTGTTCAAAAATCTGGATCCCTGCAGTTTCGCTGATTTCAAGGAGCGTGCCAAAGGCCGATTGTACGTCAATATGGCACCGCTGATCGGACAGGGCACCGTCCGAACGGGCATCAGCGGATTCAATCCGGATCCTTTGACGCCGGAGCAGATCGAACAGGAGCTGGAGCATGTTCGTGAAGCCATGGAAGGCGGCGCCTTCGGCGGGTCCTTTGGCTTCATGTATGAGCCGGATCGCTATGCCAAGAAGGATGAGATCCTGGCCTTTGCGAAGGAGATCGCCAAGTACGATGGCATCATCACCGTACATCCCCGGGCCTGCTCCATCGTCAGTGCGGACTATCCGCTGCTCACGAAAAAATCCCACCTGGAGATGGGATTGGATGAAGTCGTGGATATCATGGAGCAGAGCGGTGCCCGCATGGAATACAGCCACCTGATCTTCACCGGCGCACGCAGCTGGAAACTGTTGGACAAGATGTTGGATACGTTCTACAACGCGCGTGCCAAGGGCGGACGTATCGCTTATGATAACTATGCTTTCCATTATGGTGCGTCCATCATCACCGTAGTCTTCCCGGAGTGGTACGCAGCTTTGTCTAAGGAAGAGGCAGCCAAGCGGTCGAATCGTCTGAAACTGGAGATGACGATCCTCATGTACCGCAAAGTGTTGGGCATCGACTGGGAAGACATGGTGGTTGCCTATATCTCCGACGATCATCCGGAGTATGAGGGCAAGACGGTGCTTCAGTTGGCGCAGGAAGCGGGTGTCAAGCCGATCGACATGTATCTGAAACTGGTGGAAGAATCCGACCGTCAAGGCAGCATCTATCTTGGCAAGTACTATAATGACGAGATCGTGCATCGCCTGATGGAGGATGATCTTTCCATCTTCATGACCGATGCCTGGGTCGAGGAGAAGGGGCTGCAGAACATCGCGGCCTTCCAGACCTTCCCGCAGTTCTTCGTCCTGGCGAAGAAGTATAACATCCCAGCGGAGAAGATCGTCCGCAAGATGACCGGCGCCACCGTCGACCGCTATGGCATCAAAGAACGCGGCTATCTGAAGCCGAGGTATAAGGCAGATCTCACCATCCTGGATCCAGAGAAGATCAAGGTCGATGAGTCGAAGCCGGATGCGAAGCCGGAAGGCATCGTACATGTGTATATCAATGGACAGGCCGTTTTGAAGGATAGCCAATATCTGGGCGGCACCTTCGGACGTGTGCTGTTGAAGGACGGAACTGAGGTTTGATCTAAGGAGTAAACGATCATGAT
>JAEEGL013056308.1_pt1 | contig 17715 bp, 12 predicted proteins | sample 9134231 | NCBI WGS metagenome assembly JAEEGL01 (sample SAMN16246548, study PRJNA631951) | gut metagenome | biome: gut microbiome; feature: rumen; material: fiber-attached | host: Bos | place: Iran: Karaj | collected 2018-10 | reverse complement strand
CTTCCATTTTCTAAATTTTTTATTTTATTTATTAAACTTTCATATTCTTCATTATCATTAATTGCTTCTTTTAATTTATTTACAAAACTTTCTGTTAATATTGAATTATTCACTTTTGCATTTTTTAAAGAAGATGTATTTTTTTTTTTTATATTTTTATATGAAGTTTCATTTATTTCACTGTTGCTTTTTTTTTTTATTTTATTTTCTAAATCACCAAAAACTAAAAAATGTAATTTTTTTTCATTTTCTTTTATTTTTTCTCTCAATTCAGTATTTTCTTTTTTTTCTTCATTCATTTCTTTTTTTAATTTTTCTAAAACATTTAAACATTCTTTTTGTTCATTTAAACATTTATTATGATTTTCCATTTCTTTATTTAACATTTTTAATTCAAAATTTAAAGAAGAAATTTTTTCTTCTTTTTCTTTTCCTAAATCCATTAATTCTCTTTTTTTATTATAATCATCATTACTTTTTTCTAAAATTAATTTCATTTCATCATTTTTTTTCCTTAAATTTTCTAACTGAATTAAAGCTTCATTTAATTGCTTTTCTTTTATTTTTAATATTATATTTATCGGTTCTTCTTTATTTTTAGATGAATCTAAATTATTTTTTTTATTAATATTATTATTATTATCAATTAAATTATTATTTTTATTATTATTTTTAAGAAATGTTTTATTTATTTCTTTTGATAATTGTTCAATTGCTTTTTTCTGTTTTTCATTTGTTGTTTTTAATTGATTAAATTTAATTTGTTTTTCATTCAATTCATCTTTTAATTTTGATATTATTTCTTCTTTAACTGGATCTTTTTGAATACTATTTGTTATATTTTTTTCTATTTGAAGTTCATTTGATAATTGCTCTATTTGTGCTATATATTCTTTTTCTTTTTTATCATATTCATCTAATTCTTCTTCTTCTTCTTCATTTACTGAATCTTCATTTTCATTTTTTTTAGATTTTGATGACTTTTCTGTTATATTTTCTTTTGATGTCATTTTTTTTAATTTTTTTTTTATTATTATTTATATTTGTTTTTTTTTTGAAATCAAATTATTTTTTTTAATTATTATTTTTGTATCTGAATATCATTTTTTATTTCTAATAACTTTTTTTATGTTTTGTTTCTTTATATTATTTAGTTTTTCTATTACTTTGTTTTTTAAAAATCTAATTTAATTTCCTCAACATTTTCATTTGAAACATCATTTCATTTCTTTTTTTATCAATTATTGTTTTTAATGTTTTAAAATAATTTTTTTTTGATCATTTCTTTAAATAATATTCTTCTTTTTGTTTTTTTTTTAAATAGATTTGTGACATATTATATATCAAAATGATTTATTTGATTATAATGTTTAAAGAAATTATTATTAAAAATACTTTTCAATTACAATAAAAAGGAAAATTTAAGAATTTATTGAATTTAAATAAATATATAAAATAAAAAATTAATAAAATGAAATATAAAGTTTTTATTTTATTTATATTTATTATTTTCTCCTCATTAAAATAATATTTTTTATTTAAAATAATCAATATATATATAAATTTATTATTCATTGAATTTCTTGAATTTGTTTTTTAATTCTTTCAATTTTTTCTTGAATTAGATTACATTTCAAAATATAATTTTTGCAATTTTGAATTTTATTTAATAAATTAGGTATATTTCCTGCAAAATTTAATTTAGTATGATTATTAATAATAAGACTAGTATCATGATTAATATTTTCATGTAAAATTTCAGAAGAATAAAAAATAGCTAAATTAATAAAAATTTTAAAAGCTTCACCATCATAATTAAAAATATTATCAATTAAATATGAAATTTTAATAGAATTTAAAATACAAAAATTACAATTTTTTCCTACTTTATATATATAATTACTTTTTCCATTATATGAACTTGTTAATTTTTCAATTCCAAAAAAATCGCCTTCTTTTAAAATATTAATTATTTTATTTTCTTCATTTAAAATTTCTATTGTTCCTTGTTCAATAAAATATATTCTATTTATTTTCCCTTCAAAAGGAATTATTATTGTATCACTCATTTCAATTGAAATATCAAAATTTAAAATTATTTCTTGTTTAGTATTATTTTTTAAAATATTTCTAAAAAATTTATTATATTTATCATAAGTTCTTTTAAACGCATGTTCAAATAATTTATTTTTATCTTTAGGTTTCATTTCTTTAATAAAATTAATATTTTTTTTAATCCATTTTAAATTTCTTTCATTAGAATAATAAATTTCAAAAAATCTTTTAACATCATTCCAAATAAAACTTCTATGTAAATTATATTTTTTTTTAGCAGAAGCAGGTAATCTATTAATATAATGAATAATCCATCTTTCTAAATCTAAATGATCACTTTTAATTTGATAAGTAAGTGAATTTCCTTTTGTAATAATTTCTAATATATTAGAAAGTAAATAAGCATAAAAAGCACAATTAACAATTTCACAAAAAATTAAAAATAATAATTCTTCTTCATTATCATAAGGACATAAATCACCATATCCTGTTGTTGAAAATGTTTCTGCCATAAAATATATTGAATTAATATATATTTGAAAATTATTTTTTGAATTTAAATCTTCTTTATGAATTAATATCCATGAATTAGAATAATTTTTACCTAATAAACAATATATACATGCACAAAAATGAAGAATGTAACATAATGAAAGAAATAATGAAAATATTCTCATTATTTGTTGTTTTAATATTATATTTTTTATTATTGGAGATAATATTGTTGTTCCTATATTTTTTAATTTGGAATTAAATATTGGATATCTATATAATTTTATTAAACGAGTTATTTCTAATTTTATGTTAAATAAGTAAAATGGAAATATTGAAAATAAACTTATAAATAAATTCAAATTTATATTTTTCCAAAATATTAATCTTATATTTGTTACTATAAATTTATTTTTATAATCATAATAAGATGAAATAAATTTTATTAGGATTTCTATTAAAAATATTATATCAAATATTATACATCTATTAATTATTATTTTTTTATCATATCCTACAAATAATTCATAAGGTAATAAAATATAATCAATATATAATAAAATATATATTAATCCTTTAAATATTTTTTTTCTTTTACTTCCTGAATTTATTATAAAACATGGTTTTGAATCTTCATAAATATATAAATTTTTTAAATTATTATTCTTTTTTATTAATTTTACAACTTTCCATATTTTTTTTTTTGCACTTTTCAAAAGCTCTTTTTTATATTCTATTGGATTATCTAATAAGACTACAAAATCATCAAAAATTGTTTTTTGTTGTTCTGAAGAAATTATTTCTTTTGATTCACTGAAAGAATCATTTATTGAATAATCATTTTTTTTTTCTTTTAAATCATCTTCTATTAAACTTTCCAATAATAAAGGTTTTATTTTATCATAAGTTTCATCTAATTTAAATGATGAAGACATTATATATATTCAATATAATTAATATAAATCATTTCTTTAAAAATTAATTATTAATCGGTTGATGAGAAAATTTAATAAATAAATCTCAAAAAAAAAAATCAGAAAAAAAAAAAATATGAATGACTCTTTAGAAAAATGTATTCTTGAACTTCAAAAGCCAGAAAAAGAAAGAAACATAGAAACAATTGTAAAATATATAAAAACTTTAAAAGGCTATATAAACATATTAAAATTTTCAGAAGAAGACTTTGAAACAAATTTAATAGAATCAGCAAAAATATTAAAATATAGTGATAAAGAAAAGAATGAAATAGTAGTAGAAGAAGGAGATAAAGGAGATTCTTTTTATTTATTATTAAAAGGTTCTTGTGCATTTTTAGTAAGTAAATTAACAACATATGAAATGACAAAAGAAGAATATATGTTTCATTTATTTAAATTAAGAAAAAATAATTCAAATGAACTTTTAAGACAATGTTTATTATATAATAATTTATCTTTTCCTATTGATGAATCATTTGATATTTTAATAAAAAATATAGTAAATAAAAAAACAAAAGGAGGAGAATTTTTAGATAATGAAAATATAATAAATGGAGCCAAAGAATTATATAATTATTTAAAGAAAAATACTACTAATAAAACTAAAATAAAATCAATAGAAGAATATATAGAAAGAAATAAAGTAATATTAAAAGAAGAAAAAAATTTAACTATTGAAGAAAAAGAAAAATTAAAAAAAGAAAAAAAATCAGTTCAAATTCCAAATTTTATTATAATTGGTAAATGTGGAAAAGGAGATACTTTCGGTGAATTAGCTTTAGAAAAAAGTGGAGGAAAAAGAAAAGCTACTGTTATTACTTTTGAAGAAAGTCATTTTGCTATTATTTATAGAAATGAATTTAATAATTTATTAAAAAATGCTGTTGAAAAAGCTAAAAAAAAATTTTTCTCTGTTATTCTTTCTTATACTATTTTTTCACATATTTCTAATTATACTTTAGAAAAAAAATATTATAAACTTTTTGCTTTGAAAAAATTTGAAAAAGGAAACAATTTAATTGAACAAAATGAAAATGGTGATAAAAGTTATTTTATTATTAATGGAGATTTTGAAATATATACTAATAGAAATATTGTTGAAATAAATGATTTAATTATTTATTATAAAAATTTTATTAGGAAATACGGAAAAAAAAATGATTATAAATTATATAATCCATATTTTGAAATAAGAGAAAATGAAGATTTAACTTTAAATAAGAAATTTAAAAGTGATGAAGAGAATAAAATATTATTTGAAAAAAGATTATTAAAATTAAGTATTTTTCAAAATAGAGATATTATTGGTTTAAATGATTTAATGATTCCTATAAATAATTCAATTTCAGTTTCTAAAAGTTTAGTTTTTTGTAAAAGTTTAACTCATAATTCTCAAGTTTATTCTATTGATAAAAATCAATTATTTTTTATTTTAGATCATGAAGAAAGAGTCAGTGAATTAATTATTGAATATGAAATTAATAAAATGAAAACGCTTATTCAAAGATTAAATATTCATAAAGAAAGAATTTATACTTTAACTAAAAAAATTGATTTTGATTTATCTGAAAAATCAAAAAATATTTCTAATAGTTTAAATCATTCAAATAGAAAAAATAGATTTAGTAATTTAGAAGATAATATTATTGTTGAAAATAATCAAATTAAAAATTATATTTATAGAATTGAAAAGGAAAAAGAATATAAGGAAAAATTATTAGAAAGTACAAAAAAAAAAATTAAATTCGATTCTGGAAAAAAAAAAATGCTTCTTCCAAAAATTAAAATTAGTAATCAAAGTGTTAAAAAAGGACATTTAAATAATACTTCTTCAAGATTATTAACTACATATAATTCAAATGATACTTTTTATAATTATTATAGAGAAGGTTTATTTCATAGAAATTTATATGAAACTGTTTTTAAAGATTATGCTTTTAATTATAATAAGAATAATGATAAACTTTTTAAAACTACTACTAATAATAAAAATAAACCTGGAGTTTATGATTTTCTCATTTTAGATAAATTTAATTCTACTTATTTAACTGCTTTGAGAGAAATTAAAAATAGGAAAAATTATTAAATTTCATATTTTAGTTTCTTTTTTTTTTTAGTGATTTTTATTTATAATATTTATATTAAATAAAATTTCAATTTTGAATGAATTTTATATATTTAAAAATAATAAAAAAATTATAAATACTAGATAACATTTGAATCTATAATTATCAAAATAAAAAACTATTTCACCATTTATTTAATTTAAAAATCCCAAAAAATAAAATAATCAAAAAAAAAAAATAACTTTTAAAAAAAAAATGTTTGAAAATGAAGCTCGTGGTTGGCATGGATGTTACTCAGCAATAGGAAGAACATCAGTAGAGACATATCAGACTGTTCTTAACAAAGATAAAATCCTTGAAGAAATTCCTCAAAAGAAAAAAATAATTCGAGGTTTATTCTCAGAAGACGATGAAGAGCCAAAGCATGTGAATGAGACAAACATTGATATTTTTTCTCTTCCTCCTTCTAATAATTTACATAAGAAAAATATGGAAGAATTAAATAAGAAGAAAATAACATGTGAACCAGAAAAAATAAAAAATATGAATGAAAAATATAAATATCATCTTCATCATCATACAGAAAATATAAATAAAATTAAAAATGATAAAAAAAATATAAATTATGGTCCTTCTATAACTAAATATCAACCTAAAATGGATTTTATTTGGAATAGAACTTTAACTGGTCCTTCTTGGAATGTTTTAAGTGGGAGAAATAATAGAAAAAATTTTAATGGATTTAATTTTTCAGGATTAAAAAATTCTAATTCTGATTTTTGTCTAACTCATAATGATTTTTTACCTAAAAAATATTTTATTAGTATGGATAAACAAACTCAAAGAGGTGATTTTATACTTGGAAATGATGTTAGAATTAGAAATGAAAAAGCTTTTGTTCCTAAGAAAAAAAAAAGAGTTCAAACAGCGGAATTTTCAAGTAGAAATAATTTAAAGAATGATTTAAATAATAATACTTTTTATAATAATAATTTTAAAGGAAATTATACTTTTTATAGTGGATTTAATATATCAATGAAGAAAAGTAGAAAAAATAAGAAAGGGAAAAAATTATATGATCCTAAAAATAAAGCACCAGATTTTTCAAAAACAATATCAAGAGCAAAATTAAATTATATAGAAAGAAATAGAGAAAATGTTCGTCCATTTTTTACTCCTAATTATAATTATGTAACTCCAAGAAGTTTAAGTTTAGTATCATATAATAATAAAAAAATAAAGAAAATACCTAAAAAAAATATTGAACCTTTTGATGGTGATTTAATATATGATGCTAATGAAGCTTTTTATAATATTAATAATAATAAAAAACCTAAATCTAGAGATTTTAAATTAATGATTAGTAGACCTAATGATAATGGTCCTTTACCTACTTATATGTTAAAAAAATTTGACAGGGAAGCTTTAAGAAATATTACTGAAAAAACTTTAAGAATGAATAATTTTTCTAATAGTAGATTTTTAACTGATTATTCTTCTTTTTATCCTAAAAAAAGTTTCAATAAACAAATTAATTTAAATTTATTAAATAATGATGGATTCTTAAATAGTAAAATGGATGATATTTTAAAAAAATTAGAAAGTAATGGTAATTATGGTAAAGTTATGGAATTTTATACTAAAAATTTAGATGATGTTGAACAAGAAGGAAGAAATAGTAAGTTTGATGCTATTACTTTAAAACATGTTCCTAAGAAAACTCCTATTTCTGAAAGGGAAAAAAATCTTTTTAGAGTTGATTTAGGAGATAATGATGATTAATTTTTTAAAAAATATTTTTTTTTTATTATTTTTTTATTTTTTTTTAATTAAGAAATAAATGGTTTTTTATATATTTTTTATATGGTATAATTTTTATTACTTTTTTAATTTATATTATTATAAATTAATTATTAAATATTTTATACTTTGGTTTTTCAAATAAAATTTACAAAATGTACTATATTGAAAATACTCAAAATAATATAATGTCTCAAAATGAAATATCAATAAATCAAATAGAAAAAAATCGTCCAACAACAATATCATCTCTTTTCTTAAAAGAGTGTAATTCAGAAATAAAAGAAAGCATAAGAGAAGAAAATGAGTAAAATAAAAAAATATATAAAATAAAATAGAGAAATTGAAGCAATAAGAATATCAAATGAAGAAAAGAATGAAAAAAATTTATTAAATAATAAAATATTTCAAACAAATTTAATAGATAAACATAATTGTACATGTTCAAAGACAAAATGTTTAAAAAAATATTGTGAATGTTTAGCAAATAATAAATTTTGTAATAATTGTAATTGTATAGATTGTCATAATAATCCAGATTATCAAAATGAAAATTTAAAAGATGATAAAGATCTTTCTGTTTGTACTTGTACTAAATCTAATTGTAATAAAAAATATTGTGAATGTTATAAAGTTGGTGAAAAATGTAATAATAATTGTAGATGTATTAATTGCTTTAATAAAAATATTATTTTCGAAAAAAAACAATTTTTAATTGAAAGAATCAGTGTTTTAATCGAAAATAAACAAATTTTCATACAAAAAAATATCATTTGGGATTTTTCTCATGATGAAAAATATCTTAATAAAAAAACTGAAAGAGAAAATTTAAATGGGTAATAAAGTATTTTTTTTTATTTTGTTATATTTTATTTTTTTATTTTTTTTTCTTTTTTTTTAGGTTAATTGAGTTATTTTTTATTTTTTTATTCATATTTCCAATTATCTTTTTTTATTAAAAAATCATAATAATCATGAATTAAAAACCTATCAAAATAAAATTTACAAAAAAAAAAAAGTTTAATGTTAAAAAAAAACAAAAATAAAAAAAACACAAAAAATAAGAGCAAAAACCAATTATTTGTTGTCCGCAGTAAAATAAGGCTAAAAAAGAAAAAAAAGTAAAAAAAAGAGTTAAATAAAGAAAAAAACTTACATGTAAAAGAGCTTCTTTGGCAGTGATTCTTTGATTAGGATCATACTTTAACATAGATTGCAATAAATCTATTCCAAAATCATTTAAATTAGGGAAAAGACTATGTAAATTGATTTTATTAAATTGAGGGAAATCGAATTGATAATTAGGAAGTGAAGAAACATCAGGCCAGATATCATTATGTGGAGTACCAAGAATATAAAAAATTTTATAAATTTGTTCAATTTCATAATCACCTTTAAAAAGGGGTTTTTTTAAAATTAATTCTGCAAATATACATCCTATACTCCAAATATCAACAGGAGTTGAATATTCATTTATTCCTAATAATAATTCTGGTGCTCTGTACCATAATGTTAATACTTCTTTTGTATATGGTCTTATTGGAATTGAAAATGCTCTTGCTAAACCAAAATCTGCAATTTTTATATTTTCATTTTTATCTAATAATATATTTTGAGGCTTTAAATCTCTATGAATTACTTTTTTTGAATGACAATATGCAACTGCATCTAATATTTGATATAAAATACTTTTTATTCTTTCTTCTGATAAATTTTCCTTATCTAAATCTTCTAAAAATTTACGTAAGTCATAATCTACAAATTCAAAGAGTAAATATAATTTATTGTTATCACATACTACATCTTTTAATTGAACAATATTTGGATGAGTTAATTCACGAAGAATAGTTATTTCTCTTAATGCTGTTGATGGTATTCCTTCATTTTCTAAATCTATTTTTATCTTCTTTATTGCTATTATTTCCTTTGTTTTTGTATTTGTTCCTTTATATACTTCTCCATATGTTCCACTTCCTACTTTGTCTATTTTCTGAAATATTGATTTGTCATGACGACCAAAGTCTTCTTTTTCCATTTTTATTTTTTTTTAAAATTTTTTATTTTTTTTGTTTTATTTATATTAAATTATTAATTAATTTAATTATTTTATTCCTTTATTTTTATTTTTATTTTCTTTATTGACACTATTTATATAAATTATAAATAAATGGTTGTTCTATTGTAATACAAAATATAAATTTCCTATTTTATCATTTAAATTTATTTTATTTTCTAAAAAAAACATTATTATAATTTTTTTTTTTCATTATTTACATTTATATAATTTTGTTGATTAAAATTATTTTGAATATTATTACTATTAATTAAGTTCAAATTAGGAATTTGAAAATTATTAAAATTAAATGAATTATTATTTAAATGAAAAGATTGATTTAACATTAAATTATCATGTGAATTATTATTAAATAAATTTGGTTGAGTTTTAAATAAATTATTATAATTTGAATTTATGGAAATATTATTTAAAGGTTGAAAATTATATTGATAAAAAGTATAAGGACTTTGATTAATAAAATGAAAAGAAGACTTTAAATTATTGAAATTGATATTATTGTCTTCATTGGAATTATTATTAATATTATAATTAAAAAATAAATTATTGTCTTTTTCTTTTTGATTGGCTCCCTGTTTTTCCTTTAAAATTTTTTTATCTTCAGGAAAAATTTTATTGTACTAAAAAATAAAATAAAAATTTTACATCTTTTAAAGTATAATATTCTTGTGGAGAAATTGGTACAGAAAGATTATTTTCAATAAATTCATTATATGATTCATTTGAACAAAAAATTGATTTTTCTGTTGTTCCTTTTGGAATTATGCATAAAAAAATATTTGCTTCACATAAAAGAGAAAGTTCCATTGCTTTTTTTATTAAACCTTTTTTTCTTTTTATAAATGTCACATTTCTATTTCGTTCACTTTTTATTCTTTCCATTTTTATTTTATTCCTTCCCATTTATTATTTTCTTTTATGATTATTTTACTTTATACGCTAATTTTTTACTTTTTATTTATTATATATTGTAATTTTTTTAAAGATATATTTGCTTTATTCACTTTTTATTTTTTACAGGAATTTTTAAATAAATCAAAAAAAATGAAATATTCAAAAAATATCGCAAATAAAAAAAAATAAAAATAAATAAAAATAATTTTTAATAAATTTTTAAAAAAACATCATTTTAACCTTTAAATGAAAAAAAAAGTAAAAAAATAATAAAATTTAAAAATCATAAAAATAATATTATTTAATGTTCATGTCCACATCCACAATGATCATGTTCATGATCATCATGTTGGTGTTCATGTTGATGTTCATCATGTTCATCATGTTCTTCATCTTCATCATGATCATGTCCACATCCACAATGATGATGTTGAATATTCTTTTTTGGTTTAGGATGTAATTCATCATCTAATTCTTGAAATTGTTGATTATATTTTTTATTTAAACTGATCATAATATCAATTTTTTTAATTTGTTTTTCATATTCACTTAAAAATAATGCTAATTCTTCCTTATTGATTTTATTCTTTGCTAATCTTCTTCTTATTTCTTCATTTTGACTTGCCATTAAAAAAGAATCATTTGAAGAATTATCTATTTCTTTTAATAATTTTTCATATTCTCTATTTGCCATTTGAACCATATTTTCCATTTCTTGATTTTTATTTTGATAAGTCATTAATTCTGTTTTTAAATTTGTATTTGCTAAAATAGAATTTTGTGTTTTTTCCTTTAATGAATCCATTGTTTTTTGAATTCCATCTTTTCCTAAATTTTCAAATTTTTTAAAATCAATTTCATTAATTTTCATTTGTTTATCAAAATCCTCTTTCATTTTTAAACCTTCTTCTAAACATTTTTGTATATTTTCTCTTAATTTAGAATTTTCATCTATTAATTTTTGTCTTTCTGGCATTGAATCAATTGTTTTTTGTTGTAAATTTTTTATATAATCTTCTGCTTCTTTTATTATTCTATTTTTTTCTGCTTCTCCTTCTTTATATATTTTATCTTTTTCTAAATTTATTCCATTTCCTTTATCAACTAACATTTTCTGAAATTTATCTTTATCTTGATATTTTTTTAATTTTTGCTCAAAAATATCTTTCGCTGTTTCTTTTTCTTTTTCTAAAGGAATTAAATCATATTTATTTTGAATTATCTCATTTTTATAATCTAGAAGTTTTGAATTTATTTCATATAATATATTTAATAATTTTTCTTTGTTGTTTTCATCTTTTTTTAATTCTAAACTTTGAGTTAAATTATCTATATATGATTTATATTTTAATTGAGTCGCTGCTGATGATTCTGATAAATCTAAATTTAAATATTCTTTAACTAATTTTATTTGTTCTAATCTCTTGTTTTGTTTTTCTTTATCTTCTTGTTTTTCACTTTCTTTATTCTTTTTATATCTTCTTTTTGATTTTGTTGACATTTTTTAAATAGTTTATTTCATATTATATTATTTATATCTGTAAATAAATGGATTTTTTATTTTTTTTGATTCAAATAAAAAAATAATATTCTTTTTTTATACTATTATAAATATTTTTTTTTGGAAGAAAAGTAAAAAATGTTAAATAATGAAAGTTTATCAGAAAAAGAAGAAAATGAAAAAAACAGTGAAACAAATTCTAAAGAAAATGAAGGAAAATTATTAGGAAAAAAAAGAAAAAAAGTAAATTTTTTTATATAAAAAATAAAAAATAGAAGAGTAAAATATCAGAAAAGAAAAAAGAGTTAAAAACAATAAAGAAAAAAAAAAGGGAAATTTCTTCCAAATTTTATAGCTCCTGCAAAAGTAAAATATAAATATATTATATTAGAATGATTTTAAAAGTGGAGATTTATTAGTAGATATAATTGATAAATTTATAAATAAATTTGAACCAATTGGTCTTCTTCGCGCTTATAGAAAATTAATAATTTCAAATAATTTAGAAAATAAAAATGAACCTGGAATAGTAAAAAAATTTTTTTTTAAATTATAGATTAAATTAGTTATTAACAATTCAAATAAAACAAATATAATATTTACTCATTTTTCCAATTGTACTCTTTCTATTGGAAAAAATTCAAAAGAAATTAATGATGAAGTTTATAAATCTATTAGAGTTGTTAATAGTCAAAGTAAAATTAATGAAAATTCAAATCAAATTTTTATTTTTGCTCAAAAAGAATATGAAAGAATAAAAAATAAATTTAATAATAAATTTGTTCTTTCTGAATATGTTTCTAATATTGATATTTTAAGATATAAATGTGAAAATAATTATTATTCTTCTCAAGAAATTATTTTCAGAGATATTAATATAATGTTTGATCAAATAAAAAATTCTTTTCAAATTAATAAGTTTAAAATAAAAAATGAAAATGATAATATAAATTTAATCCCGAAAAATAATTTAAAATATATTTCTCTATATGAAAATTATTTAAGTATATTATATGAAAAATTAATAAAATTAATAAATGAATCAAATTTTGAAAAAATATTTGAAGAAGATATAAAAGGAATGATGTTAGAAAATGATTTACCAAAATCAAATTATTCAATATCATCATTACCAATAAAAAAAGAATATGAAATAATAGAAGAATATTGTCATATAAAACCAGAAGAAACAAAGAAAAAAATGTATACTACTTTAAATCCAAATTGTAATGGAGAATGTTGTAAAGAATATAATAAATTAGGAAATTTAAATTTAGAAAATGGACATTGGGAAAGTCAATGTTGTGATAGGAAAAATAATATTGAATGTATTCCTAATTTATGTAAATGTGATAGTAAAATTTGTAAAAATATGCCTTTTTATAATAAAAAATATAAAATTATGAATAAAGATGTTGAAGAAAGATATGCTTGGGGAATTGATTTATTTACTTATAGAAATTTATTAAATTTACTTCCTGATAATATTGAAAGAGATTCTGAAAAAAATAAAATTTTCATTGAAAAAACTTTAATGAATTCTTTATCCAAATTAAATAAAGATGGTTTTAAAATGATTAAAGGATGTAAATATATTATAGATAATTCATTTAATTATTCATTATATGATATAATATTAGCAAATTTTTATTATGATATATTTTCTTATTCAAAAATATGTGAAGAAGAAATTGATCATGCCTATTCAAAAGGAATTGGAATCTTTTGTATAAAAAAATCAGGTATAGAAAAAAATGAATTAATAGCTCCTTACTTTGGAGAAATATATCCTCCTTATTTATGGTTTGAAAAGCAAGATTTAATAAAAAGATATAAATTAGATAAAAATTTACCTGATTTTTATAATATAATGGTAGAAAGATTTAAAAATGATAATTCAGGATATGATTTATTAATGTGTGATTCAAATTCAAAAGGTAGTTTTTCAAGTAGAATGTCTCATTCATGTTATCCTAATTGTAATACTGTTTTAACTGTTTCTAATAATGAATATATTATTGGAATGTATGCTACAAAAGATATTAAAATGGATGAAGAATTAACTTTTGATTATAATTCTTATACTGAAAAAGAAAAGGAATTTCAAGATGCTGTTTGTCTTTGTTCTTCTTATAATTGTAGAGGACATTACTTATTTTTAAGCAATAGTTTAGTTTTCACTGAAATTTCGAATAAATTTCATAGTTTTTTACATAGAAATGCTATTTTGTTAAAAGCTTGTTTTTTTGGGAATAAACCTTTAAGTGATAAAGAAATTAATATTTTAAATAAATATTCTATTAAAAACTCTTTGTTAGATAATACTCCTATTTGGTTAAAAAGATGGTCTGCTTTGATTTTATCTTTTGTTGATTTAGAATATAAATTATTACCTATTATTATGTATAAAGCTGAGAAACAAGAAAGAGAAGAAAAAATAAAAAAGGAAAAAATTGAGAAAATGAAAGAAAAAGAAAGAGAAAAAGAAAAAGAGAAAGAAAGAGAAAAAGAAAGAGAAAAAAAAGAATTAAAACAAAAAAGAAGAATTAAAAATAAAGGACAAAATATTAATTATAATTTTGATACTGATTATATTTGGAATAGAAAAAGTTATGCTTCAAGAACACGACATCAAAAAAATTTAGAAGAAAATAAAAATAATAATAATAATATTATTGATGAAAATAATAGATTGACTGTTATTATTTCATGTGAAGGTGATATTATTGAACAGAAAAATGATGATAAAAATAATTTAAATATTGAAGAAGAAGTTAATAAAAATTTAAATGAAAAAATTACTAAAAGTGATTCTTTGATTAGCTCAAATAATAATAATAATTCTGATGATAATCATATGATAATTAATCCTCAAATTCAGATTAAAGAAGTTAAACAAATTATAATAAATAATTTTCAAGAAAAAAATAACTTAGATTCAAATAAAATAATATTAAATGAAGATAAAACAAAAGATAATGATATTAATGAAAATAAAAATATAAAAAATATTAATAATAATAATCAAACTACTAATAATACATATAATATTAACACTATCAATTATAATAATATTTCAATAAATTTAAATGATAATATCAATGAAATAAATAATAAAGAAGTTGTAAATTTTGCGGAAGAAGAAATATTAAAAATGGAAGAAAAAAGAAATAAAATAAATACAATAGATTTAATTCCAGATATAAATGATTTATCATTTTTATCTGATTTAAATTTGGAATTGGAAGAAAATTATGATAAAACCTTATTTAAGAATCTTCAAACTGAGGTAAAAAATTTAATAACAGAACAAAGAATCCAAAATTTAGCAATAACTTTAAGTAAAGTAAAGCATATATTATCTTTATTAAATAATGATCAATCAAATGAACCTCCACTAAGATTATTAACAGAGGAAGAAATGTATAATTTACATTGGAAAAATTTAAAAACAATATTAATAGAAAAATTTACTTATCTTTGTTCTTTAGAACAAATAAAACAAAATGAAAATTTAAATAATATATATCAAAAAATAATATCTCAATTACATTATGGAGAACCATTATTTAAAAGTGAGAATTTTCCCTATTATCAAACAAATATAAATATAAGAAAATCATTATTAATAGTAAGTAAACTAATAAAAAAATGTATAGAATATGATAAATCAAATAATTACATATTTTATACAGCATTAAGTGAAATAATATATTTAAATTGTAAAACAAATATTCACTTTACTCCAAATTCAATAATAAGTAATCAATTTGAAGGAGAAAATGTAATAATAAGAAAAAGAGATGTTGACTCAAGTTGTATAGATGAAAAATATATTAATTGTTCATATGATACAATAATAGCAGAAGGTAAAAAAGAATATGAAAATAATTATATTTGGGGTCAATTAGTTGGTTGGTTTAAACAAACTGTTGATAAACCTAATGCTTCTTTAAGTGCTGAAAGAAGAGGAAGTTTAAGTTATCCTGAATTAGATAGTTTTTTTATTAAAAAAGATAATGAAAAAAATTTTGGGTATCCTTGTAATGGAAGAAATAATTTTTATGAAAAAATAAAAGAAAATCCTTCTTTTATTTGGCCTGTTGGAAATGACTGGAGTTATAAAAATAAATATAAAATTTATGGAAGTGTTCAATTTGATTCTGTCTTTTTAAGAAATTTTTATTTAAATCAAATTAAAGAAGATGTTGAAGAAGTAATTAATTATTTTTTATAAATGTAAATATTATATTATTTTTTTATTATCATTTAATGTTAAATTTTATTATTTATTAAATTCAATAAATTTATGATATATAATAATAAAATCAAAATAAAAAATATAAAAATTACAATTAATTAAAAATATAACTTAAATGTCTCAATATCAACGTTTTGCATTTTTATGTGAATATTTTGATCCTCAAGCATCACTTGTTCGTCAATATCAATTATTTTTTTATCCAGAAGATGAAAGTATAGAAATATATGATATTAAAACTCGTAGAATTTTTTTAAAGAAAATAATTGATCCTTATATTTCAACAAAAGATATTTATTTAAATGCTGAAATAAATGTTTATTCTCGTAAATTAAAATTAGTTCAATATGCAGATGAATTTACTAAAAAATGTTTTGAAGAAATGAAAACTTCATCTTTTGTTTTAATTTTACCTTCTGCATATTTATCAATAGGAAAAATAATAGATATTATATTACAAAATAATTTTACAATATCAAAAATGAAAATGAATAAATTAACAACATCAGAAGCAGAAAAATTTCTTGAAATACATGATTTAAATGATATAACAATAAATGATTTATCATCAGATTTAATTGTAGGAATAGAAGTAGTGAAACAAAATTGTATAATTGATTTTAGAAATTTAATTGAAAATGAAATAATAAAATCAATAAAAACAGAAGGTCCTGGAATACCAATCATTTCATCTGAAAATGAAAAAAAAGCAAATTTAGAAATAAATTATTATTTTTCAATAAGACATCAACCTCAATTATCAAATTGTTCATGTTTAATATTAAAGAATCATTTATTCACAGAAAGAACATTAGGTAAAGTAATTGATATAATATTAAATGAAGCATTTGAAATATCATCCATGGAAATTTTTTATTTAGATAAAAATTCAGCAGAAGAATTTTTTGATGTTTATAAAGGAGTTTTACCTGAATATGGAAAAATTATTGATGATGTTACTAATGGTCCTGTTGTTGCTTTGGAAGTCAGACAAGATGATGTTGTTAATAAAATTAGAGCTCTTGTTGGACCACATGATCCTGAAATTGCTAAGGTACTTAGACCTAAAAGTTTAAGAGCTATTTTTGGAATTGATAGAGTTAGGAATGTTTGTCATTGTACTGATTTACCTGAGGATGGAGTCTTGGAATGCCAGTATATGTTTGAATTAATGTAATTTTTGGTTTTAGAACAATAACATTTTTTTTTATTTTTTTTTTTGAAGGTTAAAATACATATTTTTTTTTCTTTTTTTTATTTTTTATTAAAATCACGGTTTTACTATTTATTTTACTAATGTTTATTCAATTCATTTTATAAAAAATGAAATTATTTTTATTACATATTTTATGTATATATGGAAAAATTAAATTTTACAATATTAAAGATTTGCGATATTGAATTATTTTATAAAAAATAATCTTATTATCAAAAATTAAATAAAATAATAATTAAAAAAAAGAAAAATTTTTAATTCTATTTCAATATTCTCAAATGTATAATTTGAAATCAAACAGAACAACGACAAATAATGAAAAAAGAAAAGCAAGTTTTTTAAAAATGGAAATAGAAAATAGCGTGTTAACAAATGAATT
>JAEEGL011962950.1_pt1 | contig 17715 bp, 18 predicted proteins | sample 9134231 | NCBI WGS metagenome assembly JAEEGL01 (sample SAMN16246548, study PRJNA631951) | gut metagenome | biome: gut microbiome; feature: rumen; material: fiber-attached | host: Bos | place: Iran: Karaj | collected 2018-10 | reverse complement strand
TATCATTGGTGTTGTCAGGAATAACAGAGCCTCTAAGAATCCGGTCAGCGCAAGATGCATCGGTTATGTTAAGACGGCAAGCGGATCGGATAATAACATGGGACATTATCACACGATCGTATGTGTTGCGCCCGTATTCGAGTACTATTACGAAGGTCAGATGTATCAGGCATTCCAGGAGGATGATCTCACCAACTTGAAAAGACAGATACAAGTAGGAGAGACTGTAGAACTTGGAGTAGATGAGAGAGATCCTTATCACATTTGCTACAGAAAGAATATCGGTGCCAAGATATTCGCATTTATAATGTGTCTTCTGGCAATAGCTGCAGGTATCTTCTTATTCGTGATGCTTCCTACCGTTAACGACAGTCAGGGATTCAAGGTGGAGACCATGGGCGGTGAGGTAGCTCTTGCCAAGGCGCAGTTCGACGATAAGATGATCGAAGATAATCTCGGTACCGATGATTTTACTATCGAGTATGCAGAGGTTGAGAAGGTATACGAAGAAGACGGCATGTGGTTTATCGATCTTTCTAACGGTGAAAGAAGCAGGATCGGCGACGATGACAGCGATAAGTACGAAGCGGGCGCAGGCTTATATCTGGTTATTCCTTCAAACGGCGGAGGAGGCATCAACTTCGCAGCTGACGATTGGGAGTATTCGGGAAGCCGTACCGTAGTCGGAGCCCCTGAGTGATCCTCTCATCTTTGTGAATACGCGTGTGAACAGTGTCGGTGGTTGTTTATTTGTCTGTCTGTCGCGAAATCCATCGTGAAATCTTGCACGATTTCACGGGCTTTTTCACGATGAACGCTCTAATCGTGAAATCCATCGTGAAATTACGCCGGATATCACTTGATATTTCACGATGAAACAGCTCTTTGCTGCCGATATCGCATTATGCCGGGAGACAGGTCCCGATCCTCATGAAAGCACGGATATACTTCACCATTAATAAATAAATGACACAAATCTGATAGTTACGGGATATTTCAATGAGTATGCTAAAGATACGGGTAAGAAGAGGAGGGTCCCTTAGATATGTTCGCACTGCTTTTGGCTGTTATCTATGTAAGCTTCATATCCCTGGGACTCCCCGATTCCCTGCTCGGTGGCGCTTGGCCTATCATGTACAGGGAGTTTGACGTCCCTGTTTCTTTTTCCGGGATAATATTCTTCATAATATCAGCAGGCACGGTAATATCCAGCCTTATGAGCGACCGCCTTACCAAGAAGGTCGGTACGGGCAGGCTTACGGCAATAAGCGTTGCCACGACTGCGGCCGCACTTCTGGGATTTTCCGTATCAACGAGATTCTGGATGCTCTGCGTTATAGCGATACCTTACGGACTCGGTGCAGGATCGGTAGATGCGGCTCTCAACAACTATGTGGCACTTCACTACAAGAGCAGACATATGAGCTGGCTTCACTGCATGTGGGGCGTAGGAGCTTCCACGGGACCTTATATAATGAGCGCGGTCCTTACCGGCGGTCATGCATGGAACAGCGGATACAGGATAGTAGGTATCATCCAGGTGGTATTATCAGCTATCCTCTTTGTATCTCTTCCGCTATGGAAGAAGGCAGGTAAAGAGGGAACTTCTTCCGGCGGGGAAGACGAGTACAAAGGTTGCCCCATCCCGCTTAAGGACGTTATAAGGTTCAAGGGTGCCAAGGAGATAATGCTCACATTCTTCTGTTACAGCATGATAGAGCAGACCTGTTCCCTGTGGGCGGCAGGCTATATGGTATTCGGCAGGGGGATAGATACGGCTAAGGCTGCAGGATTCGCCGGAATGTTCTTCTTAGGTATCACCGCGGGAAGAGCTCTGTCGGGATTTCTTACCATGAAATTCGATGACGATCAGATGATGAGGATAGGAGAGGGAGTCATAGCTCTCGGGATAATACTCATATTCCTTCCTTACGATATTACGGTTATAATCGGACTTATAGTAACAGGCCTCGGATGTGCTCCCGTATACCCGAGCATAATCCACTCCACTCCGGTGCATTTCGGAAGGGATAAGTCACAGGCGATGGTAGGTATCCAGATGGCGGCAGCTTATGTGGGAACGACGATAATGCCGCCCGTATTCGGAGTCATAGCAGAGAATATCAGCGTTAAGATCTTTCCGTTATATCTGACGGCTGCACTGGTACTGATGGCGATAATGTATGAGACAGTAGTCAAGAAGACTTCAGGAGGAATAAAAGATGCGTGAATTCAAGGGCTTTAAGCATGGTGTTAATCTCGGCGGTTGGCTGTCGCAGTGCGATCACACTAAGGAGCGCTACGATACGTTCGTTACCGAGAAGGATATAGAGACGATAAAGGGCTGGGGTCTCGATCACGTAAGAGTCCCCGTCGACTACGATCTCATCGAAGAGAAGGACGGGACAGTTAATGAAGATGGTTACGTCTATATCGACAACGCTGTCGCATGGTGCCGTAAGTACGGTCTTAACATGATCCTCGACCTTCACAGGACATACGGATATTCCTTTGACGAGTTCCACGGAGAGAAGGGCTTCTTCGAGTCGGAGGATTACCAGGAGAGATTCTATAAGCTCTGGGACAGGTTCGCGGAAAGGTACGGCAAGGATCACGATATGCTGGCATTCGAGCTCCTTAACGAAGTGACCAAGAAGGAATACTGCGATCTCTGGAATGAGATCGCAAGGAAGTGCATCGAGAGGATCAGGAAGTTCGCACCCGACATTAAGATCTTAGTGGGCGGCTACTACAATAACAGCGTGGAGGCAGTCAAGGACCTGGCTATGCCTTATGACGAGAACATCGTATATAACTTCCACTGTTACGAGCCTCTTATCTTCACTCATCAGGGCGCACCCTGGATCCCTACCATGGATACGTCCTACAGGGTATCCCTCAAGGCTGACTATAAGACGATGGCAGAAGGTTCCCGTAAGAACATAGAGCAGGTGACTACGGGCTTTGAGAACTACCCCGAGGATTCCGTTCTCGATGAGCAGTACTTCGAAGATATCTTCGCGGAGGCTATAGCAGTTGCCAAGGAGCGCGGTGTGGATCTTTACTGCGGAGAGTACGGGGTCATCGACAGGGCGGCTCCCGAGGAGGCTCTGGCATGGTATAAGATCATCGGCAATGTCTTCAATAAGTTTGATATCGGAAGAGCAGCGTGGAACTATAAGGAGATGGATTTCGGTATCTCCGATGACAGGATGGATGCTGTCAGGAACGACCTTATCAAGTATATGTAACAAGTGTTACCTATTGTGGTATCATAGAGGAAGTTTTGATAAGGGAGGTTGTCATCTATGAGTAACGACAACGTATCGGCTGAGTATCAGCCTATCAGTATGTGGGGTTATTTCGGATACGAATTATTATTCGGTATCCCTTTGATCGGTTTTATCATGCTCCTTGTATTTGCATTCGGAGGGACTCCCAACAAGAACCTCAAGAACTTTGCAAGATCCAAGTTCTGCTATGCGATCATCGTCTTTGTGATATCTGTAGTACTTACTGCGATCCTCGCTGCTACAGGCGTACTGGCGGAATACGGTCTTATAAGCTGAGGAAGGCCTTAACGGCATCCAGGGACTTAAGTCCGGCATCACGACCGACATCATAGACTCTCTGCATCTGCAGGGAGTCTTTTTCTAGTGCTCCGATACCCAGGGCTTCGGGAGGTCTTATGACGAATGCGTCGCCCGACTCTTCACGTACCTTTACATATGTAGTCTGTGCGTTATACATAAGATGCCTTGTCCTTATACGTTCTATCGTATCGGGATACTTATGAAGAGCAGTCTTTATAAGAGGCATGACTTTCTTATAGCTGTGCTTGACGTAGGACATAGGCTGGGTGAGGATGACTACATTCTTCCCGTAGCCCTGCTTCTCCATGAACTCCAGCGGGATGGAATCGGTTATGCCTCCGTCAAGAAGGCGCTTATCGCCGATCTTTACTACCCTGGAAGCCAGGGGCATGGAAGCGGACGCTCTTACCCACTCCAGGTCTTCGTAGCCTCCGTCTGTCATCTTATGGTAGACGGGCTCGCCCTTAACGCAGTCCGTCGCCACTACATAGAATTCCATGGGATCATTAACGAAAGTCTTCGTGTCGAATACATCCAGCGTATCGGGAAGTTCGTGGTAGCAGAATTCAGCTCCGTATAGATCTCCCGTAAGAAGGAGGGAGCGGTAGGACCTGTATCTCCATTCGTCGCAGAAGCGCTTGTTGTAGCGGATGGTCCTTCCCATCTGGTGTGACTTGATATTAACGCCGAAGCATGCACCTGCGGATACTCCTACGGCACCGTCGAAAGTGATGCCGTTCTCCATAAATACATCGAGCACACCCGCGGTAAATAAGCCGCGCATCGCTCCGCCTTCCAATACAAGTCCTTTACGCATGGGGAGATTGTATCACACCCCGGCTGCTTGACAAAATACACTCGCATAGTAAAATGTGAAAATGATTCTCATAATTATAAATAAGTGAGGAAAGTATCGTGGCATATAAGACAAAGCATAAGGAAGAACTCCTGTCTTATCTTGAATCCATCCCCGGTAAGCACGTTACTGCGGGTGAGATATGTTCATGCATGAAGGAAGGCGGAAGTTCCATCGGAACGGCTACCGTATACAGGCAGCTCGAGAAGCTGGTAGCAGAAGGCCTTCTCAATAAGTATGTCGTGGACGAAGGATCGAGTGCATGCTACGAGTTCGTTCCCGAGCACGATCACGTCTGTAAGGATCGCTGCTATCACTTAAAGTGTGAATCCTGCGGTAAGCTCATACACATGGAGTGTGATGAGGTAGCAGGTCTCATGGACCACATAAAGGCTCATCACGGCTTCACCGTCAACTCAAGAAGAACAGTATTCTACGGTCTGTGCGAGGAGTGTACCAATGGCGCTTCTTAAGTGTACGGACTTAACTCTCGGATATGAGAATATAGTGCTTGCAGAGCACCTGAACTTTGAAGTGAACTCAGGTGAGTACTGGTGCATCACGGGCGAGAACGGTACGGGTAAGTCTACTTTCATGAAGACTATCCTGGGTCTTAGAAAGCCCCTTGCAGGTACTATCTCCTACGGCGACGGCCTGGAGAAGAACAAGATCGGATATCTTCCTCAGCAGACACAGCTCCAGAAGGATTTTCCTGCTTCAGTTACGGAAGTAGTCATCTCCGGCTTTCAGGGCAAGATCGGACTTCGTCCTTTCTATACGAAGCAAGAGAAGGCTGAGGCCCTGAAGAATATGGAAAGGCTCGGCATAGCTGACCTTGCCAAGAGATGCTATCGCGAGCTCTCGGGCGGACAGCAGCAGCGAGTACTCCTTGCAAGGGCACTTTGCGCTACGGGCAAGATCCTGCTCCTGGACGAGCCCGTAACGGGTCTTGACCCCAAGGTCACGGAAGAGCTCTACGAGCTCATAAAGAAGCTCAACAAAGAGGACGGTATCACGATAATCATGATCACCCACGATGTGGAAGCTCCAAGGAAATATGCTACCCACGTCCTGAGCTTCGGCGCGGAGATAACTAAGGAGGAGATAGTACATGGCTGACATATGGTCCAAGTTCGTTAACTATATCCTCATGTATCCTTTCGTAAGGTATGCCCTTATCGTCGGTGTGCTCATCGCTCTCTGTGCATCGCTCCTCGGCGTCACGCTGGTACTGAAGAGATTCTCCTTCATAGGTGACGGACTGTCACATGTAGCCTTCGGAGCCATCTCCGTAGCTACGGTGATAGGTATGTCGAACGATACGCTTTTTACCATGGCGGTAACAGTGGCCTGTGCCATCCTGATCCTAAGCGGGAGCAGGTATACGAAGGTCAAGGGTGATGCTTCAGTAGCCATGATCTCGGTAAGCGCGCTCGCAATGGGCTACCTTCTTATGAACGTATTTCCCACTTCCGGTAATGTATCCGGAGACGTATGCAGTACCCTCTTCGGTTCCGCCCTTATCCTTACGTTATCCGAGGAAGATGTGATCTTATGTATCGCCGTATCCGTTACGGTAGTCGCACTCTTCCTGTTCTTCTATAACAAGATATTCGCAGTCACCTTCGACGGCGATTTTGCCCGCGCCACGGGAACAAAGGCGGACATCTATAATCTTATAATCGCTGCCATAATCGCGGTCATCGTGGTACTTGCCATGAACCTCGTAGGTTCTCTTCTCATATCGGCTCTTGTCGTATTCCCGGCAATGTCAGCCATGAGGGTGTTCAAGAGCTTTAAGTCGGTCACGATATGTTCCGCGGTGATATCGGTCCTTTGCGCATTCACGGGAATGGTCATCGCCATCATCGCGGGTACTCCCGTAGGTTCTACTATCGTAGTTACGGATATCGCGGTCTTCGTCATCTTCTCCCTTGTGGGAAAGATCACGGGACGCGTCATGTGATATGGGAAAGAAGGCTTCTGAGGTATTCAACATAAAGGAGCTCAGGTTGTCCAGGTTCTTCTGGATGACACTGGCCGGCATGATCAGTGCCGTAGGTATCACGACCTTCCTGTCTCCTGTTCATCTCTACGACAGCGGTATCGCGGGAACGTCGCTCCTCTTATCTCAGCTGACGCCCTCATACCTCTCGCTGTCGCTCTTTCTCGTAGTACTTAATATCCCGCTCCTTCTGTACGGATATAAGAAGGAAGGATTCGCATTCACGGTCTATTCCATCTATGCCGTTATCGTCTATTCCGTATGTGCATGGATCATCGAAGATATACTTCCCGTAGACGTCGCTACTGCATCTCCGTTCGCAGGCAAGGACCTTCTCCTCTGTGCCGTATTCGGAGGCTTTATATGCGGTCTGGGATCGGGTATCGCGGTAAGGCACGGCGGTGCCATAGACGGCGTAGAGGTCATGGCCGTCATATTCGCCAAGAGGCTGAACCTTACGGTAGGTTCCTTCATGATGTGCTATAACGTCATCCTCTATGTGATCTGCGGCATCATCCTTAGGAGCTGGACCTTACCTTTATATTCCATCGTCACCTACTACGTCGCACTTCAGACCATCGACTTCGTCGCTGAAGGTCTTGACCGATCCAAAGCCGTCATGATCATCACGGACAAAGCCGACAAGGTATCCGTGGCGCTCATAAAGGAATTCGGCAGCGGTCCTACCAAGATACCCGCTAAGGGAGGCTTCACCAACAAGGCGAAAGGCATCGTTTATTTTGTCGTAAACAGATTCCAGATAGCCAAGATGAGGGACATAGTACACGGTATAGATCCCAAGGCCTTCATGACCATCACAGAAGTCGCGGATATCTACAAATACGAACCCGAAGACTGACAGATATAAAGAACATAAAAAGAGCGATGGCCCGAAGGTCACCGCTCCTTTTATAGTGTTACGAGGTCATTGGCTTAGTTGGTTTCTTTCTTCGATTTCCTTACATAGAATACGAAGCAAAGGGATGCAGCTGCGATCACTGCTGTTCCGATGAGTATCGTGCGGCCGGGAGCCTCACCTGTGCTGGCAACGGAAGTACCGGTTACAGCGGGTGTGGGAGTAGCCTCAGGAGCTGCCGTAGTCTCGGAAGCCGAGGACTCGGAGGGAACAGTCGTAGGATCTGTCTCTCGTGCTGCGCCGAGTACCGATCCGGAAGGAGCAGCAGTAGTAGTAGCTTCTGCTGCAGGATCAGCTGCTGCGGTCGTTGTAGTTGCAGCTGCTGCGTCCACGGAAGGTGTCGTTGCAGCTGTCTCGGAAGTTGTCGTAGTTACGACAGCAGCATCAACGGAAGGTGCTGTAGTCGCAGTTGTTGTCTCGGAAGGAGCTGCCGTCTCTGTGGGAGTACTGCTCTCAGAAGGTACAGTCGTCTCTGTAGGGACAGTAGTCTCGGAGGGAGCGGATGTGCTGCTCTCGGAAGGCTGCGTGGACTCTGTGGGAGCCGATGTCTCAGAAGGCTGGGTAGTCTCAGTAGGCTGAGTAGTCTCAGAGGGCTCAGGCTGAGAGTTAGTAACAGTCTCGGCATTAGCTATATACATATCGTAAGATGCTCTTGTGTTGGAGATGACCTCCACGCTGTATGTTGTTCCGTTATATGTTACGGAAGAAGGATAAGAGGCACTGCTGCTGTCGGAGAAGATGATGAACCTGGGAGATCCGTCGAGCTGATAACCGGAAGGTGCAGCCGTCTCCGTGATCATATAGCATGTTCCTCTTACGATGTTATTGATGCTGATCCTTCCGGATGCATCTGTCGTACCTGTAGTAAAGTCATTTACAGAAGTTACGTTGCTGCCGGAAAGAACCGCTGTCTGTACGCTGAACTCTGCGCCTGCGAGAAGGTCTGCCGCGTCGTTCTCATCGTGCTTTACGATGTTAAGGGTAGCTGCGCCGATAACGGAAGAAGAGCTTGCGGAGTTATCGTAGACTCTGGAGCGGATGACTACCGTTCCGTCTTCGCCGCTGGTTACAACACCCGTAAGGGCACATGTATTTGTTGCATTAGTATCGTCGAGAGTAGAACCTGATACCAGGTTGACTGCTGCGCTGTATGTAACGATATATGCCTGCTGATCGTTGAGCGTAAGTGTGAATGTATGAGTAGCAGGATCGTATGTAAGAGTGTCATTGGGGATGACATTGCCTCTTATGTCCTTTACTACTACGGAGTCTGTTACAAGATCCAGTGCACTGCCCATGGTATCCGTGAAGGTAAGTGAGTCGCTGTTAGGATCAAGATCCAAGGAAGCGGGATTAACGCTTACAGTATAGTTCGCATAGGGAGCGGTAGATGCATTGTAGATGCCGACCTTGTCTACTTCTGCGGGCTTGGTGTAGTCGATGCTGTCAGCTCTTGTGCTGTCAAACATGCCGTTATAGTAGAGGGAAGCAGTGTTCTCGTAATGGACTGTCTCCTGTGTCTGGGAGTCTACATGAGTAAGGTACTCGATATAGATACCGTTGTTGACGTTCCTGAGGTTAGTTATGAACTCGTCAGTAAAGTCGAATCTTACGACTGTCCTGCCCTGGTCGTTAACGGATGTGGAGATGGTCACCTGATCTGCAGCATTGAAGCTTGCATAACCCTCATCACCGCTGTAGACGATAACGTTAGCGGGATCGAATGAATTGTTCTGAGGAAGAGTATCGATGATATATCCTTCGCGGATATTGTCGTTAGTGATCTTGTTAACGTAGAGCTGCCATCTGATATAACCGTATGTGAGCTCGTCGCCATAGGGAGCGGAACGCCACTTCATGAAGCTGTATCCGGCACCGTAGATAGCCGTGAGCTTGACTGCGGGTGTAGGTACCTGATCGCTGTTTACGCTTACCTTATTGGTGACTGTTCCTTCGTATCCGTTGGGATAGTAGTCGGAAGCACCTGTCGTACCGTTGATATAGTCGGTAGCAGTAGCGTAGTTATACATCTCATCCCTGACCTGTACACGGTAGAAGACATATACTGTCTGACCGTCAGCGAGATTATTGATCGTAGTGGAGAAGGACCTTCCGTCACCTGCCTCCATGGCAAATCCGCTGTGATCGGAGAATACGGTGTTGTAGGAAGAGTCGGAATAGATAACGGGCATGCCGCCGTAGAGCTCCATGCCGGGCCACATCGTATCTCTTACGACGATATTGGTCTGATCGCCGTGAGCCGTAACGGGGATCCTGCAGCTGTAGATGTGATTTGCCTCATCTACTACATGGAACACCTTATCTACTGCAAGGCTTGCCGTTGTAGCAGGAGGTACTATATGGACCGTGATATCAGCTACGCCCTCGAAGGAGATACGTACGTCAGCGGGATCTCTTCCGCCGTTGGGATCGTTCTCGATGGAACCTGCGAATGCAAGATGTCCGTGACGGGAATCCTCTGCGCAGAAATCCTCTGAAGTGTAGTTGAGCCTTATCTGATTGCCTGCGATCTCGTAGTCACCGATATCCTGGCTGCCGTTTAAGATATCGCCGGTCTTCTGCTCGAAGGAGATGACATCGGGAAGGTTGTAGACAAGTACATCGTCTGTTGTAAGTGCGAATCCGTCGGGGATCTCCCAGTTAAGATCACAGATCAATGTGTCTCCGTAAGAGATCTCGGGATCCTGTGCGGTGATGAGATCGACGCCGCCACATTCCAGTGTAGCGGTAAGTGAACCGCCATCGGTAGCGGATACAAGAGATATCTCATTATTACCGCCGATGGCATTGACTGCGACAGCCGGCGATAATGTGAACGCCATAGCCGCGATTGTGACAGAAGAATAAAGCTTAAGCATTCCTCTTCTCATAACGTTAACTTCCTCCTCGTAACCCATAAATTTGATAAAACTGTTAACAAAATGTGAACGCCCCGCTTAACAATTAGTATAAGAGCATGCGGAAATATAGAAAGTGGTCAATGTAAACAAAGATTATCCGCCGCGGATGTATTTATTGGACATAGAGCACGGACATAAGGTGCAAAAAGCGTAAGATATCTAACCAACGCTCAAGATTTTTTAACTCATCTACAAGACCTTTGATATCAACTGTGATATCACCCATATTTATCCCCCGAGTCGGACCTATCGCATACCTTTTTTGGTAAATGTACCAAAGGCTTAGTATACGTGCCCGATGATATAATTTAGGCGTGGGTATTTTTCCGTTTATTCAAAAGAAAAGAGGTTAGAGAATGAATTATACAGTGGGCGAGAGAGTAGTTTACGGTGGTAGCGGAGTCTGTTCGATAGACGATATCAGAGACATCAGTTTTTACCATGAACGCCCCAAGAAGTATTATGTTCTTAAGCCCATGTTCGTTAAGCAGGCATCCACTGTTTACGTTCCTTTTGACAATGAGAAGCTTACGGCTAAGATAAAGCCCGTCATCTCCAAGGATGAGGCAATAGAGCTTATCGATGCGATCGGTCAGGAAGATTCCGAGTGGATCGATGACAGGAATCAGCGTAAGGACAGGTTCAACGATCTTCTCTCCAACGGAACGAGAAAAGAGATCATCGATCTTATCAGCATGATCACAAAGCACAGAGAGTCTCTCGCAGAAGAAGGCAAGGTCCTCAACATGCAGGATGAGAAGATCCTCGCAGAAGCAGAGAGAAGGATGAACGCCGAGTTTGCAGTAGCACTCGACATGAGGCCTGATGAGGTAGTGAGCTACATCACTGACAGACTTGGTGCCTGCTGATATATATTTGCTTTCACAGTTATAACCCGAGACCCCGACTTCTTCCTTCTGGTTAAAGCCGGGGTCTCAACCTTTTTCGAAAAATCTTGACGCTCTTTAATTTATTGTTGTAGAGTGAAGACGGAATCAGGGGGTAATAATATATGGCTACTTTATGTAAGAACTGCGGAGGCAGTCTTATCTATTCGCCGACTGAACATTCAATGTTCTGTAAGATGTGCGGTTCAACTTTCAAACCCGAGAGTGTAGTATCCGATTCAAAAGAGCTGACGGAAGATGTGGATGCGGTATCGCTATCTGATCTGTTCGGAATCAAGGAAAAGTCATTTCACGAGTTTAAGGTATATACGTGTAATACCTGCGGCGGAGATATCGTCATAAACGATACTGAGATCTCCACCTTCTGCGTATACTGCGGCAATCCTACGGTCGTATTTAAGCGTGTATCCAAAGAGATGAAGCCCGACGGTATAGTGCCGTTCTCGATCTCCAAGGATGAAGCAAAACAGCTTATAAGAACCAGAATGTCGAAGAGGAGCTTTATCCCGTCCAAGTTGAAAGCCCCGGACATTATAGACATTAAGGGCATCTATGTTCCATACTGGGTAGTCAATTGCGATTTCCACGATGCCGTCATTATTGAGGGTAACGAGAAGTATAGGAAAAATGCTCCGTTGAGGCATTATTGCAGAGCGGGAGATTGTTCTTTTGCAACACTCCCCATAGAGGCTTCCTTAAGACTTAACGACAATATATCCAAGAGGCTTGAGCCGTTCTTCTTTGACGACGTAAAGGACTTCGATGAGGATTATCTGAACGGATTCTATTCGGATACTTCAGATCTTTCCGTAAACGATCTTCGTACGGCTGTACTTAAGCGCTGCGATGAGCTCTTCTGCGAAGAGGTGATGAAGAATATACCTGCGGATAACAAGAAGCGCTTTAAGAGTACTCCTTCGGTAGATATACATGAGGATGCAGTCTATCTTCTGCTTCCGGTATGGTTCTATACATTCAGATACAAAGATAAGCCCCATACGATCCTTGTTAACGGACAGACAGGCAAGATAGTCGGAGGTGTTCCTTTCTCCAAGTGTAAAGTGACGGTAACGTCGGCCGTGATCGCTCTTTTGTTGTTTGCGATCTTCTGTATCCCGCTCCTGTTCTTGAAGGGTGAATTTCTGTCGATCTTTACCGCAACAGTTCCTCCTCTGATACTTACGTTAGGCTGCACATTGGCATGGAACAGCATACGCAAGATCAAGAGACTCAAGGAGACCTTTACTGACACACAGTCAGGATCGACTTTCCTGTATGCTAAGAAAAGGCAGGTGTCCTGATATGGTAAGCATCTATATTGTATTTTTAGCTTTAGGTTCAATAGGCATCACAGTATTTATAATGTGCGTTCTGCTTAACAGATTCCATAACGCAGGTGACACCTTCGGCTCGTTCTATAACTACAGTACGAGTATAGATATGATCGCGGGAACGGATCCTCTCATTCCGGAAAACACGAAGGAAGATACGTTCATGATGCATTTCGGCAAGAGTCCTTTCGAGAATGACAATTCCAAGGCTCCCGATATGCTCAAGAAGGATAATGATGATATCTACGGCGAACTTGAAGAAGTGGACATCCCTCTCTTTAAGCCAAACTCGTAAATACCACTATCTTGCTATGGCTCATAATGATTCTGAAACCTCTTTGGGTTTTTATGGTGGTTATCAGGGGTGGTTTTCGGGAGATAGCTCATTTCCTTTAAATATAGCACCCTGTGGATGCGGACTAATAGCTTCAAATGATGTAATCTTATACATGAATGGTACATCATCATGTAGTTGGGGCGAATATCATGACAGTGTTTTAGAAACATTACAAAGGAATAAACCTGTTATTCTTATGGAAGACGATCGTTTTCCTGAATATGAAGATGATATTCGTTCACGGTTAGATACTGATGATGAGGAGAATTCGGAAACAGATGATGTTAGTTTTTTTGAACGGACTGGATTTCCAATGTATTCTATAGGGTATGGAAATGCATATATTGATCAAATACTCAAGATTGATCACAACACCATGTTGTATCATTACGTTACAATTACTGGGGTTTTAATTGATAACAATGTTTCAGATAGTTATTGTTCGTATTGCACTGAAACCTCAAGTGATAATCAGCGGGTGTTTTTTCGAGTTCAAAGCTGGGATAGGGAATACTACATTAAGTACAGCGATTTCATAGGGTACAATGAAACGAATACTCTATGCAACGGCTACGTAATAATCTTAGCGTGAAGGCTTTGATGGAGGGATTGAAATATGAAGTATAGATTGTTATTGGTTAGTTTGATGATCCTGATGTTCTTAGCGGGTGGCTGCACTCATTCTGAGAAATATCATCGTCAGACCGAATATCATGACCAGACAGCCGAATTTGAAAGATATGTTTTGGAAGAGATGGGAGACTATATCTGCTTTGATGAACCTGTGATCAAGGACGATATAAGAAGGATAGATATCTCTATCGTGTTCATATCCGAATATACATATGACGATAAAAAGATGATCGAATATCCTCCGCTTGCTGTAATGGAAGATACCAGGGGATTGGTGGTGGATTTCTTAAAGGATGATCCTCTTTATTTTCCGGAAGACTACTCGATCTGTATCCAAGTTGTTATGCCGCCTGACGGTTCATCTTCGAGCGGTGTTGCTTATAATACTGTGGGCGAGTGGACTAATTATATAGCTGATCAAAAATATGACGAACTCTGCGTAGTCGATTATGGTTATCTTGATGCGGATGATCTTTGCGATCTGGATCCACATGGAATACGTGCTATTAGTCTTGATGATTATTCTTCGGATAACATAGATGAACTCTGCGATGTGATCGATGCTTTACCGGAATTGCAGGATGTTGTTGTTCACGATTCTGTTGCCTCAGAACTGGCGAATCGAAAACCGGACATTAATGTTATAGGAATCAAGTAAATTACGAATCCTATTTTCTTGTCATTCCTTATATTGATGTTTTGTCATAGCTATCTTTTTCTTGACACATCTATATCGTCATGCTTTAATAACCACAGATTTTTCTTTAATAAGAGGAATATTAATGTTCAAGAATATCTTTGCTTACGCATACTACTTTTATTACTATTACTTTCAGAACATGAAGGTAAGAGTGGTTTGTGCATGACGGGAATTCTGGAACGAGAATAAGATAAGATTAAACAAGCGCCGCACGGATCACAATTCGGGCGGTGCTTTTGTTTGAAGGGCGCACGCCGGGCGCGGAAGGAGTACAACATGATCGCAGTATTAAAGAGCAGTGCAACAAAACAGCAGATCGACAACCTTGTCGAATGGTTCGAGAAGCAGGGGCTTCGAGTAAACGAATCCAAGGGTGAGTACTGTACCGTATTAGGCCTTATCGGAGACACAACGAGGATCGACACGGATCTTCTTCAGGGACTCGATATAATCGAATCCGTGACGAGGATATCCGAACCCTTTAAGAAGGCGAACAGAAAGTTCCATCCCGAGGATACGATCGTTGATATCGGAGGCGTTAAGATCGGCGGCGGTAATTTTGCCGTTATGGCAGGTCCCTGCTCCGTAGAGAGCGAAGAGCAGATCGTTGAGACAGCCAAGGCAGTTAAGGCAGCCGGCGCTACGCTCCTTAGAGGCGGTGCATTCAAGCCCAGGACATCACCTTACGATTTCCAGGGACTTCACGAAGAGGGAATAAGACTTCTCATAAAGGCAAGAGAGGCAACGGGACTTCCCATCGTATCAGAGATCATGAGTCCCGATCAGCTTCCCGTATTCGAAGAGATCGACTGCCTTCAGGTAGGTGCGAGAAATATGCAGAACTTCGATCTTCTTAAGGCGCTCGGTAAGACCAATAAGCCCGTACTTCTTAAGCGCGGTCTGTCCGCGACATTGAAGGAGCTCCTCATGAGCGCAGAGTACATCATGTCCGAGGGCAATCCCAATGTCATCCTCTGCGAGAGAGGTATAAGGACATACGAGACATATACGAGAAATACTTTCGATGTAAGTGCCATCGCAGCACTTAAGGAACTGTCTCATCTTCCCGTTGTCGCAGATCCTTCCCATGCTACGGGTAAGGTATCCCTTATCAAGCCCATGTCCATGGCAGCCGTAGTATCAGGTGCGGATGCTCTCGAGATCGAGGTGCATACATGTCCCAAGAAGGCTCTTTCCGATGCAGCTCAGCAGCTTACTCCCGAGCAGTTCGTTGATGTAATGGCATCTATCGACAAGGCCAGGAGCATCATCTGATATATTAAGGAAAACAAAGATTAGGAAGTGAAAAACATGATCGTCGGAATAGTAGGATTAGGACTTATCGGAGCTTCTTTTGCAAAGGCATATAAGGAGAACGAGGAAGGCCATACCGTATACGGATGGAACCGTACGGAGACAACGGCCGATATGGCAAAGATGCAGGGCATCATTGACGATAAGCTCACAGACGAGAATCTGCCTTTGTGCGATATCGTTATCATAAGCCTGTACCCCGAGGCTACCATCAAGTGGATGGAAGACCATAAGGATAAGTTCAATAAGAACGGTGTGGTCATCGATGCATGCGGCACCAAGAGGTGGGTATGCAGGGAAGGATTCAGGATCGCTCACGAGAACGGATTCGAGTTCGTAGGATGCCACCCCATGGCAGGTACCAAGTTCTCCGGTATGGGACATGCGAGAGCCAATATGTATCACGGTGCTCCCATGGTAGTCTGCCCCGACAGGTTCGACGACATGAACCTCTTAGACAGGGTAAAGGAGCTCCTTGCTCCCTGTGAGTTCGGAACATTTTGCCTGGCTCACCCCGATGAGCACGACCGCATGATCGCATTCACATCGCAGATGGCGCACCTCGTATCCAACGCTTACATCAAGAGCCCCAATGCGTTGAACCATAAGGGATTCTCCGCAGGATCCTATAAGGACATGACGCGTGTTGCATGGCTCAATCCCGAGATGTGGACACAGCTCTTCCTTGAGAACAAGGACAACCTTATCTTCGAGATCGATTACCTTATAGAGGAACTCAAGAAGTATAAGGTTGCCATGGAGAACGACGACCACGATGAGCTCGTAAGACTTCTCCAGGAAGGTAAGGAGCGAAAGGAACAGGTGGACGGAAAGTGAAAGGCATATTCGTAGGCACAAAGCCGACACCGTACAAAGTGATAATAGGAGCACGTGCACTGACACAGGTCGGAAGCCTTATCGCAAAGACCGCTCCCGATGTACAGAAAGTACTTATAGTATCCGACAGCAACGTAGCACCCCTTTACCTTGAGAAGGTAAAGAAGGGAATAGAGATCTCCAAGATGGAGGTCTGTGAATATGTGATCGAAGCCGGAGAGAAGTCCAAGAACATCGACTCCATCGCAGGCATGTGGGGAGTGATGGCTGAGAATAAGTTCACGAGGACCGATGCGGTCGTTGCATTAGGCGGCGGTGTCGTAACTGATATGGGCGGCTTTGCCGCTGCAACATTCCTTCGCGGCATCAAGGTATTCCAGGTACCTACTTCTCTTCTTGCCATGGTAGATGCGGCTATCGGAGGTAAGACGGGTATCGACCTTAAGGAAGGCAAGAACCTGGCAGGAGCTTTCTGGCAGCCTTCCATGGTCATAGAAGATACCGACTGTCTTAAGACTCTTCCCGACGAACTCTTCACGGAAGGATTCGGCGAGATAATAAAGCACGCGTTCATTATGGATACCGAGCTCTACGATCTTCTTCGCGAGATCGCGGATGAAGGTAAGGTGGATAAGATAAGAGAGGACGATGAACTTCTTGAGAAGATCGTCTCCATGAACGTATCGGATAAGGTAAGCGTCATAACCGAAGATGCTCTCGATAACGGTCTTCGACAGACACTTAACTACGGTCATACCGTAGGCCATGTTATAGAGCGCAACAGCAACTTCTCACTTGCGCACGGCGTATGTGTAGCAAAGGGTATGGGCATCATGATCGACGCCTGCGAAGCGGAAGGCTCTCTTCCTTCAGAGGAGGCTTCTAAGATGAGAGATCTTATCACGGCTTACGGTCTTCCGATAACGGATGATATCACTCCCGAAGAGGCAGTATCAGGTGCTCTTAACGACAAGAAGAAAAGAGGAGATAACATCTCCGTTATCCTCGTAAATAAGATCGGTCACGCGCAGATACAGAAGATGACCGCGGAAGAGTTCGAGGCATTCCTTAAGAAAGGTAATAGAGCATGAAGATCTCCGGCAAGGGAAGACGACTGAACTTTACCATCGATGCGCCGCCTTCTAAGTCGGTGTACCACAGAGAGCTCATCTGCAGATTCCTCTCGGGTGATACGACGTGTCTTGCAGAGAACGCAGATGACAACAACGACATAAGGGCAACAAAGTCATGTCTTAAGTCCCTGTCCGATGCGCGTGCCTCTTCCTCTGAGGAAGCAGTCCTTCATCCGGGCGAGAGCGGTTCTACCATCCGTTTTCTCATACCCGTGGCGGCAGCATTTCTCT
>JAEEGL010297147.1_pt1 | contig 17715 bp, 15 predicted proteins | sample 9134231 | NCBI WGS metagenome assembly JAEEGL01 (sample SAMN16246548, study PRJNA631951) | gut metagenome | biome: gut microbiome; feature: rumen; material: fiber-attached | host: Bos | place: Iran: Karaj | collected 2018-10 | reverse complement strand
ACGGTCATCCTGCTTCTGCAGCCTCTCGGAGGTACATCATACTTCCTGCTCTTCGCGCTGCTTGCTTTCTTCTGCTGCCGCAAAGAGAAGTTCCTGGCGGCGGGCGTGTTTGCCGCGCTGAGCTGCCTTTTCAACATCTTCGGAGCGCTTATCGCGGTCACGGTCCTTATGGAAGGGATCCATTCCGCCGTATGCGCGAAGCGCGAGGGCGAGCCCGGAATCGGAAGAACAGTGACCTGCATGGTGCTCGGGACCGTTCTTCCTCTTCTCACGGCGGGCGGGGCTGTTCTGATCCGGCAGCTTCTCGGCAAAGGCCTTTCCGCTTTTACAGTCGATCCGAGGATCGCGTTCGAACCGCTCGGCAGGCTTGCCGGCGAATGGCTCGGCGGCGGACGGCGCCTTGCGGTGCTCGTTTCGCTCGTCCTGCTCGTTTTGCTTGCTGTTGTGACCCTGCTTTCGATCAAAAAGGCGAGGAGCAGCTATTCGGTATTCGGGATCCTGTATCTTGCGCTTGCGCCTTCGCTGACGCCCGCAGAGCTGACGGCATTTGCGGTCTTTGCTTTTCCGCTGCTTGCGCCTTATGTTTCGGGAATGTTCTCCCGGCGTTACGCAAGGCGCATCGTGCTTGCCTGCGCTTTTGCGATCAGCGTGATAAACGTTGCTGTTTTCTATGTTTCCTGAGGCGCCGGACCTTCCCGCTTAAAGGAAGAACAAACTGTTTTCAAAAAAAACTTGCAAATCCCCGAAAGGTAGTGTATAATTCTTTTGTTGCGCCAGACGGGGAGTTAGCGGTGCCCTATACCTGCAATCCGCTACAGCAGGGTTGGATTCCCGTCCCAAGGCACACACTTGCGCAGCCGGCTGAGTTGGCGTCGCGTTGAAGATCGGGTCCCGTGCAATCGGCTGCCGTGAACCATGTCAGGTCCTGACGGAAGCAGCATTAAGCGGATATGACGGTGTGCCGCGGGTATGCCTGATCGGAGCGATTCCGCTCCGCATCGTGCGGGGGTTGTGTGTCGAAGGATGGGTGCGCAACTTTTTTTATACCTAAAATTTCTTTATGGAACCCTTGCTTTATTAAACCCTTTCGCTTTGAACATGATTGTTGTCATCCCGGCGACAAAACCGGACGAAAAACTGATAAAGCTCGCCGAAAACCTCCGGGAGCTCGGCCAATGCCGCGTCATTATTGCAAATTACGGTGCGGAAGCGGCCGGTGCGCCGATTTGGGAGGAAGCGGGTCGGTATGCCGCGGTCATTGACAGCCGCACCGGCGGGCGGGGCGGAGCGCTGAAGGCTGCTTACGCTCATATCAGGGACGGCGCCTGTTCCGAAGCTGAGTTTATCGTGACTGTTGAAACGAACGGCAGCGGCGCTTCCGACGCTGTTGAAACGGTCAAAACCCTTTGCCGTGCGCATGAGGCAGATCCCGACGCGCTTATTATCGGCGAAAGAGCGTTCCGGAGCAGATTCCCGCTCGGAAGCAGACTGCTGCGTTCATCGACGCGCCTTGTTTACGCGATGACGACGGGCGTAAGACTGAAGGATACGCTGAGCGGGTTCCGCGCTTTCCCCGTTTCACTGATCGGCGACCTGCTCGAAACCGAAGGCGAGGGCGACGAATACGAAGCAAAGCAGCTTCTTCGGTTCGCAAAGCAGAACGTGCGGATCGTGCAAACCGAGATCGATGCCGTTTATACAAGGGAAAACTGGTCCGGCGGAGCGCTGCGTGGCTGCGCGTCGGTCTGCAAGACCCTGTTTTCGTTCATCGGTTCGAGCTTCACGAGCTGGCTGATCGACTATGCGCTGCTGCTGATCCTGCATTCCGTTTTCACAAAAGCGACCGGCGGCGTCGGCATCAGGCTCTTCGGCTTGATCCTCGAACCGAAGCTTCCGGCGATCGTGATCGCGAGAACGGTCGGCTCGACTGTCAATTACGCGCTGAACAGCAAGGTCGTCTTCCGTTCGAAATCAAGGTTCCGGCTGCTCAAATACTGCATCAATACCGTCGTGATGCTGACGCTCAATTACATACTGCTTCGGTTCATAACCGCCGCGGGCATTCCGCTCGCGATCGCGCAGATACTCGCGCAGCTGATCGTGTATCCGCTGAACTTCATCTGCCAGCGAAAATTCGTTTTCGGAGAAAAACAAGGATAAACAAAAAAACGTTCCGTCGGAACGTTTTTGTTTTCTGACAAAGTCTTTTTAATTCACCATGGCGGGTCTTGCGGCGGATAGTCGGCGGATCGAAGAATTCGAAGCCGAGAAGCGCCGAAGCACACCGATACCGACGAATACCTGCGGACAGCCCTGCGACGGCAGCGCGATCTCGTATTCGCGGAAATAAAAGCTGATACCGTACTCATGGACGGAACCGTCGAAACGCTCGGAAAACACAAACATCTGGTCGTCCGGGATGGGATCGAGCCTGCCGAGAAGCACATAACCGGACTGCAAAGCGCTGTCTTCGACAAGGCCCGCAAGCGAGACTGCGGCGGAACGGGTATAGGTCGCGCCGAAAGCATCGCGAAGGCTTATCTGCTTCCCGAAATAGACATCGTAATTGAATGTGCGGCGTTCGATCTCCGTGTCCTCGGTTTCCTCTCCGTCGGCAGGCATGCTGCGAAGGATCATCCAAACAGAGATAAGTCCCGAGCCGGAGAACGTGATCTCGTGATCGAGCCGGTATCCGTTTTGCTCCGCAGGCGCCGCGGTCGCTTCCGGCTCGTCATCATCCGCCGGTTCCTCCGTTTCCGATGGCTCGGGCGTTTCCTCCTCGCCGCCGATATCGGCAGGACTGACCGAACGGGCGAAATCCATGAATGCCGTTCGGAGCGCAGCGTTCAGCCGCGCCGAGTTCATGCCGATGAAAACCGGAACAAAGACCGCGATATCCCCGGAAGTAAACTCCGCGTCGCAGTAATAGACGGGCATGACAGCGGTGTTTTCGCCCCAGACGCTCATGTCGATCGCCGGGAAAGCGTATTCGTCGGAAGGATAGGAAACGGTTTCATCCGGCTTGGCGGAAGCATCCGGTTCTTCGGTGGTGTAGATCCCGGTATTGACGCCTTCGCCGCCGGTGAAAAGGCTGCAGCCCGAAAACCCCGCTGCGGAGAAGAGCAGCAGGGCGGTGAGAAGCACGGAAAGAAGCTTCCGATATGCGGTTTTGACTCCGCTTTGGTGCATCGTGCGATCAAAAAAGCGGCAGGATCATGCTGCCGCAGGTTTTTTAAATCAGTTTGGCATCGCCGGGATGAACGACGATATGCTCGGTGCTGTCGATCGCTTTTTCGATGAGCTCAGAAAAATCGACGGCAGCTTCGCTCGCGCGGATATCCTCAACGACGGGGCGGGTGACGGGGTGCTTCGGAACGAAGACGGTGCAGCAGTCCTCATAGGGCAGAATGCTGGTTTCGTAAGTGCCGATCCTGCGGGCATAGTCCATTATATCGTCCTTGTCGAAACCGATCAGCGGGCGGAAAACGGGCATCGAGACCGCGTCATCCGTCACGCAGAGGCTTTCGAGCGTCTGGCTCGCGACCTGCCCGAGCGCTTCGCCGGTGATGAGGGCTTTCGCTCCGTCGGAAACAGCGATGCGTTCCGCGATCTCCATCATAAGGCGGCGCATGATGACCGTCGTTTCTTTTTCGGGACAGCGGTCATAGATCGTCATCTGAATATCGGTGAACGGAACAAGATGCAGCCTGATCGGGCCGGAATACGCGGAAACGAGCCTTGCAAGCTCAACGACTTTGTCGCGCGCGCGTTCGCTCGTATAGGGATAGCTGTAAAAATGAACGGCGCTCAGGAAAAGCCCGCGCTTCGCCATCATGTATCCGGCGACGGGGCTGTCGATGCCGCCGGAGATCAGCAGCATCGCGCGGCCCGCCGTGCCGACGGGCATGCCCTTCGCGCAGGGGATTTCCTCCGCGTACACATACGCCTTTTCGCGGATCTCGACGCAGAGCGAGACCTTCGGCTTATGGATATCGACGTGAACGCTCGGGAATCTTTCAAGCACTTCATGGCCGAGCTCGCGGTTGATCTGGTCCGAATTCATAAAGTAATTCTTGTCCGAACGGCGGGCAAAGACTTTGAAACTCAGGCCGGGATCCTTTTCGACCTGCTTCTCCATCAGCGAAAACGCTGTATCGCAGACGCACTGCCAATCCTTATCGACGGCAAGGGCGGGGCTGATGGAATAAACGCCGAAAACGTGCTTCAGCCTTTCGATCGCTTCGTCGAACTGCTCTTCGGCAATGCCGACGACATAGATGCGGCCCTGCTCGCGCTCGACTTTGCAGCCGACGCCGCGCAGCGAAATGCGGATGTTTTCGATCAGCTTTTGCTCGAAAAAGGGCCTGTTCAGACCCTTGAGATGGATCTCCGTATAGCGGACAAGAATAACTCTTTCCATTGGGATAACCTTTCGTTTGTTTTTCTGTTGATTTTTCTTTTGTGATACTGCTGCGGAATCTGCCGAATCGGCGTTCATTTCCCGCGCAATACTTCAGCGGCGGCGGAACCTTCGAAGCAGCGCAAGGCTTTCCTCGATCATCTGCGCCGCGGCATCGGCCTCGGCAGCGGTGTTTTCGGGGCAGAAGCTGAAGCGGATAGCGCCGTCCTGCCTCTCGCCGGTAATACCCATCGCAGTCAGGATCCTGTTCTTGCCGCGGTGCCTTGCCGCGCAGGCGGAGCCCGTTGAAACGAGCAGGCCCTTATCCATCAGCGAATGCAGCAGCACTTCGCCGCGCACGCCGAGGAAGCTCATGTTCAGAATGTACGGCACTCCGCTTTCAACGGAGGGACCGTTCAGCCGAACATCGCGGATACGCGACAGGTTGCCGTACAGGCGCTGCTTGACAAGGAGCATCTTTTGAAGGTTCGCTTCGCGGTTTGCCGAATACCGCGCGCAGGCGGTATCGAGCGCCATAATGCCGGGAACATTGGTCGTGCCGGAGCGCAGGTTGTTTTCCTGACCGCCGCCGAGCTGACCTCCGGCGAAGCGGACGCCCTTACGGACGAAAAGCCCGCCGACACCCTTCGGCGCGTGGAGCTTATGCCCACTGAAGGAATACATATCGCATCGGACGGGCGGGAGCTTCATAAAAGCCTGCACGCCGTCGGAATGGAAGACCGCGTTGGGCGCTTTCGCCTTCACGGTTCGATACAATCCGTCAATATCATTCACGGAACCGACTTCGTTGTTGACGTGCATGATGCTGACATAGCCGGTGTTTTCCGTCAGTGCGTTTTCGAGCTCCTTCGGGTCGACACGGCCGGATGCGTCAACGCCGAGGACAACGACGTCATAGCCGCGGTTTTTGAGCGCGAGAACGGGTTCGTAAACGGAGGGGTGTTCGACAGCCGTTGTGATAACGCGGCATTTATCGCGCATCGGAGCGAGCGTTCCGCTAAGAGCGATGTTGTTGCTCTCCGTGCCGCCGCTTGTGAAAATGAGCTCGGAAGGTTCGGCGCGGAAAGCGGAAGCGAGGCGCGCCCGTGCGGAGTTCACATCGCGTTCGACAGCGACAGCGGGGGAGTATGCCGCCGCGGGGTTATAAAAATCGGCAGTCATATAACGCAAGGCGGTCTGTGCCGCCTCGCTGCTGACAAGTGTTGTTGCGCTGTTATCGAAATAGATCATGTCACGAATAATCGTCTTTTCACAAGACGCCTTTCTATAGCATCGTCAAACGGGACAGGGAGAAACTGTCCCGTTTATCTATACTATTCCGGCTATTCGCGTCCTGTTCCTCCGCCCGGATCGTTCGGATTCGTAACGGGCGGGTACTGTGCGCTGAGGATGTTGTAATTCGTCCGCAGCTCGGTCATATAGCGGTAGATCTTGCTTGCGTCCTCGGTTTCGATGGCGTATTGGAGGTTGCTGATGCCGTTTTCAAGCAGCGCTCTGTCGCCGTCGGGCAAGGTCTGCACGGAGCGCAGATAATTCGTGACCTCTGTGATAAGGTTGTTCGCCTGGGTGATCAGATCGGCGAGCGGAACGTTGACAGTGCCGCCGCTTCCGTGAACGCCGCAGCTCGATTCGCTGTTCATTACGCTCGCAATGAATTCGGTGGGGGAAAGATCGGTCAGGATCGCGTTGGGCATATAAGCGAAGAGCTTTTCCTGCTCAAGCCGCGCATAGAGCGAGGTTGAGGGGATCAGCACGACGCATTTTCTATAACGGGTGGTTTCGGGGCATTCCGCGCAGGCGCAGGCTTCGGAGGAGGAACAGAATTCGACGATGCAGTGCATATCGCAGTATTCCTTCGGAACGAGGTCGACGGGGCACCAGTCGACGACGGGCGGATTATACGGATCGAGCATGCATTCCTCGGTTGCGAGCTTGCCGGAAACGGGGCAGATGGCGACCCTTGTGAGGCCGATATCGACGGGCGAAACGTCGAGGATCGGCTTGTCGGGAAGCCCGTTATGGATCCTGCTCATGAACGCCTGCCAAAGCGGCGCCGCGGAGTTGCCGCCGGTGGAACCGGAAGCGAGCTTTTCGGAGTATTTATCGTGGCCGATCCAGAGCGAAGCGGTGTAGTAGCCGGTGTAGCCCGCGAAATAAACGCTGGTGTAGTCGTCGTTCGTACCGGTCTTGCCTGCAACGGTGATGCCGGGGATACTCGCGTTCGTACCGGTGCCGTAGCTCACAACATCCTGGAGCATATCGGTCATCATATAAGCGGTCGTTTCGGAGAACACGCGGCGGCTCTTCTGGATCTTCGATGCATCGAGCACGACGGTGCCGTCCTCCGCGACAACGTAGGTGAAGGACATGGGTTCGAGGTAGACGCCGCCGTTCGCAAGGCAGGCGTATGCCGCGCTCATTTCGAGCGGCGTGATGCCGGAAGTTCCGAGCGCAAGGCCGGGACCGTCGACATTGATCCTGCTGCGGTTGACGCCGAGCAGCTCAAGGTACCTTGCGCCGCGTTCGGGCTTGACGTAATCGAAAAGCGTCCTCGCCGCAACGATGTTGAGGGAGCTTGCGACGCCGCGGCGGATCGTGCAAAGGCCTTCATAGCGCCTCGAACCGATCTTGGGATAACCGCGTTCGCCGCCGTAGCCGTCGATCGCAAGCTCGGAGTTAAGGATGCACATGCCGGGCGTGACGCCGTATTCGAGGGCGGGGGCATAGACCGCAAGCGGCTTGATGGACGAACCGACGGGCATGGAGCTCTGGTATGCGCGGTTGAGCTGGCGCTTCTGGATCGGTTCCTCGCGTCCGCCGACCATTGCGATAATCTGGCCCGTATGCTGGTCGATAACGACGGCCGCTGCCTGGGGCTGCGCTGCTGTGATGCCGGAATTCGGGTCTGTGATAACGTTTGCGTTCGAATTGCGCAGCGCGGGATAATCGTCCCATTCGGTGATGACGTTCTGAACGGTGTTCTGGATCTCGGGATCGACGGTCAGATAGATCTTGTAGCCGCCGGTGCGGAGCTCCTTCTCGATCGCGGAGCGGTTCGCCGCGGTATCCGGCAGACCCCTCTGCTCGAGCATATGGGTGATCACGTCATAGATGCTGTATTCGATGAAGTATGCCATATCGTAAAGCTGCTTCTGCGAGCTCTTTTCGAGGATATGGACTTCTTCATTCAGCGCGGCCTCATATTCTTCATGCGAGATAAAGCCGTTCTTGTACATTTTGCTGAGCACGACGTCGGTTCTTTCGTTCGTGACGTTCATTTTGTTGGTGCCGTCTTCATTGAACCGGCGATAGGTATTCGCGCGCGGATTCGTGACGTTCGGCTTCTGGACCATACCGGCGAGCATCGCGCATTCGCGGATCGTGAGCTGGTCGAGCTCCTTGCCGAAATAATCCTTCGCGGCGGTCTTGAAACCGTAGTTCGAATCGCCGAGATAAACGTCGTTCATGTATGCTTCGAGGATCTTGTCCTTTGAGATCGTGTTTTCGAGTTCATAGGCAAGGTATGCTTCCTGGATCTTGCGCTTGTAGCTCTGGGTGTTGGAAAGCAGTTTGATCTTGATGAGCTGCTGCGTGATCGTCGAACCGCCGTGGGTCTGTGAATTGCGCAGAGTGTTGACGACCGCCGAGAAAAGCCGTTTGAAATCAAGGCCGCCGTGCTTATAGAAGCGGACATCCTCAACCGCGATCAGCGCGTTCTTGAGGCGGTCGGGGATCTCGTCGATATCCGCCCAGTCGCGGTATTCCATGCCGGCAAAGGTCGTGATCATGTTGCCGTTGCGGTCATAAATATAGCTCGTGCGGTCGCTGACGGTCAGCGCAGAAACATCGAGCGTCGGGGTAGTGTCGACATAAGCTTTCGCGATGCCGAGAACAAGGCCGAACACGACGAAAACGCCGACGACGGCGATCAGCGCGAAAACCTTAACGAGCGAGAACACGATCGCGAGCACGGTGCTGCGCGGGCGCTCTCTTTTAACGAACAGGGGCTTGGATCCCTTCTTTTCTTTCCCGTTCTTTTTGTCCCTCTTTCCGCCGGCGGTATCGCCGCGCTTTGAAGGATTATCGAAAACCGCGGTATCGGAAGCGGATTCGCGCTTCCCGATCTCGCGTACTTTTGTGATTTCTTTATCGGACATAAATCTCTTTCCTTTCCGGGAGCAGATTCGGCAAAATCAAAACCCACAAATCTACCCATTTAATTATAGCACAAATCAATTGCTTCCGCAACCTCATCAGCAGTTTTGCACCGTACGGGCTCAGTCGATCCCTTCGCCGAAGGGAAGCAAGTCACCGCGCAGATGCGGACGGAATACTATGGTATCGCCGGAAGGCGGAAAAACCGTCCTGTTAATATAACGGTTTGGAAGGTCGGCCGGTTTGCGAAGCTCGGAGGCAGGCATGGAAAAAGCGTATTACCGAAAAACGCGGGGGAAGTCCCTGAGAATACCGCCGGATGCCGGAAATGACGGAACAAAAGCGTCGGAGACGGTCCCGGCGGAGAGGCTCATCGGCAGGCGCCGCCGAAGAAAAATTCTGAAACGGTGCGCGATGATTGCCGCCGCTTTTGTGCTGCTGTTTGCCGTCCTGAACCGGATCTTCGCGGGACCGGCTGCCGCTGCTGCGGAGCGGGAAACGAAAAGGCTCGCCGCGGAGCTGATAAACGCCTCGGTGCTCGAAACGATGGAGGAATACGAGCTTGAGGGCGGCACTGAGAATTTCACTTCGCAGCATGTCAACGCCGAGGGGACGGGTTTTTTATACATCGATTCGGCCAAACTGAACCTGATGAGCTCGCGTATCGTCGAAAAGATAAACGGCAGGATCGGGGAATTGCAGTCGACGGGAGTCGCCCTGCCTGTCGGCACCGTCAGCGGCATCGCCGTTTTGAACGGCCTCGGGCCTGAGCTGACGGCGCGGGTCGTGCCCATCGGAAGCGTCGAAAGGAGTTTCTCGGCCTCTTTCACGGCTGCCGGCGTGAACCAGACACGATACAGCGCAATGCTAGAACTGCGGATCGAACTGCTCGTGCTCTTCGGCGGAACACAGAGGACAGTGACGGTCGAATGCAGCGCGCCGCTTGTCGAAACGGTCGTGATCGGCGCTGTACCGCACGCTTATACGGACGTCAGCACCCTTGAAGACGCGCTGAACCTGATCCCGACGGACGCGGAATAAAAAAGTTGCGATTGTTCCGCAACTGTGTTAAAATAATCAAATAAAGAACGGTGGGTTTCGCCGAGATCGGGTGAAAGGGGGTGCGCTGTATTTCGAACTTTACCAAAAAAGCAATAAAGCAAACCTTTGTAGCTCTGCTGAACAAAAAACCGCTTCCCCAGATCACCGTAAAGGATATCGTCGAAGAATGCGGTATCAACCGCAATTCGTTCTATTACCATTTCCAGGACATCCCGACCCTAATCGATGAGCTGATCACCGAGGAAACGGATCGTCTGATCGTGGATTATTCGCCGCTCGACCCGCTCGAAACCTGGCTGACGAATGCGATACATGCCGCAATGGACCTACGTGAAACTATCCTCAACATCTATCGCTATATGGACAGGAGCGTTTTCGAAAGCTACCTTTGGCGGATCTGCGACAAGATCATCAGCGCGTATACGAAAAACGAACTGACGAAAACATCGTTCAGTGAAAAGGATCGGGAAATAATCGAACATCTGTTCAGATGCGAGTGTTTCGGCTTCCTTATCGAATGGCTGAACGGCGAGATGACGGACTACAGCGATGAAGTGATCGCGCGTTTCTGCCGGATCCATCGCGGCATGCTCGCCGAGTCGGACCGAAGCTGCAGCAACGAGAAAAATATAAGATCGGTATAATAAACAATCTATTTTTGGGCATTCCTGCGGGAATGTCTGTTTTTTGTGCATTGCAGATCGATTGACTGTTCAGTTCCGCAGCGCTTTGTGCTATAACTACAATAGCAAAATGTGGAGGTTATGATCTACATGAAAATGCGCTCCGTTGCACCGATGAAGATCGCTAAGATCGGATATCTCGTGATGTCCGTAATCTTTTGCGTCATCGGCGCTTTTTTAATTTGGATGCCGGAGCCGTCGCTTTGCGTTTTCGGCTGCATCCTCGGTATCGCCATGATCGCGTTCGGCGTCGTTAAAATGATCGGCTATTTTTCAAAGGATCTTTACAGACTTGCGTTCCAGTTCGACCTGCAGTTCGGAATACTGATGATCGTTCTCGGCACGATAGTTCTGATCCGGCCGGAAAAACTGATCGACATGACGCTTGTCGCGCTCGGCATCGCGATCGTTGCGGACGCACTGTTCCGCCTGCGCGTTGCGATCGACGCAAAACGTTTCGGGATCGGCGCCTGGTGGCTGATCGCCGTTTTCGCGTTTCTGACCTTCGCTGTAGGCGTCATCGTTGCGTTCCGCCCATGGGAGAGCGTGCAGATCCTTCTCGGTTTTCTCGGCGCGGCGCTGATCGCACAGGGCCTTCTGAATCTTGTCGTCGCGATTTTCACCGTCAAGATCATCAACAACCAGTATCCCGACGCGATCGACGGAAGAATGCAATAATCGGAGCATTAAGGATAAAATCATGGAAACACGAATCAATAATACGAAAATCGACGGCGAGCTTTTCGCCAACATGGTCCGTTCCGGTGCGATCAACCTTGAAGCAAACCGCAAGATCGTCAACGATCTGAACGTTTTCCCGATCCCGGACGGCGATACCGGCGACAATATGTACATGACGATCGACTCCGGCGCCGCTGCACTTTCGAAAGTGATCGACAAGGGCCTCGGTTCGGCGGCGTCGGCCGTTGCGAACGGGATGCTTCTCGGCGCGCGCGGCAATTCAGGCGTCATCCTTTCGAGGATCTTCGCGGGCATCGCACGCGGTCTTGAGGGCGTCGACCAGGCCGATATCCCGACTCTGAGCCACGCTTTCGAAGTCGGCGTCGACGAAGCATACCGCGCAGTTTCCGTTCCGGTCGAAGGCACGATCCTGACCGTCTATAAGGACGCGGTGCGCTTTGCCGCTTCGAGGATCACCGAAAGCAGTTCCATCAAGAGCTTCTTCGATGATTTCACTGCGGAGCTGCGCCTTTCGCTCGACCGCACGCCGGAGCTGCTTGCGGTGCTCAAGGAATCCGGCGTTGTCGACAGCGGCGGAGCGGGCTTCATCTATATCGCAGAAGGCATGAAGCACGCGATCGAAGGCTATTCCGCCGATGAATTCAGCTCACACAAGGCCGAATCCAAACAGCAGGCTAATATCGATCTTTTCACGGAGGACAGCGAGCTCGAGTTCGGCTACTGCACCGAATTCCTCCTGCGGCTCCAGCGCTCGAAGGTCGACCTCGATCATTTCGATATGAACGCTTTCAAAGAGCATCTCAACGCCGTCGGCGAATCGGTCGTCGCATTCAGGGACGGTTCGATCGTTAAGGCGCATGTCCATACGATGAAGCCCGGCGATATCTTCAACTATTGCCAGCAGTTCGGCGAATTCCTGACCGTCAAGGTCGAGAACATGACCCTTCAGCATAACGAGACCACGGTCCGAAACCGTTTTACGGTCGCCGCGCCGAAACCGCATAAGGCTTACGGCATCGTTTCCGTTGCCGCCGGAGACGGCATCAAGACGACCTTCTATTCCCTCGGCTGCGATTGGGTCATCGAGGGAGGTCAGTCGATGAACCCCTCCGCGGAGGATTTCATAAAAGCGTTCGAAAGCATCAATGCCGATACGATCCTCGTTTTCCCGAACAACGGCAACGTTATCCTGACGGCGAAGCAGGCCGCGGGGCTCTATAAGAACGCCGATATCCGCATCGTCCCGACAAAGACGATCGGCGAAGGCTACGCCGCCATCTCGATGCTCGACACTTCTTCGAACGATACCGAGCAGATCCTTGCCGAGCAGCAGGAGATCATCGAAAACGTTGTTACCGGCGCCGTTTCGCAGGCGTCGAGGGACACCGTCAAGAACGGGGTTACGATCACCCGCGGCGACTACATCTGCTTCGTAGGCGATAAGGTCTTCGCCGATACGAAGGATGCGAACTCCGCTGCGCTTGCACTCGCGGAAGCGAATAATGCCGGAGATTTCGACATCATGCTGATAATCTACGGCGCAGGCGTCGGCGAAGAGCAGCGCAGCGCGCTCGAAGCGGAGCTTGAATCGCGGTATAAAATGACCGAAACGATCTTCATCGACGGCGGTCAGCCGATTTTCGATTACATTATGGTCCTTGAGTGATCATACGCAATAACAGGAGGAAACAAAATGCTGGTTCTTTTCACGGATACCGATACCGACATCACCCCGAAAATGGCCGAAAAATACGGCTATAAGCTCATCAGCATGCCGTATACGATTGACGGCAAGCTCGTTTATCCCTACGTCGATTTCGACGAATTCGACGCAAAAACCTTCTATGACAGGCTTCGCGGCGGCGTGATCCCCACCACAAGCGCGATCAGCAAGGAGGAATACCTGAAATACTTTACCCCCGAATTCGAAGCGGGGAACGACATCCTCTACGTTCATTTTTCAAGAGCCATGTCCGGCACCTTCGAGAGCATGGATCAGGCGGTCGCGGAACTCCGGGAAAAGTATCCCGAGAGGAAATTCTATGAGATCGATACTAAAGCGATCTCGATCTGCTCGCTGAATATCGCTTTCGAAGTAGGCGACATGTACCTTGCAGGCAAGACGGCGGAAGAGATCGTCGAATGGGCGAAGAACGAGATCTATCACTTCGCCGTCTATTTCTTCGCGGACGATCTCCGTTTCTTCAAGCACAGCGGCCGCGTTTCAGGCCTCGCCGGAACGATGGGCACGCTGCTCGGTATCCGCCCGATCATCTACATGAACCGCGATGGAAAGATGGTCAGCATCGGCAAGGAAAAGGGCAGGGTAAAGGCCATCAACCGCCTTGTCGACTATGTCGAGCAGCTCGGCGACAACATCAAGGACCACCGCATCCTGATCGCACACGCCGATTCGCAGGATATCGCGAACGAGGTGTTGGCGGCGCTTAAGGAACGCTTCGGCGAGCTCGACGCGGAGTTCGTGGAGGTCGACCCGACGATCGGCAGCCATTGCGGCCCCAACACCGTCGGCATCTGTTTCCATTCGACCGACCGCTGAGCGCGGCGCGGACCAGGAGAAAAGGTCTGAACCATGATCGAGATCAAAGAAGCGAAAACCAAGAAACAGCAGAAGGAATTCATCGATTTTCCGCTGAAACTCTATAAAGGCAATCCCTGCTTCGTTCCGCCGCTTTACGGCGACGAAAAGAAGGTTTTTCGGGATGATTTCGTTTATAACGATACTTGCGAAGCCGTATACTACAACGCCTATCGCGACGGCGAAATGGTCGGAAGGATCAGCGGGATCCTGCAAAAGGCTTCAAACGAAAAGCATAACGAAAAACGCATCCGCTTCACAAGGTTCGATGCGATCGACGATCAGGCCGTTGCGGACGCTCTTTTTGCGGCGCTTGAAAAATGGGCGATCGCGAAGGGCATGGATACCGTCTGCGGCCCGCTCGGCTTTTCGGATCTTGAGCGCGAAGGCCTCCTTGTTGAGGGCTTCGACCAGCTTTCAACCTTTGAAGAGCAGTATAACGCCGATTATTACGAAAAGCTGATCAAAAACTGCGGCTACGCGATGGAAGTCGAATGGGTGGAGAGCAAGATCTATCTGCCCGAAGAGCGCAACGAAAGATACGAAAAAGCCGCCGATTACATCATGAATCGCTACAATCTCCGCTTCGGTGAAGCGAAGAACAAGCGCGAGTTCATCGAAAAATACGGCGACGGGTTCTTCGACCTTCTCGATATCGCTTATAAGGATATCTACGGCACCGTTCCGTTCACGCCCGGCATGAAGAAGATGATGATCGACAACTTCATGCTGATCATCGACCTGCGCAACGTTGCCGTCATCCTCGATGAAGAGGGCAAAGTCATCTGCATGGGCATCTGCTTCCCGTCGATCGCGAAAGCGGTGCAGAAATCGAACGGCAAGCTGACTCCTGCGGCGCTCGTCCGCCTTCTTAAGGCGATCAAGAAGCCGCGCGTTATCGATCTCGGCCTGATCGCTGTGCACCCCGATTACGCAAACCGCGGAATCGGCGCCTGCATCTCCGCGGGGCTTATGAAAATGCTCCGTGCCGACAATATCGAATACGCCGAAACGAACCTTAACCTCGTTGATAACCACGCGATCCTGAATACTTGGAAGCGTTTCAAAGCGATCCGGCATAAACGCAGGCGCGCATACGTCAAACAACTCATGAACGGAGAAAATGCAAAATGAAGATCGCAGTCGATTGCCATGGCGGAGACAACAGCCCGCAGGCGAATGTTGAAGGCGCATTGATCGCAATGCGCAAGCATGACGACCTTTCCGTCGTTTTTGTCGGCGATAAGGAACAGATCGATCCTCTGATCGCCGATTGCGGCGAGCTCAGCGGAAGGATCGAAGTCATCCATGCCCCGGAGATCATAACGGGGGAGGAGCGGCCGACCGACGCGATCCGCCATAAAAAGGACAGCTCCATGATCCGCGCGATCAATCTTCTCCGCGAGGATCCCGAAGTCAACGCCCTCGTTTCGAACGGCTCGACCGGCTCCCTCGTCGCCGCGTCAACGCTGCGCATCGGAAGGATCCGCGGCATCCGACGTCCCGCTTTCTGCCCGATCCTGCCTACAATGTCGGGCGGCATCGTGGGCGTCTGCGACAGCGGCGCGAACGTCGATATCCTTCCGGAACAGCTCGTGCAGTTCGCAATCATGGGCAGCCGTTATCTTGAGGCGGCTTTCGGCGTCAAGGAACCGAAGGTCGCGATGCTCAACATCGGAACCGAAACCGAAAAGGGCGACAACCTCCGCCGCGAAGCATATCCGATGCTCGAAAAAACCCCGGGGATCAACTTCGTCGGCAATATGGAAAGCCGCGATCTTTTAACCGGGAAATACGATCTCGTCGTCTGCGACGGCTTTGCCGGCAACGTTCTGATCAAAACGACCGAAGGCACCGCGCTTGAGATGCTCAAAAAGCTCAAGAAGGAGATCCGCAGGAAAAAGCGTTATCTTGTCGGAGCGGGTCTTATGAAGCGGATGTTCATGGACCTCAAAAACTTCATGAACTATCAGAACTACGGCGGCAGCGTTCTGCTCGGTTGCCAGAAGACCGTTGTAAAGGGCCACGGCTCGAGCGACGCGCATTCCTTCGCCGTCTGCATGGACCAGGCATACAGGATGGAGAAAGCGAACATGACCGAAAGGATCCGCGAATCCATCGCAGCACTGCCCCAGGAAGAGGAAAAGGCGGAGTGATCAAACGATCACCCTGAAAGGCGGGCCCGAAAGCCCGCTTTTTTATTGAAAATATATGCAAAAAATGAAAAATAACGCTTGACAAAGATCATCCGCTGTGGTAACATAACTCTCTGAGCCGCTCCAAGACGGTTTAAAGTGATGCCCGGAATTTCCGGCGATCCACCCCACGGGCGAGACTGGTAAGAGGAGGAAAAATTCTAATGTACGCAATCATCGTAACCGGCGGTAAGCAGTACAAGGTCGAGGTCGGCAGTGAGATCATGGTCGAGAAGCTCGATAACGAGGTTGGCGAAAACGTCAATTTCGACGTACTGATGATGGCTGAGGGCGAAAACGTTCAGATCGGCAAGCCCGTTCTCGAAGGCGTTTGCGCCAAGGCTGAGGTGCTGGAGCATGGCAAGGGCAAGAAGGTAATCGTTTTCAAGTATAAGCCCAAAAAGGATTACCGCAAAAAGCAAGGCCATCGTCAGCCCTATACCAAGGTCAAGATCCTTTCAATCGGTTGAGAGGTAATTGTATGACCGAAATTACCGTCTATTCAAAAAACGGTGCGCTCGTCGGATTCGAAGCTGCCGGCCATACCGGCTATGCGGAACACGGTGAGGATATCGTCTGCGCAGCGGTTTCTGCGATCACTCAGACTGCTGTTATCGGTATCAAGGAGCTTGTAAAGGCCCCCTGCGCGCTTGAAGTGATGGACGGCGGGCTCTGCCTGATGCTCGATCGCTCCGTTCGGGGCGAGCAGCTCAAGAAGGCGGAGCTGATTCTTGAAACGATGCTCATGGGGCTTCGTTCCATCGAAAATGATTACAGTGATTATCTCAAACTGATAAAGAGGGAGGTTTAATATGTTCAGGATCAATCTGCAGCTTTTTGCACATAAAAAGGGTGTTGGTAGTTCCCGTAACGGCCGTGACAGCGAATCCAAGCGCCTCGGGCCGAAGCGTGCGGACGGTCAGTTCGTTCTCGCGGGCAACATCCTCGTCAGGCAGCGCGGCACTCACTTCCATCCCGGCAACAACGTCGGCATCGGTAAGGATGACACCCTGTTTGCAAAGGTCGACGGCATCCTTCGTTTCGAAACGAAGCATGGCGGAAAGCGCTGCGTCAGCGTTTACCCCGAGGAAATCGCGGGCTGATAAAGCATTAAACAACTGAATGAAACTGCCGTTTCACCGAAGCGTGAAGCGGCGGTTTTTCTGTTTCCGCGCTCTTTTCAAAACGCGAAAGATGTAGTAAAATAGCGGCATGAAATACGAACTTCAAAACGATACGCTTATCGTAACCGATATTCCGGATTTCGACCTCGAAAAAAGCGCGGACTGCGGCCAGGCTTTCCGCTGGAAGCGCTGCGAAAACATGGCGGGGGAGAACTGCGCTTTCAGCTGCGTGCTTTCCGGCAGACCCATCCGCGCGGCAAGGACCGATGCAGGACTGACCGTCCGCCCATGCGCCGCAGGAGAGGAACGCTTCTTTATAGATTATTTCGATCTTGAAAGGGACTATAAGGCAATCGAAGCGCTCATCTCAGCCGACCCGCGCCTTGCCGTCTGCCTTCCCGGCGCGAACGGCATCCGCGTTTTCAACCAGGAGCCTTTCGAGGCGCTGATTTCTTTCATTATCTCCGCCAACAACAATATCAAGCGCATTTCCGGAATCATCGACCGCCTCTGCGCGCTCTGCGGCGAAAAGCTCGAATTCGAGGGGCAAACGATGTTCGCTTTCCCTTCGCCCGATGCTGTCGCTTCGCTGAAAACGGAGCAGCTCACAGCGATCGGCGCAGGCTACCGTGCGCCGTACATCATCGAATCCGCAAGGAAGATCGCCGACGGCTACGATCTTGAAAAGCTACGGGATATGAGCCTTGAGGACGCGCGGAGGGAACTGCTGAAGTTCAAAGGCGTCGGGCCGAAGGTATGCGACTGCATCCTGCTT
>JAEEGL010972155.1_pt1 | contig 17716 bp, 12 predicted proteins | sample 9134231 | NCBI WGS metagenome assembly JAEEGL01 (sample SAMN16246548, study PRJNA631951) | gut metagenome | biome: gut microbiome; feature: rumen; material: fiber-attached | host: Bos | place: Iran: Karaj | collected 2018-10 | reverse complement strand
TCATTTGTTTTTGTCATTATTTCCATTCTTTTTTTGACTATTTCAGAATTTGATTCATATTTTAGTATGCAGTATGACTTATGCTTCCCTCTTCCAACTCTTCCCCTAAGCTGGTGAAGCTGTGCTAAGCCAAATCTTTCCGCATTCTCTACGCACATTATAGTAGCGTTGGGAACATCAACTCCAACTTCAATAACCGTAGTTGAAATTAGAATATCTATTTTTCCATCCCTAAATCGACTCATTATTTCGTCTTTTTCTTTGTTTTTCATTTTTCCATGTAAGTACTCTATTGAAAACTCAGGAAATACTTTTTTATAATAATCATGCATTATTTGCACAGACTTCAGGTCTGAAAGTTCTGATTCTTCGACTAGCGGACACACTATATATGCCTGCCTTCCAGAAGCAATTTCTTTTCTGATGAAATCATTAACTCTATTTTCCATATTTCTCTTAACTGCATAAGTATCAACTTTTTGCCTCCCTGGTGGAAGCTCATCAATGATAGAAATATCCAAGTCACCATATAATATCAAAGCCAAAGTTCTTGGAATTGGCGTAGCCGTCATTACAAGAGTGTCTATTTTTTCTCCCTTATTAGAAAGCTTAGAACGCTGCCTTACGCCAAATCTATGCTGCTCATCTGTTATAACAAGGCCAACATTATTAAACTCAATATTTTCTTCGATTAAGGCATGCGTACCAATTGCAATATCTATACTTCCATTTTTTAAATCTTGAATTAATGTCTCCTTCTGCTTTTTAGTTAAAGCACTTGTAAATAATGCACACTTAATTCCGAAAGGTTCTAGCATTTTGGAAATTCCATTATAATGCTGATTTGCAAGGATAGCTGTTGGTGCCATTAAAGAAGCTTGATATCCACTTTTAACCGCTTTATACATTGCTAAAGCGGCTACAACCGTCTTTCCAGAGCCAACGTCTCCCTGAACAAGCCTATTCATTGGCTTATCCTGTTCCATATCATGCTTTATTTCATTCCATGCCCTCATTTGTGCATTTGTAAGTGTAAAAGGTAACGACTTTATAAAATCATCTTCCGAAACATTACTATTAAAGCATATTCCCTTTTCTTCAATTTTGCCTTTTTCTTTTATATTCAATAGTCCAAGCTGTAAAAGCAATAACTCTTGAAAAGCGATTCTTTTTCTTGAAGCAATAAAATCTTCATTATGCTCCGGAAAATGAATATTATGAATTGCAAAATTCAACTCGCATAATTTATATTTTTTTCTAATATCAGCCGGCATAAACTCTTCAATTTGGTTGCCAACAAGCGCCATTGCATTTTCTATGATTCCTCTTAAAACGTTTTGAGATAACCCATTAGTCAAAGGATATAAAGGAACAATTTTGCCAGTATTTTTGTTTTCCCCAGCTTTATCAAAAACCGGAGAAGAAAGCTCGATTCTTCCAGCATAAGCTCTAGTGATTTTACCAAAGAAATAATACTCTTCATTTGCTTCAATTTGATTTTTAATATAACTTTGGTTGAACCATGAGATAAGAGCCGAACCTGTTTCATCTCTAGCTATAAGCTTTGTTATTGTCATGTTCTTTTTGATTCTAGCTTCACTTGGTCTTGATATGGCCACCGCTTTAAAACCCACAGTTTCTCCGTGTAGTAATTTCAGAAATCTTTTTAATCACACTTCTATCTTCATATGTTCTTGGGAAATATGTTATTAAATCATTTAACGTAAAAATGCCCAATTTATTTAATAATAGCACCCTGCTAGGTCCAACGCCCTTAATATACTGAATATTTTGCTCAAGTTCCATTTGACTTTTATCTCACCTCGTTTCAATAACTACATATTATTATATTTTTAGATTAATCGCAATAATGAAAGCTATATGTATACTTAAGAGTAGCAATCATATACAAAAAAATCTTTGAAACAATAATGTTTCAAAGATTTTTTATTTTGTTTAACTAAATACCAAGTTCATTAGCCATCTCACTACGAAGCCCATCTGTCTTTTCCATCATCTCACCAATAAACCTCATTGCAGGAATGTTTAATTCTAAGCCTCTTCTTTGTCTTCTTTCTCTGGTGAAACGTCTAAAACCCTTTTTAGTGTTTTCTATCTCTTGCTCATCTTGTCTGCAGATATCTCCAATTAATGAATCTCTAAATAAATTTTCTGTATCTAATAATTCACCATATACTGTTCTTGCAGGCTTACATACGCTTGTCCTACTTTTACCATAATCTCTCAAAGCTTTTAATTTCTTTTTTAAGTCTTCCTTAGTAATAGTTGGAGTCACTGGTGGATTAGCAGTTAGTTGAGCCTCTCTTAACTTCTTTGCTGCCAAATAATCTGCACGAAGCTTATTATACTCAACATAGTGTTTTATTCTTAATTCTCTTTCCGTTTTAGACATTTTAGGGAAAACGCTTATTCCAGCAGTTCTTCTTCCACCTTTATCCATTATCTCAATATGGCGTGATTGAAGTCTAGCTAATATATTTTCAACTAGCTCTTTGTTAGTTGGTGCTGATTCATCTATATCTGAAAGTGAATCACACCATTTATTGAATCTTTCACATTGTGTTTCCAAACTCTTCGCTACATTTGCATCGTTAGGATGAGCTTTATAATCTGCGTATGCTCTTTTTAAAGCCTCAAGTGATCTTAGATATTTTTTTACAATATCAGCATCACGCTCTGTAACTGGCTCTGCTTTTAGCTTTAAATAATCAGCCTTAATCTTTTTTCTTCTTTCGTCTTCTACGACAGGTGCTACTCCATTTGCTCCCATAAATTCCTTTTCAAATCTTGTTATATTTGGTACATTATTAGCTGCTGCCATATACATTCCTCCTTTATTTAATAATATTCTTTATTATCTAGACTCTCCACGGTTTTCTCTTTCGTTACTATGTTCTCTTAAGATTTGTCTCGCTTCTTGTTCAATTAATATCATTAATTCAAGTTTCCCAATATCAAGTCTTGGAGCATATTTTCTACCTGTTAGATTTAATGGATCATTAGTTGCTCTTCCAGTGCCCTTTTCTGCTTCACAGAATGCACCTAATCTTGATGCTAAAACTCTATCTTCTGTCTCATTAATTTCATCAAATTTTGTTCTTGAACTATTTGGCATTCCGTCTTCAAGACTAACCGTTCCAACATTTTGACGTTTAAACTCTTTTGCTTTTGCCTCAGGAGCAGTACAATATTCTCTATACTGTTGAAGCGCCATTGGAGTAATTTGAGGGAAGTTTCCACCTAAACCATTTTCAGGCTGAATCAAAGCAAATTGAACTTTTGCAAGTGCTTCCTCTACAACTGCTCCTTTTGTAGTGTTACCTACTTCTTCCTTATTAAAAGCATCTAGTTTTTCACAGAACTCATTTAGTTTATTAAACCATGCTTGAGCTACTGTTTTTGCTTCTGCTAATTCTTCTTTTTGCTTATTTGTTGGAGTATTACCATCTTTTTCGATTTCCGCTTTCATTTGCTCATATTTTTTAAGCGCTACTTCATATCCATTCTTCAATTTTTCAATAGCTCTTTGTAATCCTCTATAATGAAGTACCAATCTTACATCTTCAGAAGTAATTGGATGAGCTTTAACTTCATCTACGGTCATATCCTTTATTCTCTTAGATCTTGTTTCTCTTAATCTCTTTTGCTCTGCCGCAATTTTTCCATAAGGGCTTTCTACACCTTCAAAAGTAGGAGTTTCAATCTTTTCCTCTTCTTCTGGCTTATTTTCAGGAGCTTGTTTATTAGCAGAACGAGCAGCTTTACGTTTTTCAGGATTATTTGCATCTAATTGTGCTTGAACATTATCTGCCATTTCTCTATCATATACTTCCCTCATTGGATGATTTGGATTTTTTTCAAAGTACTTATCCAGCCCATTTTCTAGCATATCAATTATTCTAGGGTAGCAAATCATTAGTGGTTTTCTAAAGCTTCTACCTACTGCATTAATAACACTAGATAATTCAGGAATACTTCTTGCAAGGGTTAAAAGATTATCTGCATGTAAGCGTAATTGCTTTAAATCAAGTTTTAATCTAAACTCTGCTCCAGCATTCTCTGCAATATTTTCTTCAGATTCTGGTCTAAGCTCAGTATCCTTAGCGCGTTTCTTTCTATTTGATGTAGGAGTTGGGGCTGATCCATCTGTTGGTGCAGGTGCTGGCTGCGCTCCTGGTTGTGATCCTGGTTGAGATCCTGGCTGTGATCCCGGTTGTGGACCTGGTTGAGGACCTGGTTGGCGTCCTGGTTGTGGTCCCGGTTGTGATCCTGGTTGAGGTCCTGGTTGTGGACCCGGTTGACGTCCAGGCTGTGGTGCCGGTTGAGGACCTGGTTGTGGACCCGGTTGACGTCCAGGCTGTGGTGCCGGTTGAGGCCCTGGTGCTGGTGCAGGTTCAGGTGTTGGTGCAGGCTCTGCAGCTGGCGCAGGTTCAGGTGTTGGTGCTGGTTCTGCAGCTGGTGCAGGTTCAGGTGCTGGTGCAGGCTCTGCAGCTGGCGCAGGTTCAGGTGTTGGTGCTGGTTCTGCTTGGTCGACACCAATCCCTGCAATTCTATTCTTAATCATTTCTAAAGTTACTTCATTTGCTTTAACACCATCAAGCTCAATGTTACCAGATTTAACTAAAGATAATAGCAATTCTGGTGTTAAATCAAATGATTCTTCGCTTCTTAAGTCTTTGACTTCAATACCATTCAAAATAAATATAGGGTTAAAAATTCTAAATCCATACAAATCAAGCACGGTTGACCTAATTGTTCCTCCAGTAGCATTTGCAGGTTCAGGAGTACCGTTATCAGCAGTATCATCTAAATCTGGATCTGGAATATTAAGGTCATCCGGATTTATATTCATTGGGTCATCGTCTTGGTCTGGAGTTTCTGGCTCCGGTTGTGTATCTGGTGCCGGCTGTGCTTCAGGTGCTGGCTGAGCATCAGGAGCTGGTTGTGCTTCTGGTGCTGGCTGAGAATCAGGTGCCGGCTGTGCTTCTGGTGCTGGCTGAGCATCAGGTGCTGGCTGTGCATCAGGTGCTGGCTGAGCATCAGGTGCTGGTTGTGCTTCAGGTGCTGGCTCAGCATCAGGTGCTGGTTGTGCTTCTGGTGCTGGCTGAGCATCAGGTGCTGGCTCAGTATCTGGTGTTGGCTCTTCAGCATCAGGAGAAACCGGTTCTTCTGGAGCCGGCTCTGTATTATCTATATTTTGATCATTTATAACGCATCTTTCAGCAAGTTTCCTTACTATCTCAGGAGCACTTGTAGGTATTGCATCCTTTTTCTCCTTTGTAATAGTAAGTCTTTTTCCTTCACTTATAATGTTTTCTAAGGCTGCTTCAGTAAAATATCCTTCAATATCAATTCCTTTTAAAGCTTCAGCAACTGTAAAACCATATTGAGTCAAATCACCAAATTTTAATTTATTCTCAGCCATTTATCATACCACCTTTCAATAATCATCTTGATTATACCATAGTTTACATATTATGTCAAGTGAATATAATGGTAAAACCCTATAAATCAAGCGACTTTCATTGAATCGCTCGTTCAATGGCTTCTCGAATTGTTTTTACACCAATAACCTCTATATTTCCTTTAAATTTTATCTGCTTTAAAGTGCTATATGGCACTAAAATCTTAGTAAATCCCATTCTGTCCGCTTCTTTTACGCGTTTTTCTATTTGACTTACACTTCTAATTTCACCTGTTAGTCCTACTTCACCAACAGCAACAAGCTCTTTAGAAATAGGCATATTCTTGTAGCTAGAAACTAGTGCCAATGCAAGGCCTAAGTCTGCAGCTGGCTCATCTAGCTTAATACCAGAAACAACATTAACGTATGCATCTTGATTAGACAAAGGAAGACCTGCTCTTTTCTCTAATACTGCAAGTAAAAGAACAAGTCTATTAAACTCAACTCCTATTCCGGTCCTTCTGGCAAGTCCGTAGGCAGTAGGCGTTACTAATGCTTGAACTTCAATTAGCATAGTTCTTGTTCCTTCAAGCGTTGCAATAATAACAGAGCCAGATGGATTTCCTTCTCTTTCTGAAATCATAATATCCGAAGGGTCTTTAATTTCGCACATACCCTCTTCACGCATTTCAAAAATACCTACTTCATTCGTAGAACCAAATCTGTTCTTTGCACCTCTAAGAACTCTATAAGAAAAGAACCTTTCACCCTCTATATAAAGCACAGCATCTACCATATGTTCTAGAACTCTAGGTCCTGCAATGTTTCCATCCTTTGTAACATGTCCAATGATAATTGTAGTAATGTTTTTCTTTTTACAAGTCATCATGATTTTACTTGTTACTTCTCTAACTTGAGAAACACTTCCCGGCGCTGCAGTTATATCATCACTATAAATAGTTTGGATAGAATCTATAATTACAAGGGCAGGCTTAATCTTTTCGATTGCTTCATCGATTAAAGTCATCGAAGTCTCACCAAGAAAGAATATATTATCATTTTCAACATTTAGTCTGTCTGCTCTCATTTTAATTTGTGAACCCGATTCCTCTCCTGAAACATATAGAATTGGTCCATCAAGTTTAACCTTATCACATAGTTGTAAGATTAAAGTTGATTTACCAATACCAGGTTCACCACCAAGTAATACGAGAGAGCCCTGTACAAGGCCACCTCCTAGTACTCTATCTAATTCTTCATAACCAGTTTTATATCTTTCAAAATTATTACATTCTACGTTATTAAGTTTTAAGATTTCGGCTTTTGTAGCTGTAGTTCTAGCTCCTAGTCCAGAAGTGGTTTTGGCGTCTACTACCTTTTCTTCAAAAAATGAATTCCAAGCTCCACACGCAGGGCACTTTCCAAGCCACTTACTAGATTCATTTCCACAACTATTACATACAAAAACTGTTTTAGCTACTTTAGCCATTAATACTACATTCCTTTCAATTTTTTACCAACAATAATATATAAAGCATGGCTCCATGAAAGACCAACGATCCATGATGGCTTTCCTGTCTCTTTATCTATTTGTTCAGCCAGAAAACCTTTATCATCACTATGCTCAGTAACCCAATTATAAAGCTCTAGAGCTCTTTCTTTGTCGCCTAATTTAATATAATAAAGGGCAAGCCAAAGTGTAGATATTATCCAAATATTGCCACCATTATACTGGTCATTTTCATATCTATAATATCCACCAATAGGTGATTTAAGTTTTTCCTCAATTTCCTTAACTGTATTTTTAGAAACAACTTCAGATGGTGCAAAAACATCAAAATCAAGTATTGCACCAAGTAATGAGATATCTATTACATAATCGTTCTTACTACGAATTAATCTATCATTTTTAACAAAAGTTTCTTTTATTCCTTCTAAAATGTTGGGAAGTAATAAATCTATTTCATATACAAGATGATTACAATCACTATTATCTTTTAGCATTTCTCTAGCAAGCTCCAGAGCCTTATAAATACTAGCTGTAGAATATAAGTGTGATGATTTTCTTTCTTCCCAAATATCATAACAAGCTTTAGAAATATAATTTGAATCAAGAAAATCAATTAACCCACAAGTCGCTCTTTTAATAATTTCAATATAGTTTTTGTAATCAGGTAGCTTTGATATTCCAATAACAATAGAAGCCGTTTCATCGATTTGCATTCCCCATGATGGAGCAAGTTCGCCATTAGAGTAATACCTTTGTTCAAAGAGACCATTACTTAATTGAGTTTTGCTTGCCCATACGGAATAGAACTTTTCAACCTCTTCTCTGAAACCAAGTTCAAGCATTGCAGAATTTATAAACAATGCATCCCTTGGCCAACAATAGCCATATCGTCCACAAACAGTAAAATTTTCATCAACATCAGGACTAGCTAATACTGCGCCAGTATCTTTATTAGTTAGAAGCGAATACATGTATATGGTTCTTTCTATGATATCTATTTCTTTGTTAGAAAACTTATTATCTTTAATATAATAGTTTAGATGGTCCTCTAAATAATCTCTCCAGTATTTTCGAACTGATTCAAATAGTTCTTGTTCAGATTTAGTTTTTTGCTTTTCAATTTGAGAAAAACAATTCTTAAGTGTACTCTCTAGTACAATGTGTAAGCAAATTTCTTTTTTTGCCTCATATACTATTGCACTAGAACTCGACATTCCAATGTAGTCTTCATCAGGAAGCATATCTTCGTTTATACTCTTTGGATCATTAACCTTGTGCCTTATAACTTTTGTGTTAGATGAAGTAGCAAAATATAATTCTTGCGCATACTGTATAAGAGAATTATTTACAAACATACCCGACACTAATCTATCACTACTAGAATTAAGATTCGACATTACTGCAAGACTTACTGGTTGATTGAATTTTATCTTTCGAACTAAAACATTATCATCAGGCAAAGCATAATCTCTAATAAGTATATCAACATCATCATACTTTAACTTAGTGTAAATAATATTACCATCATAATATTGATTAATTACTTCTGCATCCTTAGCCCAAAAAATGTCATTTGAAGAGTCCTTAATAAAGCCCAAGCTGTAATAATTTACATTTTGGTAATAGTCAATATTAGGATAATACAATCTAATTAGTTCTGCATTTCTGTCAAAGCAAGCAAGCATTCTGCCGTTGCCGACAATCGCACTATTAAAGTATTTTGTCATTAGTCTCTTCCTCTCAGAAAGATTTATTTTTTAAGTAATTTAAACATTTCTTTTTTATATGCCTCAACGCCAGGCTGGTTAAATGGATTAACATCAAGCATAAGTCCAGATACAGCGCAAGCCTTCTCAAAGAAGTAAATTAGCCAACCAATATTATACTCATCTATTCTATCTATCTTAATTAGAATGTTAGGAACATCACCATCATAATGAGCTTTAATCGTACCTTGCATTGCCATGTGGTTAACTTCATTTAACGACTTGCCAGTAAGGAAATCTAATTCTGCATCATTTTGAGTAGGCAACTTATAATCTCTATAAGGGTTCTCAACGTCTAAGACTGTTTCAAAAATCATTTTTTGGCCATCTTGTATGTACTGTCCCATAGAATGCAAGTCTGTTGTGTTATCTACTCCTGCAGGGAAAATACCTTTGCCGTCTTTTCCTTCACTTTCGCCAAATAATTGCTTCCACCATTCAGTAAAATAGTGAAGTTTTGGCTCATAATTTACAAGAAGTTCAATATCTTTGCCTTTTTTCAAAAGAATGTTTCGAATAATTGCATAAGTATATGCCTCGTTATCTGGCAAAACTTCATACTTTTGCATAGCTTGTAATGCGCCAAGCATAAGATTATCTATATTGATACCAGCAACAGCTATTGGAAGAAGCCCAACAGGAGTTAATACTGAATACCTTCCACCAATGTTATCTGGCACAGTAAAAGTCTCATAATTCTCATCAATCGCTTCTTTTCTAAGAAGTCCCTTTTCTCTATCGGTTGTGACGTAAATACGTTTACATGCTTCATCATGACCATATTTTTCGTAAAGCTTTTGTTTTAGTATGCTAAATGCTATGGCTGGTTCTGTAGTAGTACCTGATTTTGAAATAACATTAATTGAAAAATCATGGTCTCCAATGAATTCTAATAAATCATTAATGTAATCTGGACTCATGTTATTACCAGCAAAAAGCACATTTTTTTGTCTAAATGAGTGTGATAACGCCTCGATTACAGCTCTTGCACCCAAATATGAGCCTCCAATACCAATCACAACTAAATAATCAGAATCTCTTCTAATCTTAGCGGCACACGTTTTAATTCTCTCTATTTCATCCTTATCATATTCAAGATTTACCCAACCTAAAAAATCGCTTCCTGGGCATTCCTTATTGCAAATACTATTGTGAATTTCTTGGATTTTCTTTGAATACTTCTTAATCTCATTATCCGTAACAAAAGAATTCTCATAAATAAGTTCCATTAGGCAACTTCCTTTCATCTTTAGCATTCAAAAAAATTATATCATATAAGTCTTTATTAAACAATTTTTCGACATTTAAACGGAAAAAAGTAGTAAAAAATTGTGTTATAGAAAAAATACATAATTCTATTGATTTATGTAAATTTCTGTGTTATTATTTCACGTGCAAAACTCTATACTACTAAGACGGCTTAAAAGCCAAGGAGGAATCAGACATGACTAAGCGGCTTCTTTCCCTGGTCCTGGTTGTCATCATGGCTCTCGGTATCACAAGTGTAGCATCTGCTGTCACAAGACAAGAGTGCGAATGCGAAGGTGTCTTCGTTGACTCAGGAACCGCAACCTTTATCCTGGATAATTCTTCTAGGATTTGTGGTGTTCTTCGTCCCGATGAAGACCTGGGAACAATTGGCTATCAACATGGTTCTCGGCGCTCTCCCAATGGTCTCGAAGATGGAAATGCTATTCGTCGTCGTAAATTCGCTAGAATTGACCTGAATGAAAGTGATGAAGTGATTCGCGGCGGAACTGATCTTCGAGCAACTCTCTATCTCTATAACGTAGAACTTGTCGAAGCAGTTCTCGGAGATGAAGCTACGCTTCAGTCTGTTGTAAATGCTTCCATCTACGTCAGATGTCCCACCGCTTGTGGCAAAACGTATGGTTCTCATATGTTCCTGCCCAGAAACTCTGGCAGAGTCTGGGTTGGATACATCGAATTCTGCAGTGGAGCAAAACTTGATGTGTACGTCGGATACTTCTTTGGCAATTGCTCTGAACCCGTAATTGGATTTAGAGCTCAGCCCGTAAATCAGACACAAGAGGATACTAATACATGTGGACAGTGCTACGAGCCTGTTTGTAATCCTTGTGACGGTACTGAGGTGACTACTACGGTAGAAGTGACTACAACTACCACCACCACTGTCACCACAACCACTGTTGTCGACCAAGTCGATGGATGCTGTGGTTGCTAATACTCATACAAAAAAGATGCCCTGTGAAGGGCATCTTTTTTATTGCAATATTAACTTTTTTCTATGAATGTAATAATCATCAACAATATCATCATTCAAAACTTCTTTTGCTACCTGAACAATAAAATTTGGATTTAGATTACTCTTGCTTCCTGCAAAGCAATGAACTCTAATTACAATTGCGTTGTAGCTATCTTTAATAATTGAATAATCAATTATTAAATCTTTAATATTAACTTGCTCTTCTTTTCCATTTTTGGAACTCTTATTAACTAATATTTCGTCTTGTTCAAAAATATTGTTGAGTTTTGAAACCAAATCGTCCACATCAGCATTAGAGAGTAAAAATGTCACTTCATATTCAGCTTCAACAACAAGTGACATTAGTCCTTTGGCTTTTTCTAGTTTTTCACAAGTGACTACCCTAAATCCCTCAGGGAGATTTTGATTCAGTTCTTTAATTACTTTCTCACATTCCACGTCGCCATTAAGTTCTAAATCAAAAAACTCACATTCGGAAGTAACGCCTACAGCAAGTGGAAGAGCAAATGCAAGTTGTACTCTTGGATTAAATCCGTTCGAAAACTTAATTGGCAAATTTGTCTTCTTAATACATCTAGTAAAAGTACGCATAGTATCTAGATGGCCAATATATTTTACTTCATCTCTTTTTTCAAATTTCATTCTATATATCATATGCTAACTCCTTATTTTCAAAACAAACTCCGCATCCAAATTTTGCTGCACCACATCCAGCACATTTAGTTCTACAATTTGGTGTAACGATTTCATTCATAGCATTATTATACTCTTTTTTAAAGAACTCCTTTGTAACCATTATATTAATATGTTCCCAAGGAAGTACTTCATCTAGAGGAATCTTTCGTCTTGAATAGAAAAATGGGTCTATATTGCAATCTTTAAATGCTTGCATCCATTTATCATAATCAAAAAATTCTCCCCAACTATCAAACTTACAACCAAGTTCATGTGCTCTTAATAGCACTTTATTAAGCTTTCTATCTCCTTTAGCAAGCACCGCTTCTAAAGTAGAAGTTTTTGAGTCGTGCCAACTATATTTAATTGCTCTATTAGTTAAATTTGTTTTTAAGAATTCTTGCTTTTTATTTATTGTTTCCACATCATCTTGCATACACCATTGAAATGGAGTAAAAGGCTTAGGAACAAATGTTGATGTACTTACTGTTACTACTAGTCCTTTTGCTCTTTCATTTTTTGGAATAGAATAATAAACATCTACTATTTTATTTGCCAAGTCAACTATGCCTTGTAAATCGTCATATGTCTCTGTTGGAAGTCCTATCATAAAATATAACTTAACATTGTTCCATCCGCTTCTAAATGCAAGCTCACAACCTTTTAAAATATCTTCTTCGGTTATACCTTTATTTATAACATCTCTTAATCTTTGTGTTCCGGCTTCAGGTGCAAAAGTAAGTCCTGCTTTTCTAACGTTACTTACTTCATCCATTAACTTAAGACTTACTGAATCAATTCTTAATGATGGAAGAGAAAGGTTAACATTTCGAGGCTTAAAATCACAAATTAAATCATCTGCAAGTTTAAAAAACTCTCTGTAATCTGATGTAGATAAAGAAGAAAGTGCAAGTTCTTCATAACCAGTATTATTTATTAAATTCTTAGCATTTTTTTCTAAAACTTCAACTGATTTTTCTCTTACTGGTCTATATAAAAATCCTGCTTGGCAAAACCTACATCCACGAATGCAACCTCTAAATATTTCAAGCATTGGTCTATCATGAACTACACTTAAGTATGGAACCATCCATTTTTCAGGGTAACTAACCTCATCTAAATTCTTTATGATTCTTTTTGTTACTATTTCTTTAGCGTTTTCATTATTTGTCTTTATACTATTAATTGTATTATCATCATTGTATGTAACATCATAAAAAGAAGGAACATATACGCCTTCAATTTTTGATATTCTTTCCAAATACTTTATACGAGGCTCTCCAGTTTTTTTCCATTTAATCCACTCATCTGTAACCTCCATGTTTAGCTCTTCGCCTTCACCTAATACAATAAAGTCAAAGAAGTCACAAATTGGCTCAGAGTTATATGAACATGGTCCACCAGCCATTATGAATGGATCATTCTCTTTTCGGTCATTAGATAAAAGAGGAATACCAGCCAAATCAAGCATATTAATAATATTTGTATAGCTCATTTCATATTGGAGCGTAAATCCAAGCATATCAAACTCATTTAAGGGAGTCTTAGTCTCAAGAGAAAACAAAGGAATATTATTCTTTCGCATTAGGCCTTCCATATCAACCCATGGAGCAAAAGCACGCTCACAATATGTATCTTCACGTCTATTATATAAATCATATAGAATTCTAAGTCCAAGATGTGACATACCTATTTCATATACATCTGGGAAACAAAAACAATACCTAAAAGCTATGCTATTTAGGTCCTTTTTACACATATTTATTTCTTCACCTGTATATCTAATAGGTTTTTCTACGTTTTTAAGAAGTTTGTCTATATTCAACTAAAAACCTCCCTAAATGGTGTATTTGTAAGGCAATTATACTATCAAATGGCTAATTATTCAACACTACAACAAATAGCTAAACAGAATATCAAAATGTTTTTGTTTACATAAACGAGGTAAAATGATATAATACACGGGAATCTATCATAAGGAGGCTATAACATGACAGTTCATCGTAGCGGAGGCGGATACTTTACGACAGTTCGAAATTCAAAAGGAATGCGGTTGTACAGAGAAGTGGAACATCAAAGCATTGACCTAGAGCTACATCAAGAAACCAAGAAGAACCTAAGGAGTAAAAAAAGAGAGGCAGAAAGAGAAGCTAGTAAAATCGTAAAAGAAAAAATCTTTACTATTATTCGCTTTTTGTCAATTCCACCCTCAAAAAGGGATGACTTGCTAGACAAGGTTTCTCGGATAATTGACTCAAATCGAGGCGCTTTTGGTAAGATTACTGCAATAGAAACTGAACTTGGTAATGCGGGCATAGATCTTCAATCAAAAGAAGTAAAGTCCGCTTTTCAGGAGCTAAAACAAGTAGTAAGTGAAATGACAAATCCAAATCAGTTTTACAAAATTGATCGATAAAATACTTATCCTAGTTATCACAAATACAGTAAAAATGCAAGGAGGATTTGGGATGAACTCTTACGACAGAAGACAGGAGCGACTTGCCAGGGAACTTCGAATCACTGGATACGAGAACAAGCGGAGAGCTGAAGAAGTAGGTGCTAAAAAGAGGCAGCGGAAAATCGACATGGCTCTCATAAGAGCAGAAACCGCCGCCAAACTTCGAGAACTTACTTTCGAACTCGAACCTGTAAGGTCCAAGATTTTACTTGATGCCGGTGGACCTATTCTTGCATCTGGTCGTGCCGCATTCGGTATGATTCTTGTATATGAAGGCTTCCTTCGGGAAAATCAGATTGACACTGAAGTAAGTCCGTGGAAAGAACGCTTGGACACTCTCAAAAAAGAAGTGTCTGAGTCCACGGATCCGAACAAGTACTACATAATAGACTGACAAAAAGCCCACGCATGAATTTGCGTGGGCTTCTTTTTATTTCTTTAGGCTTTCTAATCTTTCATTTGTTTTAGCAAGTAAATCTTCATATTTTGTAATCTTAGCTTTTTCAGCGTCAATCTTATCTTGTGGAGCTTTACTTGTAAATCCAGGATTATCTAGCATCCTCTTTGCTCTATTTATTTCGTTTGTATAAGTTAGTGCTTCTTTTTCAAGCCTCTCGATTTCCTTATCAATATCTACAAGTTCATCAAAAGGAATATAAATTTCGATACCTTCTACAGCAAGTGATACTGCATTTTCAGGAATACCAGCTTTATCAGCTTGGCAAGTAACTTTATCTGCGCCAGCTAATTTTTCAATAAATCCTTGACCTTCTTCAATTACGTCTTTTTTATTAGTAACAAATATCATTGATGCTTTCTTAGAAGGTGCAACATTCATATTAGCTCTTAAGTTTCTAACACCAGTAATGATTTCTTTTACAAGTTCCAAATCTTTTTCTTCTTTTTCATAGTTATACTTATCATCAGCCTTAGGATAATCAGAAATCATAATGCTTTCTCCAGCATTTGGAAGCTTAGTATAAATCTCTTCTGTAATAAATGGCATAAATGGATGAAGCATCTTTAAGCAATCAATTAATACTTTATTCAAAACTGTTAATGCAGAATTACGAGTTGGATTTGTCATGTCATATAGACGAGGCTTACACATCTCAATGTACCAGTCGCAGAATTCATCACGAGTAAGCTCCATAATTTTTTGAAGTGCAACACCAAAGTCATATTTATCCATACTGTTTATTACTTCATTAATAGTTCTATTTAGTTTAGATAAAATCCATTTATCTTCTAAAGCTAAGTTATCCCAGTCTTCTTTGTAATCTTCACCAAAGTTCATCAAAACAAATCTTGAAGCATTCCATAGCTTATTTGCAAAGTTACGGCCAGCTTCTAGCTTTTCTTCAGAATATCTTAAATCGTTTCCTGGAGATGTTCCATGAACAAGTGAATATCTAAATGAGTCGGCACCGAACTTTTCTATTACTTCTAACGGATCAACGCCATTTCCTAAAGACTTACTCATTTTTCTTCCTTGAGAATCTCTAACTAGTCCATGAATCAAAACATCATTAAATGGAACTTCATTAACATTTTCAAGTGAAGAGAAAATCATTCTAGCAACCCAGAAAAAGATAATATCATAACCAGTAACTAGTACTGATGTTGGATGGAATTTTTCTAAAGTCTTTGTTTTATCTGGCCATCCCATTGTTGCAAATGTCCACAAAGCTGAGCTAAACCAAGTATCTAATGTATCTTCGTCTTGATGCATCGGCTTTCCACACTTAGGACAAACTGTTACATCTTCTTCAGAAACTTCAATATGTCCACAATCATCACAATAATATGCTGGAATTCTGTGTCCCCACCAAAGTTGTCTTGAAATACACCAATCTTTTATATTGTCCATAAAACTGAAATAAATTTTATCAAATCTTTCTGGAACAAATTTCGTTGTGCCTTCACGAACTGCTTTGTTTGCTGGTTCTGCAAGAGGTTTCATTTTAACAAACCATTGCTTTGAAATATATGGTTCAATTGTGTTGTGACATCTGTAGCATTTTCCAACGTTGTGGCTATAATCTTCTATCTTAACTAGTACGCCTTCTTTTTCTAAGTCTTCAACAACAAGTTTTCTAGCTTCGATTCTATCCATTCCTTCATATTTTGGAATTAAATCTAGCATCTTTCCTGTTTCGCTAAACACTTTAACAATTTCTAAGTTGTGACGAAGTCCTACTTCATAGTCGTTTGGATCATGTGCTGGAGTAATCTTAACAGCACCAGTTCCAAATTCTTTCTCAACGTATTCATCAGCAATAATTGGAATTTCTTTATTCATTAAAGGAAGAATAACTGTTTTTCCAACAATGTCTTTATATCTTTCATCTTCTGGATTTACTGCTATTGCTGTATCTCCAAGCATTGTTTCAGGACGAGTTGTTGCAACAACAATTTCATATTTTCCATCAGGTGAAGGATATCTAATATGCCATAGATGTGATGGCTCTTCTTCATATTCAACTTCTGCATCAGAAATTGAAGTATTACAGAATGGACACCAGTTAACCATTCTCTCGCCTTTATAGATTAAACCTTTATCATAATAATCTTTAAAAACTTTTTTTACGGCTCTTGTAAGATTTTCGTCCATTGTGAATGAAGTTCTATCCCAGTCACAAGAAACACCCATCTTACGAAGTTGTAATAGGATTGTTCCACCATATTTTTCTTTCCAAGCCCAAGCTCTTTTTAAGAACTCTTCTCTACCTATATCTTCTTTGGTTAGGCCTTCTTCTTTCATCTTAGCAACGATCTTTGCTTCGGTTGCAATAGAAGCATGGTCAACACCAGGAATCCACATGGTCTCAAAGCCTTGCATTCTTTTATATCTAACTAAGATATCTTGAAGAGTGTTGTCCATACCATGTCCCATGTGTAAAACACCAGTTATGTTTGGTGGTGGAATTACAATTGAGAATGGTGGCTTTTTGCTGTTTTCATCAGCTTTGAAATATTTTTTGTCTAGCCAGTTTTGATAAATCCTTTCTTCAAAATCTTTTGGTTCATAGTTTTTTTCTAGTAGTTTCATTTTTAATTAGTCTCCTTGTTTTTTATATTTTATGATTGATGGACGCTTCCGCCCGTGCTAATCGCACCTACGGTTATTGTTTTGTATTGCGGGCGATTGATAATCGCCCCTACGGTTATTGTTTTATATTGCGGGCGATTGGTAATCGCTCCTACGGTTATTGTTTTGTAATACGGGCGATTGATAATCGCCCCTACGGTTATTGTTTTGTAATACGGGCGATTGATAATCGCCCCTACAATTATTATTTTATATTGCGGGCGATTGATAATCGCCCCTACGGTTATTGTTTTATATTGCGGGCGATTGGTAATCGCCCCTACGATTATTATTTTATATTTCGTAGCGGCGCCCATTGGGCGCCATGGCGGCGAAGCGCCGCCGCTACGTAAAATGCTTTGTTAAAATTGAACGTCACCAAATGGCAAAACTATCATCAAACCTCCGAAGTAATGCAAGCATTATTCCAAGGGCTTTGATACCCACTCGGGCATATTTGTCTTCTTCAGTTTTAGCGAAATACTTATATAATAAATTGTCACCTTCAAATAGGAAGACTACGCCGACGAGTACTGCAATGGG
>JAEEGL016443808.1_pt1 | contig 17717 bp, 9 predicted proteins | sample 9134231 | NCBI WGS metagenome assembly JAEEGL01 (sample SAMN16246548, study PRJNA631951) | gut metagenome | biome: gut microbiome; feature: rumen; material: fiber-attached | host: Bos | place: Iran: Karaj | collected 2018-10 | reverse complement strand
TTCTTACTTCTTCAAATGCAAGTTGCATATCTTCAAATTCATTTCTTTGATCTTGCATTTGTTGTTTTACTTGATTTTCAAGAGTAGTTAAACTAATTACTGCTTTTTGGAATTCTGTAAAGTCATCAGTTCCTTCAAAACTTGATCCATCATTAGGATCAATTAATACATGAATGGTAAAGTTTACAGATGTTGAAATACTGACTTCATCAACAATTTGAATACAAGCTAAGACGTTTCCTTCATAAAGCATTGATTTAGGATACTTGATTTCCCAAGTAGGAGGAAAATCTTCATCATCTTCATCAGTTATCTCTGTAAAAACATTATACCCTTTAATATTTTTTTCTTGATGATACCAAGAGAGATAAACTTTTGTATTAGGAGTAAACCGTGCGGCAGCTTCTTGTGTAAAAATAATACGTAAAGCACGCCCCGCAGCTTCACCTGCGCCAACTACTACAGGGTCTGTAATATCCTGGCTTAGTGTTTTCATGTTAATAACTGTTGCTTTTAACTCATTAGCCATTTCAAATATCCTCCCCTCTATAGTTCATTAGTTAGCGACGGTTTTTCATAATAACTGACTCTGGGTAACTCTCTAATTTCTTCCATTAAATGATCAATAAATGTATCGCCACCCGCAGTTTTGTAATATAAATAGCGTCTCTCTATTGATTGTAGAGTTAAATCATCAATCTTTTTAAATTCATAACAGAATTTGTGATGAGCATCAAGTAAATAACTTCTTGAGTTCTCTTGGAGACGCTCTTGTACAAGGGCCAAAGATCGGTCTATTTGTAATTGATGCTCATGAGTTAATTCATTTTGTTGTTTAAGTTCTTCTACTTTACCGGCAAGTCCATCTATATGAATGTCAAGATTTGCGGTTAAATCATCAATTTTTTTATCAAGATTTGTTCAACGTTCTTGACGTTTATACTTTTCACCTACATGAATATCAATTTTTTCTAATCAATATTCAACAACTGTTCATATAGCTTTTCCTGCTGTTAATAAACCTACAATCAATAATAACAATTCTGATAGAGGATAGGATGATAATAAATTATTTAATTCATTCACATCCTACTCCTTTCTGTCATATATAAATGTATTTTATTTTGTTTAGGTTATATTGTTTGACCCTTTAAGGATTATTATTATTATTATTAGTTTTACCATAGGTAACATTAGTAATAACATGATTATCTGTTGCTTCAGTTGGATTATTTGGATCATCCGTAGTAGCTGTAGGAGGCATTAAAATTAAAACAGAATTAGAATTATCATAAGTAATATTAATTCAAGATACATGTAAAGCTTTTTCAGCCGCAGCTGTTTGTACCCATTCTATTTTAGTATAAATTTTATCAGAAGGAATTGTTAATAAATTTGAACCGTAAACGATTTCTTTCCTTTCGCTATTTAATTGTCATCCTCCTGTACCATTAACTATATCTACATCAAATCAGTTTACATTGCCTTGTCCATCAACACCTCAAACTTTAAAAGTTTGATTATTTGGAGCGGATACAATTCCTGATTGATTTTTATTATTATAATCTCATTTAGAATTAATAATATATTCATTATTATTTTTTTTAAAAGATATATTTTCTCCATGAGACAAAGAATAAGAACCTTTATCATTATAAACAATTTTTTCTTCGATAACTGTTTCTTCTTCACTACCTGTTTCTATTATTTCTTTTACATCTTGATTATAAGAAAGTAAAGATATATCTATTTTATCAACGTAATTATCATTACTATCTACAGTTTCATTATCTTGTATATCTAATTTATATTCGTCTTGTAGTTTTCAATCATTATTTGAAGTTAAAAATCTATTAGTATCATCTTCAACATCATTATTTTTTTGCAAAGGCATTATTAAACCATTTGTATCAAATACTGCGATTTGTCCTGAGAAATCGTTAATAGATTGATTTGCCGAGGTTTGCGTCGTTATATTGTAAATATTTGTTCCTATATCAACAGGGACTTCTTCTTCAAATCTAATAGATCAAGAATAAATTTTTTCTTCATTTTCAGTTTCATCATTTATTGACTCTTCTTCGTTAGGACTTCTTATTAAATTACTTTCACTAAAAGGACTAATAAGTGAAAAAGAAATAAATTGATTATTTTTCTCATAAAAAAAATCTTCTTGATTAATAGGATTTGGTAAGTTTGCTTCAGTATAAGGGATATAACTATCATTATTTCGTATATAAACTTCATAAAAAAACTCTTGTGGTTGTAATTCTTTAAAATTAACAGAAGTATGAATAATTTGATTTACTGGGATTTGTCAATGTTCACTAGGATTAATAATAATATTTTCGTCTTCTCTTAATTCTAAATTGGACATATTTACATCATCATAAGTAGAGCTCACATGAGTTTCTCAAATATTTAATCAGTGATTAATATTTTGAGGATTGCGAACTTTATGAGTTAATATTGTTTCTTGTGGGGTTGTTCGCGCCATAATTAATTACCTCCTTAGTTCGCTTCTTCATAGGCTATATTAACTGTTAAATATGGATTATATTTATGTATACAATTATATCTTTTTTCAGAGTTAGATATAAAAGATAGAGCAAAATTAGTAATATTTAAATTTGAAAATTCTAAAACATCATTTTCAGTTATAAGATATGAATCTGTAGTTTTTTCAGCTCCAGTTCCATATTCTATTTGAAAAATTAAATAATTAGCATCTATTGAAGAATGATCTAAATCCATTTCAGAAAGAGGGATAGAGTGTGGATTCTCTATCCCTATTCTAAAATATCTTATTGTTTTATTATTTTTACTGCCAAAAGAAATAGGTCCGGAAGAAAAGGGAGCTCTATGCTGTTCAAAAATCATAATATCACTCCTTATTCTTCTATAATATTATCTCAAGGCATTATTAATAAATCATCTTTTTTATTATCAGTGTCAATATTTATTTTTTCAAAATAATATCTGAGATTTTCATAATTATCATCTGGATTAAATTTAGTTTGTATTTCTGTAGTTTGATTTTCTAACTCTTCATTTACTATTACTTCTTCTTCTCATTTAACTGCAATCGTAGGAATTGAGTTAATTCTAACTTCATTTTGACCTATCGGACCTATATCTACATATCCTTTATAAGCTCCATCCTCTATTTTTCGAGGATAACCAGGATAAGGATTATTAGAATTTTCATCTAATGAAACAGGAACAGGTATATAATCTGGATCTCTAAATTTAATAAGCAAATGAACTTCTAGTCTTTTCTGGAGATTATTGTTTTCAGAATTTTCTTGACCCTCTTGAGATTCGTTTTCAGAATTTTCTTGACCTTCTTGAGATTCATTTTCAGAATTTGATGACGATTCTGTTGATACTCAATCAGTAACTACATCTACTATATCGTTGATATATCCTTCCATATCAATTGGATTATCATCATCTGATAAACCGGTATAATAAAATTGAAGTTTTCCATAATCGGGATTAGGAATATCTTGATTTTGGTTATCTTTAATTGTTTCAATTTTATTATAACTTATTCGTTCTGGAAAAGGTAACTTAGATTCTAAAACGAGATGATTTTCTTGACCGCTCATTTCAACACTAATTGTACCATAATCATCATTAGGAATAGGTTCATTGTTATCGTCATATTTTATATGACCCTCATCATCTTTTTCATAACGATTTGTATCAACTTTTATATCTTTTATTAATGGAATTATTTTTGAAAATTCTTCATAAAGAGGAATTGGATTTCCATTATTATCAAGTATTATGTTATTATTATCATCTTTTTGATATATTATATTATTATTATCATCTTTTTGATATGTATTATAAATTACAGTAAATTCTCCATAATCATCACTATTTAAATTAGTATCAAGATTTATATCAGTAATTCACTTTAAAGTATTCAAAGTTAATCATTGTGATATATCAGAAGAATATTGAATTTGTAATTCACCAGTTTCTAGTAATTGAACTCCTGAAACATCTTTGTATTCTCCAAGATAAACATATACTTCTTCATATGAAGTTTGATCACCAGCATTGATACTACCATTGAAATTTGCATTTGTTAAATTTGTATTATTACCATCAGCATCATATATAATATTATCGTTTTCATCTTTTGAATATTGTCCAAAAGCTTGTCGTTCTGGATTATATAAAGTTCACTTAGCAATTCAATAGCTATCTTCTTTATTGCTCATATCAACTGACTGTGCATTTTGTCTTAAAGAATATTTATCCAAACTTGAATCATATTGAATATCACCTATATTATACAAAGGCACTAAATTATCTTGATTATCTTTAGGATGATTACTAGTTTTAGTTGGAGGATTAGTATCGTTATTAATAGTACTTTTAACTAAAATAAGTTCTTCTGGGCCAATACCACGGGTTCCACGAGGAATATAAAAATGTAAATTATGATAGAAAGGATGATCATTTTCATCATCTTCATTTAATTTTTGAATATCTACAACATTTCCTTTTGAAGTATTTAATCAATAAGGAATATGTGTAGCTTCTACATCCCAAGAGGTATAAGGAATTTCAAAACCTAAATAGAATCAAGCATCATCACTATTAGTTAAATTGCGGCGAACATTACATCAAGTATAACGAATATTATCCTTAAATTCAATATGATCATCATCAATTTTTTGTTTTCCGGGTACCATAGCTATAGCATTATCGTTTTTATTTGATTCTAATACCCATATATCTTCATAATCATTTTCTCTGTCGTTTTCGTTATGATTATTATCTAAAAGATTAGCTGTTGAAATAACACCATCTTCATTTTTTGGATAGCTATAATCCCAATGACTAATATCTAAATAAGTAGGATTTCCTTCTTCATCAGTCATTTTATCGTCTTCAATAGTAGCCAATAGTCCAGCTGCTTGTTTTCTAACATCATCAACAGATCCAAAACTAATTTTTGGTACTCCACCAGACGGCCCTACAATTTGACCTATATACTCTGCATAAAGAGTATCTCCAGCTCCTATTGTAGTTTCAACTCTTTTTAAAGTACGTCTAAATATTTTTCCGTTATTAGGATTTAATTTATTTTCTGTATCAATGATACAAAGTTCACTATATCAAACATCTCTATATTCAGGATTGCTAAAACATACGTCCATTGTAAAAGGTGCTAATGTATTATCAGTCCATGTAATAACAGAATTTTCTGTATATTCACTATTTATTTGTTTAAGTAAAGCCTGTTCTCTTGGACTTAAAGTTGAAAATTTAGTTGAACCGCCTTGTCTTTTAGCTTTATAAGCAGGATCATTTGTATCTATATATTTAAAACTTGCACGTATAACGGGGGAAATACCAGGCTTTCCGCCGTAAAAACTTTCTAAAGCCATAATTTAGCCCCCTTGTTCATCAGTAGTGTCGCTATTTGCTATTGTTAAAGGATATTGATAATCAATTGTAAATCTATCAGCAGAATCTTTTGCTACAACTCCTAAGAAATCAATTGAATAATCTTCTACTTCATAAAAATCTGTTTGTCCAACTTTAATTTCTTCTCCATTAATACAAAGTAATAATTCTGGATGGCCTCAAATTGCAATATGATTTAATATATTTTGTGAAGCAGTAGTTCTAATACTGCTACCTAATAAATTATTTATATTTCAAAGTTCACCTTTAACATAGTTTAAATCCATATAGGTACCATAATAAGTCTTTTTTTCATTATTATCTATTTCTGGTACATACTGAATTTGTTGTTGAATTTCATCGCTACGATCTATTTCTAATAATATATATTGATAATTAGACCCTAATTCAAATTTTGGAGAAAAAACTATATCAAAAGTTGCTATAGAAGGAGCACTACCAGCAATTAATCAATCTTTTTGAATTAAACCTAAATTATAATTTATTAATTTGTATGGATTATTATCTTCTCCTGATGGAGTTATTGTTGGATCTGTACCATCACTAGGACATTTAAAATAATCACTTCCATCAGTATATATTTCACCTGCTTTAAAAAGAACATTATCTAAATTTGCATTATATACTACACTAGCGTGAATATACTTTTTAGTAGGAGATGCTCACTTAAAAGCTATTATTTTATCGCCGTTAAGAATTGATTCATCATTACTTTGAAAATATTCTGGATCTTCATAAACCATTATTGTTTCAATAACATTATCATCTGCTTTAGGGGGTGCAGGAGGTATAACTAATTCTCTAATTTCTTGATAAGCTTTAGGATTAAGACCTCCTGTACCAGCAGCACTGGTATCTATTGTACACACTTTTATCTTTAAAGTAGTTGTATATTGAATATGTTGAGGCACTTCTAAATGTAAATAATATTCTTTTTTAGATTTTATATATCCAGTTTTATTTTCATTGTTAAGAGAATCTTTGCTAGTACCAAAATCTATTTGTATATCTCTATATTCTATAGAATCTACATTTCCTCGTGTAAAATAAGTAGGATTTATATCATAAGAAGAATCTGTTTCATTTTTTTGTTTTGGTCCAAATGTTACACAATTACTAATATATGGTACTGTTGGATTTGAATTTCAACGATATTGTCCCATTCCTTGCTCAGAAGAAAGTGATAACATATACTTACACCTCCTTTATAATCTTTCTGAAACTTCATTTAATGTTACAGACATATTAGGTCCTGGTCCCAAAGCTATATTAAGATTTTGAATCATATAATCACCATAAATATTTGTACTATAATCTTTTAAAGTAACTCTGCTATTAGGCTCTAAGTAATATGCTGGTAAAGCTGTAATAGATACAACTTTTTGATATTTTAAATGTGCAAATAACTCATATTTTATTTGTTCGTATGCATCACTCAAATATCTTCCTGTTGTTAAATTATTATAAATTTCATCAGATACTTGAACATAAGGCTGACTATTATTAATACATTCTTGCCTTTGTTCTTCTAATTTATCTGTTACTTCTTGAGCACTTCTTAATTCTTTTACTGTAGTGTTTTCAGATCAATTCGCATCTGGATTATCCATATTTAAAAATACTACATCTGGAATTTTAGGCTCAAATAAACAATTAATACTTTCATCATTAACTACGTCTATTCTGCGACCAATATTTTTAACACTGAATTCTCCAAGAGAAGAAGAATTATCATCAATCATATCAAAGAAAAAATTGCCATTAGTTGCTTGTTTATATAAAACTTCTGCGGAGCCTAGTTCATCCATAAAACATTGCTTATCTCTATTTAAATTATATTCATAAGGTCAAAATGCTTCTAAATCACTAAAATAAGGACCTGGATCTGTCCCCATTACATTTGCATATTGTCCATATAAATAAAGATAAGTTCTTCAATCTAAAACATAATATGAACCTAATGGTGAATTATTTTGATTTGGATAACCTAAAGTATCAGAATAAATTATTGGTTTAAATTTAATTTCATCATCTATATTTTGATTTGATTGTGATAATTTGTCACGTAATTCATATTGTTTTATTGCTTTTCGTAAAGCTATTACTAAATGTTCTATCCTATTATGAAAATCTCAAATTATTTCTTTTTCCATATATAATCAAACAACTACATTTAAATGAAAATTAGAAGTATTTCTTAAAGGAATATTTTGTTTTCCTTCAGGAATTTGTTCCATTTCTTTTTTTGTATTTTCAAGCATTTGGCAAAAAAGTCGAGGGAATTTTTTATTATAATCTTTTTCTTCTTCTATAATACCATTAATCATACTTAAAATTGTTGCAGGCGTTTCTTCTAACACATCTTCTAAAAGATTTCTTAAATAATCATTATCATGAAATTTTTCTAAAAGAGTTTTAAGATTATTATAAGTATTTGTTAAATTAGTTTTTGCAACATATATTTCTCTTAAATCATCATAATTAGTATATTTAGTAGGATTTAATACATCTTTTTCTCCTACCAAAAAATCTAAAGTAGATTCAATACTTTCATTAACTTCTATTTCTTCATTTGGTCAATCAGTAATTGTATCTAAAATTACTTGATAATATGCTTTTGGATCCGCAGCTTGTGATAATTCATCTATTGTTTCCTTTAAATAATTCTTTACTTGTTCTTTTACATGATAAATTGTTACATCACCGTCACATCAATTTAATAAAGAAGATAAATCTAAAGTATTTGGATATTGCTTATAAAAATTTTTATTTTTAAAAGCAGTTTCATCAGTTTCTTCTTTAGCATCTTCTTGCTTAATATACTCTTGTAGTTCAGTTATTATTTGCTCTTTAGACTTTAAAGTTTCTATTTTATCTAAAAGTAAAGATTCTATTGATTCAATATTATTATACAACGGTTTTTCTTTTTTCTCTTCTTTTTCTTTTTCTGATAACTTCTCATACTCCAAAAAACTTAAAATAGAAGAATAAGGTAATGTATTTACATATTGTTTAAAAAATTCATTCATTGTATCTAATGTTTTAATTTTATCTTTTTTATATGCACTATCATAAGAAAAATATTTCTCATTTTCTATTTCAACTAAAAAAGCATCTTTATTATTACTGTCAGCTTTTCCTTGAATAAAATTTAACATTACTTTCAACGATTGAATTAAATTTGTATTATCTTGTGTTTCTGAATTATTTGCATTTTCAACTGTAGTATTTTCAATAAATAATCAGTCAATATTACTTGCGGCATCTATAGAATTATCCTTTAAATATAATTTATGGTATCCCGCACCAGTTCAAAGATAAAAAACATTTTCATCGTCTTCTATCATTCTATAAATTTGATCCATATTTCCAACAGATGGTAATTCTAATTGTTCGTCAGTATTAAAATTATCATATCAGAATCCTAATTTATTAACTTCGTTAACAATTTTTCCATTGCTATATTCTGGATAAGTATAGTAAAGAACATTATCAAATTTTCCATATATACCTTTATATTTACTATTGACTTGCATTCATTCTTGAATTTCAGGTTTATCATCAATAACTAAACGATAACGAACTAAAAATTGACTATCACTATTTTCACTTTTTCTAATACCATCTACAATAAAATCATTTTTAATATTACTATAGTTTGGAGTCACTGAAATAGAAGTCACATTATGATCTGAATCAAAAGTATATACGTTTTTATCGTTAGTAGTTTCTATTAAATATTGTTTTTCAGATCCAGTATCTAATAGGAATTGACCCTCTTGGAGATTAATATGTCGCCCTGGATTTCCAGATTCTTGTAAAATAACAGTTGATTGATTTATATTTAAATAATTTTTTATTTCTCTAAAATGAAATATGCCAAATACATCATAAAAATATTCATAGTTGCCTAAATCATTTTTAATTGTATCTAATATAGTACAAACCGTATCTCCTGCGGCGCCTGTTATCTCAGACACAGGAACAAAATCATCATATACATATCCAACTCTATCTCCAAGAGAATAGCTATTTCAAGTAAGTTCCTCTTTATTTTCTGAATCTTCAGTTTTTTCTTCATTTTCTAATTTAAATAATTCTTTATCTAAAGTAACTTGAACAACTCCATTTATATCTGGTGGAGTTAAATATAAATCTTGTTTAGAATTATTTCATTGCATTGTTCTACGGATACGCAATGGAACATCTTGAATGATAATATTATTTAAATCTTCTCCGCCTCAATGGTGTACTAATTCTCTAATAATGTTATAATATAATACTTTTTGTTCTGTAATAGTACCATCAGCTAATTGTGTTGTCATTGTATCAAATTGAACTGTTGCAGGTAGAGTTCCTCCTACCATTCCATTTAATAAACACATTTTATCTTTTAAGTTAATACTTAAATTTACAGCAGAAGAAGTAGCAGAATTCATACTAAAAGAATCTATATAAAAAACGCCTTGCGGGAATCAGAAAATTGGAAAATCTGGATAATACTTTGTTTCATTTTTTATTCCAATTTCAATAAAGATTTTTTTATTTAAAGCAAAATCCATTTCCATTGAATCTACATTATATTCTTTTTTACTAACAGAACAAGAAAGGGAGCAGGAGCGACGAACGCTACTACTCCCATCTTTTGAAATTGACCCAGAAGAAATAACCCCTTGAATTGATTTTAAAGGATTTTCTTCTCAGTCTAATAAAGTCATATTCACATATTGACGCTGATTAATGAAGTCATCAATTAAACCTAATATAGATTTTTTTTGTTGTTCTTCGTTTAAATTATATACATAAGGTTCTTCAAGATAAGGATATTTTTTTCTCATTTTAGTCTCCGTTTCTCTAAATAGATTATGTATACATTTTTCTTATAAGATTACCCTTATAATTAATAACTCCATTAATAGGAACTTTTGCTAACATTGTTGAAAAATTATTATCTTCAAGTTCATTATCTTCAAATTCAACATCATATCAGCCACCATCTAAGTAATAAAGTTTATAACTAAAAATACCATTTTCATCTACAACACCATATACGGTATTATATTCTGGTTTTTTAATAGTAGTGCTGGTATAAAAAGATTCTCCTAAAGTACGTCAATCATCATAAATAACTCTAAAATCATCTAAATCTCAAACTTGATACCCAGAATCATTTATTGAAGATTCATCTTGATCTGCATCAAAATATACTTTTACTAAAACATCTGTTTTATATCAATTATTTTCATCTAATAAAGCATATCAATATTCACCATCATCTACAATTTCACCTGAGCCACCTTGATATACAGAAGAATCTAATACATATTCTCATTCATCTAAATACGGTTGTCTGTCATCAGAAGCTCTAAACATTCTTTTTCCTAAAACAACACATTGATTCATAGGAAAAGTTGATTCGGTTTCTAATCTCAATGTTCCTGTACGACCAACCATTATTTTTTGAGCATTTAAATTTTCTCCGACTTGTTTTATATTAAACATAGCATAAGGAGTTACATCAAAATCACTGGCTTTTCAATATTCTAGTTCTTGAGTTTTTCCTGTATAAACTGTTAAATGACCATCATCATCATAATCTATATCTTTAATATCTTGACCATAATATTTATTATAAATTAATGTATTTATATTAGATCCAGCTCTTCATCAACCAGAAACTTGTCCTATAATTTCTTCTCCCACTTCATAACTAGAAGGATCTTGTGCATCATTATATTTAGTATTTCATTGTACAAAATATTCAACAGTTGCAATTTGATCATCATATAATTTAATATCTCAAATATTAGTTCCCGCAGGAGTTTGATAGTAACCTCGTTCATTAACAAACATTGTGAATGTATTTCCTAAAACTGCTTGAACATAAGCATCGTCTGTACTTCTTATTTGATTTGTTATTGGAGTTATTTCCAATCTATATCCTAAGATATAATTATTATTAACAGATTCTTTTATAGGATTTATAGGATTTGGATTTGTTTCTGTTTTTTCAGGAAGTACTGTATCATAATTAGATTTATTTTCATTATTAGAATTTAATGATGGTCAGCCTGGTCAGTTAGGTTCTTTTGCAAGACGAGGCACTCCATTTTCTAATTTATATCAATGAGAAGTGGATTTTCTATCATTATCTCTATGGAAATAAATTTTTACGCTATTTAAAGTCATAGAATTTTTTATTACAGAATAATTAGAACTGGCACCTCGATATAACATATTAATTTTTTCTTCAATAAGAGCTCTAATAGATGTACCTTTTTCGGTTCCTTGTACTCTATATAATTGACCTAAATTATACTCTGTACCTTCAATTTGTTCTGTTATGCCCATTAAAGTATTTTCTTGATAATCATTTTGAACATTATAAATCCCAAGAGAGCCTAAAGTATTTAAATTATATCCATCTTCAACTTCATATACTGTAGCAGAAAAATTTCATGTGCGGCGACCTAATTGAGCATTAGGAGTAAGACTAATACCATCAAACATAACAACCATATTGCCTTCGGTCATAGAACGTCATAATTTTGGTTCACCATCATTTAGTCATTCTATAACTTTTTCTCTAAATATTCTTTCTCACCATCAATTCTCTAATGGATAAATATCATGTGGACTTACTGCACTAGGATTATAAACATTTTCAGAATCAACTTTTTTTCTTCCTACCTTTAAATCTCGGACACCTTGTTTGGTATAAGTATCAGGAGTCATAATTCATTTATTATAAGTACCATATGTTCCATCTTCTTCTTCAACAACAGTGTCATTGCGGATCATATATTTTCCGCCCATATTGTTATCATAACGAATTAAATCAGCTTCATATTTGGTAGCAAGCTCGTTTAAAAAAGTTCTATTAAAATCACTTTCAGCAGAAATTAAGCCGCTAATAGTAAATTGTTTATAATTTAAATTAGCATTTTCTGCAAACTTAGGATATTTTCCTCCCAATGTATCTATTTTAACTCTTGTTTTCACAGGAGTCATAGAACTGATTTGAGCATTATAACGAATGGCTAATTGTTTATTTCCTCTTTTAATTAGAATATTATGAAAATTAGGATAAATTTCTTGACTATATCTTAATGTTGTTCAAGCATTTTTTAATGTTTGATATTGAACACTATAACGATAACCAACTAAACTAGCTACAGTATCATCTTTGACTGAACAAACAACTGCATTAGATTGTCCTTCTAAGAATCCTTGACATTTAATTAATTCAGAAGAAGCTCAATTATCTAGTCTACTTTCTCTACGAATGTATAAATAACCCGGATTCATAACTCCGCAGTTTACAGTAAATTCAATAATTCCATCTTCCTCTGTTACAATTTCTTCTGTTTCAGTTCCATAAGCGAAAATTGATCTCGTTTTAAAATTTCAAATTGGAGAAAAATCTGATTGATAATTAATAATAGAAAAATGATAATCTTTAATAAAAGTATAATTGTTATTTGTAATAAAAATTAATCTAAGTTTATATATTTTATCAGTAGGATAACTATGGACGTCTAATAAATATGAAAAATCATTTTTTTCAGCTAAATAAGCAGTAAATTGTGGATCAATGCTATCTATTAGTTCTCCTTGATCATTATATGTTTGAATTTCAAAACTTTTTAAATATTCTCCATGATTAGTAGTTGTTTTAGTTGAATCACCTTCGCTTGAAGTACCATCTGAAAAACTTAAATATCCTGTGATATTAATTGAACCAGGAGTATATTGCGGAGTTTGAACAGCTTCATTTGAAAATTCAGTTCCTCAAGCTTCACGATCATCAAAATTCTTTAAGAAACAATCTATATGTGGAATAGCTTTTAAAAGACAAACACTTGACCATTCTGAAAAATAAACTCTATTTTTTGTTAGGTATACCGCACTAGATAAATCGCTAGGATCACTACAAGAATCAAATCTTAATTGAAGTTTATAATAATAATCAATTGTAAAAACTTTATTATCAAGATTATTATCTTGATTTTTTAAAAGAATTTTTGGAATAGTTAAATGTCATAAATTATCTTTATCACAATTTAAAACATTATTTGAACCAAAAGGAACTATTCAAACTCCATTTACCAAATAAGTACCACTTAATATTTCTGGAGTATTTTCTCCTAAACCACTCATTGACCCTTCAAATGCATTTTGATTAGTTTTTTGATTTACCAATGATATATGTAAATAATTAATCATATTAGCCGTATTGTAAGGAGAAATTGAAAATTCTACAGTTACGTTTTCATCATACGGAAAAGCGGGCATGAAGGTGTCAATAAGGGGAGGATAAAGTGTACTTAAAACTGTTGCCATTTTATTACCTCCCCTATTTTATTAAACGCCTATACGTGAATCAATACCTTTACCTGAAACACAATATCATTCCATAATAGTTGAATTTACACTAACAGCATCTTCACTATTATTATTTTTTTCTATACTGTATTTCATAAACATTCTTTGTTTAAAAAAATTCTGTATTTTATCAAAAAAATCTTTTAAAGTTCACCAATAAATATGAGTTACCGGTTCGTTATTAACTATCTCTGTCTCTTCTGTTTCATAATATACATGATCAAAATCAACTGCTAGAGGATAATCATTAGAAGTTTCTTCTGTCGAATTTTTGAGCTTCTTTAAAATAGTTAATTTATTAAGTCAATTCACTTCCGCCATTATCTTCTCCTTCTGTAGTTTGAGCAGAAGATGCAAGGGCAGCTTCATAAGCCTGCTGTTGTTCTAAAAGATAATCTTGTCAAACCTTATCTTTTAACGAAAGCATAATTTTAGACATAGCATCTTCCATCATTGCCGCTGAAATATTATATTGTTTCATTGTAGAATCTACTCACTGTTGGAGTGATCCCTGCAATTCAAAACGTAATTGTAAATTATTATTCATTTTATCTCCTTTTTTAAGTTAATTAACTAATCTCCATCTGTTTCGCCACTTATGCCACTAACTGTAACAGTAGACTTTACAGTAGATGATACATTAGCTTGGTTGCCGCTAACTGATACTGAACTACTTACTGTACTTTCTACTGTTGCTGTACCAGAAGCATCAGAGAAAGTATGTTTATGACCAGATTTCGATGCCGTATCTCCATGCTTTAATCCGACTTTACCAAGGACTCAATCGCCTCAATCAGTATCAGTACTACCTGTAATTTTAGACTTAAGTCATTGTTCTCAAGTTAACTTTCCTTTTATTGTTTCTTCAATTTCTGTGTCAGTAGGCATTGTAATTGTCCCTGATATAGTATCAAAAGCAGGACGACCATTAGGGTGTGACACAGTTAATATTGTTATTTCACCGGTTCCTCCTACTCCACTAATAATTTTAGGTATAGAAACACCTGATCCTCCTCCATTAGAAGTATTACGTATATTTTTACCATCACCATGGAAAGAATTGGCTCTAATTATTCCAGCACCCTTTCCTTGAGCATATATATTACCACCATCTGTAACGATATCTCTAGCTGCTTGAATACTTATTGTTCTGTCATTTTCTTTTGTATATCCTGTAGCATCTTGTGTTGCTCTATATGCTCCAATTATTAATTTACCATAAAAACGAGCATTTTCTGTAACTAATAAGCCTAAGTTTTCAGTATATCCAAGAAGAGCTTTTTCTACTTTTAATCCTCCTGTATTATATTGTGACATGTTAATATAAAGATTTTCTGTATATTGTTCCTCACCACTTATGCGATAATGTTGAGGATAAATTCCAATTTCTCTACCTTTTGCTGTTCTAATTTTAAATAAAGGATAAATAGTTTTAAAAGAAGCATACATACTTCTTGATCTTATATCTGTTTTTCATTCACTATTAGAAGAATTTAACATTAAAGTTACACCATGTTCATCATTTCCTGCTTTTAGATATATTTGAGGTTTTACTTCATTATATTGAATAGCATTACCAACATTTTGAGAAACTAATTTAAAATAATCTGGTGCAATTAAAGACATTTTTTGAGGACTAACTAAATTAAGTCAAATATTACTAAGAAAAAGACCATTTGTATCGGAATTAACAGAAAATACTCCTTCTATATATTCTCCTTCTTTTTTCAATAAATTTTTATCTTTATCTTTAGGAAGAAAAGCAATTCTACCATTATTTGTTTTTAAATCAAAAAGAGTATCTGTTGAAGAAATTAAAATTGGACCTGTAGAAGTATTTATCTCTATACCGTTATTATTATTTTTATATTCTGTAAAGCCTGTTGTAGAACTTTTTTCATTAGTAACAATTTTTTTATAAACTTCTCCTGAATAAAAAGAATATTTTTTAGTAGAAATAGATTCAACAGTATTATATGGACTAACATTAGTAATTAATTTAAGATTTCCTGTAGGGTCTAATATATATTTTTGATAATAAGATGATGAAGTTATTACTTCAGGGTCGCTATTTCTTGGAATTTTACTTACTTCTATTCAACAATTATTTCCATATATGTCTACAGCAAAATAATATTTAGGTAAATTATTATAAGATGTTACCATTTTATTATTAATTCAATAATAAACTGGGGTACTATCATAATTTAAAGAATTAACATAACTTTCTTTTAAAGTATTATTTTCAATATAATAATACTTTTTATATTTCGACGTAGATGCAATTTGTCAATATCCTCCATTATACATAACATATTGATTTGTTGTAATTGTCGAATTTTCAGTAGCAATATATCCACTACGTACACTATTTGAATCATCGGAATTATAAGTAGGATCTTGTGGATTAGAAGAACTATCATCTCACTTATTATCATATGTTTTATTTTCATCAATATTTTCTCAAACATATCGTTTTGAGGTATCAAGAACATAAGAAGTAGTAGAATCTTTTTTTATCTGAATATATTGATCATTTATTTCTTTTATTAAATAATATTTATTACTATTTTTTTCTTTATAGTATCCTATCTCATTTTTTATATTTCCTTCTTCTATATAAATATTATTTTGTAAATAATAAATATTTGTTCCTCAAGAATTAAATTTACAATAATGTCCATTGGCATTAATACATAAAGTTGAAACATCTTTTAATCAAATATATTTATCATTAATTTTCTTTTGCTCGTATTCTTTATTTTGTTGTACTCCAATATTAGTTTTAAAATTACTATTTGTCATCAAAGAAGATGTTTTATTAACATCATTAAGAAGTTTAAAATAACTAGAACCTACTTGAGATGTTAAACTATCTTTTTTTAATATTAAATTAAAATCAGTAGTTTTATCACTAGGTAAATCAGAGGTAAATAATTTTATTTCTTTTCCATATAATCCAATTGGTCTACTATATTCATTATCAGCAGTATCTCTACCTCCTGTTATATATAAAGTAGTATCTTCATTTAATTGAGGATTTAGACCTCTATTATTTATAAATAATTGTCCAATGGTATAAGCTCCTACTTTTATTTTTAATCCTGTATGTCCTGCGAATCTTTTCCCTGTAGCTTCTTCTATCGGATCATCAAAAGCATTAAAACTATTTACAGAAAATTGAGTTGAGTAAACATTTTCTTCTGTTTGTTCTGGTTCATCTTCTGTTCCTTTTTTTACTACATTAATAATACTACTAACAGTATTTGCTACAAATTCACCTTTACCATTAATTCCAGCTAAATAAGTACGAGTGCCTTCTTCATATATAGGCACTTCTTCTGTAGTATATCCTTTGTCAGTTTTTGTTCATTCTTGTTTTACTCAGTTGCTGCCATTATGTCTAAAAATTGTAAAAAGAGTAGGAGTTTTTGGGTCTAATTGAATTTCTAAAGAATCTTTTGGTCTTAAATATGTACCCAAATCAACATTAGAAATATCATCTTTTGTTAATTCACGTCCTTTAATTGAAATATATGGATCGTCACCAGAATGCAATAAAATTCCTGAATCTTTATAATCAATATCTTTTTCATGATGTGCACTATAAGGATCTGAACTATTTTTTACTATCTTTCCAGTATTAATATTAGGAATATAATCATTTTTATAACGAGGTCCAATATTACCACTTTTAGTATAATATAAACTTCTATGACCTAAACGTCATCCACCAACTTTACTTATACCGCCAGGACGTAATTCAATTCTACCTTCATTATAATCATCATTTTTTAATCCAATATAATTACCTTTAGGATCTAATTGTAAAGAATTTCCATTGGGTAAACCAAAATCAGCATTACCAGTTTTAGCATCTA
>JAEEGL014016223.1_pt1 | contig 17717 bp, 17 predicted proteins | sample 9134231 | NCBI WGS metagenome assembly JAEEGL01 (sample SAMN16246548, study PRJNA631951) | gut metagenome | biome: gut microbiome; feature: rumen; material: fiber-attached | host: Bos | place: Iran: Karaj | collected 2018-10 | reverse complement strand
TTTTCATTTTTTTCAAATTTTGGGTGCAAAGGTAGTAATTTTATTTTTATTTTTGTAATTTTCAGTCTAAAAATGCAATTGACAAAATGAAATACGGAGTAATAGGTTCGGGAGCTTTGATGGAACAAGTGGTGGCCGACTGGCTCAGAGCGGACAGGAGGTGAGATAGCCCGCGAGGCAGGCTACGACATGCCCAAGTTAGCAATGCTTGAAGCGGAACTCCGTTTCCTCGATGTTAAGGATTAGTACGTCTGATAGACCATGTAGTAACCGTTCGTCTGCAAAGTGAAACGGTCTGCAAGGGCCTCGTTCAGCGTGCCTTGCCATAATTCCCGGTATGCATAGGCATTCCACTTCAGTCCTTCCGACGTGATGCGGGTGCATCCGAAATTGAAGATGCTAACCTGCTGGCCGGGAAAGGCAGCAAAGGTCTGAGTTCCTTGAGCAGGGGTGAAATAGCCATGATTAGTAAACATGACGCCCTCGATTCCCATATCCCGGAAATAGCGCATGAGTAACGAGAAATTGCCCAGGGTATGGTCTTCGCGCAGTCCTGTGCACCCGAGATAGGCTATTTTCCGATATTCCCGTCGCAGACAGTATCGCGTGGCTTTTGTCAAGTCATTATCCTCCTGTTCATCAATCTGAATCAACAGGTGGCGATATTCTTCAGGCACGCTGTCCCCATCGCCGATGACGACCTCTGCCTGAGGCACGTTTTGCACAGCGCCGTCACACGCCACAATGTGACTGGCATGATGCAGAATGCCCAAGGGCACCTCATGACTGGGAAACGCTCCGTTTGCAACAATTACGGCATCAAACTCTCTATTCATCTTTGATTACAGTTAATGGTTTTGCCTGCCCCTTCCATTTGTAATAGCCGGCAATGGCTATGACAACATAGAGTCCATAGAGCAGAGCCTTGAAGGGGATGCCCTTCTGCACATACAGCACCGTGCAGACCACATCGACAACAATCCAAAATAGCCACTGCTCAACATATTTCCGTGACAAGGCCCACAAACCGACAAACGACATGGCGTTGGTGAACGAGTCGAGCACGGGAACAGTGGAGTCGGTCCACCTTATTAATATATAATAGATAACTGCCCACGCCACCATGAAAAACGCCACTGTCGGCAGATACTGCTTGCGCGGCATATAGCTGATAGACAGTGGTTCATGCTTCTTGCGTGATTTCTTGAACTTCCATACGAACAGGCCATAGATGGCAGCCAGCGTGTAATAGCATGCCATTCCTGCTTCTCCATAGAGTCCGTGCTGCCAGTAGAGGATGATGTCCAATGCTGGCATCACGATGCCGACTACCCACAAAGCAATATGAGCACGATACTCCAGCCAGATGTATATCAGGCCGAGTATCGTGGTCAGTATGTCAAGCCAATGCAACGACAAGAAGTCCATCATCATTTTTCTTTTTTAGAAGTTGATTGACAAGTGAGCCATCATATTGAACGGTGCCGAGGGTGCGAAACCTGCGGCATCCATATCGCGCAGCCCCCATTCGTTGACAGCCTTCACGCCTCCATTTCCATCCTTTACGAACTGCGGAGCAGCCCATCCGTTGTTGTCATATTTTGCGGAGAAGATGTTGTACAGTGTCACACCGACGGTAGCCTCCTTGATGCCTAACGGTTTCAGTGCAATATTGTACGAGAGGTCGATGTTCGTGTTGAAATGGCTCTTCAGCAAAAGCGTCTCGTACGTGGTATTGCCGTTTGTCCACGCATCCTGACACTCCATTTCCTTGAAGCCCGTATTCGTGAGGTACTGGTCACTGATGTACTGGCTTTGAATGCTGGCCTTCAGTCCTTTGTACGTAAAGGTCAGGATGTTGTTTGCTATCAGCTCCGGTGAGAAGCTCAGCGGTGTGTCTCCAAGATTATGCGTATCACCGTCGTTGTCGGTTACCGTCCAGTCCTTGGCACGGTTTTTCGACCATGTGGCGTTAGCATCCCAGCGGAACCAGTCAACAGGTTGCCATGCTGCTTCCAGTTCAACACCCAGCCGGTAGCTCTTGCCCACGTTTTGGGCGATGGCCTCACCGATGTTGTTCAGTTCACCAGTCAGCACGAACTGGTCCTTGTACGACATCCAATACACATTGGCTCCGGCAGAAAAGTGCTTGCCATGGAACTTATATCCGACCTCCAGGTCGTTCAGGCGCTCAGCCTTCATCTCAGCCCCGATATTATCCTCGTAGTCGTTGCGCGTCGGTTCCTTGTGAGCAATGGCAAAGGAGGCATAAACCTTATGATTCGGCGTGATGTCGTAGTTCAGTCCGAACTTGGGGTTGAAGAAGTTAAACTTGTCATTGATGATATAGCCAATGCCATAGTGTAAGGTTCCGTCGCTCAGCAGAACACAATTATGACCGTACGACTCCGTCGGGTCTTCCATTTTATAGTCAATATGTCGGTATTGCAAATCGACATAGGCATTCATTCCACGCAGGATTTCATAGTTAACCTTGGCATAGATATTGAAGTCAGTCTTCTTGGCCTCCGAGTGGTAATACTCAAAATTGGGCACCCCCACCACATTGCCGAAATGCTTGCCCTCATACTTGTTCCAGCCACCGCCCAAGGCAGCCTCTACCCCCTGGCGGTCGTTATAGACCAGTGAGGCCACAGCACCATAGAAGTCGTTAGCCATCTTCTTTTGTTCGATGAGGTTACCCCGTTCGTCCGCGTTGTCTGAAAGACCGTATTTATACAGATAGCGCTGGCGCTTGTACTGCTCGTAGTAGCCGTCGCCACGTGTGTAGTGCAGGGCGGCATTGAGGTTCAGCAAGCGACTGATGCGGTGGTTCAGAATGAGCTGGTAGTTCTGCTGATGGTAGTTGTCCGTCTGGTTATCGTAATATCCCGTAGGATTGCCGTTTTCGTCAAAGCCCATGACACCACATGAATTATAGGTGCGTCCATAGCGGTCCTGCTCATACTTCGACGTGTAGTTCCAGGCATGATACGTCTGTTCCTGGCCATTCCATGTGATGAATTTGACCACGGAATTGTCACCGAACCAGCCAGCCTGCAGGAAGTAGGAATCCAGTTTCGTCGAGGCACGGTCCAGATAGCCTTTGGAACCGATGTTGCTGAGTCGGCCCTGCAGTCCCCAGTGCTCGTTTATCAGTCCTGTGCCGAAGCGCAGCGTTTCCTTATGGCTATAGTATGAACCGGCACTGACGTCGATGCCCACATAGGGTTGCAGGCCAATGTCCTCCGTCTGCATGTTCAGCGTAGCACCAAAGGCTCCAGCTCCATTGGTCGAGGTGCCGACTCCGCGCTGTATCTGCATGGACTTTACGCTACTGGCAAAGTCGCCCATATTGACCCAATAGAGCTGGGCACTCTCGGCATCATTCATCGGAATGCCGTTGGCCGTAATGTTGATTCGGCTGGGATCGGTACCACGTACACGCAGTGAAGTATAGCCGATGCCATTGCCGGCATCACTGGTCATGGTGACACTGGGGGTCAGCGACAGCAAGTAGGGCACGTCCTGTCCGTAGTTGACGGCCTTCAGCTGTTCCTTGCCCATATTCGTATAGGCTACGGGGGTCTTTCGGCTGGCTCGCGTCGAAACCACTTGCACATCCTGCAACGCTACGCTTTTCAGCGTATCAATCTGTTCAGCCTGCATGGCCGTAGCAGCGACCAGCAGCGGTAAACTCAAAAAAGTTCTCATACGTTTCTTTTTACCTTATTTAATATTAAACATAAAATAAGGGGAATTGTCAGTGTTACTACTCATCATCCCTGCGTCGGCATTATCCGTATCAGGTTCCGAGGGTATCATCTCAGCCCACAACCGTGAGCACCCCTTGATAATCGCCTGCAAAGGTACGACATTATTTCGAGAACACCAAAACTTTGAATATAAAAAACGATTTTAGTAAAAAGTATTTTAGTAAAATGTTTATTACTAGAAATCGTTTTAGTAATGGCAGAACACTATAAGAGTGCCATGCCTTCAGCTTTTCACAAGCCGAGCACAACGGCTGGGGCGATTTCCAGTTTCAACACCAAGTCTCTTGCCACTCGGATGGTCGGCTCAGCCTTCCCAGTGATGTAATCGCTGATGCGAGAGGCACTGATGCCCAGAATCTCAGCCAGTTTTGCCTGTGTGATACCCAGTTCGGCCATACGCATTTTGATGACATCGCCAAGGCATGGCTTACCGATAGAGAAATGTTCCTCCGAATAGTCGGCCACCAGATTCGACAGCAGTTCCAATTCGATGCTGTTCGGATCAGTCCGGGGCGTAGTGTCATCAACGAGTGGCAGCAGTTGTTCTACTCTTGCAACAGCCCAATCGTACTGTTCGTTGTTCTCAATCTTTGTCATATTTACTCTTTCCTTATATTGTCTTACAATCTATTCTGTCGTACTCAGCATGAGTGCCAATAAAGCGCACATACAGGAAACCTATTGTGAACTTGATGACTGCAACCAAGCGGTAGTGATTCCCCATAATGTTAAACACGTATCGCTGGTTACCGATGGCATCCACGGAATTGAAATCCTTCTTGATGTCGGCAAAGCATGTCCAGACTATGAGAAAGAAGAAAACAGCCTTTAGGTACCCCGACCGAGAATCGAACTCGGAACTAAGCTTTAGGAGAGCCTTGTTATATCCATTTAACTATCAGGGCATCGCTTTTCGCGGTGCAAAGGTACGAAAAAATAGTGAAAAGTGAATAGTGAATAGTGAAAAATTTGCTTCCGCTACGGATAAAAGTGAAAAAATGATTATCTTTGCACCATAAAACCAATAAAACAACAAAAGAATATGGGAAAATTAGTCATTAATTCGTACGACGAGTTTGCCGCCCACCTGGGCGAGGAGTTAGGAAAATCAGAGTGGCTGCAGGTTGACCAAGACCGCATCAACCTCTTTGCCGATGCAACACTGGACCATCAGTGGATACATGTTGACGTGGAGCGTGCCAAGGAGGAGAGCCCCTACAAGTCAACCATCGCCCACGGCTATCTGACCCTGTCGCTGCTGCCGTACATGTGGGACCAGATCATTGAGGTGAACAACATCAAGATGCTGGTGAACTACGGCATGAACGACATGCGCTTCGGACAGCCCGTCATTACCGGCAACCGCATACGACTGGTCACCAAGCTGCACAGCATCCAGAACCTGCGCGGCATCTGCAAGACGGAAATCAAGTTCTTCATCGAGATTGAGGGACAGCGCAAGCCGGCTCTCGAGGGCATTGCCGCTTTCCTGTACTATTTTAATTAAGGTAGTGATGAAACGACAACTGATGATACTGGCGGCTGCCGTGATGGTGCTCACGGCAACGGCAGCCAAGAAGCCCAAGCAGACGGCACCAATCAGTGACCGCGAATACTGGACACAGCTGGCTTACAAGATGGCACAGCCCGTGCTGGAGAACATGGCGAAAGAGGAACTGCAGAAGAACATGCTGACGGAGTTCTCGCCAAGTTTCGACAACCGCAACCGCAAGGTGGTGTATATGGAGACCTTCGGGCGACTGATGGCAGGCATAGCCCCCTGGCTGACGCTGCCTGACGACGATACCGCAGAGGGAGCCCAGCGCCGACAGCTGCGCGAATGGGCTCTGCAGGCTTACCGCCATGCCGTCAACCCGCAGTCGCCCGACTACCTCTGCTGGGGTGTTGCCGGCCAGAACCTGGTAGATGCCGCCTATATTGCCGAATCGTTCCTGCGTGGCTACGACGTCCTGTGGATGCCGTTGGACGACGTGACGAAACAGCGGTATATCAAGGAGTTCCAGAACCTGCGCCACATCGACCCGCCCTACACCAACTGGTTTCTCTTCTCCAGCGTCATCGAGAGCTTCATTGCCAAGGCCAACGGACGGAAGGGCTACGACCAGTTCCGTGTCAACACGGCCTGCCGCAAGGTAGAAGAATGGTACGTGGGTGACGGCTGGTATGCCGACGGTCCCGTGTTTGCCTTCGACTACTATTCCAGCTACGTGTTCCATGCCATGTACTTAGAGACCTTGCAGGCGATGATCGATGCCAAGGCCAACACCCGTTTGGACTACCGCAAATACTACGACCGTGCGTTGAAGCGGGCACAGAAGTATGCCATCATCCTGGAACGTTTCATATCGCCGGAAGGCACCTTCCCCGTCATCGGACGCTCCACGCCCTATCGCATGGCGGCCATGCAGCCGCTGGCACTGATGGCGTGGTACCAGACACTGCCTAAGGAACTCTCCAACGGACAGGTTCGTGCCGCACTGACACAGGTCATGCACCGCATGTTCGACCAGCAGCAGAACTTCAACGCAGCAGGCTACCTGACCATCGGCTTCTGTGGCAGCCAGCCGGAGACTGCCGACTGGTACACCAACAACGGCTCGCTCTATATGACGTCGCTGGCCTTCATGCCCCTGGGACTGCCTGCCTCCCACCCCTTCTGGACAGACAAGGCTGAACCGTGGACACAGGTCAAGGCGTGGGGTGGACAACCCTTCCCCAAGGACCACCGCTGGGCTGACGACATCGTAACCAAGGACAAGTTCTAATAATAAATAGGAACATGAAGAATACGATGAAACAAATACTGCTCTGCACGCTCTGCGCACTGGCCGTCGGCACACCGCTGCAGGCCAAGCGGTGGAGCAAGGGCAAGGTCATTGACCTGATAGTACGCGTTAACAACTACTGGCAAGACAACAACCCTGCTGAGGTACGCGCCTTCTGGGACCATGCCGCCTACCACACCGGCAACATGGAGGCCTACAGGCTGCTGACAGAACTTGGCAAGCGGAAAGCCGAGCGCGAGAAGATGCTCGCCTACTCCATGCGCTGGGCTGAGCACAACCAATGGATGGGAGCCCGCGAGACCGACCCTGCAAAATGGAAGTACCGCCGCTACGGCGAAGGACAGGACTTCGTGCTCTTCGGCGACTGGCAGATATGTTTCCAGACATACATTGACCTGTATAACATTTATCCCGACGAGCAGAAAGTGCGAAGAGCCATCGAGGTGATGGGCTACGAAGCTGACTCGCCTGCCAATGACTACTGGTGGTGGGCCGACGCACTGTATATGGTGATGCCCGTCATGACCAAGATGTACCGTCTGACCGGCAACGAGAAGTACCTCGACAAGCTGTACGTCAACCTGCTCTACAGCGACAGCATCATGCTCGACACTGAGACGGGCCTCTACTTCCGCGACGGCAAATACGTCTATCCAAAGCACAAGAGCGCCAACGGTCTGAAAGACTTCTGGGCACGTGGCGACGGCTGGGTACTGGCAGGACTTGCCAAGGTGCTGCAGGACATGCCCCGCCATTACCGCCACCACGACTTCTTCGTCAGCAAATACCAACGGCTGGCCGAGGGCGTGGCCCGTCTGCAACAGCCGGAAGGCTACTGGACGCGCTCAATGGCTGACCCGCAGCATGCCCCAGGTCCTGAGACCTCCGGCACGGCCTTCTTCACCTACGGACTGCTTTGGGGAGTCAACAACGGTTATCTGGACAAGGCCACCTATGCCCCCGTCATCGACCGTGCCTGGCGATACCTGACGGAGACTGCCCTGCAGGCTGACGGCCGCATCGGCTATGTGCAGCCCATCGGCGAGCGGGCCATTCCCGGCCAGACGGTCGATGCCCGTTCGCAGGCCAACTTCGGCGTGGGAGCCTTTCTGTTGGCTGCCTGCGAATATGTCCGCTATAAAAAATAATTTTTTTCATCAGATTAAACCTTTTCGACATCCGTTCGTCTAAAGAGTAATTTAACAATTTTCTAATAAACTTTATTAATGTATCAACTATGAAAAAAGTATTTATGATGATGGCTTTGCTGGCACTTCCTTTCGCCATGCAAGCACAAACCAAGTTCCACGACGTCGAGGCTAATGATGCCACTGGCGCAGTCAAGTCGATTAAGAGCCAGATGATGGGCCGCGACATCGTTATCACCTTTACCCAGGATGGTAAGATGCAGCGCGAAGGCATGAGCGATGCCAAGTACGACGCCAACGGCTACCTGCAGTCTGCCAAGATGAGTTTCCAGGGGCAGGACATCACTGTCACCTACAAGTGGGAGAACGGCCGCATCAAGAGCCAGACCATGAACATGATGGGACAGGACGTGACGACCACCCGTACCTATAACGAGAAGGGCGCCCCGGCCTCTGAGAGCATGAACTTCGGCGGTCAGGAGATGGTCAATCCCTACACCGATTACCAGTACGACGACCACGGCAACTGGATTAGCCGCAAGGGCTCGATGATGGGCCGCGAGATGACGCAGACCCGTACCATCGAGTACTACAAGTAACACATTATTTATAATAAGGTATAAAGGCAAGACGTAAAAATCTTGCCTTTTTCTTTTGCTGTTTATATTTTTATGACTACCTTTGTACAACAAAACCTGTTTACGTATGAAATACTATCACGCAAAATGGCTGACAGCCCTACTGCTGTGCATGGTCAGCATCACAGCTTCTGCCTACATCAAGATTGGAAGCATCTACTACAACCTCTACGACGAAAAGGAAGAGGCCGAGGTAACCTATCTGGAGAACTGGTCCATCACGGGGCCGAACTATTGGTACTCCGGCAAGATTGTCATTCCTGACACGGTGACCCACGACGGAAAGAAGTATGCCGTGACCAGCATCAAAAGGGATGCTTTCTACCGTTGCATCGACGTGACCAGCGTCACCATTCCTGCTACAGTGAAGACCATCGGGGCCAATGCATTCGAAGAGTTACACGTCTCATCGCTTGAGATTCCCGACGGTGTGGAGACCATCGGCGACGGTGCTTTTTCGAATTGTAGCATGCTGCGCACAATAACGCTTCCCAACAGCGTGACCAGCATCGGCTCTGGCCTGTTCTCAGGCTGCGACCAGCTTACCGCACCCATCTACAACGACCATGTCTTTGCCTACATGCCAAGAACGTTCAGCGGAGCCTACACCATCCCTGAGGGCATCAGCGTCATTGGCGGCAGTGCGTTCAGCTACTGCGAGAACCTGACCGCCATTACCATCAGAAACAGCGTGAAGTCCATCGGCAATCAGGCGTTTGGCTATTGCAAAAAACTGACGTCGTTGACCATACCGGCCAGTGTGGAAACCATCGGCTCCAACATCATCGCGGGATGTACGTCCATCAGCAAAATTACCGTCAGTGCCGACAACACTCACTACGACTCACGCGACAACTGCAATGCCATCATAGCCACGGCCACCGGCGAACTGGTGTCCGGATGCAAGAGCACCTATATTCCCGACGGCGTGAAAAGTATTGGCGACGGTGCATTTTCTGGCTGTACAGAATTGGAAAGAATCTCTATTCCCAACAGCGTGACCAGTATTGGCAACAGCGCGTTCAACGGCTGTACAGGATTGGTCTTTATCAGAATCGGTACTCGTGTGGCCAACATTGGTAAGTACGCATTCTATGACTGTACCAAATTAAGAACGGTGGAGATGAAGCGGGCTGCCGTCCCCGCCATCGACGGCTATACGTTCTACAACGTCAACCTGAAGAAAGCGTACCTCAACGTGCCGTGTGGCTGCGAGAGTGCTTACAAGGCGGCCTATTATTGGAATCAGTTCGGCACGGTGAAATCATACAATGAAAGCATCAGTTTCATGGATGACGAAGTATTGGCACTGTGCGTAGCGAACTGGGACCAGGATAAAGACGGCAATCTCAGCACCAGAGAGGCAGCTGCCGTCACGTCCATATCGAAGTCCATATTCAGAAGCAACAAAACGATAACTTCCTTTGATGAGTTGCAGTTTTTCTCCGGCCTTACATCCATTGACAAGAATGTATTCTCTGGTTGCAGCGCCCTGACCTCCATAACGATTCCCAACAACGTGACGTACATTGGCGAAAAGGCTTTCTATGGCTGCACAGGTCTGACCGCCATAACGATTCCCAACAACGTGACGAACATTGGCGAAAAGGCTTTCTATGGCTGCACAGGTCTGACCGCCCTGTCCATTCCCGACAGCGTGAAAACCCTTGGCAGTGGTGCCTTCTCGAATTGCAGCGGGCTGACCTCACTGACCATTGGCAAAGGTTTGACAAGCGGCATACCGTTCTCTGGCTGCTCAAGCCTGACGTCGATTACCGTTGACAAGGGCAATGCTACCTTCGACTCACGCGACAATTGCAATGCCGTCATTGAGACAGCCACCAACACGCTGTTGCTGGGCTGTCAGGAAACGATAATCCCTACCAGCGTAACGAGCATCGCGGGTGCATTCAACGGATGCACCAGCCTAACGTCGGTTGACATACCCAACAGCGTGACAAGCATCGGCGTCGGGGCGTTCTTTGGTTGCAGCAACCTGTCCTCAATAGGCATTCCAGGTAGTGTAACGAGCATTAGTGCATCTGCTTTCTATGGTACGCCATGGTATGACAATCAACCTGACGGACTGGTGTATGCCGGCAAGGTGGCTTACGCCTACAAAGGCACGATGCCAGAGAATACGAGTATTACCATTGAGGACGAGACCCTCGGCATTGCTGAATCAGCGTTCTCCGGCTGTACAGCACTGACTTCAATAGCTATTCCCAACAGCGTAAGGACCATTGGTGCCAGGGCGTTCTCTGGTTGCACGGGCCTGACATCGATAGACCTTCCTGACAGTGTGCAGACCATCGGCGACAATGCTTTTTCTGATTGCTCAGGTCTGACGGCTATCGTCTTCCCCAGCAAACTGATGTATATCGGCACGTATGCCTTTGACCGCTGCAAGGGCCTTACGTCCATTGTCATTCCCAGCAGCGTGACCACCATCAGCAAGCGTGCTTTCTACCGATGCGATAGTCTGACGTCAGTCACCGTGAACATCAAGACGCCACTGACACTTGCTACTTCCGATACTTTCTACAGCGACGCCAACGCCACCCTCTTCATCCCCGCAGGATGCAAGGATGCCTACCTGGCTGATGAATACTGGAATGAATTCAAGCAAATCGTAGAACTTGGCGATGCCAACACCGACAATGTCATCGACGTGGCCGACGTAGTAGCCATCGTCAACAGCATCCTGGGCGAACCCGCAGAAGACTTCGTCGCCCCCGCAGCCGACGTTACCTGCGACGGCAATATTGACGTGGATGACGTGGTAGCCACGGTGAACGTCATCCTGTCCGGCAATTAACTTCCGAGAGAATCCTGTGATAATCCTTTTATCGCAGGTTAAACGTTTTCGTAGATTTGTGAAAAAAAGGAATGCTGAAATTTGGCATTCCCTTTTTTTTGTTGTATTTTTGCAACCGCGTCGTGGCTAATGCCGTGCGGCAGACATTGTGGGGCAATTTGGAACGCTCGTGAGAGCCCCCACCCTGAGAACTGACTACTTTACAATTAACAACAATATTAACTAAAACGAAAACATGATGAAAAAAGTATTTACTTTATTGACGCTATTGGTGGCAATAGTCACTGGGGCGTGGGCAAGCACCGTCAGTGACCTTGTCACAATTTCTAACAATTACACATTCATTTCAGACAACATTACGAGCAATGGAACTGTGAAACTCACAGCAGACAAGCTTTATGACGATGGGCGAATTTTTGCACCTACGGCTAATTCTGTCAACACTGGTAAAGGTAGCGTAACAATTGCTGGGGTTAGCCATCTCAACTCATTGAGATTGAAGAATACGCAAGATCAGCTTTGTTTTAAGGTAGCAGGTCCTTGTGTTGTTACTTTTTACACTCAGTCACACTCATCTCGCGGTATTCAGGTTGGCTCTACAGAAGGTGGCACAGAATATGGCTCACAGACAGCTAGCACCACTGAATGGTCATGTAATATCACAGCTGCAGGAGTTGTATATCTTTCTTCCTATGGTGGTGACTTCTATTTCGCAGGTTTTAAGGTTGTTTTCCCCAAGCCCGATATCACCACCCAGCCAGTATCCTCTGCTTATCAGAAGGATGCAGTGGCAACGGCTCTGAGCGTCGAAGCCACCGCATCTGCTGGTGAGTTAAGCTATCAATGGTATAGCTGCGATAATGCTGAAAAGGCTAATGCTGCAGAGATTGACGGTGCTACGAGTGCTTCTTACACCCCAGCAACTTCTGCAACGGGTACTTTCTACTATTTCTGCCGTGTTACAGATAGTAATGGTTATACTGATTCAGATGTAGCAACCATCACAGTAGCTAATGCTTATGCTCCTATCGTAATACCTACAGCCACTTCTCTTGAAGTACTGCAGTATGAGTCGGCAACGCTTGAAGTCAGTGTAGATGCTATTCCAGCCGCCACTATCCAATGGTATAGTTGCGACGATGCAGAGAAAGCAAATCCTGTCGCTATTGTTGGTGCTACCGAAACAACATACTCTCCCTCGACAGAGACTACGGGTACATATTATTTCTACGCTGTAGCTACGAATGCTCAAGGTGCAACGACCTCTGATGTGTTTATGCTGACAGTGAATGCCGACATTACAGGACAGACGTTCTATTCTTGGAATCAAGGAACAGAAACGGGTGGTACAGCGGTGGCAAGTGATAATGAAAGTGTTGGCTGGGCAAATGCAACATACAATACGATTAGGCTGAATGGTAAGAGCGATTTCTCAGATAAGACAGTAACCATCACATTGACTAATGCTCTGAAGGCTGGCGATCAGATTAAGGTGACAGGCTATAGAAACAAGAACGATAAGGACAAACAGGCCGCTTTTAAAGCCAAGTTTGAGAAAGGTGCATCAACTGTTGCCAGCTCTACCGGTCTGGAGTTTGTCAATATTGACACTTCTGACGCTTCTGCAGAAGATAGCAACCGGGGTACTGAGCCAAATACTTGTGTCTTCTCCGTTCCCGCAAATGCTGCTGGTAGCAAGACAATCACCATGACTCGTTCTCACACAGCAACCAACCTATTCATTACTAAAATTGAAATCTACCGACCGACCATTAATTTCAGTGCAACACTGAATGCTGCTGGCTTACTGACAGCTGATGAGATTGCAAACACTTCAAACTTCAACTTCGGCCTTACGGCTAATGGTGAGCGTGTTGCAGCAGATGCAGCAAATGCCGTAGCTACTCTAAACGGTAAATACCATAATGACCACGGTTGCACTAATTTGACCATTACTGCTGCTGTTACGAAGCCCGTCAAAATCACCATCGGACAGTGTACATACAGTAAGAGTCAAGTAACTATCAAGAACAGTAGCAGCGAGAATGTGGCCTTACTGAACCCAAATAGCCCTGCATGCTGGAAAAACAGCGCATCAAACGTTGATGTGTTCTACTATACAGGTGCAGCCACTACACTGACCATTAGCGGTATGTCATATTGCCCATATGTAGCCATTGAGGAGATTGAAGCCTCTGATGCCGCCGTTGCTATCACGCCTGCTTACGAGAAGACTACATACGTTTCTACAATGCCTCTTGACTTTAGTGGTATCGACGGTCTGAAAGCATATAGAGCTGCAGCAGCAGCTGATGGTTCTGTTACGCTGACGGAAGTAACTACCGTTCCCCCCGCAACACCGTTAGTTCTCGTCGGAACAGCTAGCAAAAAATATAGTGTACCTGTTTCGTCATCACTAGCTGCTGTTGGCACCAACCTGCTCAAAGCTGGTGACGGCTCAACAGAATTCAACGGTTCGACTTATGACTATATCCTCTTTACTGACGGTCTGTTCTACCAGATTGGAAATGGCACCGTGGCTACCACCAAGGCTTACCTACACTGCGACAGTGACCCGACTTCTGCTGGTGCACCCAACCTGATGTTAGTATTTGGTGACATGCAAACCACTGGCGTAAATGATGTAAGAGGTAAGATGGCTGATGTAAGAGGTGACTTCTTCGACCTGCAGGGTCGTAAGGTTGCTAATCCTACCAAGGGCCTGTACATCGTGAACGGCAAAAAGGTCATTATTAAATGAGAAATATCAACGCCCCCTGCCCCCTCTAATCTTAGAGGGGGAGGAAGTGAGAAGGAATGTCTTGAATGAGGCAATTTCCCATAATTTCTCTGACCAAGGTCAGAGTGTGGCGTAGCAATCCTAAAATTTCTTTCAAAACATTAAATAAGAACAATTATGAAAAAGACATATAATATTCCCACTTTAGAAGTGGTTCGTGTACAGACACAACAAATGCTGGCTGCTTCTGCTGGCTTTGGCTCTGGAACAAAGGATGGTGGTGTTGCCGCTAGCCCTGAGTTCTTCGACGACGATGACTTGTCCGGCTTCTTTGCCGAATAATCCATCACTCCATTAGGATAATTCAAAGTGCCACTGCCTCCATCGGAAGCAGTGGCACTAAATGTATATAAAGACAACTATAACAACTGGAACAACGGTGGCGCTTTACTAAAACGCCTGAGCTGCGGCTGAGAGTTGCTTACTGATGTCCTGCAGGGCTGCACGGAATTGCTTGCGTTCTTCATTGGTGAATGCAGCCTGCTTGCCATTTACTACGTTTCCATTCACCTTCTGCATGAGCCAACCACGCGATTTTCCAAAATAGGTCTTGGCTATATAGCTGAAAGAGATAGCTTCAGGCACATTGCCCAGTCTGTGGCGGGCTATCATTTCTGCTCCATCGGCTAAAACCTTATCAAGCCCGTCTATAAACTGGTTCACGCCTTCTTCAAGTTCTTCACCCGACAACGTTGCTAATGGCTGTCGCTTTTCAGTGATGTCCTCAAAATATGCCCTTATTTTCGGGTCTTTAATGCTATTAATAGGATTTTCCATAACTATAAATTATTACACCATTCCATGAGATGGCTAAAGTTATTTCCTTAACAATTCTTCTATCGTATCAATATTCTTCTGAAATTCAATGATCCTATCTAGGAGTTTATCAATGAGAGGTTGCTTCCTCCATTCAGGAATACTTTTGTCCTTCATTATCTCCGACAAAGTGACTTTCGCATATTCTATGCATTTTCGGTAGAAATCTAATCCTTCTTGTAGTTCCATTCTTTTGTTGAAGTTCAACTCGTGAATTATCGTTTTTGACAGTGCAAAGATAATATACTTATGTTTAATATCCAAATAAATTGGTCGTTTTCTGTGATATTAAACAAAAGTTTAACGTTTGTTGCCATAGTTGACATAGAAAAACCAGTGCCACTGCTTCCGATGAGGCAGTGGCACTTAATATATCAACGAAATTCCGTTAAGCTTTTATTTGTTACAATTTTCTTTACATCAACCCACAACTTCGTGAGCAAGAATTATTTTCTGACAAAAATAGCGAAAAATAACGTCATAACGTCACAATCATTGCATCTTATTGTTTATCAGAAGTTTAGACTATGACGTTTAACGTCATATAACGTCACTATAACGTCATAGTGCTTTGGGTGTCGAAAAGCAGCTTTCTGCCCCCGCCAGAAAAGTGTTTCAACATAGTCATCGGTTATGAAACAAAGTGTTTCTGCCTATGAAACACTTTGTTTCTTGCGGAGAAACACTTTGTTTCCATGCTGATGAGTGAAATGAAACAGCCTATTATTCAGATAGTTAGCTGAGAAAATTCAAATAATTACTACAAAAATACCCGAAAATATGACGTTTCAAACATAACATCATAGTATAACGTCATAGTATAAATAGCTAACAGCCAGCATATTAGCAGAAAAATGACGTTATGACGTTATTTTTCATAAAATTTCTCAGAAAAAAAATTCCGTGATGTCATGTCATGACACAGTACATGTGAGAGCATCATCACACGCTCCACTTTGTCATGTGAACATAAACCATCAAAAAAAAATTACAAAATAATATAATGAGGGTAAACACTCTTAGAAGTACTCTGAACCTACCGAATGAAAGTTTTTCCTCCTTTTATTTTGGAGTTTGAAAGAAAAGTTGTAACTTTGCCGTCGTAACAATAGGAGAGAAACAATATGGAAGCAGTAACTAAAAGAACGCGTGAGGAAGTCCGCGCAGCCTTCAGGGCTTTCATGCGTGAAAAAGAAGAAGAAAGAAAGGCAGCTCAAGTCAGACTTGAAGCTTTTCACCAGAAAAGGCTGGCTGGTTTAGTATAACTCAGCCTGCCTTTAAATCATTATTACTGTGAACACACTAAATTTAGAAAATGTCAACAGGCAAGCTCCATATAGGGTGACAACAGATATAAACTATCCATATCTGTATTACTTTTACACCGACTATGGTTTGGAGTACGAGATCAGTATTAAAGCAAATGACACCTTTGTTCCTAGTGGAGCCTATACACTTGACATTAGAAACAAAAGTAATCAGCCCTCACCAGGAGACCAAAAGTTCAGGCAGACACTGATGGCCATCATCGAGGAGTTTTTCAGACAGAACAATGACGTAATGCTCTACGTTACAGAAACCAAAGATAAGAAACAAGCCTTTCGTAATCGTCTTTTCGTACGTTGGTTCAACACTTATGAGTATCGAAGTCAATATGTAATCAAAACCGCAGAGGGGAAGATGGATGGTCAAATTAATTTCATGGCAATCATCTTGCGAAAAGACAATCCACGATTACAACAAGTTTTTAATGAATTCGAGGAAACTGTTGGATTCCTTTTTGATTAAAACATCGCCAAGAACAGAATCATCTCCTTCCGCTTTTAAGTGTTCCCGTAGTTAAGAAAACAATTTGGTGGCAATGGTCTTCACAGACTATTGCCACCGATTACTAATTTTCAATTTGTTTGTAGGGGGAATATCCTCACGGACCTTACGCCCCTTTTTCTAATCACATAATTTTCATTAATCACCATCGCTAAGAGCGATGCAACAATGAAAACACGATCTGTAAAAAGATCAATATCTTTGTATGACGGGGTATTAGTCCTCGTCAAAATAGAATTCAGGAGCGAGGCCAGTGCCTGTTGCGTTCTCACCGTACATTGGTACTGATTGAGCCAGCATCTGTTGTGTCTCTATGCGAACCACTTCTAAAGTGGGAATAATATATGTCTTTTTCATATCTGTTTTTTATTTATGTTTTGAAAGAAATTTTAGGATTGCTACGCCACACTCTGACCTTGGTCAGAGAAATTATGCGAAATTATCTTATTCAAGACATTCCTTCTCACTTCCTCCCCCTCTAAGATTAGAGGGGGTAGGGGGCGTTGATATTTCTCATTTAACAATGGCCTTTTTGCCATTCACGATGTATAGTCCCTTAGTGGGATTAGCAACCTTACGGCCCTGCAGGTCGAAGAAGTCACCTCTTACATCAGCCATCTTACCTCTTACATCGTTCACGCCAGTGGTCTGCATGTCGTCAGCAAATATCATCATCATAGGTGCACTTGAAGAAGGTTTGGGAGCCAACGAAGTAGCGATGTGCAGATAAGCACGGTTAGCAGCCACGGTCTGATCATTAGCCAGGTAGAAGCCAATGCCTTTCATACCGTTGTTCAGAATCATGTTGGTGTATTCACCAACAGTCGTTGCTACAGCAGCACCAGTACCAGCTACGAGGTCATTGTCGGTAACAGCACTTACAGCATCTGTCGTAACAGCAATATTCTCACCTTCTCCATTACCACCGTCGCAAATCAAGAGTACAGGAGTTTGCACATTCAAAACTATTCCATTATCTTTGTACTCTGTTCGGGAGCACTCAACAGTTCGGAGACCGAATCCGTGATACATAAAGCTGACGTCCATAATTGTTATCTTTTATAGTTTTGCCACTACAAAGATAATG
>JAEEGL010345738.1_pt1 | contig 17717 bp, 12 predicted proteins | sample 9134231 | NCBI WGS metagenome assembly JAEEGL01 (sample SAMN16246548, study PRJNA631951) | gut metagenome | biome: gut microbiome; feature: rumen; material: fiber-attached | host: Bos | place: Iran: Karaj | collected 2018-10 | reverse complement strand
TAAGGACGTACCCGACTATACTGTCGTCGGTGGCGTCCCTGCTAATATTCTAAAGACGCTGAAACCCCAGTCCACCCCACTCTAAACTCTCACCATCATGAAAATAGGCATTGAAGCACAACGGATATTCCGTAAGAACAAGCACGGCATGGACTATGTGGTGCTACAGGAAATACGGGAACTACAACAAATGGACACCCCGCACGAGTTCTATGTCTTCGTCAAGCCAGGCGAGGACCGCTGCGTGGAGAGTTCAAAGAACGTCCATGTCATCGAGCTCGGCTGTCCCTCCTACCCGCTCTGGGAACAATGGGCACTGCCAAGGGCAGCCAAGAAGTACGGCGTTCAGCTGCTCCACTGCACCAGCAACACCGCCCCCATCTGGTGCGACATCCCCCTGGTGCTGACCCTTCACGACATCATCTTCCTGGAGCCTCGCGACAAGCAGAACAAGTCGCTCTACCAGAACCTGGGCTGGTTCTATCGCCGTCTGGACGTGCCCCGCATCCTCGACAGATGCCGCCGCATCATCACTGTGTCCAACTTCGAGATGGAGAACATCATCAGTAAGCTCAACATCCCACGGGAGCGCATGGCCATGATCTACAACGGCTATAACGAGTGGTTCCGCCCCGTAGAGGACACACAGGGCATCTATAAGAAATACATCCCCGAGAACGGCTATTTCTTCTTCCTCGGCAACACCGACCCCAAGAAGAACACAGAACGCACGCTGGTAGCCTACTCGAAATACCTGACCCAGTCTGCCGTAAAGCGCAAGCTCCTCATGGCCGACCTTGACAAAGACTACCTTGAGGGTATCATCGCGCGCAACAACATTGACAACATCCGCTCGAACATCGTCATGCCCGGCTACATTGTCAACAGCGACCTGCCCTACATCTACAACAACGCCTTCGCCTTCCTCTACACCTCACTCCGCGAGAGTTTTGGCATTCCTTTGCTCGAAGGCATGGCCTGCGGTGTCCCCGTCATCACCAGCAACACATCGTCGATGCCTGAAATAGGTGGTCCTGACGCCATCCTCATCAATCCTGAGAGCAGCGACGAGATAGCCGGCATGATGCTACGCCTCGAAACCGACGCCGCCTTCTACCAACGACAAAGGGATATCGGTCTCGAGCGTGCCAAGCTCTTCTCCTGGAAAAGAACAGCCGAACAGCTGCTTGCCCTCTACGAGGGAATCAAATAGTGTCAAATAAATCGAGCGAGAGGTCCTGCCGGGGCTTCTCTTCCTCCTCTTCCTCCTGTTCGTCACGGAACTGGAGCATCAGCTGCTGGGCATCAGCCGACCCCTTTGTATTCAGCCGATAAAAGCCCCTCCGTCCCGTACTCTCTATCAGCGACTGCGACGACTTCGAGTTACGCGTCAGGTACTGCTGCACATAGTTTCTAATCTCCTCATAGTCAGGCTGCGAGAAGAAGGTACAGTTCATGTTATAAACGTGCTTGGCAATGGCCTGCACGCTTATGCCCCTCTCTCCCGCCTCGGTGAGAATCTTCAATATCTGCTGGTCGTAACCCAAAACACCAACCTCTCTAAACGCTGAACTCCAAGTTCTATAACCTTAATTCACAAAAAAGACCGGTACGCCCTCATAGCTTACCGGCCCTTTTATGCTTCTTTGATTTGATTAAGCAAGTGTAATCTTCTCGTCAGCAGCAGCGAGCTTGCCCTCCTTGAAGAGCCAACCCAGACCCAGCAGAGTCTCCTCTTCGCTGATCTTAGCTGCCTTTGCAATCTCCTTAACGCTCAGAGCCTTCTCTGCAGCAGCGAGTGCCTGATAAACATCACCAGCCTTGAAACCAGCGTTCTCTGCGTTAACTACAACTGCCTTAGCAGCAGCCTTCTTAGGAGCAGCAGCCTTCTTAGCGGTTGCCTTCTTAGCCTCTTCTGCCTTGGGAGCAGCGGCCTTCTTTGTAACTTTCTTTTCTGCCATAGTTCTTAAAAATTAATACTCTATTGAAATAGATTCTTTTAACCTTATATTCTTTTGACGGTGCAAATTTAAGAACTTTTCAGATTCGTTGTTACCGCAAACAACTCCTTTTTGTCTTTTTGACACTTATTCTTGACCTAAGTCAATCAGCTATTCTGCCAAATGCACTTCTACCTGCAATTCTTCCAGCTGTTTAGGATCAAGCTCTCCGGGGGCATCAAGCATCACGTCCCGGCCGCTGTTGTTCTTCGGGAATGCGATGCAGTCACGTATGCTGTCGAGTCCGGCCATGATGCTGACGAAGCGGTCGAGACCAAATGCCAGACCGGCATGAGGTGGCGCACCATACTTGAATGCATTAATCAGGAATCCGAACTGCGCCATGGCCCGCTCGGGTGTGAAGCCCAGGATCTGGAACATCTTCTCCTGCAGCTTGCCGTCGTGGATACGCAGCGAACCGCCTCCCACCTCGATGCCGTTACACACGAAGTCATATGCCACTGCGCGCACCTTCTCGGGTGCAGTATCGAGCAAAGGAATGTCGTCAGGGTTTGGCAAGGTGAATGGGTGATGGGTAGCCATGAGTCGCTGTTCCTCATCGCTCCACTCGAACAGGGGGAAGTCAACAATCCAGAGGCACTTGAACACGTTCTTGTCGCGCAGACCGAGGCGGTCGCCCATCTCCAGTCGCAGCGTGCAGAGCTGCGTGCGCGTCTTGTTAGCCTTGTCGCCACTCAGGATGAGCACGAGGTCGCCATCCTTGGCCCCCGTCTTCTCCTTCAGCTGCTGCCACACCTCGGGCTGGTAGAACTTGTCGATGGAGCTCTTCACCGTACCGTCAGCATTGTACTTCACGTATACCAAGCCCTTGGCGCCCACCTGCGGACGCTTGACAAAGTCAGTCAGCTGGTCGAGCTGCTTGCGCGTATATTCAGCGCAACCAGGAACCACGATGCCTCCGATGTACTCTGCCTCATTGAACACAGGGAACTCGCCCGTGCCCTTCAAGACGTCCATTAGCTCGACGAACTCCATGCCAAAGCGCAGGTCGGGCTTGTCGCTACCGAAGCGGCGCATGGCCTCGTGCCACGTCATACGCTCCAGTTTTGGCAGCTCGACGCCGCGAACCTCCTTGAACAAGTGGCGTGCCAGATCCTCGAAAATCTCCAGCACATCCTCCTGGTCAGCAAACGACATCTCGCAGTCAATCTGCGTGAACTCCGGCTGACGGTCTGCCCTCAGGTCCTCGTCGCGGAAGCACTTGGCTATCTGGAAGTAACGGTCGAAGCCGCTCACCATCAGCAACTGCTTCAAGGTCTGCGGACTTTGGGGCAGTGCATAGAACTGTCCCGGGTTCATACGGCTGGGCACCACGAAGTCGCGCGCGCCCTCAGGTGTCGACCCAATCAGTATGGGCGTCTCCACCTCGATGAAGTCCCTTCCGTCCAAGAAGTTACGAATGAGTATGGTCATTCTGTGTCGCAGCTCCAGATTCTGTCGTACGCAGTTACGTCGCAGGTCCAGATAGCGATACTTCATTCGAAGCTCGTCGCCGCCATCGGTGTTGTCCTCAATAGTAAACGGCGGTGTCTGGCTCTCGCTCAGCACGTTCAGTTCCTTGGCCAGAATCTCAATATCTCCCGTAGGCATCTTGGGATTCTTCGACTGGCGCTCACTGACGGTACCCTTCACCTGTACACACCACTCACGTCCCAGGCGGTTAGCCTGCTCACAAAGGGCTGCATCGTCAGCCTCGTTAAACACGAGCTGGGTCAGCCCGTAGCGGTCGCGCAGGTCGACAAAGGTCATGCCGCCCATCTTTCTCGTTCTCTGTACCCATCCGGCCAGTGTTACCTGCTGTCCGGCATTGGCGAGTCTCAGCTCGCCGCAAGTATTTGTCCTATACATCTTATTATTATGTTACCTTTATGGCATGCAAAGGTACGAAAAAAAAAACAATTAGCTCCCTTTGTCCACAATTTATTTCACCTCCCCGCGCCAGAATTCTTAAATTTTTAAAAAATCCTGCCGAAAATACTACACATATGCAGAAAAAGGACTACCTTTGCACCAAATGTGGAATAAAAAAGAATAGAACATGAAGAAACTGTTTTTGACTACATTGCTGGTGGCATGCTATGCAACCATGGCCTTGGCCCAGAAGCCTGCCGAAATCAAGTTCGACAAGACGACACACAATTTCGGTACCTTCTCAGAGAAGGACCCGAAAGTGACCTGCACCTTCACCTATACGAACGTGGGAGAGCAGCCCCTCGTTGTCAATCAGGCCATAGCCTCGTGCGGCTGTACGGTACCTGAATACACGAAAGAGGCCGTCAAGCCCGGCGAGAAGGGTGAAATCAAGGTTACCTACAACGGTACCGGCAAGTTCCCCGGCCACTTCAAGAAGTCCATCACCGTGCGCACCAACGGTGCCGTCGAGATGACGCGCCTCTACATCGAGGGCGACATGACCGAGGCCAAATAGCCGACAGCATTCCTCCGCGGCCCCGCAAGCCTGGAACCCAGGTCCCGCAAGCCCGGAGCACAGGTATGACAAGCAAGGAGCACCGCCACGATGGCGGTGCTCCTTGTTTGTGTCCTTACGCTTTGTTCAGAACGAATAGGCGATGCCCAGCGAGCTGTACTCCAGGAACTGGAAGTAGCCCATGCTGTTGTGCCGCTTTTCCGAGTCGTCGAAACGCGGATAGAGAAAGAGGTTGGCCGAGATAAACTTCGACACCTGAAAGGTGAACAAGTTCTCCCACTCCATCAGACCACGCTTGTACGAAGTGAATCCATACAGGCGCGTCTTCCACGTCAGCTGGTCGGTGAGCTTCCACTCCAGGTCGACCGTTACCTGCGAACCGAAGTCGTGCAGCGTGTGCTTGCCCTCCTTCAGACCGTAGCTGGTGGCCAGCGCCAGTCGGTCGACATATCTGAGATTGTACGTAAAAGGCAAGAGGTTCACCGTGCCCGTGAGCCGTTTCTTCATGGCCTCCACCTTGTACTCCATACCAATACCCACATTGAGGTCGAAGGGCGAGAAGAAGTCTGAGTAGACCTTCTCGTCGTTGGCCTTCAGGCCGCGGGCAAACTGCGTATATGCCAGCACCTGCAACGAGTAGTACCACTTCTTGTGCGCCTGCAGGCCCAGCTTGCCGGTATAGCGCAGCAGGTCGTTGTTAGGCTTCAGCTTATGCACGCTGTCGGAAGGCGAAGTCACGAAGCCCAGCTTCATCTCAAGCTTGTTTTCGAAGAGGATACGGTCCTTATCGTTGTAGTTCAGCTCAATCACCGTCGAGCCCACGGCCGAATAGTCTGACTCGCCGCCCTTGTGCCAGTTGTCCGAAACGTAGTTTTGCATGAACTGCAGGCTTCCGTCAAACTTGAACTTCCAGAAGTTAGGCTTCTTTACCTCGAGGACTACCGGGGCGACCTCGTCGGGTACCTCCGGCAGGGGCGCCACCTTCTCGACCAGTTCCACCTGCTGCGTCATCTCCTGATAGACGTCGTCGCGCAAAGTACCGGCCTCCTTAAGCTCCGTCTCATAGCTTTTCACCAGGTCGGAACGGCGCATGTAGAGGCTCAGCATGGCCTTGTCGATGGCGTCGGCCACCTCGTCGTCCGTCCTGGGAGTCAGCCACAACGCCTTCTGTGCCCCCGAGTGGTAGAACGTCGTCGGGGCAAAGAGGCGGAAGTAACGGCCGTCGGTGCTTTCCGTCCTCAGTGAGTCGTTGACGTGCTCCACGGAGTCGAGCCGCTGGCGCAGCACCGCCAGCGAGTCGATGTAGTTCCTGACCACCTGTGCCGTATCCGGCCTTCCCTTCTTCCTGGCCTTGCTCTGCGCCGTGGTTTCCGAGGCCGTCAGCAGCACTGCCAATATCACTAAAATACACTTGTACCTCATAATCTGCCTGCAAAGTTACGAAAAAAATAAAGATGAACGGCTAAAAATAAAATAATTTTCGTACCTTTGCACCTTAAAAAGTACAAACTTAACGTATAGACATGAACAAAGACACAGTTATCGGCTTCGTACTGATTGCCCTGGTACTGATTGGTTTCAGCTGGTGGAACCAGCCGTCAGCAGAGCAAATCGAGGAAGCCCGCAAGCAAGACTCCATCGCCGCCGTGATGCAGCAAAAGGCCGTCGAGGCCAAGAAAGAGGCTGACAAACAGGTAAAGGCCGACATCGACTCGGCAGTGGCCGCCGACACCACGGCCCTCTTCCACGCCGCCCTGAGCGGTACCTCGCAGAAGGTCGTCCTAAGGAACGCGAAGCTAGCGCTTACCCTCGACACCAAAGGCGGCGTCATTCGCAAGGCGGTCATCAAGGACTTCAAGAGCATTGACGGCCAACCTGACGTCACCCTCTTCGACGGACAGGACCAGAGCCTGAACTTCATGCTCGCCGGCAAGCAGGAGAACATCCTCACCGAGGACCTCTACTTCACCCCGTCCGAGCAGACCGACAGCACGGTTACCATGACTGCCAGGGCCCAGAACGGCGGCGAGCTAAGCCTGCGCTACCGTCTCGGCAAGGACTATCTGCTCAGCCTCACCTTCCAGGCCAAGGGCCTGGCGGGGCTCTTCGCCCCCTCCTACAAGGAGATGGAGCTGGAGTGGACGGACCACTGCCGCCAGCAGGAGAAGGGATTCTCGTTCGAGAACCGCTACACGTCCATCTACTACAAGGACACCCTGGGCGACACCGACAAGCTCAGCGACGGCAGCGACAGCCAGGAGACCACCGAGGAGGCGACCGACTGGGTGGCATTCCGCAACCAGTTCTTCAGCATAGCCCTGATATCGAAGGACAACTTCGCGCGCGGTGCCCAGCTGACAAGCACCCTGGATGAGAAAGGGTCAGGGTATCTGAAGCACTTCAACGCCCGTCTCAAGACGGCCTTCGACCCCACGGGGCAGACGCCGTCAGAGTTTGAGATGTACATCGGTCCCAACGACTTCCGCCTCATCAAGGACGTGGAAGAGGAGAGCGCCTTTGGCAAAGACCTTGACCTGGAGCAGTTAGTAGACCTTGGCTGGTGGCTGCTTCGCTGGATAAACCGCTGGTTCACCCTTTACGTCTTCGACTGGCTCACGGGCTTCGGGCTGAACATGGGCATCGTGCTCATTCTCATCACCCTGCTGCTGAAGGCCATTACCTTCCCCATGGTCAAGAAGAGCTATATGTCGAGCGCGAAGATGCGCGTTCTGAAGCCCAAGTTCGAAGAGGCCACCAAGCAGTACGACAAGCCCGAGGACCAGATGAAGAAGCAGCAGGAGATGATGTCGCTCTACTCCAAGTATGGCGTATCGCCCCTGTCGGGCTGCTTGCCCATGCTTATCCAGATGCCCATATGGCTCGCCATGTTCTTCTTCGTCCCCAACGCCATTCAGCTGCGCGGTGAGTCCTTCCTATGGATGTCTGACCTCTCGACCTACGACCCCATCGTTGAATGGGGCAGGAACATCTGGGGCATCGGCGACCATCTCTCGCTGACGTGCATCCTCTTCTGCGGGGCACAGCTGCTCTACACCTACTTCAGCATGCGCCAGCAGAAGGACCAAATGATAGGCCAGCAAGCTGAACAGATGAAGGTCATGCAGTACATGATGTACATAATGCCGCTGATGTTCTTCTTCATCTTCAACGACTACTCCTCCGGGCTCAACTTCTATTACTTCATCTCGCTGCTCTTGTCGGCAGTCATCATGTGGGCACTGCGCAAGACGACCGACGACGAGAAGCTGCTGGCCATACTCGAGGCCAACTACCAGGCCAACAAGAACAACCCCAAGAAGCAGAGCGGCCTCGCCGCACGTCTCGAGGCCATGCAGAAGCAAGCCGAGGCTATGCAGAAACAACGCAACAACAGGAAGTAAGATGAAAATAGGTTTCGACAACGACAAGTACCTGCGGGTACAGTCTGAACACATCCGCGAGCGCATCGCGCAATTCGACGGCAAGCTTTACATGGAACTCGGTGGCAAGCTCTTCGACGACCACCATGCCTCGCGCGTCCTGCCCGGCTTCAAGCCCGACTCGAAGCTGCGCATGCTCGCCCAGCTGCGCGAGCAAATCGAGATAGTCATCGTCGTCAGCGCAGAGGACATCGAGAAAAACAAGGTCCGAGCTGATCTGGGCATCACGTACGACGAAGACGTGCTCCGCCTGCGGGAGGAGTTCCAGGGCCGCGACTTCATGGTAGGCTCGGTGGTCATCACCCACTACAACGGACAGCACGCCGCCGACCAGTTCCGTCACCGTCTCGAGCGCATGGGCGTACGCTCGTACGTACATTATTTAATAGATGGGTACCCGCACAACGTCGAGCTGATTGCCTCCGACGAAGGGTTCGGTAAGAACGACTACGTCGAGACAAGCCGCGAGCTGGTCATCGTCACCGCCCCCGGACCGGGCAGCGGGAAAATGGCCGTCTGCCTTTCACAGCTCTACAACGAAAACAAGCGCGGCAGCCGCGCGGGCTACGCGAAATTTGAGACCTTCCCGGTATGGAGTCTCCCGCTAAAGCACCCCGTCAACATTGCCTATGAGGCGGCCACGGCCGACCTCAACGACGTGAACATGATAGACCCGTTCCACTTAGAGGCATATGACAAGATAGCCGTGAACTACAACCGCGACATTGAGATCTTCCCCGTGCTCAATGCGCTGTTCGAGGGTATCTACGGCGGCAGTCCCTACAAGTCGCCCACCGACATGGGCGTGAACATGGTAGGCTTCTGTATCAGCGACGACGAGGTCTGCTGCAACGCATCGCGCGACGAAATCATCCGCCGTTACTATGACGCGACGAACAAACTTGCCGACGGTGCAGACAATGAGGAGGAGATACACAAGATCCAGATGCTGTTCAACCAGGCGAAGATCACGACGGCCTACCGCCGCGTGACCGTGGCGGCACAGGCCAAGCAGGAGCTGAGCGGCCACACGTCGGCGGCCATCGAGCTGGAGGACGGCACCATCATCACTGCCAAGTCGAGCCCGCTGCTGGGCTGTTCGGCGGCGCTGCTGCTGAACGCCACGAAGCACCTGGCGGGCATCGGCCACGAGGAGAAGCTCATTCCGCAGAGCCTCATCGAGCCGGTACAGAAGACGAAGACGGAGTACCTCGGGGCGAAGAACCCCCGCCTGCATACCGACGAGGTGCTGGTAGCGCTGAGCGTCGTGTCTGAAAGCGACGAGCGTTGCCGCCGGGCCCTGGAGCAGCTGCCCCGGCTGCAGGGCTGCCAGGTGCACAGCACGGTCATGCTGAGCGAGGTGGACCGGAAGATCTTCAAGAAACTGGGCTGCGGCCTCACGTGCGACCCCGTGCGCAAGAAGTAGCCGCTGCGCGGGAACGCCCCTACACCATGAAAACCCTTGACATGCGTCGGGGGTTTTCTTTTTGTCCGGCGGTGGCGTGGCCTCGCTCTGCCATAGGTCTTGCTTCGCTCCTTACGAGCGAGGTTGGAGCGAGGTTGGAGCGAGGTTGGAGCGAAGGCGGACGCTTATTATGCGGGGTTTTAATATCAACTGACTTTGAGGCAGAGCAGGGTGAGGTCGTCGTTGGGGTCGGCGCCGTCGCGATGCTTCTCGACTTCGGCCTTGAGGGTCTCGACGACGTCGCGCGAGCTGGTGAAGGGCCGTGAGGAGAGCACCTGGAGCAGGCGCTCGTCTGAGAACTGCTCCTGCTGGTTGTTCTCGGCTTCGTTGAGTCCGTCGGAGTAGACGAAGATGGGGACTCCCTTGATGTTTGCGATTTCCTGGCCCTCGAATTCGATGCCGGGCCAGAGGCCGATGGGCGCGTTGGCGTCGACGTCGAGGAACTGGGGGGGCACGCCCAGGACGGGCGGGTTGTGGCCGGCGTTGCAGAAGTTGAGGTGGCCGGTCTTGAGGTCGATCTTGCCGAGGAAGAGTGTGACGAACATGCCTTGCTCGTTGTCCTCGGTCAGTGCGTCGTTCATGCGGGTGCAGATCTCGGCGGGCAGCATGTGCTGGGAGGCTAGTGTGCGGAAGAGGCGGGTGGCCTGGGCCATGAAGAGCGAGGCGGGCACGCCTTTACCCGACACGTCGCCGACGCAGAAGTAGAGATCGTCGCCCTGGAGTAGGTAGCCGTAGAGGTCGCCGCCGACTTCCTTGGCGGGGCTCATTGCGGCGTAGAGGTCTATGCCCTGGTGGTCAGGGAAGATGTTGGGGACCATTGACATCTGTATGTCGCGGGCGATACGGAGCTCGCTCTCGATGCGCTCCTTGGCTTTGGTGGTCTTCTCTAGCTGGTCGTAGGCCGTTTGTAGCTTGGCATGTGCGTCTTCGAGCTTGCCGTGTGCCTCCTGCAGATGGTGGGCGGCCTTGCGTTTGTGGAGGGTATAGATCAGGAAGAAGACGATGAGCAGTACGAGTGCCACGCCGGTGCTGACGAGTCGTGTCTTCGACAGGTCGGCTTCCTTGCGGGCTATCTCGGCTTCCTTGCCCTGGGTGTCGTAGATGGTTGCGAGTTCGGCTGTGGCGCTGTTCTTCTGTAGTGTGATGACGGAGTCGAGCACGCTGAGTATGCGCTGTCCGGCGACGACGGCTGAGTCGCGCCGGCCGGCCTTGGCATTGGCGGTATACTTGGGCAGCATGTAGAGCTGCATGTTGTCGAGGGTGATTTCTGACCCCCAGTCGGCCAGGGCCTGGTCGAGGTAGCGGTAGTTGAGGGCTGCCTCCTGGTAGCGGTGGGCGACCATGAGATAGTCGTTGGCGAGGATGTGGCCCGCGGGGGTCTGTGAGTAGGCGGTCTGCTTGAAGCGCTGGTAGGCCTCGGCGGCTTCCTTGGGTTTGTGGAGGCCTTCGTTGGCTACGGCGCGCATGATTTCGATGCGGCCCTGGTACTCGTCGAAGTATTCCTTGCGGGCGTCGTTGCGCTTGCGGTACATGTTGAGCAGCATCTCAGTGCGGTCTATCCAGTAGATGGACTCGGCGTAGCGGCGGGTGTTGATGTAGGCCTGACTAGTGTACACGGTGCCTATCACGGCCTCTTGGAACCCTCGGCCGGTGCTGTCTGTCTTCCAGCGGTTCACGTAGTGTCCACGGGCTAAGATGAAGCTCTCGTTGGCCTCGGCGTCCCTTCCGAGGTGGAGCTGGCAGATGCCGATGTTATTCAGGAGTATGGCGTAGTCGATGTCGGAGCCTATGCCGGTCTTTTCCATCTTGGCCACGGCGGGGATGGCAATGCGGAGGGAGCTTTCGAAGTCGCCCTTGATGAGCAGCAGCTCGGAGAGTCGGCGGGCTACCTTGTTGTAGCTGAGCTGGTCCTGGTTCGAGGCTACCTGGCTCTCGAGGGCCTTGCGGTAGCTCATCTCGGCCATGCGGTACAGGCCTTGGCGGTAATATGCCACGCCGCGCCAGCGGTTGGCGTTGAGCGGGGTGATGTCGCCGACCATTTCAAAGCTGTCCACGACGTGCCGCATGCGCTCGTAGTCCTTGGTAACGCCAACGTTGAAGATGACGCTGTCGGCGTGGCTGGCCTTGACTTCGCGGCGTTGCGCGCCGCGGCATGAGCCCAGGGTGACTGCCACGAGCAGCAGGGCGAGAAGTGCCTGGAAAGGCCTGTTTGCGGTCATAGACAGTGTATTAAGTCGGTAAATCAGGCGCAAAGTTACGAAATTATTCTGAAACGTAGCGCGTTATTTGGCTTTTTTTTCGTACCTTTGTACGCAAATCTGACAATTATGAAGAAATTACTGACCCTTGTGGCCGCCGTACTGATGCTGGTGCCGGCCACTGCCAATGCAGAAGAAGACGTGAACGTAGGTAAGAGTAACATCAAGTTAAGCAGCCCGATGATGACGCCCGAGGCGCTCTGGGCCATGGGACGAATCGGGGGTGTCGAGGCTTCGCCAGACGGGCGGAAGGTGGTTTACCAGGTAGGCTACTACAGCGTGAAGGCGAACCGCGGGCGCCAGGTCATCTGTGTGATGGGGGCCGACGGCAGCGGTAACCGCCAGCTGAGCACGAGCCAGAAGAGCGAGACTGACCCGACATGGCTTGACGAGGAGACCATTGCCTTCCTGACGGGCGGCGAGATATGGGCTATGAAGGCCGACGGTACGGGCCGGCGGCAGCTGACCCAGACGGGCGGCGAGGTGGAGGGCTTCAAGTTCGCCCCCGACCGCAGGCATGTGCTCGTGCTGAAGTCGATGCCCTTCCACGAGGTCATCAAGGAGAACCCCGCCGACCTGCCAAAGGCGACAGGCCGGCGCGTGACCGACCTTATGTACAGGCACTGGGACCATTACGTCGAGTCCATACAGCACCCGTTCGTTTATGAGGTGAACGCCGGGCCCGGACAGGACGGCGCCACGGCACTGACCGTGGGCACGACAGGCACCGACATCCTCAAGGACGAGCCCTACGAGTGCCCCATGGAGCCCTTCGGCGGCATAGAACAGCTGGCGTGGAGCCCCGACTCCAGGACGGTGGCATACACGTGTCGGAAGAAGACAGGTACGGACTATGCTATATCGACGGACGCTGACATCTACCTCTACGACCTGGAAACGGGTCTGACCCGCAACCTCTGCAAGCCCGAGGGATACGTGGCCACGATGAGCGACCCCTCGCACACGCTCGCTGACCAGCCCGTCAACAGCCGTACGCTGGAGACGAACCCGGGGTACGACCAGAACCCGCAGTTCTCGCCCGACGGGCGATATATCGCCTGGCTGTCCATGGCCCGCGACGGCTATGAGGCTGACCTGAACAGGCTCTGCGTCTGCAACCTGCAGGACGGCAGCAAGCGCTACCTGGACTGGAAGAGCGACGTCGACGCCTTCTGCTGGGCACCCGCCACGGCCAAGGGCAAGAAGGGCAGGCAGGCCGAACTGCAGCTGTACCTGCTCAGCGTGTGGCATGGCTGCTGCAACATGTATGCCGCCACCATGCCTGCAGGCACGCAGGGCGACAAGGGCACCAGCACCGGCGGCACCACGGTGGGCAGCGTGACGCAGCTCACTGAGACGTGGGACGACTGGACGTCGCTACAGCTGGCTAACGACGGCGTGCGCATACTGGGCACCAGGCAGAGCCTGTCGGCTCCCACCGACATCTATATGGTGACGCCGGGCACGAAGAAGCAGCCCACCAGCATTGAACAGATATCGTTCGAGAACAAGCACATCCTGGACCAGCTCACGCTCGGCAAGATGCAGCAGTACTGGGTACCCACGACCGACGGCAAGGAGGAGCTGGTGTGGGTCATGCTGCCCGCCGGATATGAGGAGGGGAAGAAGTACCCCACCCTGCTCTTCTGCGAGGGAGGACCCCAGAGCCCGGTGAGCCAGTTCTGGTCGTACCGCTGGAACTTCCAGATAATGGCAGCTAACGGATACGTGGTCGTGGCGCCCAACCGCCACGGACTGCCCGGGTTCGGACAGCAGTGGAAGGAACAAATATCCGGCGACTGGACGGGACAGTGCATGAAGGACTACCTGAGCGCCATTGACTTTGCAGCGGAACAGCTGCCGTTCGTCGACAAGGACAGGCTGGGAGCAGTAGGAGCATCGTTCGGCGGATTCTCGGTATACTACCTGGCCGGACATCACGACAAGCGCTTCAAGGCCTTTATCGCCCACGACGGCGCCTTCAACCTGGAGTCGATGTACACCGACACCGAGGAGGTCTTCTTCTCGAACTGGGAGTACGACGACGCCTACTGGAACAAGAACCGCACCGAGCGTGCGGCAAAGACGTACGAGAACTCGCCGCACCGCTTCGTAGACCAGTGGGACACCCCGATTCTCTGCATCCACGGGGAGAAAGACTACCGCATCGTCTACAACCAGGGCATGGGGGCGTTCAACGCCGCACGCCTGCGGGGAATACCCGCCGAGCTGCTTATCTTCCCAGATGAGAACCACTGGGTCCTGAAGCCCCAGAACGGCATTCTGTGGCAGCGCACGTTCTTCAACTGGCTGGACCGCTGGTTGAAATAGCATGGAAAGAAAAACAATACGGCCCCGGACTCTGCCGGGGCCGTATTGTTGAGGGGGGTGGTCAGGCCTGGGGATGAAGGTGGTCAGGCCTGATTGAAGGCGGCCAGGGCTTCGAAGAAGGCCTCGACATTGGCCAGAGGCGTATGGGGAGGCGTGTCGCACCCGCTGCTCAATACAAAGTTGGGGAACGGGCGCATCTTCTCACACAGGTCGGTGACGGCCTGGCGCACGCGGAACGGCATGCCGTCCTTGAAGACGCTCACGGGGTCTATATTTCCCATGGCAAGCGCGGTCGGGGGGACATCGCGAATAACGTCCTCCATGCGACACTTGTTCCCGAAGTGATAGGCAGCCGCGCCCGTGGCTACCATTGCCCGGGTACACTGCCCGGTATTGCCGCAGTTATGGAGCACGACAATGAAGTGCTCGTCCTGGACGCGGTCGACGATGCGCCTGACATACTGCGACGAGAAGGTGGCGCAGTCGTCGTTCGACATCAGACCTGCGGCGGGTTCAGCCATGATCACGCCGTTGGCACCAGTGGCTTTCAGCGCAAGACAGTACTTCTCAATAAATTCGGTACACTTGTCCAGGAGTGTGTGTGCGGCGGAAGGATCCTCGTAAATGAGCACCATAATGCCTGACATGTCGTAAAGGCGGCCCGCCAACGAGAAGGGACCAATGCAGCCCGCGAACAAGGGGCGGTCGGTAATAGCCCGGGCAGCGAGCAGGTTTGCCTTCAGGTACTGGGGGATGCGCCCCGCCTTCAGCGTAGGCACCGGCAGGCGGTAGATGCTGTCCACATCGGGTAGCAGGCGCCCGCTGACCGCGGGCACGGCGTCGTCCGAGAAGGCAATCTCCGCGCCGAAGGCTTCCGCCTCGGTAGTGAGGTCCATGATGGTGGCCGCCGCCACGCTGGGGTAGCGCTTGGTCAGGGTCATCACTGCCTCGTAGTGCACCCTGCCGTCGCTCACGGCCTGGCGCACGGTATGTCCGTTCAACTCTATTCCCGGGTGGGTCATCACCGGCAGCGCGGTTACTTCGCGCCGACGGATAACCTCGTCCACCCACTGTTTCATGTTCTGTCTCATCGCTCGTCTGGTATTGTCAGTTACGGTGCAAAGCGCCTTGCCTTACAGAGAAAAGACGAAAAGAGGCGCGTTTTGTCACTACTCAAGGCGCACGAGGCCCCGGCCTGAGCCGCGGCCGCCCCCGACGTGCGGTGCGCGAGGAGTGATGACAATTCGCGCGCCACTGCGTCTTTAAGTATATGAGAAGTATACTAACCGCTATCGTACTGCTTGTAGCAGCCTGGAGCCATGCGGGCGACATCACCGTCCACGAGGGGGAAAGCCTGCACAACGCCCTGAGGCAGGCCCGGGAATGGCGGCGCACCAACGATGCACGCTGCCAGGGAGGCATTACCATTACCATTGAGGGACGCCATTACATGAACGAACCCCTCTTCTTGCGCCCCGAGGACAGCGGTACAGCCAGCTCACCGACCGTCCTGCGAGGGGGTACACTCTATGGTGACCCACGCCAGAAGCACACCCAGGTCTGGCCCGTCCCCAGCCAGCAGAGCCCGCAGGCAGGGGCAGCCGTGGGCCAGCAAGAGATGCTCATGGAGCGCATGCTCGACTTCAACCCGGCCGACCGTACCATTACCATACCCACGCCCCCGGCCGACGTGCTGGGCATGAAAGACCTGGAGATGGTCGTTCACCAGCGCTGGGCCATCGCTATCCTGCGCGTAAAAGCCTTTGACGTACGCGGCAGCCGCACCGTCGTCAGCTTCATGGAGCCCGAGAGTCGCCTTGAGTTCGAGCACCCGTGGCCCCAGCCCGTCATCGTCTCCACAGCAGAGCAGGGCGCTGGCGCCACCGGTACCAGCCGCGGCAACAGCGCGTTCCTGCTGCGCACTACTGAGCAGCGCGACGGCATCGAGCAGCTCGTCATCCTCGACGGCGCCAGCCACGTGACCTTCGACGGGGTGGCCTTCGAGCATACCTGCTGGAACCGCCCCCGCCATCAAGGCCATGTCACGCTGCAGGGAGGATTCCCTTTAGTCGATGCCTACAAGCTCGCCCAGCCGGGACTGCCCTGGGACCCAGACCTCGAGAACCAGGCGTGGGTCGTGCGACCGGTCAGCGCCGTTACGGTTCGCAACGCACAAGCGGTGACCTTCACCCGCTGTTCATTCCGACATCTGGCCGCCACTGCCCTCGACTACGAGACCATCAACGGCGGCACCGTGAGCAACTGCACCTTTGAGGACATCGGAGGCACGGCTATCCTCGCCGGGTCCTTCGCCGAGAGTCCCCGCGAGGTGCACCAGCCCTACACCGACCTTGCCCCGCAGTGCCAGGGGCTCAGCATCGTGGGTAACAGCATCCACGACGCAACCAACGAGGACTGGGGAGCTGTGGCCATCGCACTCGGCTACGTACGCCACTGCACCATAGAGGCCAACCACGTCAGCCACGTCAACTACTCAGGCATTTGTCTCGGCTGGGGCTGGACGCCATTGCCCACAGGTATGGAGGACAACCACATTGTCCGGAACGTGGTCAGCGACTACGCCAGGCAGCTGTACGACGCAGGGGGCATCTATACCCTCTCGAACCAGCCCGCATCCAGCATCGTCGGCAACCAGATAAGCCGCCCTTATCCGGCGCCGTACGCCACGAACGACCGCGGGTTCTGCATCTACCTTGACGCCCGCACAGACGGGTTTAGCATACAAGGCAACACGACCGAAGGCCGGCCTCTCCGGCGCGACGAGGTTGGCGACAACCATCCCGGCCCCGCCATCACCTTTGACATGTAAGCAACACAGATGAAACAAACGAACTACCACCTCTTTGATTTCATGGACTTCGAGCCCTTTCAGCGCCCGACAAGCGGGGGAACGACCCCGCAGCAGAAGGGCGACGAGGCGCTATGGAAGGCCTACGCACCCACTAACGTCGCCGAACGTAACGGCGACATCGTCATTACCATCCCCTACCAGAAGCAGTTGCGCCAGGACGATATGGCGCCCGATACCAGCGAGCCCCAGCAGAGCTACGACCTGATTCTCCGCGCGTACCGCTGTGACACCAGCGGCGATGGCCGCGAGGGCGCGCCTACCATCCTGCGCATTTTTACCTCGATGGCCGGTGACGCCATGGTCGAGCAGGACGACATGCTCCAGCTCTCCCCTGCCGTCAGCCGCTGCCCGCTGTCCGTCAGGCCGCTGCCCGGCGGCGCGTTAGGCTGCAATATTATTGCAGCAAACGGAACCGCAACCCCTGACGCCCGGCCCGCCGCAGGCGCACTGGCCCCGAACGAAGGGACGACCGAAGGCAAGGGAGCCCTAACCGAAGGGGCTGCCGCAGGCGCACTGGCCCCGAACGAAGGGACGACCGAAGGGGCACAAGCCCCGAACGAGGGCGTGAGGGTAGCGACGATAGACCTCAGCGCGCCGGTGGTTGACCACTGGAGCGACCTTCTTGCCCCGCCCCAGCCCGCACCGTTCATCACTTTTTACCCTGACGGTGACGAGCGGAAAGCCGTCGCCCTGAGCGACGACCACTTCTCGCCGCCGCGGTACGACGCGCTGCCGCTGGGGTTCTGCACTGTTGGCCGCAACACTGTTGCGGCACAGAAGGACAATAACCAGACCGGCGGGACAGGCCAAGGCGCAGACGGCCAGACCGGCGGGACAGGCCAAGGCGCAGACGGCCAGACCGGCGGGACAGGCCAAGGCGCAGACGGCCAGACCGGCGGGAC